>JAABUX010001887.1_pt1 | contig 30636 bp, 21 predicted proteins | sample 5561851 | NCBI WGS metagenome assembly JAABUX01 (sample SAMN10711883, study PRJNA513361) | rock metagenome | isolation source: Antarctica rocks | place: Antarctica: Victoria Land, Richard Nunatak red sandstone | collected 2016-01-03 | reverse complement strand
AATGGTGTGGTTGGCATTCCTTTGTAATTTCTCCTCACGTTTGATGAGAGAAGTGTAGCAGATTCTTACCCAATTGCGAGGGTTTCACCAAAAAGTTTCAAGAGCCGCAATTGCATCGGCCTTGACATCACACAGATATTGTCCAGGGCCAACTTTCTATGGATACTTACGCTGTCAACCTTGGGAAAGTTGTACAGGGGGACAGGAGCGTACGCCCGGTGTATGGTGATGCCCGCGCCTTTTTCGAGGCCACGTATCTCACGACAGAGCTACGTCGTATTCTCTCTGATGTGTTGGGAGTGCTGGCCGGTCAGAGTGGAAACCGGGTATTGCAACTACGTACTCCCTTTGGTGGTGGTAAAACCCATACTCTGCTCTCGCTCTACCACCTGGCGCACTCGCGTCACCTGCTCAGCGATATACCTGACTTGAGTAACTTGCCCGATCCCGGTTCTGTACGAACCGTCGTCATTTCTGGGGTCGATACTGGGGCAGCCGATGGTCAGACACCGCACCGCACCTTGTGGGGAGAACTGGCATGGCAACTTGGCGGGCCAGAGGGCTACGGATTGGTTGCGGAACAGGACCGCCTCTGTGTTGCACCAGGTGGAGAAGTGCTTTCTGGCTTGATTGGCACTGCTCCAACACTCCTATTGCTCGACGAAGTACTCACCTACGTTGAGAATGCCATGGGGGTAGTTGTCGGCGAATCCACCCTGGGACGCCAAACGATTCTTTTTCTGCAACGACTCACAGAAGTTGTTGCAGGCTCTCCTCAAGCGGCAATGGTCTATTCGTTGCAAGCTAGCGAGCAGGAGGCCGGTGGGAATCTGGAACTACTGGGTATTCTGAGTAAACTCGTCCAACGTCTGAACGTCATTCGTGAACCCGTCAGTGGTGATGAAGTGCTACGCGTGGTGCAGAGGCGCCTCTTCACCAGCCTCGGCGATGAGACTCAACACCAGCAGGTTGCCAATGCGTACGCCGAGAGCTATCGTGGATACTTGTTGGCGGGCGGTACCTCTGCACGAGAAGCACAGCAGCATGCAGAGCAGTTGCGAGAGCGTATCCTCTTGAGCTATCCCTTTCATCCCGCGCTCCTTGATCTGATGCGCGAACGCTGGAGCGCACTGCCAAGCTATCAACGGACTCGCGGGGCGTTGCAGTTCTTAGCCACTGCTGTTCATGCGCTCTGGGCAGGCAATCTGCAGACCCAACCATTGCTTGGACCAGGCGATGTACCATTGATGGATGGGCAGGTACGCACATCCTTCCTCGCCCAGGTAGATGAGCAAACACAATACGACGCCGTACTTCAGGCTGACCTCCTAGGTCCACATGCAGGAGCGCATACTGTAGATACGTTGCTAGTGCAGGAGAGTCCCCAGTTACAGCCATACCTTCCCGGGACGCGCATTGCCACTGCCGCATTGCTTTACAGTTTCGGTGGTAGTAGTCAGCTTGAGCGTGGTGTCTTCGAAAATGAACTGCTCAGCACCTGCCTTGTCCCTGGTCTTGATCGAAACATCCTTCAGACAGCATTGCATGATCTCAATGAACGCCTACTCTACTTGCATCGTCGCGAACTACGCTACCGCTTTGAGACACAACCGAATCTCAATAAACTGATCATTGACGAAAGCCAGCGCCAAAGCAGCGAAGAGATCGAAAGTCGTCTGCGTGAGGAATGTGGAAAGGCGATAGGCAACGAGCGCGAAGCCGTGATCTGGCCTAAAGATACACACGAAGTACGAGATCGCTTGCCAGAATTCCAAATTGTCTACCTCCCGCCAGCATGGTTGGATCACCACTCCGAGCGGGAGAAACAAGAACAGGGGATGAGGCAATACATTGAACAGTGTGGCAATGGACTACGTCGCTATCACAATGGTTTAACTTTAGCCGTTCCCGAACGTCGCATGGTTGTGGCCATACAGAATGCGGTACGCCTGATTTTGACATTAGAGCTATTACAGAGCCAGAAAACGCAATTGCAATTGACGCCACAGCAGGAAGCCGAGCTTGCCGAGCGCAAGCGCAAAGCTGAGAACGAATTGAAAGGAGGCATCTCTCAACTCTATCCTGTCGTTTACACGCCCCAGTATAGCGAGCAGAGCGGTCAAACCTACTTTCTTGACCCACTGACGGTTCAAGGGTACAGCCAGGCTCCTCAGATACACACTCGCATCAAAGAAGCACTACACAACCGCGTAGTTTGGGACAGCGTGCAACCTAGTAAGTTATCAACACTGGTACGCTTAAACGAACTAGAACCTGTAGAGCGACAGTACTACCCAGCCGCAGCCTTGGTATCCTGTTTCTTCAGTTACTTCAACTGGGCGCACATCTGGAATGAGAATGTTGTGCGCCAAGCGGTCAAAGTGGGTATTAAGAACCGCACCTTCGCATATGTTGCCAACGCTCGCACGGACGACAAAGGAAACTTGATTTTGGGAGGTTCTGCAGCTACGATTCTCCAATTTGGGAAAGATGTTGCAGCACACGAACTGGATATGGGAGAGGGAGCATTTCTCCTCTCGGTAGCCTATGCACAACAGTTGCTGATGCCACCAACTCTTCCCAATGTCGAGGAAAAAACAACTCCTTCCAACGATGACCAAACAGGCCAGCAACTGCCCCTGCTATACGGAGGAGAAGCAGGCAAAACATCTGTGTTTGAACCGGCAATGCCCCCCGCAAAGCCTGTAACTCCTGGTCGAGGTGGTCAGAGGTATCGGTTGCGCTTACAAATCAAACCTGAAGATTTCTTTGAAGTGACAAAAGCACTTGAGAGGCTCAATGAGCGTTCCGCAACAATGGATACGACCGTGACGGTGATCGCGACAGCGAAATCCGGCCAGCCCTTTGTTGCGAATACACTGCATAATCTGGTAGTTGAGCCAATGGTTGAAGAGAGTAACGTAAAAGTGGTGGAGGAACAGGTGGAGGAGGAGAATTAAATTGATTGCACCTGTGATTTTCCCGAAAAAGTGGCTCTTGCGCAACATCAACCCTGCTGGTAAACCCCTTGTACATGCACATCTTGACAAGAAAAATACGCTAAGTCAGTGTTCACAGAAAGGGTTTTATCAGCAGGACTAACTTTGAAACGTCATGCGTCGACGCATGACGTTTCAAAGTTGGTGAAAACAGTTTGCTTGTTGACAAGGGGATGAGGACAAGATAGCATGATGTTGTTTGTCGAATAACAATTCGTTTTCTCGTTGTCATAATGGTTCTTGGACAGATTGGTATTGGTGACGAATTGTATAACCGAATGTGATTCTGAGCTTCCATATCAAGGTATTAATCGTGATTTTTTCATTCGCCACCAATACCAATCTGTCCAAGAACCATTATGAGACAAACAACACATGAGAAGCAGTTTCAGAACATGACCAGAAATGGTCAAAACCGCCAAAAATCCTCTTCATGACTTCTCATTCCCGAATCATCAACGTTGCGGAAGACCTGGATATCTTGAGTCAGTATGCTTGAGTCGGTTTGATAGGTAACAATTATTGGAGGACAGGAAACGTGATTAAGGATCATGGTGCTCACTTTTACCGTTGTGACTTTCAAGTGCATACGCCACGTGACGCACAGTGGAAAAGCGTCCGGCCATCGAATGAAGTTGAGCGACGCACGTACGCTATGAACTTTGTAACAGCGTGTCGCAAAGTAGGGTTGAATGCAGTGGCAATTACAGACCATCATGATCTAGCGATGCTGCCTCTTATACGTGACGCTGCTCAGGAGGAAACAACTATAACAGGTGAGGCTGTACCGAAAGAGGAGCAACTCGTCATCTTTCCTGGAGTTGAGCTGACACTCGCTGTTCCATGCCAAGCACTTTTGATTCTTGACGCTGACTTCCCTAGTGACCTTTTCTCTGATGTGCTCAAGATACTCAACATTGACGAGATAGACCACTCTGCAGTCAGTCTCCCCCCCACCAATGCTATAAATATTGATAGCTTTCAATATCTGCATGTGCTGCTTGACCAACGATCTTGGCTGAAGGGTCGCTACATCATTTTTCCAAATATGAGCGATGGTGGTTACAAGACGCTTCTCCGCAATGGGTTACATCACAAGTACAAAGAGATGCCTTGTGTTGGGGGATACCTTGATGGAAGTATCGAAAAGCTTGGCCGAGGCAATCAAAACATTATCTCGGGTCAGGATGCCAATTGGGGAAACAAGCCTGTAGGGATATTCCAGACGTCTGATTCACGCTCAGATGACTTTGTGAAGCTCGGCCTCCATAGTACCTGGGTAAAATGGGCAAGCCCAACAGCTGAGGCATTGAGGCAGGCTTGTTTGGCTCGAGAATCTCGGATAAGTCAGACAGTACCCCAGCTTCCAGGTATCTGGATTTTGCGACTTGTAGTAACAAACAGTAAATTTATGGGCCCCATAGATATTACATTCAATTCACAGTACAATGCAGTGATTGGTGGTCGAGGAACAGGTAAATCGACATTACTTGACTACCTACGATGGGGACTATGTGACCAACCGACAAAGGCAGGTGCAGAAGAGGAAGCTGCCGATCCAAGCACTCGACAGCGTCGACTTATCGAGACAACATTGACCCCATTCGACGTGCATGTTGAAGTCCACTTCAGTATCAATGACATTCGACACATTGTAAGACGGTATACGAAGACAGGAGAGGTGACACTAAAGATAGGTGACCAAGACTTTGCTAAGACAAGTGAGTCAGACATTCGTACATTGTTACCAATTCATGCATACAGTCAGAAGCAGCTTAGTAGTGTGGCGGTGCGCCTTGACGAACTTACTCGGTTTGTCACTGCACCAATCAAGACTCAGCTCGATGAGTTTGATCGGCAAATTGCTGAAGCCTCTGGACGATTACGCGAAAATTATGCAACGTTACAGAGGTACAATCAGCTAAAGGCTGGAGTTACACGCTCTGTTCTTACCGCACGCTCTCTTGCAGAGCAAGCGATGAATTTACGAAGAGCCCTCACTGGCCTCTCAGAAAGTGACCGAACTCTGCTTAACGAGAAGCCTGTTATAGACTCACTACGAGCGACTGTCAATTCTTGGGATCGACAGCTTGACCAAGTCAGGGAGTCGGGGAAGCAACTCTTAGGGCTTATTTCAGCTTCTATCTCTACTCTAGCTTCTGCCACAGAAGCACCATCTCAGTTTAGTACAAATCTGGAAGCCATTCGGTTGGAAACCGCTCAGATACTTGAGACGTTTCGTAACGAACTCGATCTTGCTCTTCAGAATTCTGCAACGCGCTCGGAAGCTTCCCGGTCAACATTGCATCAGAAAGTTATAGCGATGGCTGACGAGTTTGATACCACATATGCCAGCATGAAAGTGAAGTCTACTGCTCATGAGGCTAGGTTGTCCGAGCTTGCTGAGATCGAAGATCGAGAGAAAACAGTCAATGAACGGCTACAGCAGCAGCGTTATGAACTTAAAGATGTAGGCACTCCTCGGCAAACACACATTTACCTTCGGCAAGAACTCGTTGCCCTACTACATAAACGTTCTGCATGTCTTAATGTGCAGTGCGAAGCACTTGCTGGGTTATCGGATGGTCTGCTCAGAGCCCACTTACATCATGGTCAAGGATTGGAAGCCATTGAGTCTTGCTTCCGCACTCTAATAGCAGGCTCGGGAGTTAGGAGTTCTAAAGTGGAGGCGTTATTTACAGCCTTACATCAAGAGAGCGATCCCATTTCTACATGGGAAACACTTTTAGAGGAACTAGAATTCTTCCTTCTACGAGAGTCAGTTACAGATATTACCTCTGAAATGACTCCAGTTCTCACACGACTTGGCATTCCGCTCACGGATCAAAAGAAACTACTACCTAAGATATCACCGGATGGATGGCTTGATCTCGCACTCACACCAATCACAGACCATCCAGAATTCGGGTATAAGACGAAGGAAGGAGAGTTCATAGAATTTGCACTAGCTTCAGCAGGCCAGCAGGCGACTGCGTTGCTTCGGGTACTCCTTGCACAAACTGGGATGCCACTCATAATTGATCAGCCAGAGGATGATCTTGATAGCCAAGTCATTCAGGATGTTGTACAAAGAATTTGGCGCGCAAAACGTGGTCGTCAGCTTATATTCTCAAGCCACAACGCGAATCTTGTCGTAAATGGGGATGCTGAATTGGTAATCGCGTGTGATTATCGTTTTACAGGAGACCAGTCAGGTGGGATAATCAAGCTCGAAGGGGCTATCGATGTGTTGTCCATCCGGAACGAGATAACCCATGTGATGGAAGGTGGCGAGAAGGCATTTAGACTTAGAATGGGAAAGTATGGCTTCTAATCGCACTAGTTGAAAACTACTTGACTATCTGCCTCACTCTTTGTTATAGTCGATACAGATATTTATGGAATTACATAAGATTTGACGTTCCTCCGAAAATCTTCTCCTGGTCTCACTCATGCCCACAGGAGAAGATTTTCGGAGGAACGTCAATCATAAAGACTCACAGCATATTTTACGGTACGGTTCGTTCCCTTTATAACGTAACCATTCTTCACGAGTGAAGTTACGTATCAGACTTTGGCATGCTTCGTCAATAGTGTCTTCTGGTCGTCATAGCCACACGTTCGCTGTTCCATCTCCGTTCGCCGTCACAATGTATTTCCCGCCGAGGCTAAACTCAATAGCGTAAACACTTTTGATGTGAGGAAAATGTGCGATTTGCTGACCTGATGCTTTCTCCCAAACCCTGGCTGTATGGTCACTACTTGTAGTAGCAAGATAGACTCCATCTATACTAAAAGAGATTACCCAAACTTCATGCGCACGCGAAAGATACCCAAGCATTTGTTCATTGCTGGTCTCCCATATTTTCACTGTTCCATTATTATCTGTACTCGCAAGATATAAACCATCTCTACTGAAAGTGAGGCGCAAACAGGTTCATCGTGCGTTAAAAGGAGAAACTATTGATTACTCGTCTACGAGTTGCATCTATTTCAACCAATGCATGGGATGAAGCCAATGTCATTTCTAATGGACGCATTGATGGCTTTTTGCCTGCTCGGGCGAAATGAACGTCCAGTAGTGGCAAGGGTAGGAGGGATTGCTATAATATTTTCAATTGTTGGCAGAAACGTATATACATATCGTTTCTTAAACTCGCTGCTCCGTTGGTAGTTTCTCTCTGCACGTTATTTGCTTTGTTGCTCTATTTCAACTGTCCAAATGAGTAGAAGATGGTGATACATTGTTTACCATTACTCGAAACGCTGTAGTACATCAATCATTGTGACAAACTGATGCGCCCCTTCGATATCGCACGGAGCATTGGCAGCTTTGCAAAGAGGAAGAAAGCTATGTATTGCCCTCTAAACAAATCATTCCGAGGGCAATATGTTGTTAGTCGTCAGTCCTTCACTGTATTGTTCGTAGACAGATAGCTGTTCCTAATTATCTTTGATCCCTACATTGCTTATTGTACCGCTTTCTTTTATGTGTACACTCATTCTCTCAGATAATGGAAGTGCTTCACGTACCATTTACACCTGTTCCCTCATTTTTTATAAAAAACAGAAATGTATGGCCTGTATTGATAGCTAATCATACTGACCATACGTTTCTGTTTCTAATGCCTTACACTTAAAACTGTGTTTACAACGATAACGTTATTGGAGAGCATGTCTATTGAGTGTAAGACTTTATTTTACGAATACACTTGTTCCTTTTGCTCTCCCCTCTAAATAGGACAACTTAATTCCAAACGGGGCAACTTAATTCCACGTTTACACCAATCACATACTACGAGAAAATTACGTGTTGTCCTTTGAAAAATTTGAGGACAACCTAACTTTAGTCCGCAACTTTATTCTTCATGAACAAAAAGACCACGTTTCAGTATTCATGAATAACAAAAAAGAGAACCACAAACTCATTAGAAAAGCTTGTGGTTCTCCCGTTAGGGAACGACTTTATTTATCGTCTACACCAATTACATATTACTGGAAAATCATAGGTTGTCCTCTGAATAAAATACTCAGAGGACAACCTAATTGTAGTCCACAACTTTATTCTGTCAGTCCAAGACTTTATTGTTGTAGTCCGCAACTTTATTCTGCGAGTCCACAACTTTATTCTTCATAAACACATATGTATACACGGAATTAAGTTGTCCCGCTATTTGGAATTAAGTTGTCCCTAAAGTTGATAGGACCGCACTCAAACTCACGTCATAAAGCTCAACATTATCTCTACATCCTCTTCTGAAAACTCCTAAGTTATGGAATTAAGTTGTCCCTTTAACAAAAATATGTGAGATGAAGACGTGAGTCAATTATTCAAAATCACCCATCAACAAGAGGGTTGATTGTCGAGAAATCATGCTGCCGAAAATTCGGATTTTTGAATACATAGTCCGATCAACCAGTGATTTGTGGGACAACAGCTTTTGAATATGTTTCTTTATCCCATGTTCTCAAGCATACATGATTGACCCCTTGTACCACTAGTATCAGCACATTCCCTTATTTGTCCTCATTATCATCTCTACCCTACAACCCTAGTTGTAGAGTAACAACACTGCTGTTCTTGTCGATAGAAAAGGTAATATAGCAATGAACACAGTGGTACTGAGTATTTCCATATTATCACGATCAAAGACTGCATTATCTTTGATATCTACTACCACCCTGTTTTCTGCTCTACCAGAGTTACTCGCTATACTCAGGTATGATACCGTAGACCTCTGTTAAGCATCAAAAATAACACTGGGAAATATTCCTACGTTCAAGAATAGTACCAGGCAATGCATCACCACTCTCAAAACATATCAATATATCCATCCTTGCGTTGGCTACTTGGGCTCCTTTTGTACAAAAGGAGCCCAAGTAGCTAAAACAGGATTATGGGATGCCACTAACTCGTTTCTAGCGTTTACAAACTTTCTCCCCACTCTTGTATTTCAATTTTGCATGACATTTTTCATTGCTTTCAGCTATTCGTGTTACGAAATCCGAAACTTATTCTAATGCACGGAAGGAGCGCAAAGCCTCATCAAGTGCCTCTTTTATGTTCGGCGAATCTAACATGTTGTGTACCGAGGAGCTTCGGATCAGTTGCTGACGTGTAGGGATAATGCACTCTTGTTGATAGAGTGCTATAGTCGACCAAATGCGACGGACTCCACAGTCCTCATGCGTCTCGGCTACTTCTGATAAGACTTTAGATGTTAAAGGTAGTTTATGCAAATGCTTTTGAAGTAATGCCAACGCATCAATATCTTTTCCAATAGCGGTCACAGATACTCGCATAGGACGTCCAGGTTTGTTCTTAAGTTGCTGTGCAGATTCTTTTACGCTCTCAGCGAGACGGGCGTCTCGACCGTTCCAATCAATATATGGATTTGATAAATTTAGGCTCCTTGGCAATGAAAGATAGGGCTTATGCATTGCTAACCAATTCGAGTCGTGCAGTGAGAGCCAACGGTATGCTGAGCTTAGTCTAGGTTTTGTCAGGAGCGATTGTAAAGGTTCTTCAGGGCTCTCTTGCAACGTAGATATCCACAGAGTGCGATATACTTCTAGGTTCTTCTCCCGGGAACTTGTCTTCTTAGGAAGTGTAGTCTTTTGATGGGGCTTCAACTGTTCATATGGACGCGGAAACGAGAGTCCAAAAAGTTTAGCTTTTTCTTTAAGTGCTTCCTTGTTAGTACCGAGAAGAACTGAGGCATCTCTAAGACTAACTGTTGGATCCTCCCACAATTGCCGTAAGACTACATTCCATATGTCACCATGCGACTTAACCCTGTTCAATCTGTACTGTCCTTCCACTGACGTATCTGGACCTGTTCGAGTGTATACAAAACCACAATGGCATGAAAATATGCCGATTACACTTCCAGCAGTACTGGGATCATAGCTTACATCGCAATGCAAGATTGTGGGTTGTCGATAGTGATCGCTGGCTCGATTAAGGCAAGGCCAAGGGCCTACACCAAAAGGCTTAGCTTCTTCACGGACGTTAAAGAATGCTTTTACTTGATATCCTAAAAAATGTATCAGCAGTAAGTGATGGATCGGATGCGGTGCCCTTTGTAATACTACACTAGGACGAAATAAACGAGTCAACCAGCTATCGATCTTATTATCAGCAACATTGCAATGAAGTTGATTTAAAAGTCCGAGAGTATAGTACGCTTTGAAAGATCGTATCAGATCATCTACTCGAACCTTACCAGTGGAGGTTAGCTGACCAAGCTCGGCTAATACTACAAGGTATTTTTTTTGTAAAGCTACAGGACCATGAGTTAATTGATGTTGCTTGAGAAGCCAAGCAATATCCTCAGCGATGTGCAAGAGTACCTTGTCATGAGAATGGAGTTTGGTCAATGCCTGCGGTGCCGATGTTCTAAGCATACATTCAGCAGAAATGAATTCGTATTTTGTTCTAGCATTTCTAATAGGAACATCGCTCTGCTGTAAATAATTGGCGTGAGCTGGACAAACAAATACGCTAGGCACCTGATGAACGCGGTGCCAGTAACATTCTCCCCAATTCTGCCTGTCTTCTTCTACACACTGTGGACAAAATCGCAGCCATCTTGGTAGAGGAATGCTGCTTCCAACTATACCTACTCGCGTAGCGATCGCTGTTCCTCTATCACTATGCATATCGCGACGAACGAGCTTCAGTCGCTCTGTAGGAAGGAAAGGCCCGTAAAAGGGGAGCAGTGTATGATTATCGATCAGGTCATTAGCAGTGTAACTACATTCTGGTGGTAAGGCAGCGATGAGACTATCAAGATGGCTGGGTAAATCAACGACCGCCTTCACGTTCTCCGTCCCAAACAGGTCACGAACAACTGATTTCTTACTCGGATAATCCATCCTATCGCTGAAACGTGCAAAAACACTGTAAAGCAGTTCGTCAGGATATGGATCGGGAAAGTGTCCAATCATGCCTACCTCATTCATTCATCAACATATTTAACGCAATCACAACAGCTTCATTCACAAGAGGATGCAAAATGACGTGTTCGACCCCAGCCTTTCTCACAAGTTCCCATCTTGTGAGGAATATATGGTTACTGCTACATAACTTGGCAACCCACATCATATGGTGGCCCGCTCTGTCAAGACACAAAAATAGGATTGGATAAGAGCTACTTTCCTCCTTTAACTCATGTGTTCTCTCATGCCTTGTGGAAATACACTTCGGCGGGTGTTTGGTAATCAAGGGCTTGATGCAGACGTTCTTGGTTATAAAAGGTGAAATAGCGGGTCAATGCTTGACGTGCCTCACGCGGTGAGAGGTACTCATGCAGATACACTTCCTCATACTTCACGGTGCGCCACAACCGTTCGGTAAAAATGTTGTCCAAAGCTCGTCCTTTGCCATCCATGCTGATTTGCACGTTGGCTGCTTGCAACAGAGCGAGATACTGTGGACTCGTAAAATGACTGCCTTGATCGCTGTTCCAGATGACCGGAACGGCTTTTTCTAACGCACACTCGACCGTAGACAAGACAAAGGGCAGTTCCAAGGTCTGATCCAGTTCCCAACTCACCACATAGCGCGAGTACCAATCTAAAATAGCGACGAGGTACATCCAGCCGCCTGACAAGCGGATGTAGGTGATGTCAATGCCCCAAATGTGATTGGGATATGCACTGCTGATGTGACGTAATAAGTAGGGATAGACTCCTTCCTTTTGGTTCCGCTTACGAGAGAGCTGGGTCCAGGATAGATCGCTGCGATCCCCATTTCTTGCATGTAACGCCCCACTGTTTTCCGATTGATGCCCATCCCTTCTCGCTGTAACTGTGCGGCAATTTTCCGAGCACCGTAAAAAGGTGATTGTGTGTAGACCTCATCAATGCGATGTTTGAGCTGCACCTCCTCAGCACGAGCAGGACGCGGTTGGTAGTACAAGCTCGAACGGTTGAGGCTGAGCAACTCGGTTTGCATCGTGAGCGGAAGTTCACTCTCTGCTCGTTCAACAAAGGCGAGCCGTTGCTCTCTGCTCAGAGTTGTAACTTTTTTTTCAGCCAGGTGACCTGAGTGGTCAGTTTCCCAATCTCGGCATAGAGTTCCGTCAGTTGCTCTTCATGAGTCGCTTGGAGCTCGGCTGTACTATTCTGTTTTTCAAAGAGACTTGGCAACCCTTCGACTGCTCGTGCTCGCCACTCCTTCAATTGGGTGGGATGAACTTCATAGTCGGCGGCAAGTTGTGCAAAGGTTTTCTCTTCTTTGAGAAGTTCCTGCACCACTTTGGCCTTGAACGCGGCTGTGTAGTGTTTTCTCATCATGCTTTGAGTATATCTTATCAACGCCTTCTTCCGTGTTCAGATTTCTAGGGCCATTATATCACTCGTCGTACAGCAAATGCTTCGCGAGTCTCAATACACTCTCTTAGAGCTTCAGCAGTTCTTGGAAGTTTATCGAGATGTTGTTGGAGGAGCGCGAGCTGACCAATCTCTCTTCCTATCGCAGAAACTGTTATATGTACAGGGCGTTCAAAAATATTTTTTAGCAGAAGTACTGCTTCTTTGACTTCCTCTACAAGCTGCGAGTCACGTTTCTGCCAGTCTACGCGGTGAGGCGGTGACTTCAGTTTCTTAGATAATGGTGTATGCATATGAAGCCACAACTTGTCGTTTTTATAGAGCCAGCTATACACGCCTGGCTCCACCCTTCGTAGTATTTTTACCCCTTCTTCAAAATGTTCTTGTATCGTGACTAGCCATATCATTCGGTATGTTTCTAACGCAACTCTTTCTGACCCCTCCACTAAAGGTATTGCCACTTTCTCATGTATTTTCTTCAGTAAACATCTACGAACCGGACGTGGAAATAGCAACCCTATTCGAGTTGCTTGACGCTTTATCGTAACGGGATCAACTCCTAGCTGACGTGCGATTGCTCGTAGACTGGCTGTTTCATCTTTCCACAATACCTGCAATCTCGTTTCCCAGGTGAAACCGAATGATTTAATCTTATTCCGCTGAAACTGGTTGGTCTCCGATGTATCTGGACCTGTTCGTGAGTACGTAAAACCGCATACGCATGTAAACGTCCCTATTGGTTTCCCGCCGACGTACTGACTGTGAACTATTTGACATTCTCTAATGTAGAGCTGTTTGTAGTGCTTACAGGTTGAGTTAAGGCATGGCCAAGGGCCAGCACCAAACGGTTTGTTTTCAAATGAAATAGCAAAAAATTCTTCAGCGGAGTATCCCAGAAAACGTATGAGTAGCAGGTGGTGAAGAGGATGCTGAGCACCATGCGGAGCACGAACAAGGCGTAGAAGCCACGATGCCTGAACATGTTCCTCAAGTTCACACCCAAGGATTTGTAACAGTTGAGAAGGGTAGCAATCCTTGAACTTCTGCAAAAGCTGGCTTATATCGACTCTACCTCGATACGTGGCCAAATCTCTCTCAAACAATAGTTTGCGGTATCGATGATGAAGGAGTGTAACATCTGGGGACAATTTGTGCTGGCACAGGAGCCAGTTAACATCACGAGCTATATCCAGGAGATTTTGGTGATAAGGACTTCGTGATTGTGAAGAACGCTGCTGCTGGGCTTCCTGTATAGTGTGCTCTGCAGAAACAAACTGATGCCGCGTTTTCTTATTTCTTGCACGAACAGTACTCTTCTGAAGATATACTTCATGAAATGGGCATACCTCGACACCGGTCACTTGATGCACTTGATGCCAATAGCACTCACCGTAACAAGCTCTATCCTCTACTAGACATTGTGGACAGAAACGCAACCATTCCTGCAAAGGAACATGACTAGCCATAATCCCGCTACGCACATGTATAGCAGGACCATTGTGTCCACGCATATCTTGTCGGAGTAAACCAAGTCGTTCCGGTGAAAGAAATGGACTATAGAATGGGAGTAAGGTGTGTTCTGCAATGAGAGAGTCAGATGTATAGGCACTTTCAGGTGGAAGACGAGCGACAAAATTGTCTAAGTGACTTGGCAAGACAACTGAGGCGATAACTGTTTCGCCTCCGAAAATATCTCTCATTGCAATACGATGCTTCGAATATCCGGCGCGTTCGCACAATCGTGCACAGACACTATAAAATAGTTCGCCTGGATAAGGGTCGGGAAATGCTCCTATCATACAGTTGTATCCTCTGCAAGGTATTCTTGAGTATCGCGAATAAACCCTCCCTGTTTCAGTGCTTCATAAGCAGTCATACCAAGTTCTCGTCCTGCCGCAACAGTCTCTAGAAGCCCACCTTCAATCGTTGCGGTACATAGTGTAGAGCGGTCTTTGTTCCTCTGCTCACTATCGTCTATTTCAGGATTTTGTTGCATGATCTTCTCCTCTTGTACTGCTTCGTCAGTCCCTTCATTTTGCCTTGCCTCATCAGGCGAGACTTCCAAAGCTGGGGTGGTAGTTTGCTCAATAGTTGTAGCACGTACATTTCTTAGTGCTTCCCATACCGCACCTTCAAAATCTACTGGCTGGATGTCTTCATACTTGTGTAGTAACACTCTATTGTTTGACCGTAAAGCGTATAAAAAATCCTGGACGGAGTGAAGCCTTTCTTTGGCCGTCTTCCTGATAGTGTCAGATGTAATACATTCTTCTCGGCGGACAATTGCGCGTATTTGAGCAAGAAAGTAAAGCTTAATAGCAATATCTGTAATGCCTTGAGACTCGTCGTACATTACATCCCTTAATTCATCTGTGAGGTCACTTTGTTTGTGTACATATTGATACTTCCACAAGGTTTCCAAGAATAGTGGCCATTCGCTCCCTTTGCCTAACACCATTCTTTCCCAAGGGACATCGCCTTGACCAGCAGCACGACGTGCACGTCTAAATTCTCCCTTTAGAATGGCTCGTGCTTTCGGTGTGCCAACGAAAATAATTGGGACACCAATTGTGTTGTCAAGTTGCACCAAGAAACTGAGCATTTTATCTGCACCCGCAGATTTCGTATGTCGCAAGTTCTGTATCTCATCAATGATAAGGAAACCTAGGCTATGATCTGAAGCAACTCTCGCCATAGCGATACGCATCGTATCAACAGTAGGTCTCCCTCGCAGCCCATGAATTTCGTAATAGTTCGTCCCTAACAGGAGATCAACTTGTTGAAAGAAGTCATGACAGAGACCAGTGATCGAACCATCGAATGGGCATTCTAATTTAAGCCACACGAGCTGCGTCCATGTAAAACGCTTACCATGGTATTTGGTATGTTGAATAACCTGCGGATAAAGAGCAGAAATTTGCTCAAGAGTTCTTGACTTTCCAGTACCGCTAATCCCGAAGAGTGTGATTCCCTGTGTTGTAACGTGTGATACTGAACCAAACACCGTATTTTGTCCTATGATACGAAGCCTTCGCTCTGTCTCAGACCAGAACCCTAAATCAAGAGGATTACGCCCAACGTAGCTTGCATGAAGCATACGGGAAATATGCTCCTGTAAATCAAAATGCATATTAAGTGGTTGAAAGAAGCGAGCTGCTTCTAAAAACAAATGCATGCGCAGGTGATCCGGCCATTGACGATATTTCTCATCATAGACTGGGCTGTACTGGAGTAGTTGATACACTTGATCTCGATTAGGAATAGGTGGTATCGTTTCAATCAAGGGGTTTCCTTGATAACTAGGCAAAAACTGTTCGTGATACTCCGCCTTCCAAAAAGGGACTTGGTGGGTATAATGTGACACATTCTTATGCATTGTTTGATCCTTTATCACGCATTTTGCGTAACCATTCATTTTGTTCCACCATAAAGGCGTCTTCCTCAATTTCTTCCCGAGTAAGCTGAGTAGAACTGGCATTAGACGACGCTGAAACTGTGTCATACATCTGAAGATCTTTCATGCGTTCGTTTTTTAGCGCTTCTGCTCGGTTCCCTTCCAGCCCTCGCGTCAAATCGGCCTTGCTTAACCCTTCTTTAGCCAGCGCGGTCTTCTGTTGCGCATTAAGAAGAATTTGTTCTTGTTTGGTATGAATTTCTACTTTTATTTGGTTAGCTACCTGAGCAGGCTCTTTCACGAGCATCTTATTTAAGACCCTACGATCCTTCATATCCTGCCAGTCGAATTTAGCCCACATTTGATCCTTAGGCATAAGCGTGCATTCCTCAATTTGTCTGCCACTGTCAAGGCGCAGGTAAATTTTCGCTACCGTTCGCTTATCATAGCCAATTTGCACAGACTCACGCCCTTGTATTCGTGCTCGCTCAAACCACTTCTCATTCCAAGCAAGTTCGCATTCATAGTAGAGTCCATCGAAGCGAATTCCCTCGGCGGTAATTGACGCAACGCCCTTTGACAATAACTTGACACGTACGTCCGCAGGTGGCTGTTTTCTGAGCTTGCCACGGCGATTGTCAATACCCCACTTCCATAATTGGGCTGGATAGGCTTGAACATTGTCAGCAATCATATATTTGTCCTTTGGATAATCCTTTATTTCGTGAGCAATGTTATGTTCGATGACGCACCCTATGAGCAACTGCCGTAAGTCGAATAACGTCAGGCAGGCATCGTACCGATAATCATTCCCACTCCGTGGAAGATATTCGTGAACCGCTCCTGGTACCCATTTGATGACTTCATCGTTGAGGACGCGAAAAAAACGCTCTACAATCGGTTTCCAGTCTGGCCGGTAAGGAGGGGTATTTATGACCGTAATCCCAAGCATTTCCCCTAGCAAATCAGAGTTCTTTGATAATAATTCCCCTCGGTCGGCAATGATGTATTTGGGAAGATCATGGCTCGGCCAATCTGCTTCAGTGATCGTGAAACCGTATTCTTGGCAGTAATCAACCTTGTCTCGCACCATGTTTTCCAGTGCTAACGTAGCTCCAAGCCAGCTCGGGGCTTCCAAGCTTACACTCATGCCGATAATGAGGCGAGTGAAGACATCGATGATAATATAGATAATAGGCCGCCCAATAATTCTGGTACGGTCAAACTCGCTTACCAAGTACACGTCCCCTACCGTAGGGTCAAGTTGCGCGGTATGACCTGGTCCATCAGCATCCAGGGTTGAGTTGCCAGGAATTGCGCGATGATTGAGATCATAAGCATGTTGCCCTTCACGTGCGAGGGTAGCATCAACTACATTTTGATTCTTTTTGTAAAAATACACGAACTGATCGTACGAAGGGACTTCGTCAGAATCAGGTAGCTGACGAACCTCTACACCATGCTTTGGATACTTGCCTGTATGGAAATAGGTCTCTATCGTCTTCCTATAAGCATATAGAAGCGTTCTTCCCTTTTCGTTCTCGTAGTACAACTTTATACCGGCACGAAAATGTCTCTCAGCCACAGGATCCATATTTACACCAACAGGAGTACCCAAGGGTCCCTCTGCTGTCCTCTTCTTACCCAGTTTTTTGTAATCTTTTTTTTTGTCGCTCTTCCTTCCAGTGCCACATCGATAATAGCGTGAAAGGAGAGCCTCTGGAGTTTGCCCTCCTCTCCAAAACCGACGAAGAAGCTTACGAATAGTCTTGCGGTTAATACCAGTAAGCGTAACAGCATTGCGAATGAGTATGACGCAAATGTGTGGATCAAACACGTCGGTATGGTTAACAATAGGTTCGATGGCCTTCCAAAACACCTGTTGCTTCTTTTTCTCCTCTTCAGAAATATTTACCTTCGGACGGAGCGTATCCCGGTATAAGTCTGTTTCCACAATAAATGCTTTAGAGGTTCTGATAGCCTCCTCGATCTCCTCACACGATACGATTACCGGATGGACGACATCGTCGTTGTCAACATCTGTTACATCGATAATCACCATAGTAGCACTTGAGGAGTTGATTTGAAGGATGCGATCATAGCGAGGCTTAGGGACATCTGGCCACTTAATAATAGTGTTCGCGATCAAACCGTTCATGTTACTATCCTTCTTTCAAGAAGCCCTCCAAGTTATCCCCTAATAGAACAATGGGCTCTCCTGGATTAATCGGTTTGTACATGTCAATGAGCCAGTAACGGCGTGCAATGAGATGGTAGGCAACAGCCAAGCTCGTCCCAGCATCATGACCAAGACGTCGATCGCAAGCCTGTGTAGCATGTCTCAAAGCGATCTCTTTTCCCCTAACTATGCTTGTAAGGGTGATAGCAATATCGCGGATTTCTTCCAAAGGAAGCTCTAAATGCTCTCGCCAAAAAAGATCATATATCTTGTCTACATTGTAGGCAACGACTGTAGAAATTTCTTTTTCGGTGACTATTCCCCAATCGATATTCAAGGTGTTCCAGTATAGTCGTTCAATTTCAAACTTCTCTATTGTTCTCTTCGAGGAGAGCTTGGCACATGGCTTAATTGTACGAGCATGTTCTATGCGCTTGTCATCATGCATCAGTGTGATCAGGAAATCAGTAGTAAGTACAACAGGTTCACTGGTCATAGGGTCTACAGGATGTTTGATTCCACAGGACTCAGCAATTATGAGTGTACTCTCGAGGGGAAGGAGTGGATACTGTTCACGTATATCGACGACAGCTTTCGCCCACTGCACAATGTTATGAAAAGCTGTTTCATTGTCACTGAGCAGTTGATGAAGTCGCTCCGTCTTCCAACCCACGGGACGCGAAGAAAACCCCTGAGAGGATACATCACGTACCGTGAGAAAGGGGAGATAAGCTGAACCCTCATTCTGCCCCCTACCCTCCTTGATAAGCTTTTGAATCTTTGCTTCGTCTAAAACCATTTTTGGCCTTACCATTTTTCCTACGCTTTCTTTTTATTTTCAATTCTTGCCTCTACATAAACATGGAAGAGTAACACGTTTCCCTTCCTTAGATTAATACACATAGTATATATACACTAAAAATACTATAAAGTAAACCATTGCAACAATTAGGGCAAATTGTTGCAATGGTTTACTTTATAGTAGAAGATTTTTTGTATACAAAATTTATACTGCTTAAATATAGGTTGTAAAGATACCTCTTCATCTACAAAAATAAGAAGTAAACAGGCTTGAGGAGAAGAATTCTTATGAGTATACTATTCATACAGAGGAAGAAACGATGCAGATCTTGTGCCGAGCATTACACAACATTCAATGACCGGATTCGTCCGTCGCTTCCTGAGACAACAAAAAAGATATATAGGTAGCTATATATCTTCTCATAAGTTGTGGTGGTACCATTATAAGTTTCCCTTTAGCAACGTCTTTTTTAAAAACAAAAATATCGGAAACCACAGTTTTATGTCGGCTGCACAGGGTACTGACTCTTATCCTTTTAGTAAATACAAAATTTGAATATAGAGAAGCAGAGTCTCAGATATATCTGGTGGGAGTGCAACATAAGGGTCATCACCTTCCTTGTCGAACTTCACTTGCAATGCTGGTACGTCCTCTAAACGGAAGTCTTTATGAGTACTTGCCTCCAAGAATGCTTCCACATCGGCAGATGCTTGGTCGGGGTCGTGACGTGCTGAAATACAAATGATTGTGTTGCCATCGGACATCCATCCTTGCCATAACCCACTTATTGGATGCCGTATGATGCTTGCGACGAACCCATACGCATTCGGGATCAATGCTGCACGAAGACGATCAAACGACTCTCTCTGTTGTGCATTCAGGAGTTGTGAGAGCAGTTGTTGCTCGTTTATTCTCGCCTGCTTGATCCGGTTTCGCTTCTTTCTCATATCCCTCTCGATTAAATCAATTGGATTCTCATCTTGTTGCTACGTCAAACGTGACTACATTGATCATTCATTAGGGGCTGCTTTAGGAGAAGCATCAGGTATTTCTTCAATCAGTTCTCCTGGTTGAACCCCTAATACTCTCGCTAGTTTTCCGAGCGTCTCTGTTGTTGTGATATAGTACGGGTCTTTGAACATTCGTTTGACTGTGTTATACGCTATATTCGCCTCCCGTTGAAGTCTTCCCATACTAATACCCTTCTCTTTGGCTACTTCTTTCACGCGTAAACGAACTACCATAAACTACAGCCCCCATTGATACTAGACTGGATTGTAACAGTTTCTTTCTTACAGCAACACTAGCCAGCTACCATCCTCACTTTAATGTGGGGCCATAGATGTCAATAATCAAATAGACATTGACAGGCGTCTTCGGTATGGACTCCTATATCTATCATCAAATCGTCATGTGTATTAATATGTTTCCCCTATACATCAACTTGTGAATGACCGATAAAACGAATATATCATATTTTAGGTAAGCGAATAAATACCTAAATCTACGGCTTAGTCAATAAATACCAATAATGAATAGACTGTACTTATGCACATAAATGATAGTCAGGCAAGTGTTCCAGGCTACGTATCCATCAAGGAAGCAGCAGAGATACTTGGTCTTTCACCCAGTAGAATATATGAATACGTTGAGGATGGACGACTCTCATCTGTAAGGGCTGCTCATGTTATTCTCATACCTGTGGAAGAAGTAAAGAGTTTTAAGCCCAATATTGCAGGCCGTCCACGAAAAAGCGTTCTACGGTGGCGCCTCTCGCCCGAAAATAACATGCTGCTTTCAACTTCTATTATGGTGCAGATACGCTCTAATCGTTACACTGAATTGATGAAGAAACTAGAAGAAATACGACAAAGTGATGAGTATTTATTTCCTGGCACAGTTTCACGCTTCATCATGAGAAGCGAAACATTTCCTGGGCAACTAGAGATTTCATTGATATGGCGAAGTACTGCAATGCCCGATGAGACGACAAGAGAAAAAACTTTGTCTGATTTTCAGCAATCCCTGGCAGACGTGTTAGATTGGGATACTGCTCAGTATAATACTGGAGTGGTATTGCTTCATACATGATGGATGGTATTAGTTCATTTCCTTTACTTTCAAATTGGCAACTAGCTTATAGAAAAGTAACATATATATACACATGTGTTTAGCAAGGAGTTGAAGGGGTGAAGCCTGAAGAGCGTGCGCGTCAAAAAATTGATGAGATGCTGACGGCGGCTAGCTGGATAGTACAGGACCGCGACAAACTCAATTTGGGAGTTGGTTTAGGGGTAGCAATCCGTGAGTTCTCTCTGCGTACAGGAGCTGCTGACTACCTGCTGATGGTCAACCGCGAGGTGGTAGGAGTGATCGAGGCGAAACCGCTTGGACATTCTTTAATGGGTGTCAAGGAACAGAGCGCGAAATACTTGGCTGGTGTTGACGACAGTCTACCTGTGGCACGAGAACCGTTACCCTTTCATTATGAGACGACTAGTCAGGAGACGCTCTTCACGAGCAACCTTGATCCTGTGCCACGTAGTCGTCAGGTGTTTAGTTTTCATCGGCCTCAAATGTTGCAGGAGTGGCTGACTCAATATCCTGAGGCTGGAAAGAATACTACACTGCGTTCTCGCTTGCTCCATATGCCTGAACTCGCGACACACAACCTGCGTGATTGTCAGATTGAGGCCATCACGCACCTTGAAAGCTCTTTCACGCAAAATCACCCCCGTGCTTTAATTCAAATGGCAACTGGTAGCGGCAAGACCTATACCGCCGTAAACTCCATCTATCGGCTGATCAAATTTGGCGGTGCGCGGCGTGTGCTCTTTCTTGTGGACCGTGACAATCTCGCCAAACAGACGTTTGACGAGTTCCAACAATTTTTGACGCCCGACGATGGACGCAAGTTTACCGAACTCTATAACGTCCAGCATATGCGTGGCAAAACCATTGATAAAGCTTCACGTGTCTGCATCACCAACATCCAACGTCTTTACTCTCTCCTCAGTGGCAACGAGGAAGAGGGCGACGACACAGACGCGCAATCTCTCTTTGAGCAGGAGGAGGAGGGTGCCGAGGTTCTGAAAGAACCAAAGCATGTGCCATATAATTCCGACATACCGATTGAGACCTTCGATGTGATTGTCACCGATGAGTGTCATCGCAGCATCTATAACCTCTGGCGCGATGTGCTGGAATACTTTGACGCCTTCATTGTTGGCTTGACCGCAACGCCTAACAAGCAGACCTTTGGCTTTTTTAACCAGAATTTGGTGATGGAGTATGGACATGCACAAGCCGTTGCCGATGGCGTCAATGTCGATTATCTGGTATACAAAATACAGACACAGATTACGTCACAGGGTAGCACGATTGAAAAAGGTTACTATGTCGATAAGCGAGATCGACGCACACGGGCTGTACGCTGGGAGCAGGCAAACGATAACATCGTCTATAGCGGCAACCAGCTTGATCGTGACGTTGTGGCGCAAGATCAGATTCGTACCGTTCTCCGCACCTTTCGAGACGTGGTGCGGACAGAGATATTTCCAGAGCGCACCGATGTTCCCAAGACGCTCATCTTCGCAAAGGACGATAGCCACGCCGACGATATCGTCTCTATTCTGCTGGAAGAGTTCGGTGAGCGCAACGAATTTGCGCAGAAGATTACCTATCGCACCACTGGCCGCAAACCAGAGGAATTGATTTCCGAGTTTCGGAACAATTACTATCCACGCGTCGCCGTGACCGTCGATATGATTTCTACAGGCACCGATATTAAGCCACTAGAGATTCTGCTTTTTATGCGGGCCGTGAAAAGCGCGAACTTTTTTGAGCAGATGAAGGGGCGCGGCACACGCGTCATCAACGACGAAGAGTTTAGCCAGGTAACACCCAACGTCCCTAGTGGCAAGACACACTTTGTGCTGGTCGATGCTGTAGGCGTCTACGAGAGCGCGAAAACGGACGAGCCGCCTCTGGAAAAAGAACCAAAGATACCCCTGAAGAAAGTATTGCAGGATATCGCGGTAGGAAGATGGAGGCGCGACCCCGATCTGCTTTCGACACTGCTCTCACGATTAAGCAGGCTACACCGACGCTTGCAAAAACCGGGGAGAGAGCGTGAGGCCGAGATACTCCGCCAACTGAGCGGCGGCAAAGACTTGCACACTATCATTCAAGACCTTGACCGCGCCATCGACCCCGACGAACGCTTGAAAGAGGCGCAAGCAGTTACGGGTCAGCAGGAGCCGAGTGCGTTGGCTCTGCGCGAGGCAACGCTGCGACTCGCGAGTAGAGCGGTGGAACCTTTTGATAGTCCTGAACTGCGCGAGGCCCTGCTCGCTGTTCAAGCGCGAGACGAACAAGTTATCGACACGGTGAGCCAAGATACCGTGCTCAATGCTGGCTGGGATATTCAGGCACGAGAGGCTGCACGGGAGACCGTGACCAGTTTCCGTCAATTTATCGAGACGCACAAAGACGAGATCACCGCCCTGCAAATACTCTACAGTCAGCCGCGCCATAAGCCCTTGAACGAGGACGACTTGAAACAGCTTCACGCGGCGATTGCCACCCCACCACTCAGCTTGACCACCGATAAACTCTGGCAAGCATATGAAACGCTGCGTCCAGACCGTGTGCGTAAGAATACGCAACGACGGCTCAGCGACCTGGTGTCGTTGCTGCGCTACACCATGATATACGAGACCGACGAGAACGCTACGCTAGAACCCTATCGAGAGACCGTCGAACGCCGCTTCTCTGTATGGCTAGACGAGCAGGAGCGACGCCGAGGCCAGCCCTTCGATAAGGAGCAACGCGCATGGCTAGAACACATACGCAACATCATTGCCAGTTCGCTTACCATCGAGCGCGAAGACTTCAACTACAGGCCGCTACTACAACTTGGCGGCTGGGGTAAAGCAAACGATCTATTTGATAACAATTTACCTAAATTACTACAAGAACTGAATGAGAGGTTGGCCGCGTGAGCACGGAAGAAATTTTGCCTGAAGGATGGGTTTGGACTACGCTTGGAAATATTGCTATGGTTAATCCAAGCACGGATGTTTCTATACTTCCGGCTTCCACACTTGTTTCATTTGTACCTATGGCGGCAGTGGAGGCGGGGACGGGTCGAATGGATAGTTCTATTGTACGTGAACTTGATAAAGTTAAAAAAGGTTACACCGCATTTCAAGAAAGTGACGTACTCTTTGCAAAGATTACTCCTTGTATGGAGAACGGAAAGTTTGCGGTTGCTCAATTGCTCTCTTCTAGTATTGGCTTTGGCTCAACTGAATTTCATGTCTTACGCCCAGAAGACGGCATCAATCCTCATCTCATCTACTACTATTTATCACAAGGAGCCTTTAGACAACTGGCAAGGGTAGGTATGACAGGTTCAGCAGGTCAACTTCGTGTACCAGCAACTTTTCTAAGGGACGCTTCTTACCCACTAGCTTCAACAAATGAACAATCTCGCATCGTTGCTGCCATTGAGCAGCAATTCACACGTCTTGATAGTGCCGTTGCCTCTCTACGCAGTGCAAAAGCAAGGGCCAAGCAATACCGTGCTTCCCTGCTCAAATCGGCTGTCGAGGGTGAGCTAACGAAGGAGTGGCGTACAACGCATCCTGTAAGCGAGACAGGAGCACAATTGTTGCAGCGCATTCTGGCCGAGCGGCATAAGCGTTGGGAGGAAGCAGAAATGGCGAAGATGCGCGAGAAAGGGATTACACCAAAGGATGATAAATGGAAAGAGGGGTATAAGGAGCCACAGAAACCAGATGTAGAGCATTTGCCAGACTTGCCAGAGGATTGGTGCTGGGCAACAGTAGAGCAAGTGGCAGATATTGGCACAGGAGCTACTCCTCTACGAAGCCGAGCAGAATATTATGAAGGAGGAACGATTCCATGGGTTACAAGTGGTTCAGTCAATAATGATTTTATCGTGTCAGCAGAAGAATTCATTACAGAAAAAGTACTGGTCGAAACAAACGCTAAAATATTTCCTGTAGGCTCACTGATATTGGCTATGTACGGAGAGGGAAAAACAAGGGGAAAAATATCTGAATTAAAGGTGGAGGTAGCAACTAATCAGGCATGTGCAGCAATTGTTTTTCGACCTTTTTCATTTCTATGTCAACCCTACGTAAAAATTTTTCTAATAAGTAATTACTTAGCAATAAGAGCTTTTGCAGTAGGTGGTGTTCAGCCTAATCTTAATTTAACTGTTGTCAAAGAGACCGCTATTCCGCTTCCCCCTCTTTCCGAACAGACCCAAATCGTTGCCGAAGTCGAGGCGAAACTCTCGAATATTACACAACTAGAGACGACAATCGAGGCCGATTTGAAACGAGCGGAACATGAGCGACAGAGCATTCTCCACGAGGCGTTCGCGGGGCGATTGGTGCCACAAGACCCGAACGATGAGCCAGCCAATGTGCTGCTAGAACGCATTCGGGCAGAACGCAAAAGGCGAGAAGCGGCTGAGCAGGCTGTAAAAGCAGACAGAAAGGCGGAACACATGGACGGTATCAGAAGACGCCGCGCCAACAAGAGTGCCAATGGGCAACTCTCTGTTGGGCTGTATGAGAAGCTGGTCGAGGCTGGACAGTCATTGCCACCAGATAATTTATTCAAGCGAGTGGGACTTCAAACGGATGAACAGCCAGACTCAACACGCGTATTTTACCGAGAATTGCAAACCGATGAGCAAGATGAGTTGATTGAAGTGACGCGGCCCAACGACACGCTTGTACTTTTAGAGGCGTTGGAGCCATATGAGGTGCAGGACACGCTGAGCAATATAGGGGAAGCAGGTGAGGAAGAGATGTCGAATAGTGAGGATGTAGAGCAGCTAGAAAATGTCCACACACAAGAGCTACCGACGCTATGGGACACCAACTTTTAGGACCTCATGGACACGTCGGATAAAGGGTGGCATAGATGAAATTGCGCAAACTGGAGATCAGCACATTTAAGAATCTGCGAAACTTCTCAATCGACTTTTCGCAGAAGCTGACCACCGTGTTGCTTGGTCAGAATGGTACGGGTAAGTCGAATCTGTTAGAAGCACTCATCATTATTTTTCGTGATCTCGACTTCGGTGAAACGCCAGCCTTTCAATACAAGCTCGATTACGAGTGCCGTAACAACGAAATCCATATCGACGCTGATCCTGCACGGGGAAGGACGAAACGCGAACAGGTACAGATTCTCGTGCGTAGAGGCGATGAAATGCCGAGAGCGATACCTTACAATAAGCAGTTTTATGAGGATAGTGAACGGACATACCTAGCTACGTGTTTGGCTACTACTCTGGTCCTAGTAATCGCATGGAGAAGCACTTTGAAAAGCATCAGGATCGCTTCTACCGCGCATTATTACGAGGAGAAAAGAATCCTTTGCGTCCTCTGCTCTATGCACGCCCAGTACATAGCCAATTTGCTCTGCTCTCTTTTTTCACTGAAGAGGAAACGGAATTGGCTGAGGGCGAGATGAGTGTGCGTGAGTTTCTTGCTAATCTTTTAGGTATTCAGGAATTGGAGTCCGTACAATTTGTGATGCGAGAACCGCCGTGGCACAGCAAAGAGGGCGACCCGCGTTTCTGGAATGCGCGTGGTGTCGTTGGCGATTTCCTTGGCTATCTGTACGAAATTGCGCTTGCACCCATGTATTTGGACGTGCGAGTGACGCAAGACTTTGCCAATAAGACTACATTGCAACATCTCTATCTGTATCTACGCAATGAGCGAGATTTGAAGAAACTTTATAAGCACTATGGGAACCAACAAGCATTTTTCAAGGCTCTCGAAAGTACCTATATTTCTAAGATTTTGAGCGAAGTGGTCATCGACTTGCGTAGGAGCAATTCTGATGGTTCGCTCACCTTTAGCGACCTGAGCGAAGGAGAACAGCAACTATTGATGGTGCTAGGTCTGCTACGTTTCACGAAAGAGGACGAGGCACTCTTTCTACTCGACGAGCCTGACACTCATCTCAATCCAGCATGGAGTGTGCAATATCTCGAATTCATGCACCAAATAGTGGGTACCCAACCAACTAACCAAGTAGTTATGACCACACATAATCCGCTGGTAATCGCAGGAATGGAACGCGAAGACGTGCGTATCATGCAGCGCAACAAGGCGCACGGAGACATTTTCGTAGAGATACCGCGCGAGAATCCCAGAGGAATGGGCGTAGCCGGCATTCTCACCAGCGAGTTATTTGGATTGCGTTCAGCATTGGACCTACCCACACAACACCTGTTAGATGAGCAGCGCGTCCTGGCGGCGAAAGAGGAATTGACGCGGAGTGAGCGGGGGCGGTTGAGTGAATTGACTGATTATCTCGACGATCTTGGTTTTGCGACCTCGGAAGATGATCCACTCTATGCCGCCTTTATCACCCGTTTTACCGCACGAGAGAATCCAGCCATACGACAGCAGGTCACGTTGACGCCTGAGCAGCAAGAGGAACGTAAGCGTTTAGTTGATGAAGTCATTAGCGAATTGATTGCAGAGGGTCAACATTAATGCGTCACATCGACATGCAAGAATTGGAAGAGTTAGAGAATTGGCCGCCAGGTGAGCAACCGAAGCGGAGTCGATCACCGGAAAAGTGGAGAGAACGCCTGTGCAAAGCGGAGGAAGAACTCAGACAGGCAACAAATAGTAAGGCACGTAGCGCGGTATTTAAGAAATATAGCGATCTCTGGAGTGCCGTAAAGGAGCATTATCGTAAGCTTTCCGACGATAAATGCTGGTACTGTGAAACTTCAACACATCGTATGACAGGCGAGATGGACCATTTTAGACCCAAAGCGGGTGTAGTCCACACGCAGCATCCAGGCTATTGGTGGCTTGGCTTCGATTGGCGCAACTGGCGTTACGTCTGCAAATTTTGCAACAGTGAAACGCGTGACACAAAAACTGATATTGTGGGTGGAAAAGGCAACTTCTTCCCACTCTTATCAGGAGAAGAGCGAAGAATTCGGGACGAGTGCGACTACCTACACCTAGTGGAAGAGGACCCCATCTTGCTCGACCCTGTAGAGTCGCGAGATCCGCATCTCCTCACGTTCACACGTGATGGACTTCCGGGCGCAACGATAAACGATATAGAGGCAGATAATTATCGGCGAGCGACAGAATCTATCAGAATCTACCACTTAGATAATAGCCGTTTAGTGAGGGAGCGCAAAAGAATTTATATTCAAGTGCGTACCCTTGTCAATGACTACCAGTACTACCAGCAGAAGTGGGAAGCAGAGAGAGACTATACGGCACAGCATCTAGCCAACAAACTAATGAGAGACTTGGGCAGAATGATTACACGCAAAGCCCCGTATTCCGCGACTGCTAGAGCATATCTGAAAGAGTATCGCAAAGATGACGTGCAATGGGCCTGGGTAGATCAACTATTGACGGCTCCTAGCTAAGAGCCTATGATAGCATATACGTTCTAAAACAAACATATATAGAGAGTCCAGATGCAAGTTGGGAGGGTACTAGCCCTCCCGTACTTTTTCCCTGACATTGCTTGTCACACAAGGCATATATTTTGTATATTTGAACGAAGCAACCAGAAAAACAAAATTTTACGTCTTTTTTATTGAGTGGAGAGTGGGAAGTAGGCGGCTGGAAGAAGGGAATATTTATTTATTATGAGTACACAAACACAATACATCGTCCAAAAGCTCTGGAATTATTGCAATATTCTGCGCGACGATGGTATGTCGTATGGCGACTATGTGGAGCAACTTACCTACCTGCTCTTTCTTAAAATGGTCCAAGAGCAGAGCTTATTGCAACCAAATGAGCTACAGCGTATTCCTCCTGACCTCGGCTGGCAGTCTCTGCTCGTCCTTGATGGCGAGGAGCTAGAGACGCACTACCGCCATATTTTAGCGGAGCTTGGCAAAAAAGAGGGCATGCTGGGCATTATTTTTCGTAAAGCCATCAATAAAATTCAGAATCCCGCGCACCTACGTCGCTTGATAGTAGACCTGATCAACGACATTGACTGGCTCAAAATGGAGGCCGATGTCAAAGGAGACGCCTACGAAGGTTTGCTAGAGAAGAACGCGGAAGATACCAAGAGTGGTGCTGGGCAATATTTCACACCTCGCGCTTTAATCAAAGCCATCGTTGAGGTGATGCGGCCCGAACCAAGAAAAACGATCTGCGATCCCGCCTGCGGAACGGGTGGGTTTTTGCTCGCGGCGCATGATTATATCTCCTCTCACCATCCTAATGAGGTACGCGAAGTACGGCGGTTTCTCAAGAATCAGGCTTTTCAGGGCTGGGAGATTGTAGATAGCACGGCTCGCCTTTGCATCATGAATATGTTTTTACATGGTATTGGAGATGAGAACGCGAAGGAACCACCTATTCATGTGGTAGACAGCCTGCTCTCTAAGCCCAACGAACACTTTGATATGGTGTTATCCAATCCACCCTTTGGACGTAAAAGCAGCCTGAGCCTAAGTGCTGGTAATGGCAAAAAGTCAGCGGGCAACGGTTCTGGTGAGCGCGAGACCGCAACCGTCAATCGCAATGATTTTTGGACCACGACCAGCAATAAACAGTTGAACTTTTTGCAGCATATTTATAACGTACTGAAAGTCAATGGACGTGCGGCAGTCGTCGTACCTGACAACGTACTTTTCGAGGGTGGCGCAGGCGAGACGATTCGGCGCAATCTTTTGCAGAATTGTGACGTGCATACTATGTTGCGTCTGCCCACGGGCATCTTTTACGCTCAAGGTGTGAAAGCGAACGTGCTCTTCTTTGATAAGCGACAAGCCAGTGCTAACCCACAGACAGAACAATTATGGGTGTACGACTTGCGCACCAATATGAATTTCACGCTCCGTACTAATCCACTAAGGCTTGAGCATCTTACAGAGTTTATTTTGTGTTACAATCCTACAAACAGACATCAAAGGCAAGAGAGCGAGCGTTTTCATTGCTTTTCCTATGAAGAGCTACTCAAACGTGACAAGCTTAGCCTCGATTTTTTCTGGCTACGAGATGATAGTCTGGAGGGAACAGATAACCTTCCCCCACCCGCTGTTATTGCAGCCAGCATCGTCGAAGACTTACAAAACGCGCTTGAGCAATTCATGGCTATCACGGAGGACCTGGGTGGGAAAACAAACGGAAATTCGGGACCACTCTATCTCTAGAGGGACTTTTTTTCTCTTTTTATACTTTGCAGTGGGGGAATTGAAGAAAAGATGACCGAGCAGCTCAGTGAGCAGGTGGTAAAAGACAAAGTACGAAATGCTATACAGCGTTTGCTAGATCATGATAGATTTCTTTTAGAAAAAGACGTAAACGAGCGTTCTATCTCCCATAGGCTCGCCATGTATTTACAGAACGAATTTGGTGATGAGTGGGACGTGGATTGTGAATATAACCGTAATCATGAAGTCAAGAAAGAATTGACTGTATTGCCCCGACAAATTGAGACTGACGATACTACCGCAACAACTGTCTTTCCAGATATTATTGTGCATCATCGTGATACCGATGATAATTTGCTCGTCATTGAGATGAAAAAATCGACAAACTTGCAGAGACGAGCAAAGAAATTTGATTTAGATAAGTTGCGTGCATTTCGGCAAGAAAAGTATCATTATCAGTATGCGCTCTATCTACAGCTTAAAACGGGAGTTCCCGCAAAAATTGACGAAGCTAGATGGAATGACGAAAACTTATAATTGTGGTTACATAAAGACACCTGCTAGCAGGGAAACTCAATACAATAGGTTAAATAACGTGAGTTCTGGATAAGTACCCCCCTCCGATGAGTTAAAATAGGAGTTAGACAAACAGCTTCTATTCACCATCGGAGGGGTCTAGCAATGAGTTTACTCGAATTGTTTTGTGATGTCGATGAT
>JAABUX010001885.1_pt1 | contig 30696 bp, 22 predicted proteins | sample 5561851 | NCBI WGS metagenome assembly JAABUX01 (sample SAMN10711883, study PRJNA513361) | rock metagenome | isolation source: Antarctica rocks | place: Antarctica: Victoria Land, Richard Nunatak red sandstone | collected 2016-01-03 | reverse complement strand
AACGGTGCCACGCTCCCCCAGGCGCGTGTCGAATATGCCACCTATGGCACGCTCAACCCTGCGCGCGACAACGTCGTGCTTCTGCCATCGCACTACATGGCGGACAGCCACGGCTACGAATGGCTGATCGGCGCGGACAAGGCGCTCGATCCCGCGCGTTATTTCCTCGTCGCGACCGAGCTTCTCGGCAACGGCCGGTCCTCCTCGCCCAGCAACACGCCCGAGCCGTTGCATGGACCGCGCTTTCCCGTGCCCACCATCCGCGACAATGTGGAGGCGGTGCGTCGCCTGCTCGCCGAACGCTACGGCATCGCGCACGTCCGCGCGATCGTCGGCTTTTCGATGGGCGGCGAACAGGCGTTCCAGTGGGCGGTCAGCCACCCCGGTTTCGCCGACCGCATCGTTGTCACCAGCGCCACCGCCAAGGCGTGGCCACACGGCATTGTGCGCTTGGAAAGCCAGATTACCGCGCTCGAGACCGATCCGGCGTTCAAGGGCGGCGATTACGCCGCGCCTCCAAAGAAGGGCCTCGAAGCGTTCGGCGCGGTCTGGTCGGCGTGGCTTTTCTCGCAGCAATGGTGGCGCGATGAACTCTGGCGCAGCTACTCGCCGCCGGGCACGACCTTCCAGCAGGTGATGGACGGTTTCCGCAAGGATTTCATCCCGGGCGCGGACGCGAACGACATGATCCTGCAAATCCGCACTTGGGAGACGCACGATGTGGGCACCACGCCCGGCTTCGGCGGCGATATCAAGCGCGCGCTCGCCCAAATCCGTGTGCCGCTCCTCTACATGCCGTCCGAAACGGACATGTACTTTCCTGTCGGCGACGCGCGCTACGAGGCGCAGTTCATGCGCACGGTAACGCTCAGGCCGATCCCTTCGCTGTGGGGACATACCGCGGGCGCGGCGAGCAATCCCGCCGACGCCAAATTCCTCAACGACAACATCAAATCTTTTCTCGCCGTGCCGAGATAGCCTGCTTTGTATCGACAAGTCCGTCCCATGAATTAGTGTCATGCGCTCGGCCCATGCTGCTGTAACTTGCCACGATAGAGCGACTAAAACGCGGAGGTAGGGCGATGATCATGAATCGACTGGAGCACATGCGCCAGGTGGCGCTCATAGCCACGACCCTCTCCACGACCGCCATGGCCGCTCCCGTTCCCGGACCACCCCGCCCATTGACAGATCCGGCGACCATCAACTCCGCCGCTGCGCCCGGAAGCCGTCCCGTCCCGGTCGCCGACCTCTATTATGTTCGCGGCGGCGCCGACGCGGTGTGGACACGCGATGGTACCGGCATCGTCTTCTCGACCAACCTCACCGGCCGCTACAATCTGTGGACGATGCCCGCCACCGGCGGCTTCCCGCGCCAGCTCACGCAGTCGGATGATCGCCAGGCCGGTCTCGCCACCTCGCCAGACGGCAAGTGGCTCGTGTTCGATTCGGACCGTGCTGGCGCGGAAATCTACGACCTCTACGCGGTGCCGCTGGCGGGTGGTCCGGTTCAAAACCTGACCGCCACGCCCGAAATCAGCGAAACCGGTGCACGCTTCTCCCCCAATGGCACGCTCATCGCATTCGACCGTCGACCTAAGTCCGCCTCGGCGACCGATGTCGCGGTGATGGACTGGCGCACCCATGCGGTCCGCCAGCTCACGCACGAAGCCTCGCCCGATCACGAGTGGAGCGTCGTCGCCTTCAGTCGCGATGGCCGTCGCCTGATCGCCAACCGCACCAACTTCACCGGCACCGAGTCCGCTGTTTGGAGCATCGATGTCGCCACTGGCGCGACCACCGCGCTGACCGCCCCGTCAGGTGCGTTCAACAGCGCTAGCGATATCACCCCTGATGGCCGCATCGTCGCCCTCACGATCGACGCAAGCGGCGGCAACCACCAGGCCGCGCTTCTCGACATCGCCAGCCGCACGCAACGACCACTCGCACCCGACGCATGGGACCAGACGAGCGGCCACTTCACGCCCGACGGCGCGAGCCTGATCTTCACCCGCAACATCGATGGGCGTATCACGCTGGCTCGGTACGCGGTGGCGGGTGGCGAAGTCAGCGCCATCGGTCCCACCGAGGGCGTTAGCGGTGAGGCCAGCGGCAACGAAAGCAGCGTCTCTCCGGATGGTCGCAAGCTGCTGATCGACCATCAGACCAGCAACACGCCTTTCGACTACTGGGTGGCCGACCTCGCCGGTGGCACCGCCTCGCCGATCACACGTCTCGGCCTCGCCAGCATCGATCCCGCGCGCCTGCCCTCCGCCAAGGTCGTGCATTATGCGAGTGCGGACGGCACCGTCATCAGCGCGCTGCTATGGATGCCGTTCAATCTGCGGCGCAACGCCTCCGCCCCGGCGATCCTGCTGCCCCACGGCGGCCCGACCGGACAGACGGACGATACGTTCAATCGCACCGCGATCGCGCTCGCCAGCCGAGGTTACCTCGTGCTCGCGCCCAATCCGCGCGGCTCGACAGGCTACGGCCGCGCGTTCGAACTCGCCAACCGTCGCGATCTGGGCGGCGGTGATCTGGTGGACGAGGTTTACGGCCGCCGCTTCCTGATCGCGACCGGCTACGCGGACCCCAAGCGCATCGGCATCACCGGCGGCTCCTACGGTGGCTTCATGACCATCATGGCGGCCGCAAAAACGCCCGATCTGTGGGCGGCGGCGGTCGAGGAATATGGCATCCTCGATTGGGTGGCGATGTACCAGCACGAGGCACCCACGCTGCAGCAGTATCAGATGGGTCTGATCGGCGATCCCACGCGCGACGCGGGCGTGTACAAGGCGTCGAGCCCGCTCACCTACATCCACGCCGAGCGCGCGCCGTTGCTGATCCTGCAAGGCGACAACGACATCCGCGTGCCGCGCGAGCAGGCCGCCAATCTCGCCGCCGTTCTGAAGGCGGATGGACGAACCGTCGATTCGCATTTCTACGCCAACGAAGGCCATGGCTTCGTCAAGCGCGAAAACCAGATCGACGCGCTCGAGCGAACGATCGCGTGGTTCGATCGCTATCTCAAACCCGGCGCGCCGAACTGATCACGATCCCCGTTTAAAAAGCGCCTTTGCCAGCGTAACGTGCACACCCTTGTTGCGATCGACCAGCTCGGTCACTTCCACATCGCCAGCGACGCTGATCAGCATATAGGCGTCGTCGCGTGTCATGTGCTTTTCGGCCACGAGGAAATCGATCATGTTCCGGAGCGCCTTGCGCGTCGCCGCGCTCAGATCGTCGTCGAAGCCCATTGCGATATAGTGGGTCGGCGTCTCGGCGCGCGGGTAAGCCAGCAACGCGTGCTTGTGCAGCACGAACTCGAACGTGCCCGTCAGCGACGTTTCGAGCGCGGTGATATCCACTTCGCCATTGCCCTGGCCCGCATGGCCATCACCAACCTGAAACAGCCCGCCTGGCGCGTGAACCGGCAGGAACAGCGTCGTCCCCGCGACGAGCGAATGATCGTCCATATTGCCGCCGATGACCGTGGGCGGCGCGCTGTCGTAGCGTCCGAACGCCGCTGGTGGTGCGACGCCCATGCTGCCGAAGAACGGACGCAGCGGCACCTCTATGCCCGGGCCGAACGCGGCGACCATGCGCTTCCTGTCCAGCGGGATGATCTTTATGCGCCGATACGGAAAATCGTCGGTCAGAAACCCGGTGCCGTAGCCGAACGCGTTATAGGCGTAGGGGATCGCCAGCTCGACCTTGCGGATGCGCACTTCGAGCGTGTCGCCGATGTCCGCTCCTTCGATCGCGATCGGGCCCGTCAGGATGTGGCCGCCCGGACCTCTGTCCTTCACCTGATCGAAAATCGCGCGCAGGCTCGGCTCCACCTCCGCAGGCGCTACCCCGGCCTGTTCGAGCCCCGTGGGACTGTTGGTGATAAGCGTCCGCACGACGACCGTATCGCCCGATCGGATGCGTAGCACAGGCTTGGCGGTGGCGTCGTAATTGCCCCAGCGAACCGTCACCGGGGTCGCGGCGAGCGTGTAGGTCGCCGCCGACACAGGCGCGCCCGCAATACATGCGGCCAACGCAACGGCGATGATCGACAGTGCGGGCCTACGATGACGCGCCGTCCCGCAACCGCAATGTAGAACACGCGCGCGGAACGGAGCTATGGCTTTCATCATACGTCCTCCCTGTAGAGCCAAGGCAACCGTTAGCTAGCAAGCCAGCATCGGTGCGATCACCCCTTCTTGCTTGCCGAACCCGCTGTGTCGAGTGTTCCAAGCGTGCGCCCTGGATATGCGCCATCCCAAACTTGATGGACCGCTTTCGGCCCACTCACCGTGCACCTAGCCGATCTCGATACGCACGATTTGAACCCCGCCCTCGATGCGCACGTCGACGATTTTGGGCTCGGGCCTGCGCTTGAGCACGCTCACTTCGCCGTTGCACTCGAGGCGGCCCTCGGCCACCTGATCGAGCGACGACACGCTCTTGCCGCGGATGTCTTCCATCAGGTCGCTTTCACACGTGTGGACCTGGCGCAGCGCCACCTGGTCCACCTCTCCGTCCTGAACGAGCAGCGTCGGATGTCCTCGCGCAAGTCTACTGAGACCCGGCCAACGCAGAGCCGCGGCGGAGAGGAGCCAGTGCAGCAAGACGAGCGTGCCCGCGGCGCCGAGCGTTGGACCCAGCGGCGCGTTCCCCGTGATCGCGCGGCTCACGACCGACCCGAGCACGATGCCGATGATCATGTCGAACGCGGTGCCGCGCCCCATGAAGTGCTTCTTGCCCAATCGCACGATTGCAAGCGTGACAATATAAACCGTGACGGCGCGCACCGCCATTTGCAGCACGTTCAGTTCATCCCCCGCCACCCCGATCCCGAGTGCCGATTTCGCGAGCTCCGCGACGTCCATCCCTAACCTCGGTTGCTGAAGTTCGCAGGAAACGCTTGTGGAGCGCGAAACGTCCACCCTGCTGTCGGGATTTGCCCCGGACCAGTCGGGGCGAAGCTAAACTTTCATGCCCCAAGGGCATCACGCCGACCAGTTCGGCATTCCCTATCAAGCGCGCGATCCGCTTACGGTCGTGCCGCGCCCCTGCGCGTGCCGCTCCGGATCGTCACCGCGATGAGTGCACCCTCCTCGAACACCGCCATCATAGGCGGACATAGCAATGACATCGAATTGCCGTCAATTTTCAATCACGGTGACGCATCGCCGGCGAGCATGCATCGAACTTGCCATGCTTGGGCCATGCACCGCCACGCGGGGCAGCGAGCGCCCGCTCACGCCTCTTCGGCAATGACTTCGAAGCCGGTCAGGTCGGCCCAGCCGAAGGTGGTGGCGATCGCCACGTCGGCGGCGTCGCGGCCGTAGCATTGCAGCACGCGGCCCACCCGGGGGACGTTGTGGCGCGCGTCGCAGGTGCGCCACGCGCCGTCCAGATACACCTCGAACCACGCGCTGAAATCCATCGGAAAATCGGGCACGAACACCTGGATGTCGCCCAGATAGCCCGTGCAGTAGCGCGCGGGAATGTTCATGCAGCGGCACAGCGCGACCGCGAGATGCGCGTAATCGCGGCAGACGCCCTGCCGGTCTTCGTGCCCGCTCGCCGCGGTGCGTTCGGCGTGCGCGTGCGGGTAGCCGAATTCTATGCGGCTATGCGCATAATCGAGGATCGCCTGCACCCGCTGCCCGCCCTCGGGGGTGTGACCGAACTGGTTCCACGCCATCTGGCTGAGCTTGCTCGTTTCTATATAGCGCGAGCCGAGCAGGAAGACGAGCGTATCGTCGGGCAGATCCTGCACCGCGTGCTGCCTTAGACCCTTGATGTCCGGGTCCTTGTGGTCGCTCACCTCCATCAGGAAGTCCGCGCCGATCGTGATCGGCCCCGGGGGTGCGAGCAACCGCGAGCAGCTGTTGCCGTAGGCGTCCCGATACTCGTGGATCGCCACGCCGCGATCGGTGGTCATCAGCTCGGGCGTCGTCAGCCGCGCGCGCAGCTCGGGGCGCACGTTGAGCATCAGGATCATGGGCGTCGGCCCGGCGCAGTTGTAGCTGATCTTGTAACCGGAACGCACGATCATCGGGGGCCCTTCCTCTTGCCGCGGTGCCACCCGGTGTTTCCGGCCCCAAGCCCTTGGTGTTCCGTGTGTGGCGTGCGCCAAGTGTAGGCACGCGGCGGATAGCGCGTAAATGGCTTGTCCAAACTTTGCGGGAGGAGGCTGATGGACGAGTGGCGGTTGGAAGCGGACGAGCCATCCCCGATACAGATCGACAATGCCGAGGGTGCGAGCCCGTTCGTGATCATCATCGATCACGCGGGTCAGGCCATTCCACGCGCGCTCGGCGATCTGGGCGTCCCCGCAGCCGAGCGCGCGCGGCACATCGGCTGGGACATCGGCGCGGGCGAACTGGGGCTGGAACTTGGCGCACTGCTGGACGCCGCCGTCGTGCGCCAGAACTATTCGCGCCTGGTGATCGACTGCAACCGCGATCCCGCGCGCGCCGACGCAATGCCCGAGATGTCCGACGGCACACCCATTCCCGCCAACCTCCGCCTGAGCGTGGACGCGCGCGCCGCGCGGGTAGCGCACGTCCACACCCCCTATCATGAAGGCATCGCGGCGCTGCTCGACGCACGTCTCGAGCGTCCGACCGCGCTCGTGCTCGTCCACAGCTTCACCCCCGTGATGCGCGGCTACGAGCGGCCCTGGCGCTACGGCGTGCTCCACGACGGCGGCGCGCTCGCGCTCGCCATGCTCGCCCGGCTGCAGGCGGAGGGCCCGCCGCCGATCGGCGACAACGAGCCTTACGCGATGGACGATGTCGACTACACCGCGTTGCGCCACGGGCGCGACCGGGGGCTGCAATTCATCGAGGTCGAGGTACGCCAGGACCTGTTGCTCACGAAGGAGGGCCGGAGCGAGGTCGCCACGCTGCTGGCACGGCTGCTTCCCGAAGCGCTGGCGCAGGCTGGCTGACCCACCCAGGCAAGATTGCGCCGGCACCAATCCTGCCGGATTGCGCACGAACAACCCGGCCTCTCTACTGCGACTGCACCTGCAAGCTGACCGACATCGCCTCCGCTCCCCCGCCCGTGCGCGCGCCGCGCACGGGGGCGGCGTCGTGGTAATCGAGTCCCACCGCGACGCGCACATACGCATCGGTCGGGCATTGGCGGTTGGCCGTATCGAAGCCGATCCAGCCATAGCCCTCGACATGCGCCTCGCTCCACGCGTGCGCCGCGTGCTGGCGCGTGTGACCATGCTGCAGCAGGTGACCCGAAACATAGCGCGCGGGAAAGCCCAGCGTCCGCGCCGCGCTGATGAAGACATGCGCGTGATCCTGGCAGACGCCACGTCCCAACTGCAGCGCATCGGCCGCGCACACTCCCACCCCGGTCGCCTCGGTATCGTACGCCACCCGGTCCGCCACCGTCTCCAGCAGCGCGTGCAGGCGGGAGAGGTCGCTCGCACCGGGCTCGCACCCGCGCGCCAGCTCCTCCACCGCCGCGTCCGCAAGCGTCAGCGCGGTCGTGCGCCGATAGGCTTCGAGCGGCAGGCGCTCGACCGCGCCGCGCACGATTCCCGCCGTATCGTGCGTGGCGATCTCGCCGCGCACGCTCACCGTCAGCGTCTCGGTCGGTCGCTCGATCTGCAGCGCGTGGACGATGTTGCCGAACGCGTCCTCGCTCCACCTGAGCCGAACGTCCGCATCCGCATCGACCCGCCAGCGCACCACCTGCTGTCCCTCGTGCGGGCGCGGCTGGACACGTAGCAGCTGCAGGATCGCGCGCGCCGGCCGCTCGTAGCGATAGGTGGTCGAATAGCTGATGCCGATGCGCATGGGCCTCAGCGCAGATACTGGTCGGCGATCGCCGAACCCAGCCGGTTGTTGGCGAACAGGAAAGCCTGGATGAACTCGTGCAGCCCCGACTGGAAGATGTCGGTCATGTTCGCATCCTCGAGTTGGAGCAGGCCTGTCGACGCGAGCCGCTGGCTCTCGCCCTGCCGCCCGTAATCGTCCGCGAGCGCGTCGAGATGCTCGACGATCATGTGCTGGCACGACGCCAGACTGCGCGGCATCTGCCGGTTCAGAATCATCAGATCGGCGACGAGCCACGGCTTGATCGTCTCGCGGTACAACCACCGGTATGCGGTGACCGCCGAGACCTCGCGCAGCAGTGTCGTCCAGTGGAAGAAGTCGAGGCCGCCGCCGACCTGCTCGCCCGGAGGTAAAAGCAGGTGATACTTGACGTCGAGCAACCGCGCGGTGTTGTCCGCGCGCTCGAGCTCGGCCCCCAGCCGAAGGAAATGGTAGCCGTCGTTGCGCAGCAGCGTCCGATGCGCCGCGCCGTCGAACGCGAGGCTGACCGTTTTTACCCAATCGAGGAAGCTCGTAAACCTCGCGCGGTCCGTGGGATGCCCACGCCGCGCCAAACTATTCCACGCGTCGTTGATCGCCTCCCAGAGTTCCGCGGTGATCATCGTGCGCACCGCGCGCGCGTTGGTGCGCGCGGCGGTCAGGCAGGACACGATCGAGGACGGGTTGACGGCGTCGAACGCGAGGAAATCCCAAACCGAACCCTCCTCGGCCTCGCCGTGCAGCGCATGGAACGCGACGTTCACCCCTGCGGAAGCGAGCGCGCTCTCCCACTCGTTCCCCGTGTCGCCACCCGGCGCGGGCAGCGCCGATAGTCGGATGCCCGCGTCGAGGATGCGCGCCAGATAGTCCGCGCGCTCGATGAAGCGCCCCATCCAGAACAGGCTCTCGGCGTTGCGCGAGAGCATTCAAGCCGCCTCAGTCATCGAGCACCCACGTATCCTTCGTCCCCCCGCCCTGGCTAGAATTGACGACCAACGACCCTTCTTTCAGCGCCACGCGCGTCAGCCCGCCCGGCGTGATGCGCACCTTGCCGTTCGCCCCCGTCAGCACATACGGCCGTAAGTCCACATGGCGCGCCGCCAGCCCCGCGTCGGTCATCGTCGGGCAGGTCGAGAGCGCCAGCGTCGGCTGCGCGATGAACCCCTCGGGCCGCGCCATAATGCGCGCACGGTACGCCTCGATCTCGGCCGCCGTCGATGCCGGACCCACCAGCATCCCGTAGCCGCCCGACCCATCGACCTCCTTGACCACCAGCTCGCCCAGATGCTCGCCGACATAAGCGAGGTGATCGGCCTCGCGGCAGCGCCACGTCTCGACATTCTTCAGGATCGGCTCCTCGCCGGTGAAGAAACGCATGATTTCGGGCATGTAGCTGTAGATCGCCTTGTCGTCCGCCACCCCGGTGCAGACCGCGTTGACCAGCGTCACCGTCCCCGCGTCCGCCGCGGTCATGAGACCGGCGACCCCGATCATCGAGTCCGGACGAAAGGCCAACGGATCGAGGAAATCATCGTCAATCCGCCGGTAGATCACGTCCACCTTCTGCGGCCCCTGCGTGGTGCGCATGAACACCTCCGCGCCGCGCACGAACAGGTCGCCGCCCTCGACCAGCTCCACCCCCATCTTGTCCGCCAGAAAGCTGTGCTCGTAATACGCCGAATTGAGCGGCCCCGGCGTCAGCAGTACGATATGCGGATCGTTACTCGTCCCCGGCGGCGCGACCGAGCGCAGCGTCGCGAGCAGATGATCGGTGTAGATCTCGACCGGCGCCACCCGGTGCTCGACGAACAGGTCGGGGAACAGCCGCAGCATCATCTCGCGGTTCTGGAGCATGTACGAAACGCCCGACGGCGTCCGGCAATTATCCTCGAGAACGTAGAAATCCTCCTCGCCCACGCGCACCAGATCGATACCCGCGATATGCACCCAGATGTCGTGCGGCGGCCGACGGCCCACCCGCGACAGCGCGTAGCTCGGGTTGCGCAGCACGAGATCGCTCGGCACCACACCCGCCTTGAGGCACTCGCCCGGCCCGTACACGTCTTTCAGGAACGCGTTGAGCGCGCTCACCCGCTGCACCAGCCCGCGCTCGACCCGGTTCCATTCGGCGCGCGCGATGATGCGCGGCACCAGATCGAACGGGATCAGCCGCTCGCTCGCCTCCTCCTCGCTATAGACCGCGAAGGTGATCCCCAGTCTGCGAAACAGCAGCTCGGCCTGCGCGCGGCGCGCGTCGATCACCTCACGGTCGACCTCGCCGAGCCACCGCGCCAGCCGGGTATACACCGCGCGCGTGTCGCCGCCCGGCCCAGCGAACCCGAACATCTCGTCGAACGCGGCGTGTTGCATCGCGGGGATCGTGCCGGAATTGCTCGGCAATGCAAGCGCGTAGCCAAGGTGAGCATTTTCCCCCTGTCGCGCGCGCGCGTATCGGCTAAGCAGGCGTTGTGCGGTGCCGCATTGCCGGCATCGTCCCCGACGGGTCCGGAGACCAGCGTTGTCGATCACCGCCGCCCTCTATCACCTGACGCGTTACACTTACGATCGTCCGGTCGAACTCGGCCCGCAGGTCATCCGCCTGCGCCCCGCCCCGCACGCGCGCACGCGCATCCCGAGCTACGCGCTCAAAATCTCGCCGCCGGGCCATTTCATCAACTGGCAGCAGGACCCGTTCGGCAACTGGCTCGCACGCATCGTCTTCCCCGAACGCGTGCGCGAGTTCCAGGTCGAGGTGAACCTCACCGCCGAGATGGCGGTCATCAACCCTTTCGACTTCTTCGTCGAACCCTACGCGCAGTCGATGCCGTTCGCCTACGAGGCCGAACTCGCCGTCGAACTTGGCGCGTACTTAGTGGTCGAGGAGGACGGCCCCGAACTCGCCGCCTTCGTCGCCACGCTCCCGCCCAGCGCCCCCAGTGCGATCGACTTCATCGTCGATCTGAACGCGCGCGTCCGCGCCGAGGTCGCCTACTCGATCCGTATGGAGGTCGGCGTGCAGACGCCCGCGCAGACGCTCGCGCTCAAGATCGGCTCGTGCCGCGACAGCGCGTGGTTGCTGGTGCAGGCACTACGCAAGCTCGGCCTCGCCGCGCGCTTCGTCTCGGGCTACCTGATCCAATTGAAGCCCGACATCGTCGCGGTCGCAGGCCCCGCAGGCACCTCGACCGACTTCTGCGATCTCCACGCCCGGGCTGGATCGGTCTCGACGCCACCTCGGGCCTGCTCGCGGGCGAGGGCCACATCCCGCTCGCCGCCACCCCGCACTACCGCTCCGCCGCCGCGATCTCGGGCATGGCCTCCTACGCCGAGGTCGATTTCGGCTTCGAGATGTCGGTGACGCGGCTCATCGAACCCGTGCGCATCAGCAAGCCCTTCGAGGTCGAACGCTGGGACGCGCTGCTCGCGCTCGGCGAGGCGGTCGACCGCGATCTCACAGCGGGCGACGTGCGCCTGACGATGGGCGGCGAACCCACCTTCGTCTCGGTCGATGATTTCGAGGCGGCCGAGTGGAACACCGACGCGGTCGGCCCGACCAAGCGCGCGCTGGCCGACGCGATGCTCCACCGCCTCAAGGTCCGCTTCGGCTCCGGCGGGCTGCTCCATTACGGCCAGGGCAAATGGTATCCGGGCGAGGCGCTGCCGCGCTGGGCGTTCGGCCTGTACTGGCGCACCGACGGCGAGCCGGTCTGGGCCGACCCCGCGCTCATCGCAGGCGAAGACGCGGGCGAAACCGAACCCGATGCGGCTGGCTTCGCCCGCACGGTCGCCGACGCGCTCGGCATCGCGCAGGGTCACGTCATCGAAGCGCGCGAGGACCCGCTCAACACCGTCAGCACCGAAGGCAAGTGGCCCGCTGACTTCGACGATCCCGCTGCCGACCTCGACACCCAAGCCGCGCGTACCGCCGCGCTCGCCGCGTTCGACGGCAAGGTCTCCGCCGTTGACGCCTACGTCCTCCCCGTCCGCCGTGCGGACGAAGGCGGCTGGCTCAGCGAGCAGTGGAAACTGCGCCGCACGCGCATGTTCCTCGTCCCCGGCGATTCCCCCGCCGGTTTCCGCCTGCCGCTCGACAGCCTGCCCAAGCTCGAAGAGGACGACTACCCCTTCCTCAAACCCCGCGACCCGTCCGAACCCGTCACCCCCCTCCCCTCACACGCCGCGCTCCGCCACACCCCCGCCGCCAAGCCCAAACCCGGCCACGTCCGCACCGCGCTGACTTTCGAGGTCCGCGACGGCATTCTCCACGTCTTCATGCCCCCTACCGGGCCAGTCGAAGACTATCTCGAACTCCTCGCTAACATCGAAGCCGTCGCCGCCGCCCGCGCGCAGCCCGTCCGCATCGAAGGCTACACCCCGCCCGACGATCCGCGCATCGGCGTCCTCAAGGTCACCCCCGATCCGGGCGTTATCGAGGTCAACGTCCACCCTGCGCGCAGCTGGGCCGACACGGTCGCCATCACCCAGGGCGTCTACGAGGACGCGCGCCACACGCGGCTCGGCGCGGACAAGTTCATGATCGACGGCCGCCACACCGGCACTGGCGGCGGCAACCATGTCGTCGTCGGCGGCGCGACGCCCACCGATTCGCCCTTCCTGCGCCGCCCCGACCTGCTCAAATCGCTGATCCTCTACTGGCAGCGCCATCCCTCGCTCAGCTACCTGTTCTCAGGGCTCTTCGTCGGCCCCACCAGTCAGGCACCCCGCATCGACGAAGCCCGCCACGACGCGCTCTACGAACTCGAAATCGCGCTCGCCGCCGTCCCCGCGCCCGGCGCAGGCGACCCCCCCTCGCCGTGGCTTGTCGATCGCCTGTTCCGCAACCTGCTCGCCGATACCGGCGGCAACACGCACCGCACCGAACTGTGCATCGACAAGCTTTACTCGCCCGACGGCCCCGCCGGACGGCTCGGCCTCGTCGAATTCCGCGGCTTCGAGATGCCGCCCGACGCGCGCATGAGCCTCGCGCAGCAGCTGCTCATCCGCGCGCTGATCGCCTGGTTCTGGCGCGAACCACAGACGGGGTTGCTCGTGCGCTGGGGCACGCAACTCCACGATCGCTTCATGCTCCCGCACTTCGTCTGGGCGGACTTCCTCGGCGTGCTCGCCGACCTTACCCACGCGGGCTACGCGTTCGACCCCGTCTGGTTTGAGGCACAGCGCCAGTTCCGCTTCCCCGCCTACGGCCGCGCCCTTCACCAGGGCGTCGCACTTGAACTGCGCCACGCGCTCGAACCGTGGCACGTCATGGCCGAACAGGGCGGCGCGGGCGGCACGGTGCGCTTTGTCGACGCCTCGGTCGAGCGCGTGCAGCTGCTCGCCACCGGCTTCGTCCCCGAACGCCACCTGATCACCGTCAACGGCCGCACCGCGCCGATGACCCCCACCGGCACACAAGGCGAAGCCGTCGCGGGCGTGCGCTTCAAGGCGTGGCAACCGCACAGCGGCCTCCACCCCACGATCGAACCGCACGCGCCCCTCACGATCGACATCCTCGATCGCTGGAACGGCCGCTCCTTGGGCGGCTTCGTCCACCACGCCGCGCACCCGGGCGGGCGCAGCTACGACACCTTCCCCGTAAACGCCTACGAGGCCGAAGCCCGTCGCCGTGCCCGCTTCCAGGAACATGGGCACACGCCGGGCGCTTCACTGCCCATGCCCACCCCCGAACGCTCGGCCGAGTTTCCCCTCACCCTCGATCTACGCACTCCCGTTGCGCACTGAGGCCGATCTGCGGCTCGAGGGCTGGCTCGACGGCTACCATCCGCTGCCGGGCGTCCCCGACGAACTCTTGCCCTCGGGCGGCCGCCCGTCCGAGTCATGGACGCGGCTCCTGGGCGCACTCGCCGCTTTCCCCGAACGCGAGTTCGCCGATCGCTTCGCGCTCGCCACCCGCCACATCCGCGACGCGGGCGTCAGCCACCGCGTCTACGGCGAGGCGAACGAGCGCCTGTGGCCGCTCTCCCCGCTCCCCCTCATCCTCGGCCAAGCCGAGTGGGCGGGGATCGCCGAGGGTATCGCCCAGCGCGCCACGCTCTTGGAAGCCGTGCTGAGCGACCTCTACGGCCCCGCCACGCTGGTCGGCGAAGGCCATCTCCCCGCCGCCGCCGTCACCGGCAGCCCGGACTTCATCCGCTCGATGCGCGGCGTCCCCGTCCCCGGCGGTCGCCCGCTCCACCTCTATGCCGCCGATCTCGGTCGCGGTCCCGATGGCCGCTGGTGGGTGCTCGGCGACCGCACGCAGGCGCCGTCGGGCATGGGCTACGCGCTCGAGACCCGCCTCGTGCTCAGCCGCGCCTTGCCGCAACTCCACACCGCGATGAACGTCGAGCGCCTCGCGCCCTTCTTCGCCGCCTTCCGCGCCAGCCTCGCCGCCGCCGCGCCCCGCGCCGACCCACGAATCTGCCTGCTCACGCCGGGCCCCTACAGCCAGACCTATTTCGAACAGGCTCATCTCGCGCGCTATCTCGGCTTCCTGCTGGTCGAAGGTGACGATCTCGTCGCGCGCGACGACAAGGTCTTCGTCCGCACGATCGCGGGTCTTAAGCGCGCCGACATTCTGTGGCGGCGTGTCGATGCTGACTATATCGATCCGCTCGAACTGAACGGCGCGTCGCACCTGGGCGTCCCCGGCCTCATGGACGCGGTCCGCGCGGGCGGTGTCGTAGTCTCGAACATGCCCGGCTCGGGCCTGATCGAATCGCGCGCGCTGCTCGCCTTCCTCCCCGCGCTCGCGCGCCGCCTGCTCGGCGAACCCCTGAAGCTCCCCAACGTCGCCACCTGGTGGTGCGGACAAGAGGCGGCGGCGAGCGAAGTTGGCGCGCGCCTCGACACGCTCGCGGTCGCGCGCGCCTTCGCGGGTCATGGCCACACCGCGCTCGCGGGCGGCGCGCGGCTGCTCGGCGATCTTAAGGAACAAGACCGCGCCGAGGTCCGAGACGCGATGGCCGCGCGCCCGATCGACTATGTCGGCCAGGAGGTCGTCCGCCTCTCGACCACCCCTGCATGGCGTAACGGCCGCCTCACCGCCGCCCCGTTCACGCTGCGCGTCTACGCCGTCGCCACCCCCCAGGGCTGGCGCGTCATGCCCGGCGGCTTCTGCCGCATCTCCTCTCACCCTGATGCGCGCGCGATCTCGATGAACTCGGCCGAGGTCGCCGACGTCTGGGTCCTCGCCGACACTCCCGTCGAACGCGTCACGCTGATGGCGCGCTCGGAAGACGTGCGCGTCCGCCGCCTCACCGGCACGCTCCCCGCGCGCGCCGCCGACAACCTGTTCTGGCTCGGCCGCTACCTCGAACGCGCCGAAGCCACGCTGCGCCTCGTCCGCGCGCTGTTCACGCGCCTCGTCGACGCCCACGCCGAACGCCACGAAACCTTGGACCGCCTGCGCGATCTGCTGATCGACTGGGGCGCGGTCGAGGACGAGTTCACCGGCTCGGTCACCGACGCAGGTCTTGCCGCGCTGTGCGACGAGAAGGAGTTCGGCTCCGCCGTCCGCCTGATCCGCTCCGCCAGGCGGGTCGCCTCCAGCTTGCGCGAGCGCCTGTCCGAAGACTTCTGGACGCAGCTCAACGGCCTCGAAACCCGTCTCGGCGGCTGCGAGGCGGACAATCCCAGCGCCGCGCTCGACCACGCGCAGACCGCCTTGGACGCGCTTGCCGGCCTCGCGGGCCTCACGCACGAAAACATGAACCGCACCGCGGGCTGGCACTTCCTCGACACGGGCCGCCGCATCGAGCGAGGCATCAACGCCTGCCGCGTCGCGCGCGCGTTGGGCCACGACAGCGCCACATCGAACGATCTCGACCTGCTGCTCGACCTCGCCGACAGCCAGATCACCTACCGCGCGCGCTACCTCGAAGGCGTCGCATTGACCCCGGTGCGCGACATGGTCCTCCTCGATCCGCACAACCCGCGCAGCCTCGCCTTCCAAGTCACCGCCGCGCGCGAGCACCTAGAAGCGCTGCCCTCGCTCAGGGACGACGGCATGCCCGAACGCCCGCTCCTCCTCCTGCGCGGCCTGACCGGCGAACTCGAAGCGGCGAACGCGGCGGACCTCGGCGAAGACCGGGTAGAAGCCGTCGAGAACACCCTGCTCGCGCTCGGCAATGCGGTCGCGGACCGCTATTTTCTCCACGGCTCGAACGCGGTCCACATCCGCAAATTGGGCGGTCTGGCATGATCTACGAAGTCCGCTACCTGACCAGCTACACCTACGCCAAGCCCGTGCCCTTCGCCCGCTGCGCGCTCCGCGTCACGCTCGCCACCGACGCCGGGCAGACCGTCACCGACACGTCGCTCACCATCGATCCCTTCCCCACCCAACTCACGCACCGCACCGGCGTCTTCGGCGAGGCGGTCGCCACCGCGCTCATCGAAACCCCGCACAAGGAGATGGCGGTTCTTGCCCGCGCCCGCGTCGAGGTTCACCGCCCCGCGCCCGCGCAGCCATTGGCGGGACTCCCGTGGGAACAGGTCCGTGGCCAAGCCTTCGCCTCCACCGCGCTCGACACGCACGCCCCCGCGCACATGCTCTACCCCACCGCGCAGACCCCCATCGCCGCGCCGATCACCGCCTACGCCGCCGCCAGCTTCCCCCCCGCGCGCCCCATCCTCGCAGCCGCCTTCGATCTCGCCCGCCGCATCCGCTCCGAGTTCCGCTACGACCCCGAGGCGACCGACGTCTCCACCCCAGCACTCGAAGCCTTCGAGCAACGCCACGGCGTCTGCCAGGATTTCGCGCACATCATGATCGCGGGGCTACGCGGCCTCGGCCTCCCCGCCGCCTACGTCAGCGGCTTCATCCGCACAATCCCGTCGCCGGGCAAACCCCGCCTGCAAGGCGCGGACGCCACCCACGCGTGGGTCGGCCTTTGGTGCGGCGCGGCTCAGGGTTGGGTCGGCTTCGATCCCACCAACGCGCTCGTCGTCGCCAACGATCACATCGTGCTGGCCACCGGCCGCGATTACGCCGACGTCGCCCCGATCGGCGGCGTCGTGCTCGGCCCCGGTAAGCAGAAAATCCACGTCGGCGTCGACGTGATCCCGCAGGGCTAAGCCCTTACGCTTCGCTTACGTCCCCGCCCCAACATCCCCATAGCCCCCCGCCCCGCCCCCGCCTAACTACGCCAGTCAAGGCGAAACAGGGCGTACATCCAATGCAAGACCTAATCTGGATCGGCGTCGCCGTCGGCCTCCTCCTGCTCAGCCTCCTCTACACCTCGCTCGCCGACAAGGCCTGACCGCGATGACGCTCGATCTCTGGCTCGGCGCGATCGTCCTGCTCGCGCTCCTCATTTATCTCATCTTCGTCCTCGCCCGCCCCGAGCGGTTCTAGGCGCAAGGGGCCGCTCACATGACCTTTAACGGCTGGTTGCTCATCGCGGTGTTCGCCGCGCTCGTCGTCGCCATGGCGCGCCCGTTCGGCGGCTGGCTGTTCGCGCTCTACGACGGGCGGCGCACGATCTTCCACGGCCCACTCGGCTGGATGGAGCGCGGCTTCTACGCGCTCTCCGGCGTGCGCGCGGACGAAGACATGAGCTGGCGTCGTTACACCGTCCACGTCCTCGTCTTCAGCCTGTTCGGCGTCCTCCTCACCTACGCGATCCAGCGCGTCCAGGGCGCGCTGCCGCTCAATCCCGAGGGCCTCAAAGCCGTCGATGCTCATCTGGCGATGAACACCGCGATCAGCTTCGTCACCAACACCAACTGGCAAAGCTACACGCCCGAATCGACCATGAGCAACTTCACCCAGATGGTGGGGCTTGCGGTCCACAACTTCCTCTCCGCCGCCACCGGCATCGCGGTCGCCTTCGCCGTCGTGCGCGGCTTCGCCCGCAAGGAGAGCGCTGGCCTCGGCAACTTCTGGGTCGATCTCACCCGCATCACGCTCTACCTGCTGCTGCCCGCGTGCATCGTTTACGCGATCGTGCTGATCGCGCTCGGCACCCCGCAGACGCTCGACCAGTCGGTCGTCGCCACCACTTTGGAAGGCGTCAAGCAGACGATCGGCCTCGGTCCGGTCGCGTCGCAAGAAGCGATCAAGATGCTCGGCACCAACGGTGGCGGATTCTTCAACGCCAACTCGTCGCACCCGTTCGAGAACCCGTCGGCGCTGACCAACTTTCTCCAGATGCTCTCGATCTTCGCGTTGGGCGCGGGCCTCACCCATCTGTTCGGCCGCGCGGTCGGCGATCGACGCCAGGGCTGGGCGCTGTTCGCCGCCATGTTCCTGCTGTTCGTTGCGGGCGCGGGCCTGGCCTACTGGGCCGAAGGGTCGGGCAACCCCAACCTGCACGCACTCGGCATCCCCGGCGCGAATATGGAAGGGAAAGAGGTCCGCTTCGGCGCGGCTGCCTCCGCGCTGTTCGCGGTCGTCACCACCGATGCGTCGTGCGGCGCGGTCAATGCGATGCACGATAGCTTCACCGCCCTGGGCGGAGCGATCCCGCTGTTCAACATCCAGTTGGGCGAGATCATCTTCGGCGGCGTCGGCTCGGGACTTTACGGCTTCCTGCTCTACGCGATCCTGTCAGTGTTCGTCGCTGGCCTGATGGTCGGCCGCAGCCCCGAATATGTCGGCAAGAAGATCGAAGCGCGCGAAGTCAAACTCGCCGTCCTCGCGATCGCGGTGCTGCCGCTGATCATCCTGTGCTTCACCGGCATCGCCTCGGTACTCCCGCAGGGCCTCGCAGGCCGTAACAACCAGGGTCCGCACGGCTACACTGAGATCCTGTACGCGTTCAGCAGCGCGGTCGGCAACAACGGCTCGGCCTTCGCGGGCCTCACCGCGTCGACGCCGTTCTTCGATGGCCTGCTCGGCTTCGCGATGTGGCTCGGCCGCTTCTTCGTCATCATTCCGGTGCTCGCCATCGCGGGTTCGCTCGCCGCCAAGCGTCAGGTGCCGATCGGCGCGGGTTCGTTCCCCACCACAGGCCCGCTGTGGATCGGCCTGCTCATCGGCATTATCCTGATCGTCGGCGGCCTCACCTTCATCCCCAGCCTCGCGCTCGGCCCGGTCGCCGATCACCTCGCGATGGTTCGCGGCACGCTGTTCTGATCGCACGATGACCGAAACTCACCACCCGACCGTCACCCTGAACTTGTTTCAGGGTCCACCTGCCTCCGTTCCGCCGGGACCGAGCCGAAGAAGGTGGATACTGAAACAAGTTCAGCATGACGGGTTTGCCCTGAACTCTGCGCGTTAGGACCTAAAATGGCCAAAGCCGCCGCCCCTTCGATGTTCTCAGCCCAGCTCGCGATTCCCGCGCTTGGCGACGCCGTGCGCAAGCTCGCGCCCGCCGCGCTGGTCAAGAACCCCGTCATGTTCGTCACCGCCACGGTGGCGGCGCTGCTGACCGTCCTCCTCTTCACCGGCGGCTCGGGCCTCAGCCTCGCCTTCCAGATCCAGATCGTCGTCTGGCTGTGGCTCACCGTCCTCTTCGGCAACTTCGCCGAAGCCATCGCCGAAGGTCGCGGCAAAGCACAAGCCGCCTCGCTCCGCCTCACCAAGGGCGAACTCGTCGGCAAGCGCGTCGTCGGTTCGGGCACCGAAAGCGTCCCCGCCTCCGCGCTCAAGGTCGGCGACATCGTCCTCGTCGAGACCGGCGACCTGATCCCGGCGGACGGCGAGGTCGCCGAGGGTGTCGCCAGCGTCAACGAAGCCGCGATCACCGGCGAATCCGCACCCGTCATCCGCGAGGCGGGCGGCGATCGCTCCGCCGTCACCGCCGGCACACGCGTCATCTCAGACCGCATCAAGGTCCGCGTCACCGCCGGTCCCGGCCAGGGCTTCCTCGACCGCATGATCGCGCTCGTCGAAGGTGCGGCGCGGCAGAAGACCCCCAACGAGATCGCGCTGACGATCCTCCTCGTCGGCCTGACGATCATCTTCCTGATCGCGGTCGGCACCGTCCCCGCCTTCGCCAGATACGCGGGCGGCAACGTCCCCGTGGTGATGCTCGCGGCCCTGCTGATCACGCTCATCCCCACCACCATCGCCGCCCTGCTCAGCGCGATCGGCATCGCGGGCATGGACCGGCTCGTGCGCTTCAACGTCCTCGCCAAGTCGGGCCGCGCGGTCGAGGCAGCGGGCGACGTCGACGTGCTGCTGCTCGACAAGACCGGCACGATCACGGTCGGCGACCGTCAGGCGACCGAGTTCCGGCCGGTGACCGGCATCTCGATGGGCGAACTCGCCGAAGCCGCGCTCCTCTCCTCTTTGGCGGACGAGACCCCCGAGGGCCGCTCGATCGTCGTTCTCGCGCGCGAGACGCACGGCGTCACCGCCACCATGCCCGCCAATGTCGAGGTGATCCCTTTCAGCGCCTCGACGCGCATCTCGGGGCTTCGCTTCGGCAGCACGCTGATCGAGAAAGGCGCGGTCGACAGCGTGCTAAAAACGCTCGAAGGCCGCACCGATCCCGCCACCGGTGCGGAACTCAAGCGCATCACCGACGAGTTCGCCCGCGCGGGCAAGACTCCGCTCGCGGTCGTGCGCGATGGCCGCATCCTCGGCGCGGTCGCGCTGTCGGACATCATCAAGGCCGGAATGCGCGAGCGTTTCGCCGAACTGCGCCGCATGGGCATCCGCACCGTGATGATCACCGGCGACAACCCATTGACCGCCGCCGCGATCGCAGCCGAAGCCGGAGTGGACGATTTCCTCGCGCAGGCCACCCCCGAAGACAAGCTCGCGCTGATCCGCAAGGAGCAATCGGGCGGCAAGCTCGTCGCCATGTGCGGCGACGGCACCAACGATGCGCCCGCTCTCGCCCAAGCCGATGTCGGCGTGACGATGAACACCGGCACGCAGGCCGCGCGCGAGGCGGGCAACATGGTCGATCTCGACAGCGATCCGACCAAGCTGATCGAGATCGTCGGCCTCGGCAAGCAGTTGCTGATGACCCGCGGCGCACTCACCACCTTCTCGATCGCCAACGACGTCGCCAAATACTTCGCCATCCTCCCCGCGATCTTCGTCGTGCTCTACCCCGGACTGTCGGTACTGAACGTCATGCGCCTGCACAGCCCGACCACCGCGATCCTGTCCGCGATCATCTTCAACGCGCTGATCATCCCCACGCTCGTGCCGCTTGCTTTGAAGGGGGTGGAATATCGCCCGATCGGCGCGGGGGCGCTCCTGTCGCGCAACCTGACGATCTACGGCCTCGGCGGCATCGTCGCGCCGTTCGTCGGCATCAAGTTAATAGACCTTATCGTCACCGCGTTACACCTCGCCTGAGGAACCCCCAATCATGTCCGACGATCTCCGCTCCGCGCTCCGCCCCTCGCTGGTGATGCTCCTCCTCTTCACCCTGCTGACCGGCTTCCTCTACCCCGGCCTCATCACCGCGATCGGCCAGGCCGTCTTCCCCCACCAGGCGAACGGCAGCCTGATCAAGAATGGCGACACCGTCATCGGCTCCGAACTTATCGGCCAAGGCTTCGCCAAGCCCGGCTACTTCCACGGCCGCCCCTCCGCGGCAGGCAAGGGCTACGACGCGCTCTCGTCGGGCGGCTCGAACTACGGCCCCACCTCCAAAGCGTTGATCGACCGCGTCAAAGGCGACCTCAAAACCGCCCGCGCCGATGGCCTGACCGGCCCCGTTCCCGCCGACATGCTCACCGCGTCCGCCTCGGGCCTCGATCCCGACATCTCGCCCGAAACCGCCCTCGCCCAGGTCACCCGCGTCGCCAAAGCCCGCGCTCTCCCCGAAGACCGCGTCCGCTCCCTAGTCACCACCGCCACCGTCCAACCCGCGCTCGGCGTGCTCGGCGAAGCCCGCGTCAACGTCCTCGCCCTCAATCGACAACTCGATCGCATCGGCGCAAACCCGCGTCCGTGATCGAACGCGACCGGCCCGCCCCCGAAGCCTTCCTCGCCGCCGCGCGCGCCGAAGGCCGCGGTCGCCTCAAGGTCTTCCTCGGCGCAGCGCCCGGCGTCGGCAAAACCTACGAGATGCTGTCCGACGCCGCCGCCCGCTTCAGGGACGGCGTCGATGTCGTCATCGGCATCGTCGAAACCCACGGCCGCGCCGAGACCGAGGCGATGGTCCGCCCGATCGCCTGCATCCCGCGCCGCGAGATCGACTATGACGGTCGCCGCCTGACCGAGATGGACCTCGACGCGATCCTCGCGCGCAAACCCAGACTCGTCCTCGTCGACGAACTCGCCCACACCAACGCGCCCGGCTCGCGCCACCCCAAACGCTGGCAAGACATCCAGGAACTGCTGAGCGCGGGCATCGACGTCTTCACCACGGTCAACATCCAGCACGTTGAATCGCTGAACGACGTCGTCGCCAGCTTCACCCGCGTCCGCGTCCGCGAGACCGTGCCCGACCGCGTCCTCGAAGATGCCGACATCGAGGTGGTCGATCTCCCCCCCGACGAACTGATCGAGCGCCTCAAGCAGGGCAAGATCTACGTCCCCGAGGAAGCCTCGCGCGCACTCGGTCACTTCTTCAGCCGGTCTAATCTCACCGCGCTGCGCGAACTCGCGCTCCGCCGCGCCGCGCAGGCGGTCGATGCGCAGATGCTCGTCGATTTGCGCGCGCAGGCCCTGGGCGGCGTTTATGCAGCAGGCGAGCGCGTCCTCGTCGCAGTCAGCGAACTCGCCAGCGCGCCTGAACTCGTGCGCGCCGCCAAGCGCCTCGCCGATGCGCTCAAGGCCCCCTGGACCGCGCTCCACGTCGAGACGCGGCGCGTCGCCAATCTGACGCCGCCCGAACGCCAACGCCTCGCCGACACGCTGACGCTCGCCACCTCCTTGGGCGCGGAGACCGCCACCATCCCGGCCGAGACCGTCGTCGACGGCCTCACCGCCTACGCCGCCGAGGCGCGCGCCACGCAGATCGTCATCGGCAAATCGCGCCGCTCGCGCTGGTTCGAGCTGCGCCACGGTTCGGTGGTCGATCGTCTCGTGCGCGGCGTCGAGGGCGTCGCGATCCATGTGCTGCCGACCGCTACCGCGCCTGATCCCGGCGCGCTCACGAACGAGGTCAAGCAACGCCAAGCCAGCTACGAACCACGCACCAACCCCCTCCAGTTCGCCCGCGCGGTCGCTTTGGTCGCACTCGCCACTGGCCTTGGCATTCTCCTGTCCCGCGTCACCGGCCGACACGGCGTAGCGCTTCTCTACTTGCTCCCCGTCATGGCGACCGCCTCGCGCGACGGACTCAAACCCGGCTTCTTCGCTGGAATCCTCTCCGCGCTGGCGCTCAACTTCTTCTTCCTGCCGCCGCTCTACACCTTCACCATCGCCGATCCGCAGAACGCGGTCACCGTCATCGTCCTGCTCGGCGTCGCCTTCCTCACCAGCCAGCTCGCCGCGCGCGTTCGCGCCCAGTCCGAACTCGCGCAAACCAGCGCGCGCCAGAACGCCGCGCTCGCAGGCTTCGCGCGCCAACTGGGCGCGATCAGCACCGAAGCCGAACTCGGCCAGGCGCTCTCGGGCGAATGCGCGCGGTTGTTCGATGCCAGCGCCATCTTCCTGTCGCCACGCGAGGGCACGCTCGCCATCGTCGCCGCCGCCCCCCCCGAGACGCGCCTCAACGATGTCGCGCGCGCAGCCGCGGAATGGGTGATCGACCGCGCCCAGCCCGCCGGACGCGGCTCGGACACGCTGCCCGCCGCCGACTGGCTCTTCGTCCCCGTCATGGCCGGGAACCAAGCCCGCGCGGTCCTCGGCCTTACGCGTGACGATGGCCGTGAACCCGTGCGCGCCGATCGCCGCGCGACGCTCGCCGCGCTCGCCGAACAGTCGGGCCTCGCGCTCGCCCGCATCCGCTCGGAGGCGGACTTGGGCCAGGTCGCCCGCCTCGAGGAACGCGACCGCCTGCGCGCCGCGCTACTCGCTAGTGTCGGCCACGATCTCAGGACTCCGCTCACCACCATCCTCGCCGCCGCGCGCGAGATCGCAGCGCGCGGTCCCGACACCACCGTCGACGCGCTCGAAGCCGAGACGCTCCGCCTCCAGCGCTTCGTCACCAACCTGCTCGATATGGCGCGGATCGAGGCGGGCGCGCTCCGCCTCACCACCGAACCCGTCGACCTGACCGACGCCGTCGCCAGCGCGGCGGCCGACGCGAAGGTCGCGCTTGCGGGCCACCCGATCCGGCTCGACGTTCCCCCCGATCTGCCGCTGGTGCGCGCCGACCCGCAGCTCCTCCACCACTGCCTGCTCAACCTGCTCGATAATGCGGGCAAGTTCGCATCGCCCGGCACGTCGGTCGCGATCATCGCCGCACGCACCCGCGATGGCCTCACGCTCAGCGTCGAGGACCAAGGCCCCGGCCTTCCCGCAGGCATCGGCCCGGGCGTCTGGGACACCTTCGCCCGGCTGCAGGGCTCGGACCGCGCGCGCACCGGCACCGGCCTCGGCCTCGCCATCGTTCGCGGCTTTGCCGAGGCGATGGGCTTTAGCGTCGAAGCCGCCAACCGCGCCGACGGCGACGGCGCGCGCTTCACGCTCATCGCGCCCGAACCGCTGATCGTCCGCGCCGCGCCCGCCAGCGTGGCCGCATGAGTCTCGCGCCCAAGATTCTCATCGTCGACGATGAGCCCGCGATCCGCCGCCTGCTCGCGCGCGCGCTCGAACGCATGGACTACCGCGTCACCGAAGCCGCCGACGCGCGCACCGCGCTCTCCGCGCTCAACATCGACAAGCCCGATCTCATCCTTCTCGATCTCGGCCTGCCCGACCGCGACGGCCTCGAACTCCTGCCCCTCATGCTCAAGCAGCACGGCCCAGCCATCATCGTCGTTTCCGCGCGCGACGCGACGCAAGAGAAAGTCGCCGCGCTCGATCTGGGCGCGGACGATTTCGTAACCAAACCCTTCGACAGCGAGGAACTCCTCGCCCGCATCCGCGCCAGCCTGCGCCGCCGCGCCACCGAGGGCGGCCAGCAACCCGTGCTCGTCTTGGGCGACATCGCCATCGACATCGTACTGCGCCAAGTGACCCGCGCCAACGTCGCCGTCCACCTCGCCCCCAAGGAATGGGGTGTCCTCGCCGAACTCGCGCGCCACCCCGGCCGCGTCGTCACCCACGCGCATCTGCTCAAGACCGTATGGGGCCCCGCGCATCAACACGACATCGAGTATCTGCGCGTCACCGTGCGCGCCATCCGCCAGAAACTCGAGGTATCGGCCACCCCCACGTTGCTGATCAACGAACCCGGCGTCGGCTACCGCCTGCGTTCGCCCGAAAGCTGAACGCCCGCTGGCGCACCCGCCGGCCCCCCCCTATGTCGCCGCGATGACCACCAAAACCGACGCCGATCTCGACGCCGCGCCGATCACCGCGCCCGCGCAACTCGCCCAGGTTTTCGCCGACGGCTGCAAGCCGCAGTCCGAGTGGCGCATCGGCACCGAGCATGAGAAGTTCGTCTACCGCCGCGCCGACCACCGCGCACCGTCGTACGAGGAACCCGGCGGCATCCGCGATCTCCTCGCCCACATGGAGCGTTACGGCTGGCAGCCCGTCGTCGAGAACGGCAACGTCATCGCGATGAGCGGTCCCGATGGCGGCATCAGCCTCGAACCCGCAGGTCAGTTCGAACTCTCGGGCGCGCCATTGGCAACCCTGCACGAGACCTGCGCCGAAGCCGCTCGCCACCTCAAGCAATGCAAAGAGGCTGGCGAAACGCTCGGCCTCGGCTTCCTCGGCATGGGCTTCTGGCCCGACAAGGCGCGCGCCGATCTGCCCGTCATGCCCAAGGGACGCTACGCGATCATGCGCCGGATGATGCCGCTCGTCGGCTCGCTTGGCTTGGACATGATGCTGCGGACCTGCACCATCCAGGTCAACCTCGACTACGCGTCCGAGGCCGACATGGTTATGAAGTTCCGCGTCGGCCTGGCGCTGCAACCGCTCGCCACCGCGCTCTTCGCCGCGTCGCCCTTTACCGAGGGCAAGCCCAACGGCTTCAAGACCTACCGCAGCCACATCTGGACCGATACCGATCCCGGGCGCACCGGGATGCTGCCCTTCGTCTTCGAGGACGGCTTCGGCTTCGAGCGGTATGCGCAATACATGCTCAAAGTCCCCATGTACTTCGTCTACCGCGACGGCCGATACATCGACGCGGGCGGCCTCGACTTCCGCGACTTCATGGCGGGCAAGCTCAGCGTCTATCCCGGCCACCACCCCACTATTGACGACTGGAAGGACCATCTCTCCACCGCCTTCCCCGAGGTTCGCCTCAAATCCTTCCTCGAGATGCGCGGCGCCGACGGCGGCCCATGGAGCCGCATCTGCGCGCTCCCCGCGCTCTGGGTCGGCCTGCTCTACGGCGGCGACGATGTGCTCCACGCCGCCTGGGACCTCGTCAAGCACTGGACGATCGCGGACCACCACCGAATCCGCGCCGACGTTCCGCGCATGGCGCTCGCCGCCAGCGGTCCGCGCGGCCGGACGCTGCAGGACCTCGCCAAGCAGGTCCTCGCGCTCGCGGACAAAGGCCTCGCCAACCGCGCGCGCCTAAACTCGGCGGGCGATACCGAGCAGGGCTTCCTCGCCCCGCTGCATGAAATCGCGCAGTCGGGCCTCACCCCCGCCGACCGGATGCTCGCCGCCTACCACAGCCGCTGGCAAGGCGATCTCACCCACATTTACGACGAAGAGAGCTTCTAGCTACCCTCCCCCGCATCCGGCCCCAGCCCCGGATCGAGGTCCCTCGGCCGCGTGAACCGCCGCAGCCGCCCGCACCCTTCCCCAACCTGCGCCCAATCCTCGACCAGCAGGTCCAGCTCGGCCACCGAGGCGGTCGGATACTTCTCCTCGATCGCCCCCCAGCCGCCCGCCGGCACCAGCGCCATCACCAGATCCTCGAGCCCCGGATTATGCCCCACCAGCAGCGCCCGCGCGCAGCCCGGGGCCAGCGCCGCGACAAGCTCGATCAGCACCGCCGCGCTCGCCTGATACACCCGCGCGTCGAACATCGCCCCGAGCGGCCGCCCCAGCCCATCCTCCACCCCCTCGATCGTCTGCCTCACGCGCATCGCGGGCGAGGCGACCACGATGTCGAACGCCGCCCTCTCGCGCCGCAGATACGCCCCCATCGTCGCCGCCGCGCGCCGCCCCTTGGCGTTCAGCGGCCGGTCGAAATCGGTCTTGACGCTATCGTCCCAGCTCGATTTCGCGTGGCGGAGCAGGGTCAGTCGACGCATCGCGCCCGCCGATACTTGGCTCCCCGCCATTTACAACCCCGCCGCCCACGAACCCGCGCACGATCGCGCGCGCGTCCGCCAACGCCACCCGCTGCACCGCGACGCCCGGCGGCAATCCCGCGAGCAACCGGGTGGGCACCGCGCTCCCCAGGATGACGAACACGCCGCGATCGTCCGCGCGCCGGATCAGCCGCCCGAACGCCTGCGCGATGCGCCCCTGGATGATCAGATCGTCATACCCCGCCCCGCCGAACGCCGCCTTGCGCGCCGCGTGCAGCACGGTCCGCCTCGGCCAAGGCACCCCTTCCATCACGATCAGCCGCAACGCCTCGCCGGGTACATCCACCCCGTCGCGCAGCGCATCCGATCCGAGCAGCGACGCGTGCGCGTCGGCGCGGAACAGATCGACCAGCGTCCCCGTGTCGATCGGATCGACATGCTGCGCCAACACCGCCAAGCCCTTCGCCGCGAGCCCATCCGCGATCCGCGCGTGCACCGCGCGCAACCGCGCGATCGCGCTGAACAGCCCCAGCGCGCCGCCGCCGCTCGCCTCGATCAACGCCGCGAACGCCCCCGCGAGGCTGGCCGGATTGCGCCGGTCCACATCGGTCACCACCAACACTCGTGCGTGCGAGGCATAGTCGAACGGCGAGTCGACCGCGAACCGCCCCGGCGGCATCGCCAGATGCGTCGCCCCCGTGCGATGCTCGGTATCGCGCCAATCGTCCGCCCCGGTCAGCGCCGCGCCGCGCGCGCGCAATGTCGCCGACGTGATCAGCGCCCCGTGCGCGGGCGCGAGCACGGCTTCGGCGAACGGCTTGGTCGGATCAAGCCAGTGCCGCCGCACGCCGACGTCGTACTCGCGCCCACCCGCGCGTTCGAGCGCCAGCCAGTCGACGAACAGCGGATCGGGCGGACCGCCGAGACGCTCAAGCAACTCGATCCACGCGCTGACCAGCCCACCGCGCAGCCGCAACCCCGCCGCCGCCGCCTCGATCCGCGCGCGCCCCTGCGTATCGAGCCACTCGGGCGCGTCCTCGATGACCGACCCCAGCCGCGCCTCCAGCGCCGCCATCGGCCCGCGCAGCCGCGCCAGCGCCGCACCCGCGCCCGACGCCGCCTCGATCAGCCCCGGCGGCAGATGCGCCGCCTCGGTCTCCAGCCCATGCCCCTCGTCGCCCGGCTCGGCGCGCGCCAGCACCGCATCGCGCACCGCGCCGAGCAGCGCCTCCACTGGCCCCTGCGCCGCCCCGTCGATCAGCCGCCCCAGCCATCCCTCGCCGGGCAGCGCCGCCGTCGCCGCGAGCAGATCGCGCAGCGCCGCGCCCGCGCGCTCGTCATAGCTCACCGCGTCCGCCAGCCGCGCCGCAAGCCCGCGCCTGCGGCCCCTTGTTGCCCGGCTTGGCCCAAGCAGCCAATGCCCCAGCTCGATCGCCTCGCGCCCCGTCAGCGCCAGCGCGAACGCACCGTCGGCGGCGTCGAACAAATGATGACCCTCGTCGAAGACGATGCGCGTCAGCTCGCGGCCTTCCGCGCGTCCTCGAACGGCATTCGCCATCACCAGCGCATGGTTCGCCACGACGATGCGCGCCTCGCCGCTCGCACGCGTCGCGCGCTCGATAAAACAGCTGCGGTAATGCGGGCATCCCGCGCGCACGCACTCGCCGCGCCGGTCGGTCAGCGCGCCCAATGCATTGCGCCCGAACAGCCCCGGCAGCCACCCCGGCAGGTCGCCCCCCACCATGTCGCCATCGCGGCTGAAGCGCGCCCAGCGCTGCACCAGCAGCGCGAACACCCCCGCGCGCCCCGCGAACGCGCCCTGCACCGCATCCTCCAGATTGAGCAGGCACAGGTAATTCTCGCGTCCCTTGCGCACGACCACCGCGCCGTCCGCGCCGCCGAACAGCCGCTCGCTCTCGCGCGCCAGTTGCCGCTGTAGCGCTTTGGTATAGGTGCTCACCCACACCGCGCCGCCGCTCGCGTCCGCCCAAAGTGCTGCGGGCGCGAGATAGCCCAGCGTCTTGCCGATCCCCGTCCCCGCCTCGGCGAGCATCAGACGCGGCTGCCCCGGCGCGTCGCGCGGCCCGAACGGGTGCGCGGCGGCGATCGCGTAATCGCGCTGGCCGCTCCGGTCCTCCGCGTCCTCGCCGAGCAGCCCCGCCAGCCGCGCCAGCACATCATGGTCCGCCAGCGCCACCGTGCGCGGCCGTGCACGCGGGGCCGCGTCCTCGAAGCGCGGCAGCGCGTCGAACACCGCACGCTCGGGCTTCTCGGGCCGCGCCAGCCGCGCGGTGACATGACCCCCCCACGGCCACCGCGCCCGTGCGAGCGCCTGCGCGTCCGCATACGCCCCGGCGCGCGCCTCCCAAGCCGGATCGCCCAGCGTATCGAGCAACCGCGCCGCCGCCACGCCCAGAAACGCCGTCTCGCCCGCCCCTGCCGCCGGAGTTGGAAGCCCCAACGCGTCGGCGATCCCCGCCGCCGAGGGCACCGCGAAGCGCGCCGGATGCACGAACGCGAACAGTTCGAGCAGATCGAGCCCCGACAGCTCGGGGTACCCCAGCCGCGCCGCCACCAACGGTGCGTTCAACAACAGATGCGGCGTCTCGGTCACCGCGCGCACGCCCTCCCGGGGCGTCAGCCGCTCCGCCGCTCGCCCCGGCACAACACGCCAGACCGCGTCGTACGTCGCGGTCAGCGCAGGAAAAGGTAGGTCCATTCTTCGCTGTAGCACGTCTATCCTCCCCCGTTTATGGGGGAGTTGGCGGCGAAGCCGACGGAGGGGGCCGGGCCACAACGGCACCCTCCGCCCCTTCGGGGCACCTTACGCGTGAACGGGCGAGGATATGCGCATGGACTGGCAAGGCAAGGTCGTCGTCATCACCGGCGCGGGCGGCGGCATCGGTGCCGCGCTCGCCCACGTCTTCGCGCACGAGGGCGCGCGCGTCGTCGTCTCGGACCGCGACCCCGCCGCCGCCGAGGCCGTCGCACGCGCCATCGACGCCACCGCCATCCCCGCCGACGCGGGCGTCGAGACCGACATCGCCACCCTCGTCCACCGCGCCGAGACCGAGGTCGGCCCGGTCGCGCTCATGGCTTCGAACGCGGGCACCCTCGCGCGCGACCCCGATCAGGCCAACGCCGCCAGCGCGCCCGACGCCGATTGGGACCGCAGCCTGCGCGTCAACCTCATGGCGCACATCTGGGCGGCGCGCGCCGCGCTGCCCGCGATGATCGCCAGACGCGAGGGCTGGTTCCTCCAGACCATTAGCGCGGCGGGCCTCCTCAACATCATCGGTGCCGCCCCTTACGCCGCGAGCAAAGCCGCCGCGCTCGCGTTCGCCGAATCGCTCGCCATCACCCACCACGACCATGGCATCCGCGTCGCCGCGCTCTGCCCGCAAGCCGTCGAGACCGCGATGATCCACGGCCACGACCACATGGGCGGCGCCGACGTCGACGGCATCCTGAGTGCCGAAGAAGTCGCCGCCGCCGCGCTCGAAGGCCTGGCGCAAGGCCGCTTCCTCATTCTCCCCCACCCCCGCGTAGCCGAATACCGCGCCAACAAGGCGGCGGACTACGAGCGGTGGATCGGTGGAATGGCGAAGTTCCGACGCGGGATCGTCGCGGGCACCGCCTGACCTACCCCGCCCCCGGCAGCCGC
>JAABUX010001883.1_pt1 | contig 30727 bp, 19 predicted proteins | sample 5561851 | NCBI WGS metagenome assembly JAABUX01 (sample SAMN10711883, study PRJNA513361) | rock metagenome | isolation source: Antarctica rocks | place: Antarctica: Victoria Land, Richard Nunatak red sandstone | collected 2016-01-03 | reverse complement strand
AAAAGTCTCTGCCGACTTTTACCCGGAATTGGGCGAGAAAGTCGGCAGAGACTTTTGACACCGACCCTCGGACGGACAGAGAGCCCACTGCCAAGACTCCCCTTAGCTTGCCAAGACGTTAGGGCTATTCGCAGCTGCAAGCATCTTCCATCTTGCTGATGGATGACTTTTTCCCTGCAATTTCCAATCTCCTACCAGAAGTAATCTCCCAACCACTCGCGACCGCTTTCTTAATAAGCTGACAGCTTCCACCTTCTTTTCCTGACTCACTCACTACTGTCCTTATTGAACCTGTACATGATATCGATCTTCGTCTTTGCATTGCTCAAGTACGCGAGAGGCTGGAGGCGGATTTGACTGCGGAAAGCGCCACCACACATCTCACCAACATTCCACTCTCTGGAAGCGGAACGACACGGAAAGCGTGCAGGTGTACCAAGGACAGATCCAAATAGCAACAACGCTCCTCATCTTTTCCGAGACAAACGAACAATCAAACTGGCATAACGACAATTCGAGTTGTCATAAGATTGTCAACCGTTGCTCTCTGGGAAGCTCTACATTGGACTTGCATGCGACGTACGGACGGGCATACACTTTCCCAACCTCTGCCATCACCCGCCGACATCATTGAGAAATCTACTACACATGGGCTGCGTTGTCGCGTATTCACTGCTACACCCTATACACTAATACTAATCCTCCACTACTTCGCCCCACTACACCGCCTGCACGAGGACACAACAGTCACAGCTCACTCCCAAGCAACCTAAACCTCTGCAACCACTCGAAAACCACCACCATCCTACATTTCGAAGCCCTCCAAGTCTTCATTGGCTTTCCTCAACCAGGCGAAAACGCATGCCAGTAAATCTGCGAACGACACCCACAATGTCTCGTAGGCCATTGAACCCGTTCGCAAATACCTCTCCCTCAGCCATCACAACTACGATAACGACGCACAGCGAGAACCATGAACTGCCTCGGCGAGCGTCCTCGCCAAGGATGAAGAAGTTGACCAGCCTCTTTGCTCCTTCGCCCAGATCGAAAGCCGAGACGCAGACTGCGACAGCTGCCTTGCTTGCCGCCGCACAGCAACAGACCCTCATAAACTCGCCATCGCCACAGATAAGCTCTCCATCATTGTCTTTACCAACGATCTCGTTGTCTACTGCCAGGGCGGACTCCGCCAATATGGATGAGCCACCTACCACACTATTTCAACCCCCTTCTCCGGCAGAAGCGCGCAGGATCGCAAAGGCACATGCTCAATTCGGCCCATTGGGCCATCACTCTCACAAATACACAAGTCGGTATCAAGGTGGTGACTTCCCTAAGCCAGTCATGGACGAGCCTCCGTACTACTACCTTCTTACAACCTATCTTAGTTACTTGATCCTGATTGTTTTTGGACACGTCCGAGATTTTTTCGGCAAGAAATTCCATAAACAAGACTATCGGCATTTGCAAGCCAATGACGGTTATGCAGCGTTGAATAGCGATTTCGATAACTTCTACATCCGACGCCTGAAGATGCGAATAAACGACTGCTTTGCCAGGCCTGTTACAGGAGTGCCCGGTAGATACATTACACTCATTGATCGGACCTCTGATGATCACAATCTTCACTTCAAATTTACTGGTACAACAACCGAGACTCTGAATATGAGCTCATACAATTACTTGGGCTTCGCCCAATCCGAAGGCCCCTGCGCCGACGCCGTCGAAGAAGCGCTCAAAAAGTACGGGTTGACTATAGCAAGTTCGCGCGGTGACGTTGGGACCTCAGATCTTCATGTTGAGGTTGAGCAGCTGATAGCGCGATTTGTTGGCAAAGAGTCGGCGATGGTCTTTTCTATGGGGTTCGGGACGAATGCGAGTGCGTTTCCTGCGCTGATCGGCAAAGGATGTCTCGTCATTTCTGACGAGCTCAACCACGCATCAATTCGCTTTGGTGCTCGCCTATCTGGGGCAATGATCGAAATGTTCAAGCACAATGATATCAAAGACCTTGAAAGGGTCTTGAGAAGTGTCATATCTCAAGGACAACCACGAACACATAGACCTTGGAAGAGGATCCTCGTAGCTGTTGAAGGTCTTTATTCGATGGAAGGATCAATGTGCAACCTGCCTGGCATCGTGTCACTAAAGAAAAGGTACAAGTTCCACCTCTTCGTTGACGAGGCACATTCGATTGGAGCCCTCGGTCCCAAGGGTAAAGGCGTCTGTGACTATTTCGGCATTAATCCCTCGGAGGTTGACATATTGATGGGAACCCTCACAAAGTCATTCGGTGCGAATGGTGGTTACATTGCAGGTGACAAAGCGATCGTTGACAAGCTCCGCCTTACCAATGCCGGATCTCTATACGGTGAAGCCCCGGCGCCTGCTGTTCTTACTCAGATCGCCTCTTCTCTGCGGATCATCAACGGCGAATTTGTTCCGGGGCAGGGCGAAGAGCGTCTTCAACGGCTTGCATTCAACTCTCGATATCTCCGGCTCGGATTGAAAAGGCTTGGTTTCATCGTCTATGGACATGATGATTCGCCAATCATTCCAGTCCTTCTTTACAATCCTGCCAAGATGCCAGCATTCTCACACGAGATGTTAAAGCGCAAGATATCGGTTGTTGTCGTTGGCTATCCAGCAACCCCTCTTGTGTCATCGAGAGCTAGATTCTGTGTGTCTGCAGCGCATACAAAGGATGATCTGGACCGATTGCTTGAGGCCTGTGATACAGTTGGCGATGTTCTACAGATCAAGTTTTCTTCTGGTATTGCTGGTGGGGCAGAGCCACTACCGGAGGGAGTCACCGTGGAGATGGAGAGGGAGTGGAAGCGAACGGAGAAGGGTGGCATGCAAGGCGACGTTCTTTTTCAGCCACCTCGATGGAAGCTGGAGGACGTGCTGAAGAAAGGCGTTCAAGACGTCAAGGTTCCACTGAGATGATTGGTCATTGTTCCGTCACGTCTTGTCCATATGAAGAGGGCGCAGGATCGCCGCATCCCCTGATCGATCGATCAAGGTGGCAGCGTCTCACTGGCCAGTCTCTCGTGTAGTACCCTGGGACTGGCTTGCTGTCCTATTATTCTCATTCCGAATCGTCACTTCACCCTACGCTCATGCTTAGACCTAGGCTTTAACACGGGTGTCAGATAGACGAGTTTTGCTTGCAATAGAAGGGAGATGAGAGTACAAGGTGTAATGAAACAGTATAGAGCTAAAGTATATGCTAGAGGGCATGGTAAAATATTGGACAAAATCATGATCGAACATGTGATTCTACCGCTTATAATACCATCCAAAAATGTGGATGTGGAGTACGCTAGCATGGCCGCGAAGCATATTGCAGGCGCCAAAACCGTGAGATGCCACGATGATGCGCATTGCCCAGCGCTGTTGACCGACCCGTTCCCTTCTTCCCCCATCGTTCGAAGAGCACCCTCAAGGTCGCTGATACTATGTAGGCATGACCTCCTCACGATCATCTCAACAATTCTTGGGAGCCATGGGATTTCGCCCGTCCAGCTTGCTCAAGACCCTTGCCGTGCTGGGGGTCTTCATATGTGTTATCAGCTATTCGTACTGGGGCCGTTTGGTCAGTGTACCTGCAAACTTTATCCACAGGGAGTCGCTTCCCTCCCCCGATATCCATTTCGACAACCCGACCGGACAGAATTGGACCAACAGAATATGGCAAACGAGCAAATTGCCTGTAGTGGCGATTGGTGATGAGGAAAGACAGCATATGAAGACCTGGTCGGATTTGAATCCAGAGTACAAACACGAGGTTTTGACCGATGAGATGATGGAGAGCTACGTGAAAGAGCACTTCCACAGCAGCCATCCGGAGATTGAACAGATTTACTCCGAAATCAAGGATTACATCTTGCGCGCTGATTTGATAAGGTACCTCATCCTGCTGGCGGATGGTGGTGTCTACAACGATCTCGACGTGGGATGCGAGAAGCCTATAAAGAATTGGGTACCGTCGCAATACAAGGACAGTGGTGGTATCCTATTCGGCGTTGAGGTTGATAATGAGCGTGGGCCAGATGGGAGAACATCGAAGGGTGGACAAGACCTCTTCGAGCTTGTCAATTGGACTATCATGTCAAAGCCGAACCAGCCGTTTATGTGGTTTCTTGTTAAGCGTGTGATGAACAATATCAGAAATCTGGCCGCTTCGCAACAGCAGCCGATATCGAGCTTGACCTGCTCCGTACAAAATGTTCTTGATGTCTCTGGCTCATCTGCTCTTACACAGGCCTTTTATGATTATGCTTCAAGTATTAGTGACTCGAAGGTTACGTATCATAACTTCACAAAGATTACCGAACCACGGCTAATAGCTGAGGTGGTTATCCTTCCTATTCATGCCTTTAGTGCTGGTCATCAAGGTGGAACGCCCTTGGTCCATCACTACTTCACGGGATCTTGGAAAACGGATCATGATGACAAGGTTCCCCAGTCTCCGTCGATAGACGACGAGCAGCAAGTGAAGGAAAATGATGTAACGAAGGCAAAAGAAGAAGCCAAGAAAAATCAGGATGAAGAGGAGAAAAAGAAGCAGGCTGCCAAGACCGTACATGAAGCAGCGAAGGCGAATGAAAAGGAGGTTATGACAGAAGCGAACGAGCAGCAGCCGAGCGTAACCCATGTCAGCAACTCGTTACCAAGTAGTGTGACCTCTGTGCAGCCGTCGTCTAGACCGCTCAATACAACAGAGGAGAAGCCGTCAAATGGTCAGACAGCAGGGGAAGATTCATATGAGAAAGCAGCTAGTGACAAGCCTGCTTCAGTTAAGTATGTTGAAGACCAAACGGAAGAGCTCAATGCCACTATTGAAGCAACAGCCGAGCCAGATTCAATGAAAGATATGTTGGCCAAGGCGAAAGCAGAGGAGGAAGCCGAAGCGAAAGCACACGCGGAATTGGAGACAAAGAAAGCAGCAGAAGCGGCCAAAGAGAAGGAGATGAAAGAAGAGCTAGCGGCCAAGGAACCAGCAGAAGAGAAGGCTGAGGAAGATGCCAAGTCAGATGAAGAGAAAGAGGAGGATGCATGGAAGGCCAAGGAGCACGCGGAAGAGGAGGAGCGGAAGGCAAAGTGGGAGGAAGTGAAGAAAGTCGCCCCCAAGACGGCGCCGAAGAAGACGGACGAGGAAAAGCAGAAGTCTTCGAATGATCTGACAGACTACGACTATATACCGGACTGAGTGAGGAGAGATTATAGCCATGGGAACGGTCTCGCCGATGATCACCTCGAAGGCTGCTCAAAGCTCTAGCTTCGTCGATGGGCCTGAAACGGAGACATCTGTCTGAAGATCACCCGTTGGACCGGATGATGCCCCGAGAACTTTTCTTTTGCAAATCACAGGAGGTCTTGTGCTGGTTGGAGTTTCGAAGGGCGTTTTTGAGGAGCGAAGTAACGGCGTACATCAAGATCAAGGGAAAAGCCTCGCGATGTTGGCCGAAAGCAGATGTCATCTTGGATGTCCTAGTTGTGATGCCATGCCATGCCTGCCACAACAGAACGGGAACTTCAGGAGGGATCTCAAGTGAAAGAAGGTTATGTCACCAGCTAGACAACTAGATTCTGAATCTTTCAAGCCGTATCATCACGCGAAACCTATCTTGCCAACTTCTCAGCCTATAAGATATCTGGCAAGATTATCATTATTTGACGGTCCGGGAATACGATTGGAGTTGTGATCCAGTCGATTAAAGGGGATAGCCAAGTAGGAGATTGATTCCGGTCATACCGGTGAGGAGGACTACATGGATTCCGAAGAGACTACCGAGGGCGGGAAAGGCGTGTTTGACCGTGGAAAGGATTCGGGACTGAGACGGCATCCCCTCGTCTACGGCTGTACCTTGCTGTCCATGTGAATCGTTGTCACTCAAGCTTCCTTTCCAGAAGAGCGGACGAACGTGGACGGACGATGGGATGAATTCCTCTTCTCTCAATGTGAATACGTTTTCTTATCGGCTGTACCACGAACGGCTGCTGCGTGCCGTATCTCTCCTTGATCCGATAGATCAACATTGGATAAGATGGATTACTGCCATACAGCTCTTGGAGTCGTGTTCGTCTTGTCATGTCGCCAGCTCAGATAGCTTCTTTATACATCCTTGAATTCACCCTCAACAACCAAAAAGTAGAGCGCAATCCTGAGAAGGAGTATGGAGGCGGTGTCAGGCATGATCGTCGCCGAGGGATATCTTGTTCGTTGGTACTGATGTATGACGAATATACAGTATCACTAAGTGCGCGTGGAGGGCTTCAATCGGCTTACTGGATTCAATTCACCTGCACCTTTGTTTCACCTTCTATCTCTTTCCAATCCATTCGTACTACCAAGGATAATCCCCACGGCCCATTCCACCCAGGTCTATTTTCACCTCATCTACCTCAGCTTCATAACAGGCTAACAGCCGACATGGCATCGCTCGGCACACCTCCCCCATCCTCCTCCAGCCATCATTCATCATCCATCATCCCCTCTCCTCAATCTTCCATCCCTACAATCACATATATCCTACTTTGCAGCAACCTCATTGCCACGCACAACACAATGAGCGAAGAGAAGTGGCGTAACGTCTTGGCAAATGGTAGTGATGGAGCGAAGCGTCTAGGGGCTGGTACTATAAGGTATGTAGAGGATGTATTATCTGTGATACGTGTGCGGGCTCTGAGTTGGGAGGATAGTGAAGGGGTGTTGGAGATGGATGAGAGGGGATGAGGTTATTATAAAAACGTCTGTTCCTGGATCTGCCATTTTTATTCTCCACTTTATGAGACATTCCGCCTTCATCAGGTTCGACTTTGCAGAGATTTTCATCATCGGTGCCGGGAAGGGTTTGTGACTGGTTCAATAGTCACCATCAAAACCTTGTGTTTATCATTAGTGATATACCTCCTCTGATTGTCAGCGAATCCCAATCGCCATTCCCCTTCCCAATACCACTGTAGATGCGCCCCTCGCAATCAAATGGATGTCACTACAACTATCCGACCGCGTGCCAATGAGCACAAAAGCTGTGGCATCGTTCTCACATCAGGTGGCGTGAGGTTTGAACACCCAGCTTGTTGATGCGAACCTCAATGCCGATCGAGACAGCCACAAGATCGGGCCGATATGACCATGTAAGATTGGTTTTTTGGGAGTGATCATAGATCACTCCCTAAGCCTTCGCCATCACTCAATCTGGGATCACACTACGAACCTCCAAGCATCATCTACATCGGCCTTTTCATACCGCCTGACATGGACCACACCCCAGCCCAACGCAGAAAACACGAAGCCTGACGTCTCGGCCCAAGTCGACGGACGTAAGGGTGGTCGAGCACAGAAAGCGATAGTGAGTTGGGCACCGCAGATATGGATAATCGCGTTGCGAGGGTGGGGGCGTATTGGTATTGAGGTGGCCTTGGCAGCCAGCTCAGCGACGTTCAGGTGGAGGTAGTAGAGCAGGCTGCCAACGTCATGGACGCATCGACCTGGACTACGGCGGAGACGACGTTCCAGATCTCGTTGAAACACTGTCGCAACGGCTGCATGATAGGCGATTGATGGCCGCAAGAGCGGTCTTCCCTGCCTCAGACAAGCCTGCGCCGGAAAATCAACGACCAGGTAGTGGATTGAGCCGACGCGGCCAGCGAGGACCGCAAGCCACGCGTGACTACGTCGGTCTTCGAAATCTCTTGGCGAGCGCCTGCAAGGCAATTTCCACGAGCGTCAACGCGTGAACAATGTCATTGCGTTGCAACGACAACAAGTGGGGATCGTAAGCTGAGACACAGACGACCACGATTCAAGACGAATACTGTACTTCAAAGCCAAATCCTCTGATCATGTCTTCTCCATGCCTCAGATCAATGGTGGCGCCGCAACTGTACAGCAACTCTTTCACCCTGCCTTCCCAAAGCAAGCTCAGGCCCCCACGCTGGTCGAGACGGGCTTTAAGACAACCGGCCATACCATCGTCATCCGGATTGCTTGACGAGTCGCTGGAAAGCTCTTGACCCATTTTCCGTCGCGCCCAATCTAGATCATCTAAGAATGGCTTTGATTTCCGTCGCCATAACTCAGTACCAATCTGCAACTCACTTTCGTAAGAGTAGACATTGAAGTCAAATCGTGAGCTTAGCGCCAGTAAAGGAGAAGCAAGCACCGAATATGTGCTGCTAAGATTGCCCATCAGAGGACTCAACGTCAGAGTCATGGTATACGGGAAGCCGGTGTGAGACGGCAAAGTAGTAAAGCGCAAGCCAGTCGACATGCCACCGGACTTGTTCAAAAGACCATAGTATAATTCACCACCAGCAGAGAAGCGACCATGGGGCAGCGTTGGGGTTGGTATTGTAGAGAGTGCAGTTAGCTCCTTCGTAGCCGAGATGGCGGGATCAGGTGAAGCCTCAAACGGAGGAGTGCTGGGAGGTGGCTCTGGCCCGAAATTATACAATCCCCGAACCCCGAAGAGGGCGCTATCGGTGCTCAAGATGTACTCTGTGTTGTGTTTTGCAGCGTCATGCTGAAGATGGGCAAGAATCGTACCGCCATTGGGAAGACGGGAATCGCTGACGCATTTGACATTGAGCTGAGTCTTGGGACTAAGACGGCGGAGATAGAGCGCTTCGAGCGTTGAGCGTGGAAGGAAGAGGCGACCGTACAGCAAAGCTTCTCTTTTGTCTACACGTTTTCCTTGATGCCATATCTCCCACCACCACGGCTCGTCAGGCTGGCGCAAATCCTGCAGTCGACGGTAGCCGGGCACTAAACGGTGAAGATCGATGGCATGGCTTTTTGATGCAAGTTTGGAGAGTGGTAGAGATGAGTATAGGTACGAGAGTGAGCCATCGACAAGCCCAACGCTACCTAAGGTGTACGACGTTGCGAAGTTAGGGGAAGAGAGTGAGGAGACATGGAAGCGGAGGCCATTGGGTGTATCGAAGTCAAGAAGATCTGCTTTTGTTTAGCGAATTCGGGAGATATTATTCAGGAGGTGCCTTACTCCGCGAAGTAGCTGTCAATGTTCCATATGAATTGTCCCGATCCCAACGGGATACTTCATAGAAGGCGTTCTGGACATAGTCCATGAACCCGAGCATGTTGGGGCAATGGGTCAGGGTCTTCGGAGAATCATCGTGGCCAATTGCTACACAATGTAAGACCTCCTTTCCTCGTCAGTGCTTTGAAGATGTTCTTCAACTTTCACTCCCAGGTACCATTTTCAGCGCATGAACTCAACGGTCTTGGCGCGAAATCTTGGCGCCCACTCAGCCCTAGAATAGGATATTTGGTACGTCCCTCGGTCTATTCCAAGGCGCAAAGATCCACCGTGCAACACCTACTGAGGTAATTCTATAATGCCGAAATCCAAGCGCGCGAAAGTAGTTCACCTCTCCAAGACCCAGAAGAAAGGCAAGGAGCTGACTATCCGGCTCTACGCCAACATCCAAGAATGCATCCCCAAATATCCTTACATCTACGTTTTCAGCGTGCACAACATGCGGAATACTTACCTGAAAGAGGTACGAAATCAGCTGTCCGATAGCAGGTAACTTCGTTCTACCGCCTTCATTTCCTTCGCCTCCACATTCTCATTGAAGTAGCTTGGCTCACTCCAGCCCACAGACTCTTCTTTGGCAAAACCAAGGTGATGGCTGTCGCCCTAGGTCTCACATCCGCCACAGAACCCTACCCAGGAACCTCGCTCCTGACTCCTCACCTCCACGGTAATATCGGTCTAGTCTTCTCTACTCGCGCTCCGCAAGATATGGTCGCCTACTTCGCCTCCTTCAATCCCTCTGACTACGCTCGCGCTGGGACCATTGCGTCACGGTCATTCAGTATACCACCTGGCATCGTCTACTCACGTGCCGGTGAAATACCAGAAGAGGAAGATGTACCAATTGCACATTCGATAGAGCCCAATCTGAGAAAATTAGGAGTACCGACGAAGCTTGTGAAAGGGAAGGTCATGCTAGAGGCTCAGGACGCTTTTGTTGTTTGTAGGGAAGGAGAGAAGCTGGGGAGCGGACAGACTAGCTTACTGAAGATGTTTGGGGTCACGATGGCCGAGTTCAAGGTGGGCGTTGAGGCATGGTGGGAGGGCAAAACAGGTGAGGTTACTGTATTGGAGGATGGAGTAGAGAAGAAGGTCGAGCGTTCTCCGAGTGACGGAATGACACTCGAAGCTAGAGTGGACGAAGTTGATAGCCAGGACAACGAGGCATGATACCATGGCATTCTCTAAAGATGTTTGCATAGCGCAGGCGTTTGGGCGGTAGATACTGGCTCCTCCGGAACAACGATTTTCGATGATCTACCACATTGATACGAGGAGATGGAATATTGGACCGCTTTCATGAATGTCTTCACGAAGATGTTATTGAACAGGGGTATCCTCATTGCAATGAGGCAGATAGGCGTCAGTGAGGTATGTCGACTGTTTCGGTAAAGACGGTACATTCTGTGCAACATGATCATCACGTTCGTACCCGCAAGTGCAAGCTTCCATTTCTCTGCAGCTCTGAATGCCGTTTTCCAATATGCAGGGCAGAGCATTTAGCCCGTAGAGGTAGCATTGTGAGCGTGCCCAGTGACTTCATACATTTATAAGCTGGATCGCTGTGTGGAATGTGGCCCGTCAAACGTTGTGGCGGACTGGCTTCCTGCTCTCATAGATTCTTGCCCTGGCTTGTGACGATGATGATCCAGGTTTTTGGTAACTATCATCGTCTGTGTCGAGATATTGGTATAAATCGTGTGAGCAGGAAAATTCTACACTTGGCACCTGAAGGCGATAAAAATCTGCCCCCAACGTACTTTTAGGGCGCCTGGGGGGTCGAACAAATCATACTGGGTGGATATCTGTAGACATTCTTGACCAATAGATTTCCTTAAATAAAGCACCCCGGGGTACATATATACATTATCCGGGCTACAAGATCGATTTTTAAAGATCTAGGTAGATGCTTTTCTAACTAAAAATCTCGTAAGAAGGAAATCTCGCCGTAAATCTCGCCGTATTAAGAATAGCGCTAATGGTACTACGCTAATAACTAGGCGTACCGTGCACGCCGTGCTCCCCTTCCCCGCAGTAGGTACCGACCGCCACTACCGTGCGTACGGTATCTAGGAAGTCACCCCCGCGAGAAAATCACCTGAATCGACTAAATCTAACCTTAGAAAATTACGGGTGTTAGTAGGTAATAATATATACGCTACCTGAGAAGGGCTTAGCGCGTCTAGAATTAAGGTTTACCTAGCTAATACTCCTAACCTACCGATATCCTTAGCGCTAAAATATCTATAATCGCTAATAGTACTAGAATCCTCCTAACGTAGTAATATTATATGTAGAAGAGTATTACCTAGAGTAAAGTTCATAGATAAGCTAGTATCCTAGTAGGATACCTAGTAGGATAAGGTCGTTGGACCCTTTCTACTAGAACGACCGTCCTAGTATCATTTGTTCGACCCCTCCGGCGCCCTAAAAGTACTCGAGGCTCGCCTAGGCGCTGCCGCTTTAGTAAGCGCGCTAGGTAAGTAGGGGTAGTACGGTACCCGATCTAGGTAATATATTACCTAGTCGAGGTAATACCCGCTCTCCTCTTAGCTATTAATTTATCTAACCATTTATATCTAAGTATCTAGAAAGCGCGTCCTCTTATACTAGAAATAAGGTTGATATTTTTAGAAGTTAGGATTTACGAGAAAGGAAGCTAGTAGAAACTAAGAGATATTACTTAGATAGGGTTAGGATCTGCCTTATAAGGCTGAGCTAACGTTGAGAAAAAGTATTAAAAAAAAGGGCTTAGGGTGTCTAGTGCTCTAAAAAACCCAGACTCTACGGACTACGGCGATATATAACTAGTTTCAGGCATTCATGTACTTTTTAAGTATGACTATACCAGACTCACATCGAGAGGATTGTAAATGAATCTCCTCTTTGTAGTGTATATCAAACGTTTGAGAGTATTTCACGTACACGTGTGGTTCCCTGCCGGGTATGATACTCCTTAAGATCAATAGAATCCCAACCATACCCTCTTCGACTCTATAGCAATGTCTACTCTTGTCAATCAGCCTGATGGACCTTTCGGCGTCAGTGTCTGGTTTCCATATTGGCGGTGCTAGCTTAGGCAGAACGAGCAGCCCGGATACGCGCTTTGTGGTTATTAGCCCTCTAGGTAGATGAACAAACGAACGAGCAGTAAGCGGCCAAAGGACACCATAAGCCGCGGACAGGCTCCCCACGTCAGTGGAGTAAGCCTCGTTCGACGGTACTCACGAGCTCATCGCGCGCTTCGATGATTTCTACAGCCGCTTGGTCCTCTCTGCGCGTCAACATGATACATGGCTATGCGATACGAGCCACGGACAGTTTCATGCTCAACTACTCTTTGGTGTATATTTGAATCTTACAGCTGTCGACAATAGATATCTTGTCATCGCTCTACTTGCTATGATATTCTTGCATTCAACGCCATCTAAATTGGCCCTTGGCTTGCTCGTGACTCAATCACCTAGCCTCTTCGCCCAATTACTGCCGCCCGAAGCCGACATAACATGCCTTGGAGAACAATACGATCTGACCTTGCCCTCAGAAGGTGACTTCGACCCCAACCGTTCGACCATGCAGCAACTGTGCGCAGATCCGCAGCTTGGTGGCGGGCTCCCGGGCCAGCATCTCGGTGGCCGGTGTCGTTATGATGGCCAGAACATGTCAAATACGCGAGTCGTCTTCGACAATGATGAAACCTCCTCTGTGAGTCAGGTGCTCTATTCTCCTCGACTTATGGCAGCATGCATCTACCGCTGCTTCTGCAATTTCGGTGTCACGAACACAGCGCTCCAGCCTAAGATAACACCATATCTTACAGCCCCTTTCCCTCGGACAGAATGGGCAGGCGACCAGACCTACTCAGTAGAGATAGAAGAACTTACCGATTTTGATCCAACGTGGCTTGACGAAAGCGGAGGGCTTTTTAAAGTGGACGTCAGTACTCCTCGCTTGCCCACCGATCCCCCGGGAGGTCCGAATATCAAAGGATTACTAGTAATGCCCGGATATCATTGGCATCGTAGTTATAATCCAAGTCCCTTAGCTGTGGTGGAGATCGTCGCGGTGACCGATCAACGGGACTATGCCAGATATGGCGAGGAATTAGCATTTACTTACCTGAGTATGGATCCCGCAAACAACATCGAATGTCCGGGAGACCTTCCTCCTTTCCCGCTCATACATCCATATCAAACCTCCGACTTCCGAAGTCTGCAAGAGATGTGTGCCGTCACTTTCTCCGGTGGCAATCCGTGAGTATTCTATTTCTGAAGCTTGAGCTTCTCGCAGGCGCGTGTTTGCTGATGATTGATTGATAGCAACGCGAACGCCGGCGGTTACTGCCACTGGAGTGATGCCGGTCCTGACAACGTCAAGACAAGACAGGTGTGGTTTTCGGATGAATTCACACCACGGCTAGAATGGACGTGGCGTAACTTCTTAGCATCCGGGGCAGTACGACTATACTGTCGCAGCAGATGTGTCTGTAGTATAGCAGGATCAGCGGCTCGGGAGAATATCACGACAAGCCTCTTTCGAACGTCGTTAAGGCAGGTCTGGCAGTTTTGTCCAGGTTACGTAATTCAGCATAATAAAGACGGGTCGATTACATACGAAACATTGGGTTCAGATGGCAATACGGGGACCAGTCTGGGACAGATGTTACCACCTCAAAATCGGCTGGGAAACGCTGCCGGGACGTGTGGTGCAGATGGCTTGCAATTCTGTGCTTCGATTTGGCCTGCGGATGTCCTAGGCCCCATACCACGGACTCCGCCAGGCACAAGTCAAGTTGTCAAGAGCATCCCAGCGTCACACAATTTCACGACGTGTGGTAGCTATTGCTTCGGTCCTCAAGACTGCGGTACTGTTGATTCGGACGCTAGTTGCTTCTGCGGCATACCTTTTCCCGAAGACAAGAAGTTACTGGGCCTGGATCCTGTTGTGTCGACAGCTGTATGCCTGGTCTTCGCCTCGAAGGCTGTGAGCTACTTGGGTGGTAGAAGTGTTGAGCAATATGCCAATAAGCGAGGTATCCCGTACGAGTGTCCGTGCAACGCAACATATATTTCCAGTCATTGCTGTCAATCGAAAGACGGCATGGTATATCTCTCAACATAGGCCAAGATATGACTACAGCGTAAGAGTGGCTTTTCTCTGGCCATTGCATGCATGTGCAGATAGCAACATCGTTTGTGATGTTTCGACCCAGCAGAGCCAGAGACCGCTACCTCAGGAACGATAGGTTATTGCTGGGTATCAAAAGATATTGGTATTCCCGACCCTTACGCTTCATCTGTGATTCCAATGTGCAGCTCTACCAACGCCGTTCCATTTGTTCCTTCATGGGCATACAAGATATTTGTGTCTGAGACCTGTAATTGATCGATCTGTAGTGCATCCTGCTGTGCGATGTTGGGCTGGGCGGCATTCGCGTGCCGAGCTACGCATTCGCTAGGGCTTGGATTAGTTCGTTAAAGAGGAAATAGCACAACATTATCAAACAAATCTCGAATCACTCAGCTCCAAACGGTGCGCATCGATTACCTACTGTGATATACCCTTCCGGCCTACCTTCTACCCTTTTCATCTAGGCGATAATAAGCTCCCGGCGTTATCTCGATAGACTTCGTAGACTAGGGAAGCCAAATTATAGAATTATCTTAGCACATATCTAGGAGCGTCCTATTAGCAATTAGACTGCCCTCACCTATTATACAGCCTACCGCTCCAAGACAAGACGTCATTCCTATTCCACTTAAGCGACGTGTACAGCCTACGGATGAACCTACTATATTTAGAATCTAGGAGATATAACTAAGTAATCGTTATATAAGTTAAGTACGAAGCTCCTATCTAGTAGTAAATATCGCTATCTATATAGATATATGAAATATACTAGTAGTAGTAGTAGTAGCTTATACTTAATAAATAATAAGTAGGGTAATTATAATAAGTACTTAATATACTTAATAGTAACTAAGCCTAGTAAGTATTAAGTGTATTATATATTACTAAAACCTTCTTTATAAATCTTTAAGCTATACTTAATTATAATATAATACTATTAAAAAGCCTAATCTTATAAGAAATAGTCTTATTTACTATAAGGTTAAAGGTAAAAATTAGGGCTAAGATAGTATAAGGAATTATTAGTAAGGTATTATAAAAGTAGTAAAGATATTATATAATATCTTAAATAGTAAGTTTTATACTATATATTACAAATTACTTATTATCCTTATAAAATATTAGTAAATTATAAAAATACTATACTTTTTAAGAATATTTTTAAAAATACTACTCCTATATTATAAATATACTATACCTTCTAATTTAACTTATAAAAAGCTATTCTTATATAATTAACTTCTAACTATATTATAATATCTTATATAATATTATAAAGATATTATTAATACCTCTAATATCTAATAACTTATATAATCTAGGTTATACTTATAATATACCTAATATATAAGTATTAATAATTTAATTATTAATAAGATTAGGTGTAATTTATTAGGTAGATATATATACTTATTATATATAATATACTATAAGTTATATAGTAATATAGTAGTAAATTAGACTAACTATTAAGTCGAGTTTTAGTACTATAAATTAGTACTAACCTAAATACTTAGTACCTACTTCTAGTACTAATCTAAAAAGCCCTTAGTACCTTAGTAAGTTAGGTAAACTTAACCTAACTTACTAAGGTATTACTAAGACACTAAGCCTCTAATAAAATAGTAAGGGATACTAGATTTTTTAAAGAGTTATTCCTATACTAAAAATAGATTTTTTTAATTAGAATTTTAATAACCTCTTTTCTATTTATATTTATATTTTATACTCTACTATCTAGCTACTTAGAGCTAATAAGAGCGTTTTAACTCTAGTTTATTAAGAGGAAACTATAAATTATAGAAGAAAACCTCTCTTACCTATCCTATTTATTATAATACTTTTAAGCTATTAAATATTATATACTATCCTCTCCCTTATATTTTATATTACTCTAGTATTAGATCTTAATATTTATATACTCCTCTCTCTTATTAGGGCTACGCCCCTTTCTCTACTCTTAAAAGGTTTATATTCCTTTAATTAATCTTTTACCCTTTTTTATATAGTTTAATTAATATTAATAATACCTTTAACCCTCTTATTAAAAAATGGCGGCAACAACGGGCGAACAAGCGTACGCGCAAAGACTGCAGGCAACGCACCAGGCGTTACATGCGAACTTACGGGAAGGGGACGGAGGAGGTAGTAGAAGTAGTAGTAGGAGGGAAGTAAGAGGGGAGGCTCTTAGGGTCGCGACTACAGGACCCCCAACACTACTAAAGTCCCCGGAAATTAGGGAGAAAGAGTAAGGGAGACAAGGCTAAGAAGGTTAAGATATTATAGAGTCTATTATAAAAGTAAGGGATATAATCTAGGCGATCTAGAGTCTCCGGTTCGGGGAGATAATAGAGGTAATATAGGGCGTTACCTAGGTCGCCCTTTATACTATAATAGGAGGCTTTAAGGCTGCGGAGGTACGTATTACTAAGCTAGAAACGTATCTAGAAAGAACGGGGAGGGATAGAAACGCGTTAGTAGGGTGTAGTAGGGGGTTATAGGCCCAGGTAGCTGGAGCCAGCATGGGGACTAGGTCCTAGCAAAGCCCGGGCCCGAGGATAGGACCGGGCCTAGGGGGGGCGCGAGGTAGCCAGCCACTTAAGTAATTAGATATTCGGAGGATAAGGGAAGTAGTAGTACGATTCGGAGATGAAGAAGGCTATAAAAAAGCGAGTTAGATAAAAAAGGAGGAGCTAATTAAAAGCTTTATAAACCTAGTAAATATAGCTATAAAGAATATCGTTAGTACCTATACTAGAGGCACGATAGACGTGGTACTATAGACGGCGACGGTTAAAGGGCGTAAGGTCCTTAAGAGAATATAGGAGTAGGTAAGCGTAGCCTACCCCTTAGCGAAGGTAGTAAGGAAGACCTTCTACGTGGCGGCTAAAGGGGCGTGTATAAACCTCCTTAATAAAAAGGAAAAGGAGAAGGGGCTAGCGAGGATTAGGGAGGATAATATTATTACCTACCTAAATACTAACTTTACTAGTTTTAGGTAGGTAAAACACGCGGCGAGACTAAGGTAGGATAGGAGTAAAAAGACCTACTTAACCCTAATTATCGGGGTAGCGATACCGGAGGCGGTGAACCGCCTAGTTTAAGGAGGGATAGCTCTTAGTAGTAGTCTCTTAGTCTATAAGAGATAGGAGTAAGGAGTAGAGATAAGATAATACTTTAACTGCTATAGATACGGATATTTTACGCGAGAGTATTAAAGGGAGAAGAGGTACGGCTATTATACAGGTAGCTATAACTTAGCGGACCACGTCACGGGCGAAGGAGTAATAATATACGCTGCTTATAGAGGAGGCTATAAGGCCTAGAGTAAGGACTACCCGGTTAGGTGAAGGGAGTACTAGAGAGTAGTATAGAGACGCCGGACTAGGCCGGCGTTCTATAACACGTAGGGCTTACGGGGAACTAATACCCGCAGCGAAGAGGAGATAGACGCAGATAGTTTCAGGGTAGTCTAAAGTATATTAAGGAAGAGGAAGTCACCGATATAAGCGGAAAGGGAACTACTAGACCCAGCCCCTCCCCGATAAAGAGGGCGGCCAACTACGATAGTCTAAATAGCCCGAAAGGAGGTAGGATAACAGGTCCTCCCGCTACCCTAAGGGGTACCTGGGGTCGAGGTTACCCTTAGGGGCGCTTAGGCTACAGATAATTAAATGGCAGTAGACTCTAGCCCTATACCGACTATATGGTAGGATAACCGCTCAAGATCCTACAGTATAACGTACGAAAAGAAAAGGACGGCGTATAAACGCCACTCCTAGAAGATGCTAAAGTCTAGTAAATGGATGTCTTAGTAATATAGGAGTCATAGACTAACCCGAGGACTAAGTCGACATACGACCTATCTTATAATAGGTTCCACCTAGTTTATAAAGCTAAGGAGAATACTCGGGTATACTTCTATATTAATAAAAGAGTTAATATAGAGAGCTAGGAGGTAGACTTCTCAAGCGGCGACTGCTACTCGCTGAAAGTTAGCCTTAGGAAAGGGTAATAGGGAATATAAGCGGATGATATCTAGATATATAATATTTATAGCCCCTCTCTAACGACGTATAAGTTAAAGGATAGCCTAATAATAATCCCGCTAATAGCGGAGGCCCTAAAGAGGCTAGGGGAATATATCCTCCTTAGGGACTTTAATCTCCACTATCCCCGATAGAATAATAAAGGGAGAAGTATATACCACGCTATAACAGATATATTACTAGGCGAAACGAGTAAATATAGTATAGAAGTCGCCCTACCGGAGGGTACGGTAATATAGCGGGGGAGAGGTTTAAAGTTAGTAATCGACCTAGTCTTTACTACCGAGGATGCTACTAACGTACTCCGAAACTGCGGCCTAAGGGCAGACCTCTAGTATAAATCTAACTACCTCCCGGTATACACGGAATTCGAATGGAGCTAGGAGAGCTAAACCCTAGTCTAGAGGAGGGCGTAGAAGATACTTAAAGACAAGGAGGTCGCTACGAACGTAAGGAACGGGGCCTAGTAGCTTAGACTCTCTCTAGGGCTTCCCTAGATTAAATCCGCCGGCGAGGCGGACGAGTACCTAGGGTAGATACTAGATAGGTTCTAGGCTATCGTACAGGAATATATTCTATAGGCGAAGCCGTCTAGTAAGGTAAGGTCCTTTTAGAACTCGGCCTATAGAGATACAACGTAAAGGGCTAAACGGGAACTAAAGGCCTATTACCGGTGCCGTAATACGGAGACGAGGGAGACTCTAAGAGAAGCGGAAAGGGCGAAGGTAGCCACGATCCGAAGAGAGAAAACCCTCTACTTCCGGCGGGCTATATACTAGGCCTTAGAAGACCCTCGCGGGGTATAAGTACTAGCCCGGTAGGGGAAGAATAAGAGTATATCGCCAAGAGCCCTACCTAAGTTCCCCTCCCTAAGCAGATAAGACGGGACGCTGGCGGCTACCTTCGAGGAGAAGGTAGAGCGCCTTTAGGAAACCTATTTCCTAGTTCCTTTAGGGGCAGATTTAGAAGATATTACCGAGGTAGAATACCTAAGCCCGATACTAGGGGAAGGGGATCTAACGGAGGCGGAAGTTTATAGCTCTATAAAGAGACCGTCGCAGGATAAGGCTCCCGGGATAAATAGGATTCTAAATAGGTTCCTACGCGCCGTATATAATAAACTAGAGGAGGAGATCCGCTATCTCTTCTAGGGGTACTTCGAGATTAGATACTACCCCTAGAAATTTAAGGAGGCTAATATAGTAATCTTAAAGAAACCGTAGAAGGAGAACTACGCTAACCCTAAGTCCTATAAGCCGATCGCCCTCTTAGATACCTTAGGAAAGATATTTAAGACGGTAATAGCGGCTAGGCTTAGAGATTACGCGGAGGCTAATAACCTCCTTCCGGAAGAATAGATAGGTATAAGGTAAGGGAGATTAGTGGAAACCGCGCTAGAAACGATTACTAACGCAGTCTATACGGTATAGGGAATAAGGAAGAGGAACGTAGCGAGCCTCCTCTCCTTAGATATCGCCGGAGCCTTCGATTACGTCTCCTATTCTAGGCTACTCTACACGATAAAGATAAAGAGAGTCCTTAAAAAGATAGTACGCTAGACGGTAAGCTTCCTTACGGAGAGGGCGACTTTAATTACCCTTAGTAGGAGGACGAGTTAGATAGAGTTAGTAGAGATAGGGATCCCCTAAGGTTTACCTATCTCTCCGATATTATTCCTATTTTTTAATACTCCCCTAATCAAGGAGTATAAAAAGCTAAAGCTACTAATTTAAGTCGGCGGATTTATAGATAACGTCTATCTACTAGCTTATAATAGGAGCACTAAACGGAACTACGAGGTTCTAGATAAAGCCTACAAGGTATACCTACGGTAGGCGAAGACCTATAAAGCCTCGTTTATACTAAAGAAGTACGAGCTCGTTTATATAACCCGTAGAATAAAGGGTATAAAGATAGACGTAATAGTTAAACTTAAGGGAATTAAAGTTAAACTAAAGACGTCGATTAGGGTCCTAGGACTTATACTTAATAGTAAGCTAAATTAGAACGTATACCTAAGGAAGGTATAAGTTAAGATAGATAACTAGATTCAGGCGCTCTACTACGTCGCCGGCTTTATATAAGGCGCGATTCTACCGGTTAGTAGGCTTATATACGCGGTAGTAGTAAGGCCTACGATAACGTTCGCGGCGCTAATATAATACAGCCTAAAGAATACCCCCGGGGTAGTAGGGAAGCACGTGAAGACCCTGATAACGATCTAGAATAAAGGACTACGTAAAGTGCTAGGGGCGTATAAGGCCACCCTAATTCCGGTCCTTGAAGTAGAGGCGGGAATCCCGTTAGTAAGAGACTTCCTTAATAAGGCCCTACTACGGAGTAAGATCCTCTGAGGGATATATAAGATAGTCCTAAGAGGGAACGCGAAGATTAAGTCTCGGTTATAACTAAAAAGGGGTAGGAGGCTACGCCCTCCGCTACCCCCGTTAGCTGAGAAGGAGTCTTAGGCGAAGCGGTCGTTAAACGGGGTACTCGATAACCTAACGTTATAGAAAAGGATGCTAACCTAGTAGGAAGGCCGGTAGTAGGGCCGGTAGCGCCACTACCAGCGGGGATTAGAGGGCCGAAACACGAGCCCAGCATAGAAGGGTAACCTAGTAGGGGGGAGATGGGACCTCTATAAGGGCCTAAAGAAGCCGGAGAGCTCTATAGCGGTCTAGTTACGCACGGATAAGATTAGGTTTAACTACTTCTTATTTATTAAGAAGGTTCCTAGGATCCTAAGTCCTAGCTACCCGTGCGGTACGGCGAGGTAGACCGGTAAATACGTCCTACTATTCTATCCTAACTATTATACTAGTAGGAGTTAGATGTTACTAGAGGCTAGGTCGGAAGACTATAGTACTATTCTCTTATTACTAATAGGGATAAGGGCGGCGGCGAGGTGGTTAACTAGGTTAGGCGCCCTCTACTAGTTTATGCTAGTAAAAGAGATATTAGCGAGAACCGATAGAGAGGACGGGCTCCGCCCTAATTAAAGAGAAGAGAATATAGTTAATAAAACCTTAGTATTATAGACGGTAGACCCGACCCCTCGATATACCGCCCCGATAGTAGGCCTATTAGGGGGGGGAGGGAAGGAGCCGAATAATAGTATGGCCTGCGGATAGTAGGTAGAGTTTTTATCCCTTAGCTGGGTTTCTCCCCGAACGACAGGTATGCTAGGCGTACCCCCCGAAAAGTCTACCCTTATTAGCTTTAGCTAGCATAGGAGTATAATTAATCAATTAATTAATTAATTAAGTACCTCTCCCTTTTAGTCTAGTTCTACCTCTTAGTTATAATTTATTAATATTATAATATTTAGTATTCTATTATCTTTATCTTTATTATATAACTTAATACTCTTAGTCTTAAATAATTAATTAAAGTATAATTAACTTATAATAGTAGTTTTTAATTACTTCTAAGTAGGTAATATATTATATCCTATTTAAATCTCTAATATTTAATTAGCTATTATTATAGCCTCTATTCTACCTTTAGCCTACTATTATTATATCCTTTTATTATACTTTATCTCTATTTTACGCGTCTTATTATTAGGCTAAGGATATCCTATTTAAATTTAAGCCCTAGTTATAATAGTAGATATTAATTATATACTATTTATTATTCTAATAGTTAGAGAAGGTAGTTACTTACCTAGAGTCTTTAATAGAGTAATTAATAGAATAGAGGCCTATTAAGTAGAATTATCCTATCCTACTATAAACTTAAAAATAAGGTTAGTACTTATACTATTAATAACCTCCTTTATAACCCTATAAAGTTAGTAATTATTAGTTAATTTAGTTAAAAATTAAGCTCCTTTATACTTAAATTATAATATTACTTCTAAGGGCTTTAGCTCTAGGTCTTTATTATAATATTAAATAAACTAGTCTAAGGTTAAGTATATTAATAGGCTTCTTATATCTAATAAAGAGTTAAGTAATTAAATAATATCTAATAAAAGAAACCTAGTAATTTTCCTATTATATATTACCTTTAAATTAATATCCCTTATATCTTAATTCTATATAGCCTCTTATTCTATTTATTATTTTAAGGCTAATAATACTATTATACTATCTTTTATTATTAAATAGTCTAAACTTATATCTTAGAGGGGTAATATTTATTATTCTTTATATCCTTCCTTCTCCCTCTTAATTTTTTATCTAGTCTTAAGGTTCTATTATCTAATATTTAAGTAAACCTATTATATTACTTTAGAGAGTATACTAAGTTTACTATCTTTATTTAGACTACTTAGTAGGTATAGTTTATTATACTTATACTTTTAGCCTAGTTATATAATAAAATCCTACTTCTTTACCTAGGCTTTTTTACTTTTAAAGTCTTTAATACCTACCTTTTTATACTATTTCTTAATATCCTCTCTTACTAGCTCTTAATCCGCCTTTATTATAATAATCTTATTATATACTTTAGTTATATTTAAATAGGGAGGGTCTTCTATCTTATTATAAGATTTATTATATTTTATTTATAATATTATATTATTAAATTTAAATAGGTAATATAGATCTTATCCCTTACTATTAAGGTAATATTTTCTTTAGCTTAATAATAATTATAACTTATATAAAGGTAGTAGTCTTAAATATAAGTTCTATTTATAATTAATTAATAATACTTATTATAAATAAGGTTTATTAATAGGGCTATATACCTTTACTTACCTTACTAAGTATAACCTTATTAAGTCTAATCTTACTAGTTTAGATTAATAGCTATTAACTTAATATATATAAATAATTATTAATATAATAAGTAATTATTTATATATTATTATAAGGAATTATTACTTAGTATATCTTAAGTCTAATATATAGGAATGTTTCTTATAATTAATAAAGTATATAAAGGTAATAAGATAAAAACTTATTTAGGTAAAAATAATAAGATAAAAACTTATTTAAATATTAAGTAAAGTAAAATATAATATATTACTTTCTATAATTAAATATACCTTAGTAATTACTTAGGCTACTTACCTTAATTTAGATAGGGGTATATATTTCTTTTTAAGTATATAGCTTATACTAGGTAAGGGTAGGTAATATAATAATTAGTTTATAAGTTATACTTACTCCTATAAAAGGGTACCTAAGAAAAGGATTTAATTTAGTATATAATCTATTAACTTATAATTAAAGCTTATTATATAAAATATTAACTTATAACCTAGTCTTATATAGCCGCGTACTTATTAATTTATTAGATTATACTAGGTTTATTTGATCTACTCTACTACTTATAATTAATTTTAATACCCTATAAGCCCTTACTACCTATTAGTAGGTACTTTAACTAGGGTTAAGTTATTAGCGCTAATAGCTATATTTTTATTATATCCCTCTCCCTTTACTAGCTTAATTAGGATTAGATTATTAACCCTAGCTTTACCCTAGTCCCCTACCTCTTCTTATTAGCTTATATTCAAATCTACTCCTTTATTATCTAACTCTATATTATAGTTATATATACTAAGCTTTAGTAATAGTAGTTTAGTATTATATATTATATAGTTACCTACTCTAATTAAATAATAGAGTAATTTATATTAGGCTTACGCGTAAGGCTAATTACCTATTTAAATTCCTATATAGTTTATAATAGTTATTAAGATATTACTTATATAAGAGACCCTAGAGAGGAGGTAGAAAGGGAGGGCTGTAAAGCCTAGTATATATAATACTATTATATAAAGGATTATTATAAGCTTCTTATCTCCTTAATATATTAATACTTATAGACTCTATATTATATAATCTATCCTCTAGTTTTAATATTTATTTAGTAAAGTTAACTTATATAAGGTACCTTATAAAGATAATAATATCCTTACCTTTAATTCCTTATATAATATAATATTAATAGAGCTTTATAATAACTTATAACTTATATTTATTTTAACTAGATTAGGAGAACTCTATTTTAATTACTTTACTATTAGTCTTAATCTATATAAGTATAATATTCTAGTTAAATATATCCTTATATAATTATATACCTTTATTATAATTAGGGTAATTTACTAGATCTATTATAAAAATAATAGAACCCTTATATTAGATTTTGAAAATAGTATTATTAATAACTAAAATAGTTTAATATTATTTAGTAAGTTTATATTTAGGGTAGCTTAAGGCTACCTAGTACTTATATATACTCTTATTTATTAGTTAGGTAAATAGATTATATATTATATCCTATTTCTAGGATAGTAGCTACTAATTATTACTAGAAAGATATATACTATTCTTATATTCTATTAGAGTAATAAAAAGATCCCTATTCTCTACCTTACTAGCTTCTTAAATAATTATATAGTCCCCTTTAAAGGAAGTTTTAATAATTATATAGCCCGTATTTATAAGGGTTATAATAAGTATAATAATATTATTTTAAAGAATATCCTTAGATAGTAAATATTTAAATAATCTAAATACCCCCTACTCTTCCTTTATTTTAAAGGGGATACTAAGTAAGGCCTAGAGGAATATCTTATAAAAGTATATATAAAGCCTCTTATAATAGGATATACTATTAACTTTACTTAATTTATAATTAATTATCTCTTATACTACCTTTTATAACTTTATAACTACTAGAGTATTTATATTATTCTACTTAGGCCTAACCTTATATTTATAATCTTTATTATTATCTTCAAAGGGTATAGCTTATATAGATTTATAATCTTAAGTAGTTTTATTTTTATTTAATATTATCTAAATATTATAGTCTTCTAGTCTACTAATATTAATAGTATTAGGGTTTAGTACTTTACTAGTATTAATAATATTCTATATTAGAGTTAAATTAGTATTTAGGTTAGGCTAAGCTTATATAGATTTATAATCTTAGGTAATCTTATTCTTATTTAATACTATTTAAATATTATAGTTTTCTAGTCTACTAATATTAATAGTATTAGGACTTAGTACTTTACTAGTATTAATAATATTCTATATTAGAGTTAAATTAATACTTAAATTAAGCTAATTAATAATACTTATAATTTAGAGTAGTAGTATATTAAAACTTATATTATAAAGTTAATATTAGTAATCTAAGATATTATATAAGTACTTATAAGATTTCTTAATAATATCTACTATAAATTTATTATAAATAGAAATAGGGATTAAAGAAATAGAGTCCTATTATAAGTTACTAGTATTATAAGTTATTATAGATATAGGATTCTCTTATATAGTTATATCTTAATGTTTTAATATTTATCCTTAGGTATACTACTCCTAACTCGGTTAGACCCTATAAATAAAGAAATCCGATTAGATATTATAGATTTCCTATTCTAGATAGCTAGATAATTTATATATACTATACCCTAGATAACTAATCCTTAATAATAGTAGTAATACTAGATATTTTAATAGGTCTAGGCTACTAGGCGCCGACCCTAACAGGCTACTCTACGCTAAAAATTACTAGCTATCTAAGCGCCGTCTAAGAAGGCCGTTAAGCGCCCTACTAAATAATACTAAGGATCTAAATAAAGAAATTTTTATAATAAAAGCTATTTATAAAATTCTAAAGAAGGTATTTAAAAGGGCGTTATTATAAGTATCTACTACTATTATATTAACTTTCCTACTACTATACCTAGGGAAAAGGGTTAGCCTAAGAAATTCCCCCTACTAGTCTATAATTAACCTAAGAGACCTCCCTTAATATTAAAATCTATATTTAATATAGCTAACCTTAATAATAGTCTTCCTCTAGAAAATAAGGATAGTAATAGTCTAATTATAAGATATACTAAGATAGAAGATAATAATAAAACTACGGAAGGTAAAGATAAGGAAGGAAAGAGATAAAGCCTATATTAAAGGGCTAGAGACTCTATTAAGGGTACTACTAATTTTATCTCTTCTTATAAATAGCTTACCCGCTATATTAATAGGTTATAAAGTTATTTAATTAATTAGTTAAAACTAATTTAAACCTATAATAAGTTATAGTTTATTATAATAGAAAAGCATCTATAGTAATATACTACTAAGTAAGAGTAACGAGTTAAATCCTTTAAAATAGCTATTTAGGCGGATATTAGTTAGAAATTTAATAACTTCTTAAAAACTTATTATTAGTCTCTATAAAATACCTTCTAGGATATTAAATCTAGTTAGGTAGCCTTACATAATCCTTTAATTACGACTACGTTCTATATATTAACTAATTAGCTTCTTTAGACTTAGTAACCCTACATCCCTCCCTACTATTAGAAGAATAGTTAGGCTATTTAGGAAGAGGTAGAAGATATAGACGATGAAAACGGTAAATATAATATAAGGGATATATTAAAGAGATAGGGCCGTACTAGTATATAAAGACGTGAAAAGAATACCCTATCTTAACTACTAAATAGACTACGTTAATAATAAAGCGAGATAATAAATAATACTTATAAGAGTAAATTTAAACTAACTAAAATTAGTTACTTTTACCCTAGACTAGCCGTCTTAAAAGAAAATCCTAAAGGACCTTATATTATATCTAGTAAAGATATATTCTACTATAATATTAATTTATTTATCTAATAGGCTAAATATATTAGATAGACTAAGCCTAAAGTAGCTAAAAAATTATACCTTTATTTATATAGATTAGTTATAATATAGTTTTTATACCTTAAGACTAGCCGTTAAGACTCTCTCTCTAATAACCTTACCTATTTTTATACTACGCTAGTAGAGAAATATAAGTAGTTATAATTATAGGTATTTAACAAGCTATATATAGAATAATATACTATATAAGACGCTAAATAACGTCGCCTTATAAATAAATATATATAAGTAATACTACTTAGTAGATAGTCTTATAACTAATTAAAAGTAGCCGTACTAATACTAGCCTAGAAAAATCTAGATTAGGAGCTATAATAAGACATCCGTTATCTAAATAGTAATTCTAATAATTTTACTTATAATCTTAATAATATAGTAGACTACTAGGTATTACGTCTATTAACCTCTAGATCTAGCTTAATAACTAAGCTAACGCCCTACCTAAATAGCTATAATTATAGCTCCGGACGCGAGTATATAGCTAAGGATAAGGAAGTAGCCTTCTAACGTGGTTTATATATAAGGGAATAACGGTAACTACCTTCCTCCTAAATCTAATAGGGACCCCCTTAGATCTATACCTATTAGCCCCCTTCTTGTAGCTTTAACCTAAACCCTCCTAATTTAACACCCTATTATTAAATTATAGCTAATTAAGCGTCTATTAAAGAGGTCTTTAATAAGGATAATATAGAAGATAGGTAGTAAAATAATAATAATATAGAAGATACTAATTTCAGGTCTATATTTAAGTATTATAATAAGAATACTTACGTATATTTTAATAATACTAAATTCTTTAAGTATAGTATCCCTCCCTATAGTTATAATATCTACTACGTAGGTTAGACTGACCGCGTCGGGTCGGTACTTCGAACTCGAGTCGGGTTCCCGACTCGACTCTTGGCGAGTCAATACCAAATTCCTGGCCCGAGTATTCGGGTCGGTACTAATAGTTAGTACCGAGTATTCGGGTTAATACTATAGGGTGGTACCGAGTATTAGTACCGAAGTATTAACCCGACTCGCTAAGACATTAGTTCCAGCTATATTATTTTACTAAGACTATTATATTAGGAATATTTTTTATTTATATTAGTATTTTATATTATATATATAACTTACTAATAGATTATTAAGTACTATTATTATTCCTAACTAAGTAATTCTTAATAGTAAATAAGGTGATATAAAAAGGTAATAGCTAATTAGCTATTCCTATAGAAATAATAACTATAATATTACTAATACTTTCTATTTATAGTAGGTTTTACTATTATATATATAATTTACTACTATATTACTAAGTATTATTATTATTATTACCTAGCCTAACCTAGGTAATTCTTTAAGGTAATGCAAAATGGTAATGCATATCCCTAGGGAATTAAAGGGGGTATTAAAATTCTAATTAAAAAAAAATTCTATTTTTAGTATAGGGGTAACTCTAGAAAAAATGTGGTATCCCCTACTATTTTATTAGGGGCTTGGCGTCTTGGCGATACCTTGGCGATTCGGGTCGGTCCAACCCGACTCGCCAAGGTACCGAGGGCTTTTCGGGTCGGTACCGGAAACCGGTACCGAGTAATCGGGTCGGTACTGGGAGGTGGTACCGAGTATTCGGGTCGGTACCAATTCATGGTACTGAAACCCGACTCGACGGTTAGTCTAATATAGGTTTTATAAATATAGAAGAAATTAATAAATATATACTAGATATCTATACTATTAATATCTAGTCTTCTACTTAGAAGTAATAATATATCTACGCGAATTAGCTAGAGTATATAGCTCTATATATTATAGTTATCTAGCTACCTCCCCTAAATTAAGGCTATACTACTATTTAAAGACGACTCTTTTTAGAAGATTGTTAATATTAAGACTTTTATATTAATACTAGGAGCTTAGCTACGTTTATTAATAAGTCCTTATTATTAGTAGGAAATCTATACGGCCGTTTATATAAGATATCCCTAATTACTATTTAAGGAATTAGCGGGGAATATATTATTAATAAATATATAGATATTTCTCTTTTTATTATAAGTAATAACGGAATAGTACTACGTATTAATATAAAGGCGTTTATAATAAAAGGTATTAAGGCGGGTACTATCCTAGGTATAGATAAACTAGGATAGCTAGAAGATAATATCACCTTATAGCTAGGCTGTAAAATTATATAAATTAAGGGTATTAACGTCCTTATTAACTTTATATTACTAGGAAGTAAACTTATAGCGTTCTTTAACGAGGTTAAATAGAATAGATTAATTAAATTATAGTAATAGTAAGGCTAGTTAAGATATCTAACTATAAGGGGCCTAGGGATATAAAAAGTTTTAAAATAGAAAGATATTAGTAATTAACTCCTTTTTACCCTTTAGTATTACTAAGTTAATCTAATAATTAATCTATACCCTAAATAACTGAAATATTAACCTTAGTTAGTTAGTTAAATCTACCTTATAATAATACTAATTATTATTATTTCTTTATAAGCTTTAAGACACGGCTCTTACTATTTACTAGGGCTAGTTTATAGCTAAATCATCGCTATTATTACCTTACTATTACTATTAGAGTAGGTCGACTTTTAGCGTAAGGATAATTATTACCTTCTTTCTTTTATTTATTAGCATTTACTTCTATATATATAGTAATAGATGGTAAATATATAAGGACTTCTAGATAGCTACTTATATAGCTAAAGCACCTCCCTAGCGTCGTTATTATAGCGAGGACGCTATTTTTTCTTAAAAATAGTAGCATTTATTATAGATATAGGATTCTCCTATATAGTTATATCTTAATATTTTAATATTCGTCCTTAGATACGCTACTCCTAACTCGGTTAGACTCTATAAATAAAGAAATCCGATTAGATATTATAGATTTCCTATTCTAGATAGCTAGATAATTTATATATACTATACCCTAGATAACTAATCCTTAATAATATAAGTTATATTATATTAGGTATCTACTTAAATAACTACTTATTTTATTATAAGTAAATAATAGTAGATTATATTCTTATTAATAATTATAATTCTAGCCTTCTTAAGCTAAGTAAGCTTAGTATTTAGTTTTATAATAAAAGAGTCTATTACTCTATTCATAAGGCTTAATACCTTTACCTTTTTACTAGCTAATATAAGTAGTAATATAATAATTATATTAACTTTTATTTTTCCTATTCCTTATAATCTCTTAATAAGTCTAAGGTTATTAAGTAAGTATATTAAGTACTCTAATATACCTATCTAAAGATAATCTAGCTTAATACCCTAGGTTATAAGCTTCTCCTTATACTTAATTTTATAAAAGAGATTACTTATAATATATATCTAGATATCTTATTTAAGGATAAGTTATTATTATCTAGGGTTATAAATATACTTTCTATCCCCTTTATATATAAGATTTAAGGTCTTAATAGCTACTAACTAGAACTTATATAGTATATTAAATAGGACTAGTCTAATATTAATTATAATTACCTATCTATAAAAATAGTAGTATTAAATTATAATTAATAGTATTTTAGTAGTATTTATTGGATTAAAGACTAACCCTAATTATAAGTTACTTTAAACCCCTTCCTTAATAGGATAATAAAGTATAATAGTATAATTAATAAAACTAGTAAAAGGGAATAGCTCTAAGAGAATATATATTAACTACTCCCTATTTTTAAATTTAATAAGGAAGGAGTCTTTAACTAAGAATTAATATTTAAACTTAGAGGGTAATTAGAGAAGGCTTATATAGATATAATTACTCCTAGGTATAACTTTTAAGATATATAATTAATATTCCTAGTTCTAATATTTTATAATAT
>JAABUX010001882.1_pt1 | contig 30729 bp, 31 predicted proteins | sample 5561851 | NCBI WGS metagenome assembly JAABUX01 (sample SAMN10711883, study PRJNA513361) | rock metagenome | isolation source: Antarctica rocks | place: Antarctica: Victoria Land, Richard Nunatak red sandstone | collected 2016-01-03 | reverse complement strand
GCACCAGTGGACGGGGGCCTACCAGTGCCGCCAGGGTGGTGTTTGACGCCCAGGAACACCCCCTGCTTGGAAAAATAAAGGTGCCGGAGGTGGTGTAGCTTAAACCGGCAACGTTGCGCACTTTGACTCCGGCACTCACAGCCATGCCGTCGTGAGGCTCTTGGGCGAGATGCCTGCGGAGGAGTTCTATCTGACCAACACCCTCACAGACTATTTACTGTGCTTCAATCATCACGACTATCTCATCGCCTGCGGCAGAGCGCGGGAGTGGCTCACCGCCTATCAGCCCGCCGGATAAGAGAGCGGACAGCCACGGACAGGCGCCCACTCTCCGGTCCTAGCTATCGTTCCCAGGTAGATCGTTGACAGTGAGGGGCCTCGATCGTGCTGGCCGCGCTGGCGGGTGAGACAACGATCGCCGAGGCCGCCCGTTCGCGGCGCGGACCCGGTTCAGGCGACGCGGGTGTCGTACGTCGCGCGGTTGGCGAATACATCGTCCATGTGCATCTCGGCCCAGGTCTTGAGGCCGCGCATCATCTGGTGCAGTGAGAGACCGAGGTTGGTCAGCTCGTAAGAGACCGTGACGGGCACGGTCGGCGTCACGGTGCGGGTGACGAGACCGTCACGCTCCAAGGAGCGCAGCGTCTGAGTGAGCATCTTCTGGCTGACGCCGGCCAGCAGGCGGGACAGCTCCGAGTAGCGCATCGACCGGGGCTCACCGGCGCAGTTGGCGCCTAGCTGATGCGAGCCGTCGCTGCCCAGCGCGGCCAGGATCAGCGCGACCCATTTGTCGGAGATCCGGTCGAGCAGCTTGCGGCTAGGACATGCCGCCAGGAAAGCGTTATAGTCCGCCTTGGTCTGTGCCCTCTTCTGGGCCGCCGTCATCGTTGCCATCGACCGCTCCTTCCCGTGGGCGCCTTACGCACTCCAAAGTGCCTACTTCCCGTCAGGAAGTAACATACCATATAATGCAGGGAGCCGTTAGGGTAGCGGCTCGCCGACCAGAAACGGGTCATTCCGCCGCCATCGGCGTCGTGAACGCGGCAAACCACTACCCAGCTCAAACCACCCAGCTCAACATGAAAGACAGAGGTATACGTATGTTCTCCACGTCGCTTCCCGGCGGCGCCTGGACCCTGGGCGACCTGACCGTCACCCGGTTCGGCTACGGCGCTATGCAGCTCGCCGGCCCCGGGGTCATGGGGCCGCCTGCCGACCACGACAGCGCACTCGCCGTCCTCCGCGAGGTCGTCGACCTCGGAATCACCCACATCGACACCAGCGACGCCTACGGGCCGCGCGTCACCAACCAGTTGATCCGTGAAGCGCTGCACCCATACCCCGCATCGCTGCACATCGTGACCAAGGTCGGCTCGACCCGGGACCAGCAGGGCGGGTGGCCCCCGGCCCGAGAGCCAGAAAACCTGCGCCGCTCCGTCCACGAGAACCTGGAGAACCTCGGCCTCGAGGTGCTCGACCTGGTCAACCTCCGGCTCGGCAACGCCGCGGGCCCCCAACCCGGCTCGCTCGCTGAGCCGTTCGAGACGCTCGTCGAACTCCAGCAGCAGGGCCTGATCCGGCGCCTCGGCGTGAGCAACGCGACGGCGGAACAGGTCGCCGAGGCGCAGGCGATCGCGCCGATCGTGTGCGTGCAGAACATGTACAACCTCGCGTACCGCCAAGACGACGAGCTGATCGACATGCTCGCCGAAGAGGGCATTGCCTACGTGCCCTTCTTCCCGCTCGGCGGCTTCAGCCCCCTGCAGTCCTCGGCGCTCTCGACCGTAGCCGCCCGGTTGGATGCGACGCCGATGTCGGTCGCCCTAGCCTGGTTGCTGCAGCGGTCGCCGAACATCCTGCTGATTCCCGGCACCTCGTCAACGGAGCACCTGCGCGAGAACGTCGCCGGCGCCGGACTCTCGCTCTCCGACGAGGAGCTCGCCGAGCTGAACAAGATCGGTCACTAGCGGGGCATCCGCCGGCCCAACTCCTCGCGAAAGACGTGCCCAACACTCCGCGGCGTCCCGGAGAGTCCTGCGACCTCACCCGGGACGCCGCGGGGTGTGTCCACTACCGGGACCCGTGCGTCGAGGGCAGGTCTGCCCAGTTGGGGCGTGGGAGCGGACAGACGGGCGTCTGGAGCGATGTCGAAGTCGACGCGTTTTTGGAGGCCCTCGTGCGCTATCTCGAAGACGGGAAGATCCACCACCTGGGCGGCGGCAACGTCTACGTGATCACCGTACTCGACTGCTACAGCCGGGCGGTTCTGGCGAGCGCCATCTCGCGCACCCAGGACCTGACCGCGTATCTCATGGTTTTGTTCGCCGCGATCCGCCAGCATGGCAGTCCCGAGCGGCTGGTCAGCGACAGTGGGAGCATCTTCTATGGGGAGGCCGGCCTGGCGCGCCGATCCGCCGCCGTATGGCTGTACCGGGAAACCCGACAGTCGAGTTCGCGGATCAGCCCATCGCGCAGTACGCTGTCGCGTACCAGCCCGACCACACCCACCTGCTCAGCGTGACGGACCCGCGCTTGTTCGAGACGCAGTACCGCTCGCCCCAACTCCCCTTATGGAAGTGGGGCGATGGCGAGTGGCTCAAGATTCTCTGGCTGGGGCCATATGCGCCACGGCGGCGAAAACGCGCCGTGGTCGGGACTCAACTGGCCTTGTTCGGTCTCGACACGGTGGACTAGATCAGCGAACACGTGACGCTGCTGGGTGGTCAGACGGTTCGCGTCTCGGTCAACTCCCGGATGCGCGCCTGGAGCGCATGGAGGGAGAGGCCGTGCTCGATGGCCCACTCGAGCACGTGTAGCACGGGCGCCGCGCCTCCCGCGTCCGCCACCAGCCGCCCCAGTTGCTGGTGCTCCGCGCCGACCGGGGCCTCGTTGGCCGGCGCGGCCACGGACCACGGATCGAGCGTCGTCGCGCCATCGCCCCCCGCATCGCCTCCCGGACCGGCGGGCGCGGCTGGGGGAGGGGCATGCAGGGCCAGGGCCACGGCCTCCGCGGGCGTCAGGTCCGGCTCGTCGCGGCGCGCGCGGGCAGCGTCCGCGACCTGTTCCTCGGTCGCGCCCATTTGGCGCGCGACCTCGCGCAGTGTCGGCGCCCCCCCGGCCTGCTGCTGTTCCGAGGCCGGCGCGCGTTGTTCGCGGCGGGCGCGCTGGATGTCACGCTTCTGCAGGCCCTCTGTTTGGGCCTGCTCGATGAGCGCCTGCCGTCGCGCGGCGTCGCGCTCGCGCGCAACCTCGGCCGCCGCGGAGGGGGTCAGGATCTTCCGGGTGACCGCGGCCGCGACATCGTCGTGGGCGAGGATCTTGAGCCGGTCGGCGACGTACGTATGGCTGCGGTGGATTTGCTCGGCCAGCGCGCGCGTGTCGATCCCTACCAGCCCCATCAATTCTTTGTAGGCGCGCGCTTCGTCGACGGGGTCGAGCGCCTCACGCTGCACGTTCTCGATGAGCTGCAAGACCCGTAACTTCGCCCCATCGCTATTGCGGACCAGGACCGGCAGCCGGGTCAGCTTGGCCCTGCGGGCCGCCTCGTACCGGCGCCCTCCGACCACGATGGTGTAGTGGGTGCGCCCATCGTCGAGCAGGCCGTCCTCGCGCACGACGAGCGGTTGCAAGATCCCCTCCGTCGCGATCGAGGCGGCCAACTCCTCCAGCCGTTGCTCATGGAACTCTTTGCGCGGCTGGTCGGGGTCCGGCGAGATTTGCTCGATGGGGACGGAGAGGGCGCCGACAAGGCTGCGTTCGCCCTCAATGTGCCTGTGCGCTTCGGGCGTCGCTTGCGGCCGGCCGGCCTGCGCGCGCCCGATGGTGCGGGCGTCGGCCTCGCGCCTACGCGCCATTGTCGCGCTCCTTCTCGACGATATCGGCCAGGGCGCGATAGGCCTGCGCGGCCGCGCCATGAGGCTCGTAGGTGACGACCGGGCGTCGGCTGTTGCCCGCGCGTTTCACGGCCACGGAGAGGGGGATAGGGGCGGAGACGAGCGACCCGTAACACCGGCGCAGGAGGTCCACGCCCTCCTGGTCGTGTCCGTCTCGCCGCACGGCGTTGGGGACGATGGCGAGCACGCGGGCCGCGCGCAGCTCATCGAGTTCGTCGCGCAGGGTCAGTGTGTCGGCCAGGGCATCGAAATCCTGCTGGGCCAGCGCCGTCGGCAGGACGGCGACATGCGCGGCGAGGAGCGCCGTATTGAGGGCGAAGCCGAGCGCTGGCGGCGTGTCAAGGAGGATAACGTCGCTGTCGCGGACGGCGGCGAGCAGCTTGCGCAGGCGCAAGGGCCCCGTCGGATTGTCGGCGAGGGTCATGGCCGCCGTCTCGATTGCGCGGTCGCCGGGCATGAGGTGGACGCCCGGCAACACGGCGGTTGCCAGGCCGGCGATGCCGCGCTGCGGCGCGAGGATGCGCGTGCCGATGCCCTCCAACTCAGCCGCGTCGGCGCCAAGCAGCAGACGAGTGAGCGATGCCTGGGGGTCCAGGTCGACGAGGAGCACGCGCCGCCCGCGCTCCGCCAGCGCGCCCGCGAGGTTTAGCGCGGTTGTTGTTTTGCCGGCCCCGCCCTTGCGTCCGGCGATGACCACGATCAGGGGAGACGGCGCCTCGTCCTGCGTGCGCGGCGTGTGCGGTGTGTTCGGCGTGCGCGGCGTGTGCGGCGTGTGCGGCATGTGACCACTCCTACTTCTCCGCCCTGAGGCGACGCATTGATGTGGCGAACGGCCTCGTGTCCTCGGCGCTCTTGTAAGAAGTTCTTACAGGTTTAGTGTAGCATGATCAATCCATCGATCGATGAGCACCGGCACGATGAGGGTGCGCCCCGCGATTGTGAGACAGGGCCTGGCGCTCCTATGTTGTCGTGCGCCACGCAGGCTATCGCTCGACGGGCGATCCCGCGTTGAGCGATAGCTTGCGTGGCCGATGGTGGGTCGCCTGCTGGGGAGACGGACCTGGGGCGAGAGGCCGGACAGGGGCGTTCAGGCGGACGGGCGGGTTTCATCGACCATGGAGGGGAGAGGGCGCGATGGCCGAGCGTGATGGGGGAACCGTCTTGATCGTGGGCGCCACCGGCGGCACGGGGCAGTGTCTCGTCCGCGTGGCCCAGGACGCCGGCCTGCGCATGCGCTGCCTGACCAGCGGGGCGGCCAAGCGCGACCTACTGCGCACGCTGGGCGTAGCCGATATCGTGGTCGGGGACCTGCGCGACGCTGGAGTCGCCGAGCGCGCTGTAGCGGGCGTCCGTGCGGTGCTCTCGGCGATAGGCGGGGCGGACGCGTTTCGCTACGGGGTGACGCGGCTCATCGCCGCAGCCAGCGCCGCAGGGGTGGAGTCCTTCGTGCTGGAAACCGCGCTCGGCGTGGGGACGGCGCGCGCCGCCATTCCTCCAGAGCGCTACGAGATTCTGCGCCCGGCGCTCGAGGCCATGGAGGTGGCCGAGGCGGCCCTGCGCGCGTCCGGCCTAGTCTACACGATCGTCCGGCCGGGCCGCCTGCTCGACGAGCCGGCGCGCGCGGACGTCCTTGTGGGCGAGGGCGGGACGCGCCTGGGCGGGGGGAGCATCCCGCGCGCCGATGTCGCGCGCCTCATGGTCGCCGCGCTCGTGACGCCGGAGGCCCACAATCGCACGTTTGAGGTGGTCAGCCGGGCGGGCTTTCGTGGCGGCGCGGGCGAGACCGTCGACGTGCCGTGGCGCGTTCCGGCGACCGGCGGTTGGACCTGACGCCGCCCTGAGTCGTCGTCGTGCGACGCCCCGTCGGCACGCCGTGAGGGCGCCGACGGGGTGCCGTGAGCCGCGCAGGTCTCGTCAGCCATGTCGCTCTCGGCGCTTGGTCGGCGTGCAGGAAGGAGAGGCGTGGTCCCCCGCGTGCCCGACGGGGAACGCCCCGGACCACGCTGGACACCGCGGGCGGTCCGCTCAGGAGGGAACCCCGCGCATACCGTCCGCCCGCGGTAGTTAGCGTGAGCCCACCTGGTCCGATCGCCAGGCAATAAACTGGGCGTCACGATCCCATAGCGCCACGACGACCGCATGGGGCAGCGTGAGCGCGGAAATGAGCACGAGATAGACGGCGATGAGTTGCGGCAGTCCGCGCGGCCGGATGGCGAGCGTGACAGCGATGAGGCCGGCAATGCTCACGAGAGTGAGCGGCCACGCCAGCTCATAGTAGCGCACGACCAGGCGCCCCGCTGATACCCTCCGACCGTCAAGGAGCGCGCCAACGCGCAAGATGTGCCGCCAGGAGTGCCAGGCGACGAAATAGAGACCGACGGCGGTCACCGGCGGCGCCGTGAGGTACAGCGCGAGGAGCAGCGCGAGATCGACACAGCCGGCAGCCGCTCGCCGCGGGCGGCCGCGCCGCGCCGCGCGGGCGACGTGCACACACTCCACGGCGACACCAGCGGCGACGGCAACCCGCGCCGCTGCGACGACGGATGAGGACAGGGAGAAAGCGTGCGCCTGTGCCGGGGCGGCGATTGCCACGAGGCGCGCGAACATAGCCGCGCTCTCCGTCGGGTGGAACACGACGGGAGCCAGTACGACAATGGCGCCGCGGGCCAGCGAGCCTGCGATGTACCACGCCCCCCTGCTGTCGCGGGCCACGGCGTCGGCCGAACCCCAGTGCCACGTGGTCAGGGCAAGGAAGAATAGCAGACCGGCGCGTGGGTTGGCGACCCACAGGAGGACGACCAGGCCGGCCGCTGCGAGGTACAGGAGATAGAAGGTAGCCCTGTCGCGCCACGCCCAGCGGCCGGGGCGCAGGCGCGACAACACCAATGGGTCGCAGGCGCCGTGCGGCAGGCCAAGCACAAGGATGCTGATCACCCAGACGTACACAGACCCTGCGGCGAGAAACGCCGGTTGGAGCGCGGCGATCGCGACGGTGGTGGCGAGGCAGATCCAGGGCACGCCATTCCACGCGATGGCAGAGGGAAACGCAGGGCGTGCCCGGCATATCCGCCGCGCGTCATCCGCGGCGACGATGGCGGGCAACGATTGGCGCGCCATCAGATATCCTCCCGCGCCCATGGAGCGAGGGCGTGCGCGTTCGCTGTGGGGACTAGACGCCGCGCCGCCGCGGCTAGATAGGGACGCTTGGGTAGTGCCCGCACCAGAGCAAGGGCATCGAAGAGCGTCCCCTCGTCGGACATGAAGCGGACAAGGTTGGACGGCGGTACCTGGCCAAATAAGCGCACAAAGCTGTCGCGGGCGAGTTCGCGGGAGCCGGCTATGGCATCAAGGAAAACAGCGTCGAGGAGGTGGCCCATCGGCCGCGCCAGGCGTGGCGGCGGCGGCGCGCCCCGTAGCACCGTGGTGGCGACGGCTTGCGCGTGGCGCTGGATACGCACGAAGCCATAACCACTCGACGGGCGGAGCCCCCCTGCTGCCGTACCAATCATGGCGTGGCGTGGGCTGGGGCGCAACGGGTAACGCGCCGCTGTCATGATCACATCGCCGCGCTCCTCCCGCTCCACCGTGTAGCGGCCAGTACCACGGTTTGACAGGTAGGCCGCTACCCGCGCGCGATGCTCGTCTGAGGACAGCGTCCGCGTGGCGAAGGCGGTGCTCTCTACGAGCGCGCATGTAGGAGCGAAAGGCAGCACATACATGAACACCCGCCGCGCGCCAGATAGTATGCAAGGCTGCTGCCCGCACAACCGCCACCCAGGATCGCGACGCGCATCGTCTCTCCGTCCTCCTCACTAACGCGGGCATAACGAGGCCGCACGTCATTCTCTTCATTACCGCCCCCGCGTCGTGCCAGCATGACATCCGCCAGGGCGGTCCGACGCGGCTGGACTACGCTACCCCGCGACTCCGCTCCGGCGTGGCGGAACTCGTGGCTTCGAGCGCGCGTCGGTTAGAAAGCAGCAGAAAGCCGAAGCCGATCTTGGCGGATAGGTCGAGCACCATGTACAGGAGGACTTCCCAGTCGATGCCGACGATGGCGAGCCCTTCGGTCCCCAGGAAAAAGACGATGGGGTAGATCGACCACAGGACGATGGTGAGCGTGGATATTGTGCTGTACAGGTTGCCGACGGCCTGCCCCTGGGCACGGGCCTGTGGCAGCACGCGGGTCACGAGCAGGTAGAGGAGCGCGATCATGGCGACCGTGGCGACAGCCCACCACACGTACTTACCGACGCCCTGCGCCGCGCCGCCAATGAGACCGAACTCGATCATAATCAGGTCGAGGACGATCAGCGTGATGATCAGGCCGAGCTGGCGTAGGGGCCGCGTCAACCCGAGCAGGGCGAGGTCCAGAAGTAGCAGTGGCGTCGTGATCGTCCAGTCAATGTAGCGCGCGTAGTAGAAGACACGGTAGCCGCCGCCGCTATCGTTGCCGATCAACTGCTGGCCCTTGCCCGTGGCCATCGTGAGGTACGCGATCGTCGCGGTCAGCGCGATCGCGAAGGTGATGAAGTAGAAGTGACGGCTTTTCTCGTTCGCGCGCGGGATGAGCGTGGCGAAATAGGCCGCGCCGAGGGCCATGCCAACTGTCCCGATCCATAACCATATCGATGTCATCAGTTTGTCCTCTCTCGTCTTGTCGTAGTGTTTGCTCTGGCGGCGTGGTCCATGGAGATCCCGTGGTCTACGCCTGTTTGGAGGCCAATCGTCGAGATCCGGCGCGTCCAGCCCGCCGAGTCCCTCTCCGCCCGCGCGGATTACTGAACGCGCGACTGCCTCTGATCGCCCGGCTGCGGACGCCCCGCATTCTGGGGCAGGACGATGTCGCTGACCTGTATGTTGACTTCCGTGACCCGTAGACCCAGCAGGCTCTCAATACGGGTGATCACGTTCTTTCGAACGGCCGCCGTCACCTCCGGAGCCCGCTTGCCGTAGTCCACCGCTATGGTCAGGTCGACCGCCGCCTCGATCTCCCCGACCTCGACCGCCACGCCCCGCGTCGCGTTGCTATTGCCGCCGGTTACGTTGTCGAGCAGGCCACCAATGGCGCGCGTGGCGCCTCCGCCGAGTGTGACGCCATCGACCTCCTGCGCAGCCATGGCCGCGACCTTTGTGACCACGGCGTCCGCGATACGGGTCGTGCCTTGACCTGTTTGCAGTGGGCTCACCTGCTGAGGGCTCGCCGGTTGGACTTGAACCGCGCGCGCTTCGCTCATCCTATCAATCTCCTTTACGCATGCGCGACCGCCCCGCCGCCGCGCTACTCTTAACGTCTATCCAATCCGAGTCATCTGTCTGGCCACCGCATTTCCCCTGGCCGCGTCAGCGCACCCGACGGAGCGGATCGAGGAGCGCGGCTAAATTCACGTCACCCTCCAGCGCCGCGCCGACGTAGTACCCGACCAGAGTGAGGACCAGCACGAACACCGCCCACCCGAAACCGGCGAACACCAGAACGAGGGCGAACACCAAACCCAGACCGGCGCATAATAGACGTGGTGACATACCCGATACTCCTCCCGTGTCCGCGGTTAGCGGACACGACGCCTGGCGCGGGCGCCCGATCCCGCTCTCGATCCCGCTGCCCCAGCCTCAGTGCGTACGCGCACACTGCTAACGGGGACGCCGGTCGCCTCGCGCACGCGCCGCGCTATCGTCTGCTCCAACTCCGATCCGGCCGTCGCCATCTCGGCGGCGGGGCTGATGCGGGCGCGACAGGCGACGCGCAAGCCCTCACGCCCGGGGTCAATCCGCGCGCGAGTGATCTCCTCGACGCCTGAAATTTCCGTCCCCACATGACGCACGACGTCTTCCAGCGTGCCGAACGCGATCTCTGTGTAGCCGGGTCCCTCAGCATGAATCGTCATGAGCCGCGCGCGGCGCGGTGTCCGACGGAACTCCAGGACGAAGAGCAGTAGGGCCAGGAGCCCGGCGGCCGCTGTCCCAATGGCCACGGGAGCGCGTCGCGCGGGACCCAGCCGCGTGATGTCGCGTCCAATCGTCTCCACGGGACCATAGGGCCACAGGTGACGAATCAGCGCGACGTCTACGAACGCGCTGATAAGCAGTACGACGACGATAGACGCGACGACCAACGCCAGCAGCAGGAGGCCGGCCAGCACGCGATTGACGATGTTCATGCTCCCTCCTTGATCCGCTCGTTCCGTAGCCCGTCCATGCATACGTCGACCGCTGTCACGACAACCCCCTCATACCGGCGCACCGCCGGCGCCCATACCCATCACCTATTGCACCCGTGTCTGCCCAGAATCCTGGCCCTGCATTTGGCTCTGCTGCGGGACGTAGAGATCAACGACATTAATGTTGACCTCTTTGGTCGTCAAGCCCGTCATGGCGCTTATCCGACCGCCTACGTTGCGCCGCAACGCCTCGGACACCTGTGGAATACTGGCTCCGAAGTCGACCACGATACTGAGATCGACAATGCACTCGGTCTGCCCAACCTCGACCGAGATGCCTTTGTCGGTCTGCTCCTGCCCGGTCACGCGCCCGGTCAAGGTAGCGAAAGCGCCACCTGCCCCGGACGCGGCCATGTCGTGAACGCCGGAGACCTCGCGCGCGGCGAGGCCGGCAATTCTGGCCACGACAGCGTCAGCGATGTGCGTCGCGCCACCCGTACCGGCCGCGGTGGCCGCGCCGACCGGGTCAGGGGTACGCGCCGCGACATCAGCATTCCCCCCTCGGGCGAGTGCGTGTACCGGCGCCGTTGGCGCGCTTGTTTCTTGTGTCATGCTCCCCTCCTTACTGATCTCAACACGACGTCCAGTGAGCCGTCGCTATCTCTACGGTCGAATAATGCGCGACCGAGCGTCGTTGCGTGCCGCATGATAGGGACGCGCAACTCCGCCGAACCTGTTCAATCGTCCCGTGTCCCGTCATCCCGCCTGTCTCATCGTCCTCGATCGGTCCAGTACCTCCTTCAGTCGTGATGACCTCTTTTGGCTCGCCCGTGCGTGCTATCCGATGAAGCATACACCGTCGCGCTGATTTTGAGCAACTAGATTGCTCAATATGCGATAATGGGTAGCAAGTCAGAAGGTGTCTCAGAATTTCAGGGCGTGTCTCAGGGGGTACCCTATGGACAGCGAGCAGCACGAGGTCCACATCCGATCCGAGCCGGTCGCGCGTGAACGCGCGCTCATCGATCTCTTGACGCGAGCCGAGAGCGCCATCCTATCGGGCGTGGCGCTCATCTTGATCTCCCTGGCTGTTATCGCGTTCCTCGCGACGGTCGCGCAGGTCGCGCAGCCGCTCCTGAGCCCGGCGCGTGATTACGAAACGGGGGTGACGAACGGCATATCCGCAGCGTTCCTCGTTCTCATCCTGGCCGAGTTGCTACACACGACCCTCTCGCGCGGGCCGGTAAGCCGTCAGCTGCAGGAGTTTCTGGTTATCGGCGTCACGGTGGGGGTACGGCACAGCCTTGAGGTGGCCGCGGGCAAAGGTGACGCGACCCGACTCGCGCTCGATCTGGCCGTCAACGCGGCGGCGGTGTTGATCCTCGTCGCCGCCCTCTGGCTGGTACGGCAGCAGTTGCGGGCGGACAGGCGCGAGGCGCGACGCGATGAGGCGTTCGAGAGCGGGAAGCAGCGCGACACCGCGTCATAGCGCGGAGAAGGGCGCTTCGCCGGACCAGGGCGCGTGTCCCGTTGGCGGAGACCACTGGTCGCGCGCAAGGGCCGCGCAGGTCACCACTACCGCGTCGAGACCGCCGCCCACATAGAGAGCCTGTCCGCGCAGCAGGTCGTGAATAGGCGCCGCGCCGGCGAAGCCAGGTCCGCTGTACGCCAGGCGCGCGGCTGTCGTGTCGTCCCTGGTTTGCGCGGAGAGTTCTATCAATGCCTCGGCCGTCCTCCACGCGGACGGCAGGGTCATCGTAGTGACGACCAGCACGCGCGTACCGGGGAGGGTCCCGGCTTCGGCCAGTGCGCTCGGCGGTGTGTCCGCGCCCAGGTACACCGCATGCACGCCATGGTCGCGGAGGAGGAGCGTCAGCATGAGACTGCCCAGTTCGTGTCGCTCACCGGGGCCGCACGCGACGACCACCAGCGGGGCGACCCCGTCCGCGCGCCGCGCGACGAGCGCCGCGTGCAGTGAGCCCCGGATCACCTCAGTGACGAGGTGCTCGGCCGCGATGCCCTCACCCGTGGCGGCCCAGCGTTCGCCCAGGTCGTGCAGCGTCGGAGCCGCGACCTCACGCCACATTCGATCCGGTGGCAGGACCGCCGCCGCTTCGGCTACAACGCGCCGTGCGGTCGCGTCGTCAAGCCGCAGTGCGGCGTGCCGCAGCGCCGCGGCGAGGACGACTGGTGTACGACGCTCGGACGCTACGGCCGCGGCCGCCTTACGGATCGGGGTACCCGCGGCCACGCGCTCCGCCAGCACACGCGTCAGCGCCGCCTCGGCCTGGGTATAGAGCCGGTGCCCGTTCGGAGCGATACGGATAGAGGCGGGGACGCCGTATCGCGCCTCCCAGTTGCGCAGCGTACCCGTAGATACACCGGTCAGCCGCGCGACCGATCCAATGTTGTACAACGGCGACTGCGCTTCCACGTCCCACTCTTGCATCATCCCCTCACCTAGCTAGATGGACCGCGGGCTGCCATGGCCCGGACCAGTACCGTTCGCGTGACGACATCACGCGCCTCGTCCCCCATTGAATACGTCTCCGCTTGTATCGGCGGCGTAGACCACCTAATCTACCTTTCACCCTGTTAGCATACAATGATCGCGTGACGGTCTGATGAAAAGTCGGCGACAAAGGGACGAACCAACAGGGTGCGAAACACCATGTGCGGGACGCATACGCCTGAGGGCGATCAGCCGTGTTATCGCGAGAGTATGATTGAGGCAGAATTATGCCACACGTTGGCGCACGTCGTCCAACGCGCGCATCTTCGATCCGCCCAGGCTTGTGCCACATCCTCTCCGGCTTGACAGCCACGTCCGATGCGCGTATGTCTTAGGTAGGTAGAGAACGATGTGGGACGAAGGGGGAGAGGGATGATCCAGCGCGTGGGTGGGGCACACGCCCTTGGTCTGTCCATCGGAGTTATCGTGGGGTGCGTCACGATCCTCATTCTCATCTTCAGCGGGCGGCTCATAATCGGTCCGGCGTTCGCCGTTGGCGCTATACGTGAGGCGCGCTATGATGGACCCCTTTGTCAAGATGCTGCTGGCGAATTCACGAGGGGTGCCGCAGAGGCACGATATCTGCTGCATCTGCGGCCAATGAAGGGAGACATGGCCCTTGGGGTGATGGATCCGAGAAATGAGTCAGCTAGAGGCTAGAACGAAGGAGGTCGTCATGTCGCTGCAGCCACAACCCGTTTGTCCCGTCCCCGAGGAGACGGCCCGTATCGCTCGGGCGGCCTTTCCGCGCGGCAATGTCTACATGCGCGTGCGGGATGCGCTGGGCAGCCTCTATTCCGACGAGACCTTCGCTGACCTCTTCCCGACGCGCGGGCAACCGGCGGAAACGCCCTGGCGCTTAGCGCTCGTCACGGTCATGCAGTTCGCCGAAGGGCTGCCCGACCGCCAAGCGGCGGATGCCGTCCGGGGCCGTATCGACTGGACATACGCCCTCGGACTGGAGGTGGACGATGCAGGCTTTGATGCGTCGGTCTTAAGCGAGTTCCGGGCGCGGCTCGTCGCGGGCGGCGCGGAGGAGACGTTGCTCGACACGCTGCTCACGCAGTTCCGCGACCGGGGCCTCCGCAAGGCGCGCGGGCGGCAGCGCACCGACTCGACGCATGTCCTCGCCGCGATCCACGTCCTCAACCGCTTGGCATGCGTCGGCGAAACGCTCCGCCATGCCCTCAACGCGCTCGCCGTGGCCACCCCGGAGTGGCTACGCTCCTGGGTGCCGTCAGCGTGGGTTGACCGCTACGGGCGCCCGATCGCGGAGTACCGCTTGCCGTCGGGACGGGCCGACCGCTACGCGCTGGCCGAGAGCATGGGCGCGGACGGCTTCCATCTCCTCGCGGCGGTCTATGATCCGAGTGCGCCGTCATGGCTGCGGGACGTGCCCGCCGTGCGGACACTGCGCCGCGGCTGGGTCCAGCAGTTCTACGCGCCAGCCGACGCGGTGCGCTGGCGTGACGCCGCCGACCTTCCACCCGCGTCGCTGTTAATCAGGTCACCCTACGATCCCGAGGCCCGCTATGGCAAGAAACGCGACACGGAATGGTCCGGCTACAAGGTGCACCTGACGGAGACGTGCGATGCTGCGGCTCCCCATCTGATCACCAACGTGGAGACGACGCCCGCCACGACGACCGATGTCGCCATGACGGGGACGATCCACACGCATCTCGCCGCCAAAGGACTGCTCCCGGACGAGCACATCGTCGACGCCGGCTTCATGACGGCCGATCACGTGGTGACGAGCCAGGGGGACCATGGCTGTCAATGGCGTCGATCTCATCGGCCCGGTGCCTGCCGACACGAGTTGGCAAGCCAAGGCAGGGCAGGGTTTCGACACCGCCTGCTTCGGGATCGATGGGGAGGCGCGCCAGGCGACCTGCCCCCAGGGGCACGGCAGCGCCCCGTGGAGGGAGCGCCACGACCGCCACGGGCACGCCGTCGTCCACATCCGCTTCGCGCGGGCGGATTGTCAAGCCTGCCCGGTTCGCGCCCGCTGCACGCAGGCAGCCACGCAGCCGCGCACCTTGATGATCCGCGCACACGAGCACCACGACGCGCTTCAAGCAGCACGCCAACGCCAGACGACCGACGCCTTTAAGACGGAGTATGCGGCGCGCGCGGGCATTGAGGGGACCATCTCGCAAGGGGTCCACGTCGGAGACCTGCGGCGTTCGCGCTACATCGGACTCGCCAAGACTCACCTGCATCACGTGCTGACAGCAGCAGGCCTTGATGTCCTACGGGTGGGTGCCTGGCTCACCGCTACGCCCCTCGCACGCACTCGCTCCTCGCCGTTTGCCTCACTCGCCGCCGCGTGAGACGGGGGCACGTGAATTCGCCAGCAGCATCGTGTCAAGACGCCGAAACGGGTGCCCAATCGTAAAACGTTGACCGCCCTCCTTCCTCAGTGTCGTTCCTTGTCGTCGTCAACGGGGGCGTGGTGTTCAGGTAGGCCTCGGCGGGTGTCCGATAGCCCAAGGCTTGGTGCGGACGCTCGTGATTGTAGAACTGACGATAGTGGGCGAGGCTCTGCCGGGCCTCGCGCGGCGTGCCATACGAGCGCAGATACACCTCCTCATATGTGACTGTGCGCCACAGGCGCGCGGTGAAGATGTTGTCCAGGGCACGGCCTTTGCCATCCATGCTGATCTGGATGCCGCGCGCATCCAAACGGTCCAGATACTGCGGGCTGGTGAAATGGCTGCCTTGGTCGCTGTTCCAGCTGGTCGGGCAGCCGACCTCCCGGGCCTGATCGACCGCCTCGAGCACGAAACCGAGCGCAAGCGTCTGGTCGAGCGCCCACGCCACCACATAGCGCGCGTGCCAATCGAGCACCGCTACCAGATAGAGCCAACCGGCCTGTAGACGGATGTCGGTGATGTCGATACCCCACACATGGTTGGGGCGGTTCGCCGTGACCTGCCGCAGCAGATACGGGTAGACCGGGTGCATCGGGTGCGGCCGGCTGGTCTGCGGCCCTGGACTGAGTCCCGCGATGCCCATCTCCCGCATGTGCCGCTGCACCGCCTTACGGTTGACGTCCTGCTCCTCCCGGCGCCGCGTCGCCGCGACGCGCCGCGAGCCATAGAAAGAGAAAGGGTAGGCCGTGTAGATCTCGTCGATGCGGTGCTTGAGCGCCACCACCTCCGGCGACGGGGCAGCCGGGTGGTAAGACAGGCTCACCCGGCTCACCCCGAGCAGGTCAGCCTGCACCGTCAGCGGCGCCTCCGCCTCAGCGCGCTCGACCATGGCCAACCGCTCCGCCCGTGCGCACGAGCCCCGATTGTTGTTTGAGCCAGGCCACCTGCGTGGTCAGGCGCCCGATCTCCGCGTACAACTCCTCGACCTGCTGCTCGTAGGCGATCACCTGATCCGCCGTGCGGTCCCGCCGCTCGAACTCCTGCGGCAACTCCGCCAACGCCGTCGTCTTCCAGGTGCTGATCTGCGTTGGGTGGACCCCATACTCACTGGCTAACTGCGCCAGCGTCTTCTCCTCGCGCAGGGCCGCTCGGACCACCTGCGCCTTGAACTGTGCCGAATGATGCTTTCCCCTATCCTTTATCCTTGAGTCTACGCCTTTACGTTTTCAGACCCCTTTCACTGTCCAGCTTCCTGGGTCCACTATACACTTGCCTGGTCCATCATCTAGCGCACGCTTTTGTCACACACCTGTCTCAGTACGCGTCTGGGTACATCTCGGCGTCCCACTTCGGCACGCTCTCCGGTTTGGCGGCCGACATATCGAGCGGCTTGACGGCCTTGGTGCGATCAATGTGGACAAACGCGTCGTAGCGGCTAGCCAGTTTCGTCGGGACATAGTTATGCCACTCCGACTCGGGATGGTACTGCACGCCGATGGCTCGATTGCCTCGCCACTCGTCCAAAGGTCCGGCTTGTAGAGAATCGTGCAGCGGGCGCAAGAGCAGGAGGAAGCGATGCAAGCCGGTCTGGTGGAATGCGCTATCGTAGCTACCGGGGATTCCCGGCGGTACAGGCATGTATTCGGGGGGAGCGCCCCAGTAGCGCGAAGCCGTGACGCTGCCCTGATAGTGACCGAATCCAACCGACACCATTTCCCCAGGATGCCGCTGCCGGGTGAGCTGGCCAATGTTGATCTGGCCGCTGGCCGTGCCCGTCTGACGGAAGTCGCCAACGTGGGTATTGTGCTCCCACACCGTGGCCTTCGAGCCCGCGTAGTGGTCGAGCAGGGAGTCGAGTATATCCTGCATATGGATATCTCGAATGTTCCACGCACTCTCACTGCCGAAGTATGAGGCACGGTGAAAGCGTTCGCCGTTCTGAACCTCCAGGGCGGCCATCAGCGCGTTAAAGTAGGTGTCCGCGTTACTGGCGCGGATGAGGCGTTCGCGATGGTGTCGCAGGTCCTGCACCACGTTCACAGCCTGATTGTCGCACGGAGAGACAAGACCTGTGCCAGCGTAGTACCCGTACACGTCGCGCTCCCCCCCAAACTGATCGAAGCACCTGTAGCGCTCCCTGGTTGTGCCAGCAAGTGACGGCTCGGTCTCGTCTAGATACGCGAGGACGTGGTCGACAGCTGGAAATATGCTCTGCACGTCCAAGCCGTAGAAGCCAACCTTTTGTCGTCCCACGGGAAGGGAGTCATTATAGCGGCGGAGCCATGCGAGGAAGTCTTGCATGTCGCGATTGCCCCACATCCAGGTCGGATACTGGTCGAAGACCGTGAGCGCCTCGCGCGCCGTGCCTGAACCGCCCTGGACATACTGGTTCAGTCGCAGCACATCCGGCCATGGCCCCTCAATGGCCACGAAGGTGACACCTTTTTCCTCAATGAGGCGCTTGGTAAGGAGCGCACGCTCTCGGTAGAACTCGTGCGTGCCGTGGCTGCCATCGCCGATCATGACGATCCGCGCGTTGCCGATCATATCTAGAAGCGGGTCGTAGCCCGTCAGGTCGCCTTCGCTGAGAGGATGCGCGCGCTGCCGTACGAAATCGGCGAGCTTGGCGTCTTGGCGGGCGAGATCCTGCTCAACGGGTGTTACTGCCGTCATCGGTTCAGTCCTTTTCTTAACACCGCCCTGCGGCACGATGCGCTCCTTACACACTCTACCGGGCTGGACGTCGGCCCATCATTGCGCCGACAGTCCCTCCCCGGCACGCCTTACCCTATTGGACGGACGCGGTATAGTAATCGGGGACGCCGCCATAGAGAATTTGCACGCCCCGTACCTTACTAGAGGTCAGATACAGCCACTGATTGTAGCGAATAGGCAGCATGGCCGCCTGGTCCATGATGATTTTCTCCGCCTGCCAGTACATGGCCTGACGCTGCGGGCCGTTGGGGATCGCTAACGCCTTGGTGACGAGCTGGGTCACCGTCGGATTATTGAACTTGGACCAGTCGAAATACTGGCCCGGCGTTAGCATCAGGCGCAGCAGGTCGGCGTCCAAGCCCGAAAACTGCAAGGGGCCGGTCAAATTGTAGGTGCCGTTGGTATTGCTGGCCTCCCACGCTGTGCCGGCTATCTGGACAATATCCGTTAGAATCCCGAATTTGTTGAGGTAGCCCGCTTGCGCCGTCCCCATGTCGTCGAAGTCACCGGCCTGGGAAATGAGGGTCATGCGCACGCGCAATTGTCTGCCTCCCTTGGTCCAGATACCGTTGACCTTTGTCCAGCCATCCTTCTCGAGTATCTGCGCCGCCTTGGCCGGATTGTACGCGTACATCCCGTCGAGGCTCGGGTCGTACCCGTACGTCCCTTGCTGCAAAGGACCCCACGTCGGCGGATACTGTCCGGCGTCGGCCAGCTTGATCACGCCGTTTTTATCGATCGCGTAGTTGATAGCCTGCCGCACCGCGAGGTCGTTGGTCGGCCAGAGCGCATTGTTGATCACGGAATGCACCCCCGCGCCGCTGATGGCGATGGGGAGCGGGAGGTACGCGGGATTATTTTTGAGGGTCTTGTAGAACAAGGGGGGCACGCTGGCGGCGACCTGCGCCTGGCCTGTCTGCAACTCGTCCACCCTCACGTTGCCCGATGTCACGATGTCATAGACGATCTTGTCGAGATCAGCCGGCCCGTTGTGATGCAGTGCGGGGGGCGCCCAGTGGTAGTTCGGGTTGCGCTGGAACGTGATAGCCGTCGGCCGGACATAGCTGACGAACTCGAAGGGCCCCGTTCCCACTGGATGGTTGCCGACCTCCTTCCCATATTTCTTGATGGCCGTGGGCGATTGCATCCCCAGTTGCCATGATCCGAGATTGAGCAGGAGCGGCGTGTACGGCGACTTGAGGGTATACACCACCTCGTACTTGCCCACTGCCGTGACCGACTGGTAGGGGCCGAGCGCGGAGATGGTCCCTTTCGATTGTGTGCTGGGGTCCTCGATATACTTGATGTTGGCGACGACCGCGGCGGCATCAAACGGTGTGCCGTCCTGAAACGTGACGTCGTGCCGCAGAAAAAAGGTGTACGTCTTGCCGTCGTTGCTGATCTTCCACGCGGTCGCCAACCACGGCGTCACTTTGGCGTCGGACGTGATGTACACCAGCGAATCGAAGACATCCGAGACGATGAAACCAACCGCGGTGTAGCCCGTGTTCGCCGGGTTGAGCGTGTCCGGGACGACGTCGAACGCGATGGTGAGTGTCCCACCCGCCTGTGCCCGCGACGCTTCGGCGCGGTGGAGTTGCCCGCCGCTTATAGACGTCAGCATGAGCGTCAGTGCGAGTGCGACAGCTCTGATCCTGGGTATCATTCTATCCCCCCTGTAAGGCTAACTATGTGCCAAGCGAGTCCTGTCTCGCGTTACCTACCTATCAGAAAGATCTCTTCCTCTTGAGCCGCACCAAACCATCCCTGCTAAGACGACGGCGCAACGCATGGGGTTACGACATGAGCGCGTCAGCGATCCGCAAGCGGTTTACCCCCCCATCACAATGGAAACGCCACCCCCTTTCACCTCCGCGCATGTCACCTCCGCGCATGTCACCTCCGCGCATGTCAACGCAAGCCGACTGAGATCGTCGGGTCGAGGATTTCGCTCAACCCATCCCCCAGGAGATTGACGGCAATCACGTAGAGTGAGATTGCCGCGCCGGGGAAGAAAGTAATCCACCACGCGATCGTGACGTACTCACGGCCATCGTTGAGAATGGCGCCCCATTCGGGCGTCGGGGGCTGCAAACCCAGGCCCAGGAAGCCAAGGGTAGCGACGGAGAGGGTGGCGATGCCCAGCCCCGTCGTCGCCAGCACCACGACCTGCGGAACAATGTTGGGTAGAATGTGGCGCCGCAAAATGGAGGCTGGCGAGGCGCCGAGAGAATGCGCCGCCTCGACGTAGCCGAGCGAGCGCGCCTGCAAGGTGACCCCGCGAATAATACGACCCGTGCCAGGGATGAGCGACACCCCGATGGCGATCGTCATGCCGATGAGGCCAGGCCCCGTAATCGTCGCGATGGCCAGGGCGAACAGAAGGCCAGGGAATGCCAGCAAGAGGTCGATGAAGCGCATGATGGCGCTGTCGACAAGGCCGCCCAGGTACCCGGCGAGGAGTCCAATCACTATCCCGATAAGCGTCGCGATCAGGATGGCGATGATGCTGACCGCGATCGTCCAGCGGCCCCCATAGAGGACGCGGGCGAGCATATCGCGCCCTAATTCGTCGGCGCCCATGATGTGCGTCGCGGATGGAGGCAGAAAGGTACTATTCGGATCTTGTAAGAGAGGATCGCTCTGGGTAAAGACGGGCGCGCCGATCGTCATGATCAGGATGAGCAGGAGGATCACCGCGCCAATCACGAAACTGCTATGTCTCCAGAGCGGCGGCAGACGACGCCGCGCTGGCTCGTCAATACGATCCGCGCTTTCCACGGTCGCTGTCCCGCGACCAGACCCCGCCTGAATGTCCGATTGCACCGGTCTCTCCTTTCATGGAACGCAACGGACGCCGGACGCCCGGCATGATGTGTTCACCGCGTGTCACGAGCGTGTGAGAATAGAAACAACGAACGACGACGCGGTCAACGCGAGGGTGTACGGAACATTCTGAGCGAGGAGGGTCGTGACGGGCAGAGTGTTTGTGGACAAATAGCCCACATCTCCGTGGAGCACCCCGTCCAACCAATGGAGGTACCGGATGGGGAGGAGTAGATCGAGGCCAAGCTCGTGGTGGAGCCGCGCGACATTGGCGGTTGATCCCGCGCTTGTCCCGAGCAGTGATCAGGAGACAATCATTCCATCTTTCATCACCAGCCCCACCGTGTCCAGCGCCCGTACGTTTGTCAGTGGATCACCGTCTACCACGATGAGATCCGCGGCCAGACCAGCGCGGATCGTTCCCGTCGAGTCGTCAATCGCCAGTGCTTGAGCGGCCCGGCTCGTCGCGGCAACAATGGCGTCCATCGACGATAGGCCGCCTTGCTGCATGAGCTCGATTTCATCCACCAGTGCGGGGAATGGCGAATAGCCCCACCCCGCGTCCGTCCCCGCGACAAATTGCACACCCGCGTCCACCAACCCCCGAAAATGCGTCAGGTTATCCTCCAGCATGACGAGCCAGCGATCCAGGTTCGCCTGGTCCACGGGCGTGCGACGCTCCATCGCCGTCAGCGCTTTGATGACGTGATAGCCGACCGACAGTGTTGCCGACACGCGCGCCCCGCTGCGCGCGAGCGCCTCGGCAGCCTCTGGCATGTAGCGCTGGTGGCCCGCGTCGTCACAGATAAACCAGGCATGTTCGATGTGATCGACACCGACATCGGATGCCAGCATGATGGCCTCGCCACACAGACAATGCACACTGATCTTTCGGAGGAGTTGGTGTGCTTCGTCCTTCAGCGCCGTGAGTTCCTCGCGGCTGTACGACGGTTGCCACGACATGGTGCCGGGAGTTCCACCCCCGCTTCCCATAACCTTGATAAAGTCCGCCCCCATCTTCGCCAACTCGCGGACCTTGTGGCGCAGGTCCTCGGGCCCGTCGGCCTCGCCCCCGAAGTACCAACAGTGCCCACCCGTGATAGTGATCGGCTGTCCACACAGCACGAGCCGGGGACCACTGGCATATCCTAGTTCAATAGCCCGACGAACCTGAAACGTCGTCGCTCCGCGTCCGCCGCAGTCGCGAAGGGTCGTAATACCTGATCGCAGTGCTTTGTGAGCGTTGCGGACCGAGATCGCGACCAAGACACCATCCGACTCCTCGACGGCCACGGGAAACGGAGTTCCATCGCCGGGAAGGTTGAGATGGACATGGCAGTCAATAAGGCCGGGGAGTACGGTAGCCCCCGGGTGGTCGAGACGTTTGGCCTGTGTCACATCATCCCAGCCCTCGGGAACATCCCCCTGAAAGATGCCGGCGATACGCTCGTCGCGAATCACGATGACAGGATCGTCTAAGGGTAGGCTTCCCGAGCCATCGATCAAGCGCGCCGCCCTGATGATCATTGTGTCGCCCACAAGCGCCTCCTCCGCGCACTCTCTACACCGTCCGTGTCCGACGATCGCCGCGGGCGCCGCGGGTTGCCGCCCGCCTTACTGGAAGTACGCTGTGTAGTAGTCAAGAAAACCGCCCTTCGTCACCACCACACCGTGCAGATTGTTCGCCGTCAACTCGAGATCCTCGTTATAGCGAATGGGCAGCATCGACGCGTCATCCATAATCATCGTCTCGGCCTGATCGTACAGGGCAACCCGTTGGTTTAAATCCTGGGTCGTTTCGCCCTTCATGATGAGGCTCTGGGCCTGGCGATCACCGAAACGCGCCCAGTCGAAGAAGCTCCCCGGCGTCAACATGACGCGCAGGAGGTCTGGGTCATCCAGCGAGAACTGAAGAGGGCCTGTCAGATTGAACGTCCCGCTGGTATTGCTCGCTTCCCAGGCGGTGCCCGCGATCGCCTGGACCGTCGCCACCATGCCGGCCTTCTGTAAGTAGCCTTGCTCAGCCGTGGCCATATCGGTAAAGTCGCCAGCCTGAGCGATAGAGGTGATCTGTAGCGTCAGTTGTTTGCCCCCTTTCGTCCAGGTCCCGTTGACCTTCTTCCATCCGTCGGCCGTCAGGACCTGCGCCGCTTTTGCTGGACTGTAGGCGTACATATTGTTCAGAGCCGGGTCATAGCCGATTGTTCCCTGCTGCAATGGTCCCCACGTCGGCGGGTATTGTCCAGCATCGGCCAGCTTGATAACCCCCACCTTGTCGATCGAGAGGGCGATCGCCCTGCGCACCGCGGCGTCGTCGGTCGGCCATTTGGCATTGTTGATGATCGAGTAGACGCCCGACCCGTCGATCGGCACATAGAGGGGTTGATAGGCGCCGGTTCCCTTCAATGATTTAAAGAAGAGCGGGGGAACAGTGGCGGCAATCTGCGCTTGGCCCGACTGCAACTCGTCGACGCGCACCTTGCCCGACGTGATGATGTCGTACACGATCTTGTCGATCTTTGCGGGTCCCGTCGCATGGAGGACAGGGGGTCCCCAGTTATAGGCGGGATTGCGCTGGAACGTCAGGGTCGTGGGCCGGACGTAACTGACGAATTCGAACGGTCCCGTCCCGACCGGGTGATCCCCTACTTGCGCGCCGTACTGCTTAATCGCCGTGGGCGATTGGAACCCCATAATCGGCATGGAGAGATAGTTCAACAATGGGGCGAACGCCGACTTCAGATCGAGCACCACTTCGTACTTGCCGACCGCGTGCGAGGAGAGATAGGGTCCCAGGAGCGTGATTGATTCGACCGAGTGGGTAGCCGGGTTCTCGATGTACGTCCAGTTCGCCACCACGGCGGCCGCGTCGAACGGCGTCCCATCGTGAAACTTTACGACCGGGCGCAGGTAAAACGTATATCTCTTGCCGCCATTGCTAATCTGCCATTGCGTGGCGAGCCACGGCGTCACCTTGCCGTCGGGAGTGACATAGGTCAGACTATCGAAGATGTTGCGGTCGATGATCCAGACGGCGGTGTACCCCGTCGTCACCGGATTCAAGGTGTCGGGGACCGTTCCGTAAGCGATTGTCAGTGTCCCACCGCCGGCCCTGGCCCGCGATGCCCATGCTCTATCAGGTCCGAGAACACCTGCCGCGAGGGGAATGATGGTGAGAATCGCAACCAGTAGACCTGCCTTTGTCCTGAACCACATAGTATCATACCTCCTAAACGTCGCATCTGTCTGGATGTTTGATTGCACCGGTCTCTCCCTTCATATCCTGTAACGTTCAATGATGCCCGGAGTCATCCATCTGGCGAAAGCCCCCCGCCAGCAGAAGCCCCGACTCTCTCGGCCGCAACGAGCGACATCCGCTGATCCTAATAGACGATCCGTGGGTCAATAAAGGGGTAGGTCAGGTCAACCACGAGATTCACGAAGGCGTAGATGATCGTGATCAGCAGGACCAACCCCTGGACGGTCAAGTAGTCTTTGGAGAGGATAGAATCGATCAGCAAGCGTCCCAGTCCAGGGCGTGAGAAGACTGTTTCGATCACGACGGCGCCGGAGAGGAGATAGCCAACCTGCAGACCGATGACGGTCACGATGGGAAGGAGCGCGTTGCGCAGCACATGACGACGAAATAGCCGAAACGATGTCAAGCCTTTGCTGCGCGCGGTGGCAACGTATTTCTGCTGCATCGCCTCGACAATGCTGGCACGGACGAACCGAGCGGTCACGCCGCCCACGCCCGCGCCCAGGGTGAGAGACGGCAGGATCAAGCTTTGAGGAGAGGTTCCACCGAAAACGGCCACGAGGTGCAGCGTCGCGCTAAACAGGGTAATGAGCAGAAGCCCAAGCCAGAAACTTGGCATGGATAACGCGACCAGAGCGAGCACCATGGACACGGTATCGACGAGTCGCCCACGCATATAGGCCGAGACAATACCAAGGGGAACCCCAATGAGAAGAGAGACGACGAGCGACGACGCGGTCAACTCGAGGGTGTACGGAACATTCTGAGCGAGGAGAGTCGTGACGGGGAGGGTGTTTGTGTACGAATAGCCTAGATCTCCGTGGAGCACCCCGTCCAACCAATGGACGTACTGGACAGGGAGGGGTAGATCGAGGCCAAGCTCGTGGTGGAGTCGCGCGACATCGGCGGTTGATCCCGCGCTTGTGCCGAGCATTTGCGCGGCGGGATCGCCAGGAATCAAACGCACGATGAGGAACACGAGGATTGACACGCCGAAGGCCAGCAGAAGAATCGCGACGAGACGGCGGATGATGTACGCACGCATAGTGAGTCTCCGCTTATGATCGTCCCCCTATTTAAGAGGGCGCATCGATAATGCGACACTAGGCGGCTGCGTCAGTGCGTAAGAGGGGGGGCGTAGGCGACCGTCGGCGGTCGCCTACGTAGACGATAGTCAGATTCTTAGCCGCTTGAATAGTAGTATATAAGGCATTGCAATCCAAAGACAACAGGCCGCATTGCCGGAAATGTTGCTCACGGACTGGACGCCACGTCTGATAGTGATCGAGACAGGGGGTAAGAAGCCTGCATGCATAATCCTCACCATGCGGGCCGCGTCGTCCATCCCCGTGACTGAATGGCATGGATGGAACACGGCCGCCCCACCCTTTAGAGGGGTCGTGTCCCTCCACGCTCGAGCAGCACGCCCCGCCCCGGTCTCCCCACAACGGTATCGTCGCGGAAGACGACCTCGCCCCGGCTCAGGGTCATGACCGGCCAGCCCGTGACCTCCCACCCCTCGTAGACCGAGTAGTCGGCCCTGGACTTGAGCATGGCGGCGTCGATGGTGCGCGTGCGCCCCGGATCGAAGATGACCAGATCGGCGTCGCTCCCGACCGCGATCGTCCCCTTGCGCGGGTAGAGTCCCATGAGCTTGGCCGCGTTGGTCGCCGTGAGGGCAACGAACCGCTCCAGAGATATCCGCCCCCCGCGCACGCCCTCGGAGTAGAGCATCGGCCGTAGGGTCTGCAGGTTCTCCACGCCGGGGCGCGGGTCGGCGACGGTGAGCGCCGGGTCGAGCTTGGCGGCCAGCGACCACGGCGCGTGGTCGGAGCAGACGGTGTGGATCGAGCCCGCGCCCAATCCATGCCAGAGGGCGTCCACGTCGGCCCGCGCGCGCAGCGGCGGCTGACCCAGATACTTGGGCCCCTCCGGCTCCGCCAGGCGCTCCTCGGTCAGGTGCAGGTAGAGCGGGCGCGTTTCCACGTAGACCGGTAGCCCCCGCGCCTGCGCCTCGACGCAGACGGCGAGGGCACGGGCCGAGGAAAGATGCACGATGTAGACCGGCGCGCCCGTCGCCTCCGCGATGGCGACGGCGCGCTGGGTGGCCACCACTTCGGAGACGACCGGGCAGGCCTCGCCATAGTAGCGTGGCGCCCCGCGACCCGCCGCCAGGAGGCGGGCGGTAGCGTCGGCGATGATGGCGTGGTCCTCACAGTGCAGCAGCGTCAGGAGACCGTGGTCGCCCGCGCGGCGCACCGCGTCGAGAACGGCCGCGCCCTGGCGGTCAAAGTCGTGCGCCACCAGGAAGATCTTGATGCTCGCGCAGCCCGCCGCGCGCAGGTGGGAGATGTCGTCCAGCGCCTCTGGCGTGAGCGCCCCGAGGACGGGGTGGAGGAAGATGTCCGCGATGGCCTGGCCGCGCGCCAGGGTCGTCTCGCGCGCCAGGGTCGCGCGCGGCGTCTCGCCGGGGGCGGGGAAGGCCATGTTGCCGAGCGTGGTGATGCCGCCAGCGAGCGCGGCGGCGGAGCCGCTGGTGAAGTCATCGACCCAGCGCGGCCCCTCGGTAACTTCGCCGGGTGGGAGGGACAGGTGGACGTGCGCATCCACGCCTCCCGGCAGGACTAGCATCCCCGTCGCATCGATGTCCCGTTCCCCCCGCAGGTCATGCCCGATCACGGCGACCGTTTCGCCCGTGATGCCGATATCGGCCTCGGCGATGGCGTCCGCCGTCGCGATACGCCCCCCACGGATGACGATGTCCAGTCCGGCCACGGTGCGTCTCCTTTACTCATCCCATCTTGTCACGCCTATACAGGCGTCTACACGTCTCAGGTAGATGGCGGCCGTGTCGATAGTCGTGACACCGCGGTATCTACGGCATACTAGGCGACGGGCAACCCGAAGGCGGAGCGCAGCGCCGCCGCCATGTCATCGACCGCCTGTTCGCCCCGCTCCAGCACCGCGTAGGCGAGGGGGAAATTGTGGATCATCCCCTCATAGCGAGTCCACCTAACGGGGACAGCGGCTTCTTGTAGACGGGCGGCGTAGAGGTCCCCATCATCGCGTAACGAATCGTATTCCGCGGTCATGACCAGCGCCGGCGGTAGTCCGGTGAGGTCTGTCGCGCGCAGGGGGAAGGCTCTCGGGTCATCCCGGTCGACATCACGCGGCAGGTAGAGGTCCATCAACCAGATAACGTCGGCCGTGTCCATTCCATAGCCGGTCGCGTTGTCGCGGTACGAGGACAGGGTGAGGTTATAATAATCGGTGGCGGGCGTGATGAGCACCTGGTAGGTCAGCGTCGGGCCACCCTGATCACGCGCGAGCAGGCAGACGACGGCGGCGAGCGTGCCGCCCGCGCTATCACCCGCCACCGCGATGCGACGGTCGGCGCCATTGAATGAAGCGGCGTGCGTGGCCGCCCACTGTGTGGCCGCGTAGCAGTCATCCACGGCCGCTGGAAACAGATGCTCGGGCGCTTGACGGTAATCGACGGAGACAACGACACAGCCGATCTTATTGGTGATGTGGCGGGACCAGGCGTCGTGCGTCGCGATGCCGCACACGACCCAGCCCACCGCCGTGGAAATACATCAGGATCGGGAAGGGACCCTGACCCTCCGGCGTGTAGATGCGCACCGGGATCGGGCCATGTGGACCGGGAATAGCGCGATTCTCCACCCTGGCCACGGCTTCACGCGGCGTCACCGTATCGATAGACGCATTGATGGCCGCGCGGGCCTCGGCCACCGTCATCGTGTGGAGTGGCGGAGCAGCGAGGGCGGCGCGCTGTGCCAGTAGGGCGTGGGCCTGGGGGTCAAGAGGCATGATGTACTCCCTCCATCGATAACACGTTCATCATCTCATTCGCTCGCCGCGTGACAGGCGCGGACCCGGATGGAGCGCATTCTCGCAACGCGTCGTGGCTTACCGTACCATAAACCTTGCCTCTCCGTCCCGCCCGCTGTGACCGCCCGTGGGATGTTCCAGTCTCCCTCCGCATCAATCACCCCATTGACGCCAGCTTAGCCGACGAGGGCCGCGGATACACGGGCATTCGCGCGAGGACGCGAGGACGCGAGGACCGTAGGGAAAGCAAGGGGCGGATCTAGACGCAGGCAACCAATGTCGGTCCTCCTCTATACATGTTATAGCATCACATCTCCCCCCATTGGGACCCAACGTTTGTCCGGTGTAGTACGCCGCGTCCGCGGATGCCAGGAAGACGGCTGTCGGCGCCACGTCATCAACCTCGCCAAGTCGACGCAGCGGGAGTGTCTCTTGGAGACGCACGGCCGCGCTTTCCCCCTGGGAGGGCGTCGGCGATCCAGTAGGCGCACTCACCAACCCTGTCTGGATGGGACCCGGCGCGATGCAGTTGACCTGGATACCGCGCGGTCCAACCTCCCGCGCAAGCGCCTTGGTGAACGCGATAACGCCTCTGTTTGTCGCCCTTGCGTGTCACTGTGAATGGCGAGCAGAATATCATCGAAGGGGAAGGCCGTCACCCGACCGATGAACATCCTATCAACCGCCCGACGCCGTGTCGGACCACCACCCCGCTGGAGCGGCGTCACGCACGAAGGTCACGCACGCCGGCACATCGTCTTCCTCCAGGCCGTGCAGGATCAGCGCGCCCGTGAAGCCACCGCGCCGCAACAGCGCCAGGTACAGCGGGTAATCCAGGACGCCGTGGCCGGCCGGGAGGTGTCCCGCTTCGCCATCATGGTCGAGGTCCTTGGCATGCGCCACCGCGATGTCGGGGCCGAGCAGGGTGAACGCCTCGTCCAGCAGCTCTCGCATGCGGGGCAACTCGTCGCGGTGGAAGATATTCGCTCCGTCCATCACCACCTTCAGCCGCGGCGACCCCAGCTCGTCGAGCAACCGGCGCGCCTTCCGGGCCGAGTCGACGACGTTGGCCACTTCCGGCTCGATAGCCAGAGTCACCCCGGCCTCCTCAGCCCCACGCACCGCCTCGCGCATGCTGGCGACGAGATCCGCCCAGGCCTCCGGTGTGTCATTGTCCGGATGGCGGCGCCACATGTTGTGGGCATCGCGGGTCCCCGTACACAGCGTGACGACCGAGGCGCCGAGTGCCCCACAGGCGTCGAGTAGCACCCGCAGGCGGCGCAGTCCTTCCGCGCGCTCGGCGGGGTCCGGATGGATCATGTTGAAGGTCCCCGAGAGCGCGTCCATGGTCAGGGCGCGCTCGACGAACGCCTCGCGGACGCGCGCGCACAGGGCCAGGTCGATCCGCGCCGGCAACGTGGCCGCCCCGGCGAGGGCGAGATCGAACTGTACGCCGCGCACGCCGTGGTGGGCAACCGCATCCAGGGTGGCTTCCAGGGTGGGGCGCTCGAACGTCGTTGCCATGATCCCAAGGCGCATGAGACCTCCTCCTCCTGGTTCAACATCGGTTGGGCGGTTCATCCCGCGCCCGCGCCCGGACGAGACACGGACGACAGTGTGAGCGCCGGCAAGACATCCTGGGTGAACCGTCGCAGGCCCTCGTGTGAGGGGAAATCGGTGAAGCCCAGCATGAAATGGCGCACGCCCAACGCGATGAAGTCCCGCAACTCCCGCGCGACCCGCGTGGGGTCGCCGTTGAGAACGTGCAGTTGCGGCGTTTGCCCGGCCGCGGCCTGCGCGTCGCTGAGGTCGATCAGCCCATAGTACGTGTGCGCGATCTGCTGGGGATCGCGTCCGATGGCCCGGCAGTGCTCCGCAAGCACCGCTTGCTTCTGAGCGAACGCCGTGCTGGTGGAGAAGGCTCCGTTCCACATCGTCGCATGCTTGGCCACCACCCGCAGGGTCTTCTTCTCGCCGCTGCCGCCCACGAGCAGCGGGATGGGCGGATCAGGACGCGGCTCGCAGTAGGCCTTCTCGATCCGGTAATAGCGTCCCGTGAAGCTGGCGGGACTGTCCCGGAAGAGGGCGGTGATGATCTGGAGAGCCTCATCCAGTTGCTCGATGCGTGTGGCCGCGCCGGGGTAGGGATAGCCGTACGCCTCGTATTCGTCCTGCTTCCAGCCCGCTCCCACGCCCAGGATGAAGCGTCCCCCCGTCAGCGCCTGCAGGGTGGCCGCCATCTTGGCGCTGAGGGCGGGATTGCGATAGCTCTGACCCAGCACGATGCTGCCCATGCGCAGGTGCGGATAGAGGGCCGCGAAGGAGGCCATGGTGGTGAACGCCTCCAGGGTGGGGTTGTCGCTCCACTGAAGGTGGTCCTCGACCCAGAGGGTGGTGAAGGGGAGCGGCAGCGCCTCGATAAACGCGCGATCCTGAGCGAGCAAGGCGGCGGTCAGGCCGCTCGCTCCACCAGCATCGCGCGCGCCCGCCGCGGGAGTGGATGGCCGGATCACCCAGCCAAACGTCACGACCTCACTCGCCATACTCGCCATACTCGCCATATGCGTTCCTCTCTGTTGCTTCCGTTGCTGACGTTCATGACCAGGGATAGACCAACGCCGTCCCCCGCGGCCCGACGGACCTGAGACACAGAAGACAGCCGAGCTGATGCCGCATGCCGGATGCCCGTCGCCTTCATCATACCGGGCACATCGCTCGGTGTATACGGCAAGCTAAAGCAGCAGGGCCATGCAGTTGTCGCGGCAGGCTGACCAGGCCGGGGTAGGGGCGTCGCGCATACGCCCGGATCGCGCCGCCACCGGGCGTATCGGGGTCGAAGAAGAGGCCGGTCTCGCCGTCCACGATGATGTCGAGGATACCGCCGCGGCGCGCGCCGACGACGGGCGTGCCCGCGGCCATCGCCACCAGGCCGAGCGTCTCGGTTGTCGAGGGCAAGACAAAGATGTCCGCGGCCGCGTAGGCTGCCGCCAGATCCTCGCCCACGAGCGTGCCCGGGAACGTCACGGGCAACCCGCGCGCGGCGTGTCGGAGCGCCGTGGCCGCCGGCCCATCCCCGACGAACACGACATGGCATCCAGGGGGGAGGTGGGGGACCGCGGCGAGCAGGTGTGCGAGT
>JAABUX010001881.1_pt1 | contig 30735 bp, 27 predicted proteins | sample 5561851 | NCBI WGS metagenome assembly JAABUX01 (sample SAMN10711883, study PRJNA513361) | rock metagenome | isolation source: Antarctica rocks | place: Antarctica: Victoria Land, Richard Nunatak red sandstone | collected 2016-01-03 | reverse complement strand
TTTGGAGGCCGGGGTCAGACGCCTGACGACGCTGGAGAAATGGTTCGTAGAGATTCCGGCAAGAGCGCCGGACGGTTAACTTGTTTCAAGCCCCTAAGCGACGCGATTGGGCTTTTCGTCGGGTGGGTCGAGTGCAACGAGGCCCACCAGGTTCGGGGTGGTGGGCCTCGTTGCACTCGACCCAGCCTACACATTTTGCCCTGATTTACGGCGTTCGAGGTTTGGGCCGAACCCTTGCATCCTATGCCTCACTGGTTGAACAGGAACTCTTTCGTGTTGACCAGCGTCCAGATCAGGTCTTCATACCCCTGTTTCGCCCGTCCCGACTCGCGACGACGTGCCAGGAAGGCGAGGCATTCCGCCCGCTCGTCGTCGGTGGGCCGGCGGGCGAGGGCCAGGCGGTAGAGGTGTTCAACCTTCTCGGCCTCGGGCCGCGCGTCGACGGCGAGCGAGGCCGCCCGGCCTCCGGGGGCCGCGAGCTTGCCCTGGACCTCGTCGGAGTTGAGCAGGTGGAGGGTCTGCGACAGGTTGGCCTCGGCCGGCCGCTCGCACTCGCAGACGCTCTCGCGGCGGGGTCGGCCGAAGACGTCGAGGAAGTAGGAGGCGAAGCCGTCGTCGGGGAGCTGGGCGGCCCGGGAGCCGGGGGGGAGGCCGGCGAACTCCTCGCGGGCGCCGGCCACGGTGTCGATCGCGTCGAGGAGGACCTCGGCGGGGAGGCGGCGGGGGTAGAAGCGGGCGAAGTTGCGGCGGTCGTCGCGGTTCGACCCGTCGGCGCGGCTCGACCGGCCGTAGGCGCGGCTGGTCGCGATCGTCCGGACCAGGCGCCTCAGGTCGTAGCCGGTGCGGACGAAGTCGTCGGCCAGGGCGTCGAGCAATTCGGGGTTCGACGGCGGGTTGGTCGCCCTCATGTCGTCCTCGGGCTCGACCGGCCCCCGGCCGAGGAAGTGCTTCCAGTACCGGTTCACCACCGCCCGGGCGAAGAACGGGTTGTCGGGCCGCCTGAGCCATTCGACCAGGTCGGCCCGCGGGTCGCGATGGGGGCCGAGGTCGCCCAGTTCGGGGCCGCCCGGGGGCTTGGGCCTGCGGGCCTCGCCGGTCACCGGGTTGATGGCCAGGCCGGCGGCCAGGTTGTAGACCCGGGGCAGGGCGGGGTCGGCGCCGGGCTTGGTGCCGACGCGGGCGAAGATCGAGGCGAAGCCGTAATAATCGTCCTGGCTCCACCGCTCGAACGGGTGGTGGTGGCAGCGGGCGCACCCGAGCCGGACGCCGAGGAAGAGCTGCGCGGAGTCGTCGACCCGCTCCTCGGTCGTGACGGACTGGCGATACCACGCCACCGGCGGGTGGACGCCCCCCTCGCCCCGGGCGGCGACGATCTCGGCGACGAACCGGTCGTAGGGCTTGTTCTCGGCGATCGACTGGCGAATCCAGCCGTGGAACGCGAACGTCCCGGCGCGCGAGAGGTCGCCCAGCTCCCGCTTGTTCCGGAGGATCGCCGACCACTTCAGGGCGAAGAGGTCGGCGTACTCGGGCCGCCCGAGCAGGCGTTCGACCCAACCGGCCCGCTTGGCGGGGTCGGCGTCGGCCTCGAAGGCGATCACGTCGGCGGGTTCGGGCAGGACCCCGCAGACGTCGAGGGCCGAGCGGCGGGCGAACTCGGCGTCGGTGCAGGCCGCGCTCGGGCGGAGCCCCAGCTCGCGGAGCTTGGCCGCCACCAGGGGGTCGACGAAGTTCGCCGTCGGTGGCTCGTCGGCCCCCGATGGCTCGACGCCGCTGGGGATCGTGGCGCGGGCGACGGCGACTTGGCCGCCGAACCGGGCCATGATCGCCGCCTCGCCCACGCCGTCGAGCGCCCGGACAACCCCACGGGCGTCGACCTCGGCGAGGTCGGCGGCGTTGGACTGGTACTGGGCCAGGCGGGTGACGTCGGTCGAGGTCCCGTCGCCGTGGTGGGCGACCACCCGCAACTGCTGCCGGCCGTTGCGGGGGACGACCCGGCGGCCGGGCTCGACGACGAGCCGGGTCAGCTCCGGCTCGCGGCCCGCGCCGGTCGGCGTCCCCTGGCCGATCCATCGGGCCAGCGTGTTGTGCTCGGGCGAGCCGACGTCGAACCTCTTGCCGCCGCCGTGGGGGACCTGGGCCGTCGGCTTGCGGAGCAGGAGGCTGGCCGCCGGGGCGGCGGGGAAGACCCGTCGACCCCGACCTTCCTTCACCAGCGAGTCATAGTCCGACTTCGGGTCGAATCCCAGCAGGCTGAGCCGGAAGCCGTTCTGGCCCGACGACTTGCCGTGGCATCCGCCGGCGTTGCAGCCGTACCGCGTGAGGATCGGCACGACCTCGGCGACGAACCGGACGGGCCGGGCGTTGGCGAAGTCGCTTGCGACCACCTCGACCGTCGCCGTCCTCCCGCCGGCCGAGACGTCGACCGTGGTCGTGCCGTCGCCCGCCGGCCGGATCATGCCGTCCGCATCCACCGTAGCGACCGCCGAAGATCGGCTCGCGAACCGTGCCGAGGCCGTCAGGTCCGTCGGGGTCCCGTCCGCAGCCCGGCCGGTCACGATCACCTGCGAAGTGCCGTCCGAGCCCCGGAGGACGACACGGGCCGGCTCGACCTCCACCGCGACGATCGCCGGCCCGGCCGATCCCAGACCAAGGATGGCCAGCATCGCCAAGCTGGTCGAGACCGCCATGTCGCCTCCGGCCGACGGGACGTCGCATCAGTCGAGAAGTCAATCTTCCCTTTCGACCCGCAGCCCGGCAAGGGAAATCCGAACCCATCCGTCTACTGGGTGAGCCCGGCGATCCTGGTGGTGTCACGGCCCCCACCCTGACCCTCCCCCACAACCACAAGGGGAGAGAGTCCGTCGCTGGCGGCTCGGTTGCACAAAGCGACCTCCCCATCTGGTCCCCTCCCCCCTTCGTGGGGGAGGGTCAGGGTGGGGGCCGTGTGACCCCGCCAGCACACCCGGGCACACCCGGACGGTATTCAGCGCGAGACGCCCCGGTTCATCGCCGGGGCCTGGACCACCGATTGACCGTAGACGTAGACGGGGCCCGACTCGCCCGGCAGGTAACCGGTCGCGATCGGCATCGTCAACGGGGATGGGCTGGGGGCGGGTACGGCCGTCGAGGTGTACACCGGGGCGTTGCTGAGGGTCTGGGTCGGGACCTGGGCCGGGGCCTGGGCCATCGGCTGATAGACGACATAGGTCGTCCCGGGGGCGGGTGTGGTCGCCTGCCCCGGAGAAACCGCCGGCGCCTGGATGACCGGCTGGCCGTAGGCGTAGGTCGTGCCCGCGGGCGTGGGCTGGCCATAGGCGACCGTCGCCGGCTGGGCGTAGAGGTAAGTGGGGGTTGCGGTGGTGCCAGTCGCGGTCGTGGTCGTGGTCGCGGCCTGGCCGTAGTTCACGGTCGGCAACGAGACGACGGGCTGGCCATAGACGACGGCCGAGCCCGCGGGCGTCGCCTGGCCGTAGGTCACCGTCGGCGCCTGGGCCTGGGTCGGGGCGAGCACGATCGACGCGGCCTGGACGGGCGTGGCCACGAGCGTGGCGGTCTGGGCCGGGGCGGCGAACACGACCGGGGCCGGCGCGACCGGGGCGGCGGCGGCGGCGACCGGGGCGGCGGCGGCGGCGAACGGGGCGGCGGCGACGTGGGCGCCCTGGTTGAGCTGGGTGAGGCGGCGGTCGATGCAGCCGATGTGGCCGTCGCCGTTGAAGTCGGCGGGCGCGTCGTATCGGGGCTGGCCGAGGGCCGACCCGTAGGCGGCCTGGACCCGCGAGAGGTCGGTGCCGTCGACGGTCCCGTCGCCGTTGACGTCGCCGGGCAGGAAGGCCCGGACGACGACGGGGCCGACGCTGGCGTCGAGGCCCGCGACGTTCACGGTGATGTCTTCGGCCTGGCCGGCCACCGGGAGGACCTGGGTGAGGAAGACGTTCTTGATCGGCGGGGCCATCGCCCGCTTGGGCAGGACCAGGGCGCCGAGTGGCCCCCTGGGTCCGTCGACCTCGGTGATCGCGGGGTTCAGGGCCGAGCCGTCCGCCGGCGTGGCGTAGAAGCCGATCAGGACGGGCTTCATCCGGGCCGACGTCAACTCGTCGGCGGCGAGGTGGAGGACGACCTGCGTCGGCTGGCCCGGCGAGCTGACCTGGCCGACGAGCGTGGCGAACGGGATCACCCCCGGCCCGCCGGCGAGGACCTCGCGGCGTTCCAGGCCCTCGAAGGACACCCGGCCGGGGCGTCGTCCCCGGCTCGGGCGGGGGGCGGGGCGTCGCTGGCCGAGGAAGTCGAGGGCCCGGCCGACGACCGAAAGCATCCATGCTTTCATCGTTCAACGCTCCTGGGAAGTGGAAAGGCTGGGTGCTATCGGCTTGGGGCCGAGGTCGACGGCGAGCCTCGCTCGCAGGCCGGCGGCATCCTCGGGGTCGGGACGAGGCGAAAGTCGAAACTCCGACGGGCGGTCGCCGATCACCCCGGCTCGATCGCGAGAATCCTCGCTCTGACGTGCCTACCATCGGTCCGAGTGCCGCCGGAGAATCAGTGCGACCCCGATAAAGGCGGAAACTCGGGGACGATCGCCGACTCGGCGGGCTTATTACCGCGGCGTCGGGCTCGCCCCGAGGGCGGGTCGGAGGGCGGCAGCCAGGAGGCCGTCCCTCAGGCCCCGGAGCCCTTCGGCCACGCAGGCGGCGTTGAGCCGGGCGCCGGCCTCGGTGGTATGGGTGTGGTCGGCGGGCGTGAAATAGGCCGAGGCGACCTTGTCGCGCCCATCGGCCTCGTAGCGGGCGGCGACGATCTCGTTGAGGTCGACGAACGGGGCGTCGCCGGCCTTCGCAGCCTCGGCCGCCCACCGGCCGTAATCCTTCGAGGCCCGGGCGACCACCTGGCCGTCGGCCGACCAGATGTTGCGCGGGACGGGGGAGAGGACGACGGGCGTGGCCCCCTTCGCCCTGGCCCCGGCGATGTACCGCTTCAGGTACCAACCGTAGGTCCGGACCGTCTCCGGCTGGCCGGTCGCCTGGACCACGACATCCTTCGACTCGTCGCCGGACCCCTTGAGCGAGGCCCGGGCCCGGCCCGTGTCGACGGGCCCGCCGTCGTTGTGGCCGAACTGGATCAGGACCACGTCGCCGGGCCGGAGGTCGGCCTCGACCTTCTCCCAGAGCCCCTCGGTCAGGTATGTCCGGCTGCTCCGCCCGCCCAGGGCCCGGTTCGCGACGCCGGCCCGGGCCGGGTCGAGGTGGTCGGCCAGGAAATCCCCCCACCCCCAGAGCCCTTGCCCGCCCCGGCCGCTGCCGTTGCGGACGGTGGAGTCGCCGACGAGGAAGACGGTCGGCGGCCGGGGCGTCGGGCCCGGCTTCGGGTCGTCGGGCGGGGCTGCGCCCGCCGTCGCCATGAGGAGGGCCAGGGCGAGGAGGGTCGGTCGGAGGTTCCGGTTCATGGGGTGGAGTCCGCTGCGCGGGCCGGGCCGGGCGAGGTTCAGCCGGCGACGCCGACCTTCGGCAATCGCCCGGCCTCGACGGTCCGGGTGATGATCTCGGTGGCGATCGGCAGGCCCAGGCTGTGCGAGTCGAGCACGAGGTCGTAGTTGTGGGCGTCGTTGGAGTCGACCCGGTACATGGTCCGGACGAAATGGGCCCGGCGGCGGTCGAGGTCGAGCGCGGCGCGGCGGGCGGTCCGGGCCGAGACGCCCATCCGCTCGGCCAGTCGGACCGCCCGGACCTTCAGCGGGGCGACGACCCGGACGTTCAGGGTCTCCCCCTTCGGCAGGAGGAAGCCGGCCCCCCGGCCGATGATGATCGACTCGCCGGCCCGGCCGATCGCCTCGACCAGCTTGGCCAGGTGGTCGAGGTAGGCTTCCTGGGGCGCGTAGTGTTCTTCGCGGAGGGGCAAGATCCAGTCCTGGACGACGCTGGGGGCCAGCTCGTCGAAGACCCGGACCTCGTCGGCGGCCAGCTCCATCCGGCTGGCGATCGCCTCCAGCAACTCGTGGTCGAACACCTTCCAGTCGAGCCGGGTGCCGACCATCCGCCCGATCGTCCCGGCCCCGGCGCCGGCCTCGCGGCTGATGCAGAGGTTGCGGAACCGGGCCACCGGCGCGGGCGGCCCGATCAGCTCGCGCGGCGGCGTGGCCCGGCCGAACAGCCACCGCGACAGCGCGGCGGGCCAGCGACGACGGCCCGGGGTCGGGCCTTCGGCCTGCGGCAACGGTTCGGGCGAGGCCATGCGGGTTGCCCCCGGGATCGGTCGATCGGGCCTGGAGACGTGTCCTCGACCGGCGCGAGGTTCGGGCGGCGACACGACCAGTCTAGGACGGGCGTTGTCGAAAAGGAAGCCAACCTCGATCCCGGCCGGCGACCGTGTAATCGTTACATGGCCGCCCCCGACGACCGGGCCCGCCGGAATTCCGGGGAGATTTCCTCAAGTTCCGCCGGGAACGGACTTAGATGCGGCATCCGACCATCCCCACCATCGGCCGGCACGGACTTTGCCTTGAGCCTACACGACAACGACGCCCGCCCCACCTCGGGACGGATGGCCCGAGGTGGGGCGGGCGAGAAGGCCGGTACCCGGGAGATGGACCGCATGATGCGAAATCGACAGAACACGCTCTTGTGGATGAAGGATCTCCTCGACCACATGAACCGCTGCCACGAGCAGTTGCAGTGGGCCGCCGACGGGCCGACCGAGGCGTACCTGGCCCAGACCCTGATGGTCGACCTCTCCGAGTGCCAGAAGCTCTGCGAGCAGCTCAAGCCCGGCCCCCGCCGGAACGCCGGCCTGATGGCCTCGGCCTGACCGAAGGCCATCGCCCCGCGGCCCTTGCGTGGGCCGACCGGGGCGGATAGTCTGTGCCGGTCGGTGCCCGAAGGCGGGGTCGAAACCGGGGGCGAAGGCCGCCTCCCTCGCCGGGCTCCCAGCCGGAGCTGTCCCCTCGATGATCTCGCCCGCCGCCCCCTCGCCCGTCGCAGAATTCACGGTGGACTCGCTCCGCGTCGTCGTCCACGAGGACCGGGCGAGGATGGGCCGGTCGGCCGCCGCCGAGGTGGCCCGGGCGATCGCCGCCCGCCAGGCGGACTCCCCGAGGGTGAACGTCGTCTTCGCCGCCGCGCCGAGCCAGGACGAATTCCTCGCGGCCCTGATCGCCCACCCCGGGATCGACTGGTCGCGGGTGGTCGGCTTCCACATGGACGAGTATCTCGGGCTCGGCCCCGACCACCGGGCGTCGTTCCGCCGCTACCTCAACGAGCGGCTCTTCCGGCTGGCGGGGATCGGCGCCGACCGCCTCCGCCTGATCCCCGGCGAGGACGCGGCCCGGCCGCTCCGGACCGCCCTGGCCTACGAGGACCGGCTCCTCGCCGAGCCGGTCGACATCGTCTGCGCCGGGATCGGCGAGAACGGCCACCTGGCGTTCAACGACCCGCCCGTGGCCGACTTCCTCGACCCGGTCCGGGTCAAGGTCGTCCGGCTCGACGCCGCCTGCCGGCTCCAGCAGCTCAACGACGGCAGTTTCGAGCGGATCGAGGACGTGCCGACCCACGCCTACACCCTGACCGTGCCCGCCCTCCTGGCCGCCGCCACCCTCACCGTCGTCGTGCCCGGCCCCCGCAAGGCCGACGCCGTCCTCGCCACCCTCCGCGGGCCCGTCGGCGAGCACTGCCCCGCCACCGCCCTCCGCCACCACCCCGGCGCGACCTTGCACCTCGATCGCGAGTCGGCCCGGCTCCTGATCTGACCCGCGCCCGGGTGGCCCGGCGGACGCGCGATGCTCCGGCGCGCCGTGGTCGCCCGGCCTCGGTTGTCGCGCGGGGGCCGTTTGGGCTACAATCGGCCGCCGACGGGGGCGATCGGACGTCCGATCGCCCCCCGAACGACGCGAGCCGAAGGACGGGCGATGGCCGCCGAAGCGTTGCTGAAGACCCCGCTGCACGGGTGGCACCACGCCCACGGCGGCCGGCTCGTCGAGTTCGGCGGCTGGTCGATGCCCGTCCAGTACACGACGATCATCGACGAGCACAACGCCGTCCGCCATCGCGTCGGCCTCTTCGACATCAGCCACATGGGCCGGCTCGACTTCCACGGCCCCGACGCCCTGGCCTGGCTGGAGCGGGCGACCACCAACCAGGCGGCCCGGCTCGCCCCGGGCCAGATCCAATACAGCCTGATGGTCGACGACCACGGCGGGCTGCTCGACGACATCCTCGTCTACCGCCGGCCCGACGGTTACGCCGTCGTCTGCAACGCCTCGAATCGCCCCAAGGTGCTCGCCCAGCTGGAGAAGTGCCGCGAGGGGTCCGACGCCCACCTCGTCGACCGGACCTTCGACACGGCCATGATCGCCGTCCAGGGGCCCGCCGCGCTCGCCGTCGCCTCGCGACACTTCGACGCCCCCCTGACCGACGTCGCCCATTACCAGTGCGCCGTCGGCACGTTCCTCGGCGTCCCCGCCCTGGCGAGCCGGACCGGCTACACCGGCGAGGACGGCTTCGAGCTGATCGTCCCGGCGGAGAAGGCCGAGGCGGCCTGGGAGGCCCTGCGGGACGCGGGCCGGGTCTTCGGGGTCCAGCCGTGCGGCCTCGGCGCCCGCGACACGCTCCGGTTCGAGGCGGCCATGCCGCTCTACGGCCACGAGATGGACGAGACGGTCCACCCCTACGCCGTCGGCCTGGGCTGGGCCGTGAAGCTCGACAAGGGGGAGTTCGTCGGCCGCGACGCCCTCCGGAAGTTCAAGGCCGACCCCGGCCGGGCCCGCGTCGGGCTCGCCCTCGAAGGCAAGCGGATCGCCCGCCAGGGCTACGCCGTCAAGCAAGCCGGCGAGGTCGTCGGCGCCGTCACCTCCGGGACCTTCGCGCCCACGCTCGCCCGGAGCCTGGCGATGGCCTTGATCCGCGCCGGGGCCGCGAAGTCCGCCGCCCCCCTGTCGGTCGACATCCGGGGCCACGACGAGCCGGCCCGGGTCGTCAAGCTCCCCTTCTACCGCCGGGCCGCCTCGCTCGCCTGACCCGATCCCCGGACCGGTTCGCCCTCAGGAGACCACCCCATGGACCCGACGACCTTGAAGTATGCCCCGACCCACGAGTGGGTCCACGTCGACGGCGACGTCGCCACCCTGGGGATCTCCAAGTTCGCCGTCGACCAGCTCACCGACCTGATCGTGATCGACCTGCCCAAGGTCGGCGCCACGCTCGTCCCGGGCAAGTCGTTCGGCGAGGTCGAGAGCGTCAAGGCCGTCAGCGACCTCTACGCCCCGGTCGGCGGCGAGGTCGTCGAGGTCAACCAGGCCGTCGCCAAGGACGTCTCGATCCTCGCCGACGACCCCTACGTCAAGGGCTGGCTCGTCAAGGTCCGGGTGTCCGACGCCGGCCCGCTCGCCGCCCTCCTCGACCACGACGCCTACCAGGCCAAGGTGGCCGACGAGGCCCACTGACGACCGGACTTGGGGGCGATGGCCCGCGCGGGTCGCCCGCCCGGCGCCGGGCCTCCGCCGGCAGTTCTCCGCTTCCCGCCCGCCGTATCATGGGGCATACTCTCCGCGCCCCCGACGGTGACCCTCGCCCCATCCCTTCCGCCCCCCGTCGATGGCCCCGGCCGCAAGGCCTCCCGGATCGAATCATGGCTTATATCGCGAACACGCCGGACGATGTGCGCGTCATGCTCGGCGCGATCGGGCTCGAATCGCTCGATCAGCTCTTCGACATGATCCCCGACGAGTATCGGCTCCGCCGCCCCCTGGCCATCCCCGGGGCGATGAGCGAGCTGGAGCTGACCAACCACGTCGGCGCCCTGGCCGCGATGAACCGCGGGGCCGACGCCCGGCCCTGCTTCCTCGGCGGCGGGAGCTACGACCACTTCATCCCCGCCGTGGTCGACAACCTGGCGGCCCGGGGCGAGTTCTACACCGCCTACACCCCCTACCAGGCCGAGGCCAGCCAGGGGACGCTCCAGGCGACCTTCGAGTATCAGACCCTGATCGCGCAGCTCACCGGGATGGACGTCTCCAACGCCAGCCTCTACGACGGCGGCTCGGCCGTCTCCGAGGCCGTCCTGATGGCGATGACGGTCACCCGACGGCTGGGCCGGGTGGTCGTCGCCGGCTCGGTCCACCCCGAATACCTCCAGATCCTGGCCACGAACCTGGCCAACCTCGCGCCCGAGATCGTCGTCGTCCCGCACGTCGAAGGCCGGGTCCGGGCCGCCGACCTCGCCGCGGCGATCACCGACGACACCTGCGCCGTGGTCGTGGCCTATCCCAACTTCTTCGGCCAGCTCGAGGACGTCGACCGGCTCGTCGAGGCGGCCCGGTCGCGGGGTGCCCTGTCGATCGTCTCGGTCGACCCGATCAGCCTCGGCCTGCTCCGCCGCCCCGGCGGCTATGGCGCCGACATCGTGGTGGCCGAGGGGCAGTGCCTGGGCAACCCCCTGGCCTACGGCGGCCCCTACCTCGGCATCCTCGCCTGCCGCGACTCGATGGTCCGCAAGATGCCGGGCCGGGTCGTGGGGCAGACCGTCGACCGGGGGGGCAAGCGCTGCTTCGTGCTGACGCTCCAGACCCGCGAGCAGCACATCCGCCGCGAGAAGGCCACGTCGAACATCTGCACCAACCAGGGTTTGCTCGCGCTCCGGGCCAGCATCTACCTGGCCGCCGTCGGCCCCGGCGGGCTCCGCAAGGTCGCCGAACTCTCGACGCGGAAGGCCCACTATGCGGCCGAGCGCCTGGCCGAGGTCCCCGGCCTGTCCCTCGCCTTCCCCGGCCCGTTCTTCAAGGAGTTCGTCGTCCGCTCCGAGAAGGACCCCGTCGCCGTCCTCGCCGAGGTCGGCCGCCGCGGCTATCACGGCGGGATCGCCCTGGGCCGCTGGCATCCCGAGCTGGCCGACGCCATCCTCGTCGCCGTGACCGAGAAGCGGACCAAGGCCGAGATCGACGGGCTGGCGGAAGCCTATCGGGCGGCGATGGGTTCGTCTTGAACGGGTCGATTGGGGATGATGGGAGTGACGCTCGATCGGGTCATCGTCGCCTTGGAGTGCCTGTCGGATGGACGAACCGGGCCCCCGAATCCTCGTGATCGCGGGCCCGAACGGGTCGGGCAAGACGACCTGCACGTCGTCGTACTTGCCTTCGGGCATGGCCTACGTCAATGCCGACGAGATCGCCGAGGATCGGCCCGGTCATCCTTCGCCATTCATCGACATTCCAGCGGGCCGGATCGCCCTGACGATGATGGAGGATTGCGAGCGGCGGATGGAAGGCTTCGCGGTCGCGACGACGTTGGCGACGCGATCGCTCGCGAGCCGGATCTCGCGACCTCGCCGTCCCGGTTATCATTGTCGTCTGGTCTTCGTCTGGGCACCCGGCGTCGACTTCTGAGTGCAGCGGGTGGCCTCCAGGGTGAGGGCCGGCGGCCATCACATCCCGGAAGAGACGATCCGCCGACGTTATACGGCGGGCCTCGAAAACTTCTTCCGCCTCGATCGCCCAATCGTCGACATCTGGGATGTCCTCGAAAATTAACAGCCTTGCTGGCCCCCGACGGATCGCGACCGGGCATCTCGGCGGGGCGGAAACGGTCTTCGATGCCGGACTCCGGAAGTCGATATCAGGAGGGGGGAAAGCATGAGCCGGAAAGATTCGGATCTCCAGACGCCCCGCGCCGCCGAAGGCCCGGAGCTGATCGCTGCGATGCAAAGTGGCGTGATCGCCGCCCTGCAAGACCATAAACGCCGGGGCAACGCGGTCGTCGGCTGGGACTCCGAAGCGCGGCGAGTCGTCTCGATCCCCTCGGCCGAGATCGTGATCCCCCCGGAGCTTGGGGCGTCCCCTTTCGCTCTCGATCCCGCGAAATAATCCGCGAACCCTTTCGAAGCGGCCCGCCCGCCGCGCCACTCCCCACCGATCCAGGGCCGCCATGTACAAGCTCGACCCGCCGAAGTTGCTCTTCGAGTCCAGCCGTCCCGGGCGTTCGACGGCGTTCGTGCCGGGCTCGGACGTCCCGGAGCGCCCGCTCGACGGGCTGATCCCGACGGACCACCTCTCGCCCGCCGCGCCGGCCCTGCCGGAATTGGGCGAGCTGGACATCGTCCGCCACTACACGAACCTCTCGACGCTGAACATGTCGATCGACGGGAATTTCTACCCGCTCGGCTCGTGCACGATGAAGTACAACCCCAAGCGCAACGAGCGGCTCGCCGGGCTCCCGGGGGTCGCGGCGTTGCACCCGTATCAGGACGAGTCGACCTTGCAGGGGATGCTCGCGATCCTCTTCGACATGCAGGGGATGCTCGCGGAGATCGCCGGCCTGCCCGCCGTCAGCCTCCAGCCGGCGGCCGGGGCCCAGGGCGAGCTGACGGCCCTGCTCTGCGCCGCGGCCTACTTCCGCGACCGGGGCGAGAAGCGGACCAAGGTCCTCGTGCCCGACAGCGCCCACGGGACGAACCCGGCCTCGGCCAACCTCGCCGGGTTCCAGGCCGTCACCATCCAGAGCAACGCCCGGGGGCTCGTCGACGTCGAGGACTTCCAGGCCCACCTCGACGACGAGACCGCCGTCTTCATGATGACCAACCCCAACACCGTGGGGCTCTTCGACCCGCAGATCCACGCCATCGCCGGGCTGCTCCACGACCGCGGCGCCCTGCTCTATCTCGACGGCGCCAACATGAACGCCATCCTCGGCCAGGTCCGGCCGGGCGACATGGGCGCCGACCTGATGCACTACAACCCCCACAAGACCTTCTCCGGCCCCCACGGCGGCGGCGGCCCCGGCGCCGGGCCGATCGCGGTCCGCGACTTCCTTGCCCCCTATCTCCCGAAGCCGCTGGTCGCCCGCCGCGACGACGGGACCTACTATCTCGACGACGACCGGCCCAGGTCGATCGGCCGGGTCCGGGCCTACTTCGGCAACGTCGGCGTCCTGTTCCGGGCCTACTGCTACATCCGGACCCAGGGGCCCGACGGGCTCAAGGCGGTGTCCGATCATGCCGTCCTGAACGCCAACTACCTGATGTCGCTGATCAAGCACGTCTTCCCGGTCCCCCTGGGCGACCGCTGCATGCACGAGTTCGTCGCCTCGGCCCGGACGATGGCCCGCGACCGCGGCGTCCGGGCCATGGACATCGGCAAGCGGCTGATCGACTACAACTATCACGCCCCGACGGTCTACTTCCCGCTGATCGTGCCCGAGGCGATGATGATCGAGCCGACCGAGACCGAGAGCCGCGACACCCTCGAAGCCTTCGCCGCGGCGCTGCTCGCGATCGCCGACGAGGACCCGCAGGTCCTCCACGACGCCCCCAGCACCACCCCGATCAGCCGGCCCGATGAGGTCCTCGCGGCCAAGTCCCCGGTGCTCAAGTGGGTGCCGACGCCGGCCTGATCGGCGGTCCGTCACCCGACCTTGACGAACTCGCCGCCCTTCTTCGAGACCCCGAGCGTGATCCGGTGCCGGCCCGTCAGCCGCCACCGGGCCAGGCTCGGGCCGGTCGTCAGGGCCACCAGGCAGGCCACGGCCAGGGCGATCGGCAGGAAGGTGTCGTCGACCAGCCCCGGCGGCCGGAACCGGTCGAGGGCGAGCACGCCCACCAGGATCGTGCAGAGCGGGGCGAGGTAGACCTGATCGTGGCCGGGGACGATCCATCGGGAGGTCCGGAGCCTCCCCCAGAGGCTGATCGGGGGGGCGTATCCCAGGCCATAGAGGGAGGCCCGGCCGAAGGCCAGGATCAGGATCGCGTTGACGAAGCCCAGGTGCAGGAATAGCCGGCGGGCCGCCGGGTCGGGGAAGAAGGACTCGGCCGCGAACAGGTACCAGCCGGCGAGCAGGCTGATGAGGACCCCGGCGTGGGCCGGCAAGATCCGCCCGGACCGGGCCTTGGGCTGGAGCTGGTCGAAGGGCCAGCCGCAGGCCGCCTCCCGGATCGCCTGCTTCGGGTCGTTCGCCCCGGCCTTCCGGTACCCCGGCCACGGGAACTTCGCCAGCGACACCCGGAGCCCGGCCCAGCCGACGAGGTATCCGGCCACCGCCGCCGCCAGGAAGTCGCGGGGCTCGGGCCAGAGCCGGATCGACAGGCCGATCAGGAAGGCGACGGCGTAGCCGAACGGCGTCGCCCCGGTCGTGAAGCTGGCGACGGCCACGATCGCCTGGTGGCCGATCAGGAACAGGCCGAGGACGATGAACGGCCCCGACGGCCCGTGGAACGCCGCCATGAGGGCGAGGGCCCCCGCCGGGAGGGCGTCCTCCCAGGACAGGGCGATCGGGCCGGCGGGCAGCGGCTTCCGGCTCGTCCAGGGGCCCCGCTCCAGCCAGATCCGGTAATCGCCCCGATACGCCGGGTGGAATGCCAGGGCCCGCCACCCGCCATAGGCCAGGGCGGCCAGTCGGGCGACCAGCATCCCCGGCCTCGGCACGTCCAGCGGCCGGCCGACCCGCCATTCCAGGTAGGCGTAGGGGGCCTCGAGCAGCAGGTAGATGAGGGCGAACACCGTCAGCGCGGCCCCTTCGGGCAGGACCACGCGGAGCCGGGTCAGGATCATCGGCCGAAGTCCTCGAAGTAGTCGTCGATCCGCCGGGTCGTCTCGGGGTAGATCAACCGCTCGAGGATGTCCCCCAGCGACCCCCGGCAGCCGGTCGAGCGGCGGAGGCCGTCGAGGGTGTCGAACGCGAGGACCGCGCCCTGATGGAGGATCACGACCCTCGTGGCGATCTCCTCGACCAGCTCCGGGACCGGGCTGGTCATCACGATCGTCAGCTCCTTGTTGCGGGCGTGGCGGAGCAGCACCCGCTTCATCGCGAGCAGGCCGGAGGGGTCGAGCCCGCCCGAGAACGGCTCGTCCAGGAGGAGCACCGGCGCCTCGGTCACCAAGGCCGAGCAGAGCGCCACCTTCTTCTTCTGGCCCGCCGAAAACGTCCGGATCGGCGAGTCGCCCTGCTCGGCCAGCTCGAACAGCGCCAGGAGCCGGCCGACGTGCTCCATGAGCCGCCCGGCCTCGACGTCGTAGAGCCGGCCCACGGCCAGGAGGAACTCGCGGCCCGTCCGGTTCCCGGGCAGCCAGGGCTGGTCGGGCAGGTAGACCGCCGTCCGCCGGATCGCCAGCTCATCCTCGACCGATCCCCGACGGGTCCGGCCGTCGATCCGGACCGACCCCTTGTAGGGGGCCAGGATTCCCCCCATCACCCCCAGGAGGGTCGACTTGCCCATGCCGTTGGGCCCGATGATGACGACGACCTCGCCGCGATCGATCCGGAGGTCGACCCCTTTCAAGACCGGCCTGACGCCGTAATGATGCGTCACGTCGAGCACTTCGATCACGCGAGCCGTCTCCTCATCCCACCCCGTCCGGGCCGGCTCCCTCGCGGGTCGACGGCCCGAGGCCCGGCCCGTCGGCGGCGACCACTCGGCCCCGAGTCTAACCGGTCGGTCGGGCGCCGGCACGCGCGACGCGCGGGCGGATCGGGCGGCGGCCCGTGCGGCCTCGGGCCTTGCGGAGGCGGGGCGGATCGGCCACGCTGGGAGGATGCCGGGGTCGACCCCGCGCGATTCGCGGACCCGCGGGGAGTCTTGCCCGGTGTCGATCGACGTGGTCGATTTCTCCAAGGTCTACGACCGGACGATGGCGGTGTCGGGCCTGACCTTCTCGGTCGAACCGGGGGAGATCCTCGGCCTGGTCGGGCCGAACGGGGCGGGCAAGACGACCACGATGCGGGCCCTGGCCGGCATCCTCGACCCCTCGAGCGGTCGGCTCTCCGTCGCCGGCCACGACCTGAAGGCCGACCCGGTCGCCGCCAAGCTGGCCCTGGCCTACGTGCCGGACGACCCGCACCTCTTCGACAACCTGACGATCTGGGAGCACTTCCAGTTCATCGCCTCCGCCTATCGCCTGCGCGACTGGGCCGCCGCGGCGGGATCGCTCCTGGACCAGTTCGACCTGGCCGAGAAGCGCGACGCGCCGTGCTCGGACCTCTCGCGGGGGATGCGGCAGAAGGTCGCGATCTGCTGCGGCTACCTCCACGACCCGGAGGTGATCATGCTCGACGAGCCGCTGACGGGGCTCGACCCGCGGGGCATCCGGACGATGCAGGAGTCGATCCGCCGGCGGGCCTCGGCCGGGGCGGCGGTGATGGTCAGCTCGCACCTGCTCTCGCTGGTCGAGGACCTCTGCACCTCGATCCTCCTGATGAGCCGGGGCCGCAAGCTCCTCCACGGCCGGCTCGCCGACCTCCGCGTCGAGGCGACCGGCGAGGGCCGGGCGGAGTCGCTCGAAGACCTGTTCTTCCGGCTCACCGAGTCGCCCGAGGCCGCCGCCGCCGTGGCCGGCCCGGCGGAGGCCTGACGTGGACCGATCGCTCTGGCTGCTCATGAGGCTCCGCTCCGGGGCGACGCTCCGCCGCTGGAAGCGGTCGCTGTCGAGGCCCAAGGGGATCATCCTGGGCGTCGTCACGGCGATGCTGTTCGTGCCCTGGGTGTTCTCGATCGTGGTCTCGGCCCGGGCCGGGATTCATCCCCCGCTCGATCAGGTCCGCCGGTTCGCCCCGCCCGCCCTGTTCGGCTTCACGCTCCTCTCGCTGCTGTCCTCGGCCGGCGAGCAGGCGCTTTACTACACGCCGGCCGAGGTCTCGTTCCTCTTCGCCGGGCCGTATCGCAAGCGCCAGTTGCTGGGCTACAAGCTGGTCGCGACGCTGGGCCTCTGCCTGATGTCGTCGCTGTTCACCGCGTCGGCCTGCCTGATGATCTCGCCGAGCCTGGCGTCGGCGTTCGTCGGCTCGTTGTTGCTGATGTTCTTCTTCCAGATGTTGCAGATGGTCCTCGGCCTGGGGTCAAGCACGCTGGGGGCGCTGGCCTGGAGCCGGGGCCGGCGGCTCGTGCTGGCGGCCCTGGTCGCCGCCGCCGGGCTGGCGCTGTCCTCGGCCCGGCCCTGGTGGGGCGAGGGCACGGCCTTGCAGACGCTGGAGCGGGTCGAGCGGTCGACGCCGATGATGGTCCTCCTGGCGCCGTTCGGCTGGTTCGTCCGGGCGTTCACGGCCGAGCGGGCGACGGACCTGGTTCGGTGGGGCGGGCCCTGCCTGGTGGTCGACCTGGCCCTCGTCGGGATGGTCTTCGCCCTGGACGCGAGCTACCTGGAGGCCACGGCGACGGCCAGCGCCCGGCGGTTCGCCAAGTTGCAGCGGATGACCTCGGGCGCGGGCGGGATGCGGGCGGGGGCCCGGAAGACGGGCCGGCTCCGGTTCCGGCCGCCGGGCGTCCCGTGGTGGGGCGGGGTCGGCCCCAACTTCTGGCGGCAGATGACCACGGCGCTGGGCGACCCCGGCAGGCTCGTCGGCCTCCTGGCGATGCTCTCGTTCATGCCCATCCTCTTCGGCATGCTCGCGGCCAAGGAGCCCAAGGCGGCCGTGCCTTTCTTCTACGCGAGCCTGGGCCTGATCCTCTGGATCTCGATCGCCGTCAGCGGCCTGCTGCCGTACGACTTCCGCGGGGACATCGACGTGATGGAGGAGCTGAAGGTCCTGCCGATCCCGCCCGATCGGCTGGCGCTCGGCCAGATCCTGACGCCCGCGCTGGTCGCCTCGGCCGCGCAGGGCGTCGCGATGGGCGGGGCGATCCTCGCCTTCGGCGGGCCGGGGCCGGCGATCTGGTCGATCCTGGCGTTCCTGGTGCCGATCAACCTGACGTTCTACGCGATCGAGAACCTCCTGTTCCTCTGGTATCCGTCGCGGATCGTGGCCGGCCAGTTCGACGTCGTGGCGATCGGCCGGCAGATCATGTTCCTGGCGGCCAAGGTCCTCGGGCTGGCCTTGGGCGCGGGGCTGGCCGCCTCGGCCGGGGCGCTGGCCTATTTCGCCTCGGGGCGGAGCCTCGGGGCGGGCCTGGTCGTGGCCTGGTTCGCCCTGGTCGCGGCCTCGCTGGCGCTGGTCCCGCTGGTCGGCCGGGCGTTCGCCGGGTTCGACGTCAGCCACGACGTCCCGGCGTGATCCGGATCACACCCGGTCGATTGCAGGTTTCCCGAGAGCTTGCCGCGATGACGATGAACTGCCGGGTCCTGCCGCACGAGACGGGCGACGGGGCCTGGAACATGGCCCTGGACGAGGCGTTGCTGGAGGCGGTGGCGGCCGACCCGTCGGCGGCGGCCCTGCGGACCTACGAATGGTCGGAGCCGACCCTGAGCCTGGGCTATTTCCAGGCGATCGCCGAGGCCGAGGCCGACCCCCGATGGCGGGGCGCGGCGATCGTCCGCCGGCCGACCGGGGGCGGGGCGCTCTGGCACGACCGCGAGCTGACCTACGCCGTCGTCGTCCCGGTCGGCCACCCGGCCTCGCGCCCGAGCCAGGCGCTCTACCGGGCGATCCACGGGGCCGTCGCCCGCCGGCTCCGCGAACTCGGGGTCGACGCCCGCCGGCGGGGTGAGGCCGATCTGACCGACGGCGGATCGCCCGGCCGGCCGTTCCTCTGCTTCAACGACCGCGACGCGGACGACGTCGTCTCCGGGGAGATCAAGCTGGTCGGCAGCGCCCAGCGTCGGCGCTCCGGGGCCGTCCTCCAGCACGGCTCGCTCCTCCTGGCCCGGTCCCCCACGACCCCCGAACTCGCCGGCCTGGCCGACGTCTCGGGGGCGCCTCCCGGGGCGTTGGCCTGGGCCGAGGTCCTCGCGGCCGAACTCCCCGCCGCGCTGGGGATGACCCCCGTGCCCTCGGCATCCCGCCCGGAGGAGCGGGCGCGGGCCGAGACGCTCCGCCGCGACGTCTACGCCCGGTCGACCTGGACTCGCCGCCGCTGACGGGAGGGCCCGCCCTTCCCGCCCTTCCCGAGGAATCTCTTCACTTCCCGCCGAAGTCCCGCCCGCGTATGATAGGATTCAGGAGCACAAATCCCGGATGGCCTCGGCCATTTCATCATTCCTTCATCATTGCTGCGGTTTCCGCCGGTCGTGATCATCTCGTTATTCGAAGTCCCGCGGCGACCGCGCCGCGCGTCGTGGCTCCTCGATTAACAATGGCTGATGACCCAAGAGATCGGGACGCTGCTCATGAAAGTCCAGTTGGTCGTCGTCCAGGGGAAACCGGAAGGGATGACCATCCCGCTGGCGATCCCGAAGTTCAAGATCGGCCGGGGCGAGGGCTGCCAACTCCGCCCCAACAATGACCTCGTCAGTCGCGAGCACGCCGAGTTCGAGGTCGGGGCCGACACGGTCACCGTCCAGGACTTGGGCAGCCGCAACGGGACCGATGTCAACGGCAAGAAGCTGGCGCCGCAACAGCCGCAGGCCCTCAAGAATGGCGACCTGATCAAGGTGGGCCTGCTCACCTTCGCCATCTCGATCGAGGGCATCCCGGTGGCCAAGGTCGCCGCGCCGGCCGCCGGCCCGGCCCGCAAGGCCTCCTCGCTCGACGACGTCAGCGGCGACGAGATCGACGCCTGGCTCGTCTCCGACGGGACCCGCCCCCAGCCCGACCGCCCGTCCGGGGTCTACGGGGGCGACACCATGACCCTCGACTCCTACAACGAGAAGGGCAAGGCACCGGCCCCGGCACCCGTCGCCACCGCCCCGCCCGCGGCCAAGGCCCCGGCTCCGGCCCCCGCGCCGATGCCCGCCCCGGTCGCCGCCAAGCCCGAGCCGGTGGCCGAGGCCGAGCCCGAAGTCGAGGGCGACGCCGATGTCGAGGCCGTGCCGTTCGAGGACGAGGTGGTGGAGGACGACGGGATCGAGGACCTCTCGGCGTCGCAGGCGGTCGAGGAGGCCGAGATGCCCGAGGACCTCGTCGACGAGTCGAACCCCTTCTACGTCAAGAAGAACCAGCCCGGGGCCGGCGGGCCCGATGCCGCCGCCAAGCCCGCCTACAAGGACTCCAGCGACGCCGCCAACGACATCCTCCGCAAGATGATGGATCGGCGCCGGGCTTCGAAGTCCTGACCACGCGCCCGGCGGCCGGGACCTCCCATCCCCGGCCGCCGGGCCCTCCACCGGCTCGACCCGAGGCGTGTCGGCCCGCCTCACGCCTCGAACCTTGACTCATGCCCGAAATCGAACTCTCCGCCCCCCCCACCTCGCCGATCCTCGTCGACCTGATCGCCCGCCTCGAACGCGAGGTCGTCGGCCAGCGTCCGCTCCTGGAGCGGCTCATCATCGCGCTCCTGGCCGGCGGTCACGTCTTGATCGAGGGCGTGCCGGGGCTGGCCAAGACCCGCTCGGTCCGGGCCCTGGCGCGGGCGCTCGACCTCCCGTTTCGGCGGATCCAGTTCACGCCCGACCTGCTCCCCGCCGACCTCACCGGGACGCAAGTCTATCGCCCGGCCACCGGGACTTTCGACGTCCGGACCGGCCCGATCGTCGCCTCGGTGGTCCTCGCCGACGAGATCAATCGGGCCCCGGCCAAGGTCCAGAGCGCCCTCCTGGAGGCGATGCAGGAAGGTCAGGTCACCGTCGGCGACCAGACCGTCATCCTGCCCGACCCGTTCTGGGTCCTCGCCACTCAGAACCCCGTCGAGCACGAGGGGACCTATCCCCTCCCCGAGGCCCAGCTCGACCGCTTCCTGATGAAGCTGCACGTCGACTACCCCGACCGGGCGTCCGAGCTGGCCATGCTCGACCTCGCCGACATCCCGGCCGCCCCCGAGCCCGCGCCCCTGCTCGGCCCCGCCGAAGTCCTGCTCCTCCGGGCCGAGGCCGCCGCCGTCCGGGTCGAGCCGGCGATCAAGGGATACGCCGTCGACCTCGTCCGGGCGACCCGCGACCCCGCAGCCTACGGCCTCGACCTCGCCCCGCTCATCGAGCTCGGCGCCAGCCCTCGGGCCAGCCTCGGCCTGATCGCCTCCGCCCGGGCCCACGCGCTGCTCGCCGGCCGCGACTTCGTCACCCCGCACGACGTCAAGACGCTCGCCCGCGACGTCCTCCGCCACCGGGTCCTCGCCAGCTACGAGGCCGACGCCGAGGGCCTCTCCCCCGACGACCTCATCCGCCGCATCCTCGACCACATCCGGGTCCCTTGACGCCCCGGTGGTCGATTGGACCGTAGGCTTGCCGTCTCAGCTCGCGACCCGGGCCAGTTCCGGCTCGACCTCGGGATCTCCGGAGTCGGCGTATCGCTCGCGCGGGAGGCGGGAGAGGGCGAGCCAGTAGAGCAGGCCGCCGGCGAAGATGGCGACGCTGATCGTCTGCGAGATCGTCATCCCGCCGCGGAAGATCCCCTCGTCGTTGCGGAGGTGCTCGACGAGGAAGCGGGAGACGGGATAGGTGAGCATCAGCAACGCCATGACCTCGCCGTCGCGCCGCCGGAGCGGGAAGTAGGCGTTGAGCAGGGCGAAGAGGATCAGGCCGTCGACCGTTGAGTAGAGCTGGGTGGGGTGCAGCGGGAGCGAGTGGGCGGCGTTGGGGGGGATCAGGCCGCGGGCCACCTCCGCCTCCCAGGGGGGGGAGTGCTTGGGGAAGGAGACGGCCCAGGGGAGGTCGCAGGCGTCGCCGTAGCAGCAGCCGTTGAGGAAGCAGCCGAGGCGGCCGATCGCGATCCCGAACGCCAGGGCGGGGGCGATCACGTCGAGCATCGGCCGGAGCGGGAAGGGGCGGACGGCCCGGTAGGCGAAGAAGGCGAGCGTGCCGCCGAGGATGCTCCCGTAGAGGACAATCCCGCCCTTCCAGATCTCGAAGACCTCCCAGAAGGTATGGACCCGCGTCCCCCAGTACTGGACGACGTAGAACGCCCGGGCGCCGACGAGGCCGCCCACGAAGACCCAGAGCGCGAGGTCGTAGACGATCTCGGGGTCGAGGTTCTCGCGCCGGGCCCGGCGGGCGGCGAGGGTCATCGAGCCGAGGAAGGCGAAGAAGAGCATCAGCCCGTAGCCGAAGATCTTCAGGCCCAGGCCGGGCACTTCGAAGAGGATCTGCCGCATGCGTCGCCTCGTCTCGTCTCGTCTCGGCGGGGTTGGTCCGGTGGGCCCTGAGCGTCTATTCGGGGATCTTTCTCGCAGGCGGGAAGGAGTCAATACGAATGATTGATGGCTGATGGCTGACGAAGAGTCGGGCATTTACCGGGAGCGGCATCGTCCGTCTTCCGTTCAATCAGCCATGACCCATTTTCCATCAACCATTCTCGGCCTCGGCCGGCCCGTCATCCGGGCAGGGCGGCGTTGTCGATCAGCCGGGCGGGGCCGACGCGGGCGGCGAGCAGGGCGACCGTCCGGCGGCCGGGGCCGACCTCGTACGCCGGGGCCAGGGTGTCGGCGTCGGCGACCTCGGCATAATCGAGCCGGGCCCGAGGCTCGGATTCTATCGTCCGGCGGAGGATCTGTCGAACCGAGTCGGCGTCGCGCGTGCCCGCCTCGACGGCGGCGATGGCGGCCCCGAGGGCGGCCGAGAGCACGACGGCGGCGCGGCGATCGTCGGCGTCGAGGTAGCGGTTCCGGCTGCTCAGGGCCAGCCCGTCGGGCTCGCGGACGGTGGGGACCGTCCGGATGGCGACGGGGAGGTCGAGGTCGGCGACCATCCGGCGAATGATGAGTTGCTGCTGATAGTCCTTGGCGCCGAAGAAGGCCGCGTCGGGCCCGACGATGTTGAGCAGCTTCAGGACGACGGTGGCCACCCCGCGGAAGTGGCCGGGCCGGCTCGCCCCTTCGAGCGTCGCGGCCAGGTCGGGGACCTCGACGAAGGTCGAGATCGGCCCTTGCGGGTAGACCTCGGCGACCTCGGGCACGAACGCGAGCCCGGCGCCGCCGACGGCGCAGAGGTCGAGGTCGGCCCCGAGGGCCCGGGGGTAGCGGCGGAAGTCCTCGTGCGGGCCGAATTGGGTCGGGTTCACGAAGATCGAGACGACGACGAAGCCCGATCCGGCCCGGGCCTCCTCGACCAGGCGGAGGTGACCGGCGTGGAGCGCGCCCATCGTCGGGACCAGGCCGATCGTCCGGCCTCCGCGGCGGGCGTGGGCGACGGCCTGGCGCGCCTCGGAGATGGTGGCGGCGATCGGGATCGGCGACGACGTCATCTCGATCGGGTCCGGTGCGGGCACGCGGTGTTGGTCGGGCATTCGTCGGCGTCCCGGGGGTCCACTTGGCCTTCGCGGCCCGGCCCTGTTATGGTGGAGCGATCGGGGCATCCGGTCAAGCCCGGCCGGGGTCGCGCGGCGCCCGGGGGTCCGGGGCCCGGCCGGCTTTCGACAAACCGTCCGGCCCCACCGCAACGGGGCCGCCCCCGGGCCGGGTCGCATCCCCGGCGGGCCGCCTCTCGCAAGGGCCGTCAACTCGTGAATCCCCCGCCTCCCGACCCCCACACCTCGTTCTTCTTCCGGCTCCTGGAGGCGACCGCCCAGCCGTTCGTGGCGGTCAACCTCGACCTCCGCTTCGTCCTGGTCAACCCGGCCTTCGAGGCGCTCACGGGATACTCGGGCGAGGAACTCCGCGCGATGACCGTGGGCGACATCACGCCGCCCCGATGGCGCGAGCCGGGGCTCCGGGCGATGGAGCAGCTCCACTCGACCGGCCGGTCGGTCCGGTACGAGAAGGAGTACATCCGCAAGGACGGCTCGCTCGTCCCGGTCGAGGCCGTGGTGGACGTCGACCGCGAAGATGGCGGGGACATCCGCGGGTACTTCTCGTTCGTGACCGACGCCAGCGACCGCAAGCAGGCCGAGCGGGCGCTCCGCGACTCCGAGGAGCAATTCCGGCGGCTCTACGACGAGGCCCCCTTCGGCTACCACGAGATCGACGCCTCGGGGACGATCGTCAACATCAACCGGACCGAGTGCGAGATGCTCGGCTATCCCCGCGAGGAGATGCTGGGCCGGCCGGTGTTCGACTTCCTCGACGAGGAGGTCCGCGAGGTCGCCCGCTCGGCCGTCCGCGAGAAGATCCGCGGCGACCGCCCGCTGGTCCCCATCGAGCGGCCGTACCACACCAAGGACGGCCGGAAGCTGATCATCTCGATTGAGGAGCGGTACCGGCTCGACGCCTCGGGGCGGATCGACGGCATCCGGAGCACGATGCAGGACATCACGGCGCGGGTCCAGGCCGAGGCGGCGCTGGTGGCCTCCGAGCGGCGGGCCCGGGCGCTCTTCGAGGGGATCGAGGACGTCGTCTTCGTCCACGACCTCGACGGCCGGATCGTCGACGCCAACCCCGCCGCCTGCCGACGGCTGGGCTACTCGCGGCGCGAGATCCTCGCCCTGAAGACGTCCGACCTCGACGACCTCGCGTTCGCGGCCGGCTACACCGACCGGCTCCGGCGGCAGAAGGAGCGGCGGCACGTCGCCTTCGAGGGGCGGCACCGGACCAAGGACGGGCGGTCGATCCCGGTCGACATCAGCACCTCGATGATCCAGCTCGAGGACCAGGACGCGATCCTGGCCGTCTGCCGCGACATCACCGAGCGCAAGGCCCTGGAGGAGGCCCGGCGGCAGTTCGCCGAGGCCGAGTCCTCCAACGCGCAGGCGCTGGAGGCCAAGAACCGCGACCTCTCGCGGTCCGAGGCCCGCTATCGGCGGCTGACCGAGGGGTCGCACGACGCCGTCGTCGTGGCCGACCGCGACGGGCGGATCACCCTGTTCAACCCCGCCGCCGAGCGGACCTTCGGCTATCCGGCCGCCGAGGTGATCGGCCGGCCCCTCTCCGACCTCATCCCCCAGGCCCTCGGCGACACCCGCCACGTCGGCCGGACCGCCGAGCTCAAGGGCCGCCGCAAGGACGGCGAGGAGTTCCCCCTGGAGATGTCGCTCAGCGCCGACGAGGGGGAGGGCGAGCTGCAATACATCGGCGCGATCCGCGACCAGACCGAGCGGCAGCGGATGCGGGCGATGCTCGTGCAGTCGGAGAAGCTCGCCTCGATCGGCCTGCTCAGCGCCGGCGTGGCGCACGAGATCAACAACCCGCTGGCCTACGTCGGCAACAACCTCGCCGTGCTCGACCGCGACTTCAAGGGCGTCCTGGCCATGATGGCGTGTTACGAAGGGGCCCACCCGGTGCTCGCCGAGGCCGAGCCCGCCCGGCTCGCCCGGGTCGAGGAGCTGAGCGAGGACCTCGACTGGCCCTACGTCCGCGACAACCTGGAGCGGATGCTGACCCGGACCCGCGAGGGGGTCCAGCGGGTGGCCAACATCGTCCAGAACCTCCGCGGCCTGGCCCGGACCTCGCCGCCGAAGATGGAGCCGGTCCTGATCCCCGAGCTCATCGCCCCGGCCCTGGAGATGATCCAGGGGCGAATCCGCCGGCGCGGGGTCGAGGTGGTCCAGTCGCACGAGTCGCCCCGGCGGGTCCCCTGCGTCGCCTCGCAGATCAGCCAGGTGATGCTCAACCTGCTGGTCAACGCCGTCCAGGCGATCGAGTCGTCGGGCCGCGAGCACGGCGGCCGGATCGCGATCTCCACCCACCCCGAGGGGGACTATTATGCCGTGGAGATCGCCGACGACGGCTCGGGCATCGACCCCGAGAGCCTGCCCCGCCTCTTCGACCCGTTCTTCACCACCAAGCCGGTGGGCGAGGGGACCGGCCTGGGGCTCTCGATTAGCCACGGGATCGTCACCGGCCACGGCGGCCGGATCGAGGTCGACAGCGCCCCCGGGCGCGGGACCCGGTTCCGGGTGCTCCTGCCGCTGGCCGCCACCACCGCGTGATTCGACGCCCCCCGCCCGGAGCAACCGCGATGCGAGCCCCCGCGAAATACACGCTCCTGATCGTCGACGACGAGCCCGACGTCTGCGACTCGGTCCACGACCTGCTCCGCCGCGAGTTCCGGGTCCTCAAGGCCCACTCCGGCCAGGAGGGGTATCGGCTGATGCAGGAGCAGGAGGTCCACATCATCATGACCGACCAGCGGATGCCGCAGGTCTCCGGCGTCGAGCTGCTCACCAAGATCAAGGCGAAGAACCCCCAGGCCGTCCGGATGCTCTTCACCGGCTACGCCGACCTGGAGTCGATCATCGCCGCGATCAACCAGGGGCACGTCTACCAGTTCCTCAAGAAGCCCTGGCAGCCCGAGGAGCTGCTCGACGCCGTCCGCCAGGCGGCCCTGGAATACGAGCGGCTGATCGTCGACGCCGACGTGAGCGAGAAGCTCCGGTCCGAGATCGCCGGCCTCCGCGGCCGGATCGAGACGCTCGAGGCCGAGGTCCGACGCCTCGGCGGCTCGCCCGGGTCCGCCTGAGCAACCGCGCCCGACCCGGGGACCTCCCTCGGGAGCGGCGAGGAATCGGGAAAAATGGTTGATGGTTGATGGCCGAACGAAGGCGGAGATTCACCGAGAGAGGGGTCGTCGGCCTCGCCGATGGTCGGCCATGACTCATCATCCATGAACCATTTTCGATCCCGGACCGCTTCGAAGGCGGAGCGACCGAGTCCCCATCCCCGATCCGGCCCGGCGGCCACGCCCGCCGCCGCCGATGACGCCCGGAGACGGCGATGCAAGGGCGGCGACCTACCCTGTTGATCGTGGACGACGAGCCCGACGTCCTGGAGAGCCTCCGGCACCTCTTCCACCGCGCCTATCGGGTCCTGACCGCCGAGGCCGGGGGGCCGGCGATCGCGATCCTGGAGCGGGAGGACGTGCACGTGATCCTCTCCGACCAGCGGATGCCCGGGATGACCGGCGACGCCTTCCTTGCCCGGGCCCGCCACGTCCGGCCCGACGCGGTCCGGATGCTCTTCACCGGCTACGCCGACATCCAGGCCGTCATCAACGCCGTCAACGACGGGCGGATCTTCCGCTACATCCTCAAGCCCTGGGACCCCGCCGAGCTCGAAGGCCTGATCCGCCAGGCGGTCGACCAATACGATCTCCTCGCCGAGCGGAAGCGGCTGATCGTCGAGCTCCAGGACGCCAACGCCCGGCTCACCGGGGCCAACCAGGAGCTGGCCGAGGCCAACGTCCTCAAAGGGGCGTTCATCGAGGTCGCCAGCCACGAGTTCAACACGCCGATCACGCTCGTGCTCGGCCTCAGCGAGCTGCTCCGGCTGCTCGACCCCGGCCGCGACCCGCGCGAGCGCGACGTGATCGAGCGGATCGCCGCCGGCGCCCGCCAGCTCGCCCGGCTCGTGGCCAACACCCTCACCCTGATGCGGGCCGACGACTTCCGCCACACCATCCGCCGCGAGCCGGTCGACCTCGCCGCGCTGCTCCGCGACGTCGCCGGGCGGGTCGAGCCGTTCGTCGCCGCCCGCCGCCAGCGGCTCGACCTCGACGTCGCGGCCGACCTCGGCGCCTTCGACGTCGACGCGGCCAAGATCGGCGACGCCGTGCTCAATCTGCTCACCAACGCCATCAAGTTCACCCCCGACGGCGGCGAGATCGCGCTGAGGTGCCGGCTCACGGCGGCCGACGAGGCCGAGGTCGTCGTCGCCGACCGGGGGATCGGCCTGGAGCCCCGGGCGCTCCGCCAGATGTTCCAGCCGTTCTTCACCGAGTTCGACCCCAGCCGCCACTCCTCGGGCGACTTCGGCTTCCAGAAGCGCGGGCTGGGGCTGGGCTTGAGCATCGTCCGCCAGTTCGTCGAGCTGCACGGCGGCCACGTCTCGGCCGAGAGCACGCAGGGCGAGGGGACGCGGATTGCCCTCCGCCTGCCCCGTCACCCGTTCCCATCGCCGCCGGATATCGTAGAATTGGGGGAGTCGGATGCGGTGCAAGGGGCGCGAGGTTGACGGGCTCGTCCCGGCTCGCACGGGCCGGGCCCCGCCTCCGACACCACAGGATCACGCGATGCCGACCGCCCTGATCGTCGAGGACGAGCCCGAGGCCAACTGGCTGCTCTCCATGCTGGTCCAGCTCCGCGGCTACGAGACCGCCTCGGCCTTCACCGGCGGCGAGGCCCTGGAGGCGGCCGGGCAGACCCGGCCCGACATCGTCTTCCTCGACCTGATGCTGCCCGACATCAACGGGTTCGACGTCTGCCGGACGCTCAAGTCGAGCCGGCCCACCAGCGCGATCCCCGTCGTGATGGTCACCGCCCGGCTCGCCGACGAGAACCGGCTCCAGGGGTTCCGCGCCGGGGCGACGGACTACGTCCCCAAGCCCTACACCCCCGACCAGATCTTCGGCGCGATGGCCCACGCCGACGCCTGGAAGAAGCGGCTCGACGACGAGGGGCACGACGAGGGGACCATCCCGCTCGACCCCTGCGGCGACGTGGCCCACCTCCGCGACATCTCCCGGCTCTGGAGCCTCCTGCTGGCGCGGACCCCGCTGGCCGAGGACGCCGCCCGGACGCTCGACCAGGTGCTCGTCGACCTCGCCCATCGCGCGGTCGCCTGGGGCGGCAAGCGCGGCTCCGGCCTCGTCGCCACGCTCGGCTATCGCTGGGACCACGACCGCGTGGTCATCACCCTCCGCGACGAGTCGGGCTGGTTCGCGGCCGACCCCCCGATGCGGCCCGAAGGCCTCGGCGGCGCGATCGCCCGCGGCCACTTCGACGAGGTCGCCTACAACCAGGCCGCCGGCCAGGTCGTCATGACCAGCCTCTTCCCGGCCGCGAGCTGAAGCGAAGCCCCGGTCATCCGTCGGCAACCGAGAAGAGTGGGGTGGAACTTGCCCGAGGCCGCCGACCCGCCCAGCACGGCCGACCGGGCGCTCGCCCGGGCCCTCCGCGCCTGGGGCGGCGACGAACTCGACCGGACCGCGGCGCGATTCGCCCCGGCCTGGCGCGAGCGGCTGGCCCCGGCCCGGCTCGCGGCGGGCAAGCTGACGCCCGAGGCGGCCTGGGACGGCTTGCGCCGCGACCACGACTCGTCGAGCCGGCCCGACCCGACCCGGGTCCATCCCTCCTGGTTCGTCCGGGCCCTGAGGGGCGAATCGCCCGCCGTCCGCCGCGCGGTGGCCGCCCACGCCCGCGGGCCGCTCCGCGAGGCGCTCCGCCTCGGCCCCGACGCCCCGACGCCCGGCCCGCCGGCCGACCCCGAGGCCGTCCGATGGGCCCTGGCCCTCTGGTCCGAGCGGCTCGTCGGCGACGTGACCGACCGGCTCGACGACCCGCCCGTGATCGTCGCCCTGACGCACCTCTCGCCCCGGGACCTTACGCGCCTGGCGCGGGTGACCGGCCTGGCCAAGCACGCCTTCGCGATCGAGGGGCCCGGGGTGGCGCTCGACGACGAGTCCTGGGTCCGGACGACCTCGGCGGATCGCGTCCGCCTCGGCTACTTCCGCCGCCACATCGGCCGGGCCGACCCCCGCCTGGCCCGGCTCGCCCGGCTCGACCTCCAGGTCATCGGCGACGATCGGCGGCGCGGGCATTCCCGGGTCGGGCTGCTCACCTTCGGCCGGCTCCTGGCGGCGGCCGAGCCGCACCGGGCCCGCTGGGCGATCCAGCACCTCCCGTACCCGATCGCCAAGTTGATGCGGGTCAAGGACGCGCCCGACCTGCCCGCGCGGGCCCTGGTCGCCTGGGAAGATTGGGTCCTCGAAGCGGCCTGGGCCCGGCTGCTCACCGAAGGCCGGCTGGCCGGCGGTCGAAGGGAGGCGGCGCCTTGAACCTCGACGGCCCCGACCCCTGGCAGGCCGCCGACACCATCGGCCGGGCCGGCGTCGACGCCGGCCCGCTCGGGCTCCTGCCCAGCCTGACGCGCCGCCAGGTCCGGCTGATGCGCCGGCTCGGCCCCGACGGCCCTCGGCTCGGCCCCGACTCCATCCTCGCCGGCCTGGCCGAAGTCCTCGGCGGCGGGGTCGTCGCCGACCGCTTCGAGGTCCACTGGCGAGGCTCGGGCCTCCGCCGGCCGGGGGCGGTCGCGCAACTGGCCTGGCCCCGGCTCTCGGCCCGGGTCGGCCTGGGGATCGAGCCGGCGCTGGCCCACGCGGTCGTCGACCGCCTGCTCGGCTACGAGCGGACCGCGGCCGAGGGGCGGTTGCAGATCACCCCGGTCGAGTGGGGCATCCTCTCGTTCGTGATCGCGCGCGGCCTCGACCGCCTCGATCGGACGCCCGGCCCGCTCGGCGCCTGGGACCTGACCCTCGATCGCGTCGGCCCCGACCCGTTCGACCCCGAAGGGCTCGGCCCGATCGTCACCTGGCGGTGGCGGGTCCGGGTCGGCCCGACCGCCGCCTCGGCCCGGCTCTGGTTCCCCGAGTCGATCCTGGCCGCCTGGCTGAACGACGAGCCCCCGGCCTCGGACCCCGGCACGTCGCCCGGACCGCTCGGCCGCTTCGCCGACCTGGGAAGCGACTGGCGGGCCGAGGCCGGCACGGTCTCGCTGCCCCGGGGCCTGGGCCGGCTCCGACCGTCGGCCCTGCTCCTGATCGAAGGGGCGCCGCTCCGGGGGACGCCCCGGAGCCCCGAGGGCTCCGTCGACCTGGCCCAGTCCGACGGCGGCTCCCGCTCCTGGTTCCGGGCCCGCCCCGCCCCCGACTCCGCCGCCGCCCGGCTGATCCTCGAGACGCCCCTGAGGCGTATCCTCACCCCCCGGGAGACCCCGACCTTGGCCACCTCCGCCGACCCAGCCACCACCCCCGGCGGCGCCGTCGCCGTCGCCGCCGGCGACATCCCGGTCACCCTCACCGTCGAGCTTGGCCGGGTCCACCTGCCCCTCGCCCGCCTCGCCGAACTCAAGCCCGGCGACGTCCTCGAACTCGGCCGCCACGCCCGGGAGCCCGTCGATCTCACCTCCGGCGGCCGACTCGTCGCCCGCGGTGAACTCGTCCAGGTCGACACCGAGCTGGGCGTCCGGGTGACCCAGGTCTTCCTTTGACAGGCCACCCGGAAGGCGTTCTCAAGGAGAGTGTCGCGGCGGGGCTTTTCGTAGGGTTTGTCGAGTGCGACGAGGCCCATCAGGATCGGTCATCGAACATGGTGGGCCTCGTCG
>JAABUX010001880.1_pt1 | contig 30737 bp, 26 predicted proteins | sample 5561851 | NCBI WGS metagenome assembly JAABUX01 (sample SAMN10711883, study PRJNA513361) | rock metagenome | isolation source: Antarctica rocks | place: Antarctica: Victoria Land, Richard Nunatak red sandstone | collected 2016-01-03 | reverse complement strand
GGATGGTGGGCCTCGCTCCACTCGGCCCACCCGACGCGGACAGCTTCCTTCGAGTCGATTGGTGGTCAGGTCTTGGCCAACCGCGTGACTCTTGCGGTGGTCTGAGATCCGCGACCGGGGGCAATCGCATGGCGTACTGGGACAAGCGGACCCTGAAGCTGCCGGAGAAGCACGGCTGGCACGCCCGGCCGGGCTTCAAGATCTTCGTCGCCGACCGGGGTGCCGTGCGGTTCGACTTCCCGGAGGACTGGGTGGTCATCCCCGACCCCGACTCGATCAAGTTCCACGACCGGCATCCGCCCGACGACGACTGCACGCTGGCCGTCTCGGTCATGCACCTGCCGCCGGCCGACTGGAGCAAGATCCCGCTGGCGGGCTTGGTCGCCAAGCTCGTCGAGCACGACAGCCGCCCGGTGACCTCGCGGGGCGAGGTCGTCGACGTCCCCCGGGCTGACCTCGACCTGTCCTGGGCCGAGATCCGGTTCGCCGACCCCGGCGAGGACGACCGCCCGGCCCGCTCGCGGACCGCCCTGGCGCGGGCCTCGAACGTGCAGCCGCTGATCACGCTCGACTTCTGGGAGGACGACGCCCCCCGCCTCGTCGAGGTCTGGGACGAGATCCTCCGCTCGTTGCGGGTCGCCGAGCCGATCCTCGACCCGACGCTGGGCCAGCCGAACCGGGGTTGAGCCGGGCGACGACCGTCGCGGCGACTCCTCCAGAGGTCTCCTCCGGTGATCCAACATCCCCCCCCACCCCGGCCCGGCCGAGGCCGCGCGATCGGGCCCTGGCTCGTCCTCGGCCTGGCGATCGCCTGGGTCGCCCTGGCCCGCGTCCCGCTGGTCCTCAACGCCGCCGGCCACCTCGACAGCGACCTCGCCGTCGACGGCCTGACGCTGCTCGACGCGACGCGCGGGCACTGGCGATGGCACTACCCGGGGACGCCCCACATGGGGGCCCTGCCGGTCCTGCTCTCGTGGGCCCAGGCGATGGCCTGGGGCGTCGGCCCGATCGCGCTGGTCTCGGGCGGCGTGGTCGCGTATGCCGGGCTGATCCTGGCGACGTTCGGGCTCAACCGCCGGGCCTTCGGCGCCTCGGCGGCCTGCTGGGGGCTGGTCCCGCTGGCGTTCGCCTCGACCGGGACGATCTGGCTCTCGGGCCGGATCACCGGCGGCCACCTCCTGACGGCCGCCTGGCACGCCGGGGCCTTCGCCCTGCTCTACGGCTGCCTGGCCCGGGGCGGGGCCCGGCGGTCGGCGATCCTGGGCCTCTGGTCCGGGCTCGGCCTCTCGCTCGACTCGATGTTCGCCGTCACCTGGCTCGGCCTGGTCCCGGCGGCGGCCCTGGGCTGGTGGTGGGGCGGTCGAGGCGAGGCCGGGCCGAGGCCCGCGGGCCGGGCGACCGCGTGCGTCCTGGCGTTCGCCCTGGCGGCCGGCCTGGGCCTGACGCCGCGGGCCCTCGGGGCGTGGGCCGACCCCCACGACGCCTACCGCGAGCAGTTCGAGCCGGTCACGCGCGGCGACGTCCTGGCGGGCCACGCGAAGATCCTGGCCCTGGACTGCCTCCCCCGGCTGATCGCCGGCCATCGCCTGCCGGGCCTCCAGGCGGAGCCCGACCCGGCCACGCTCGCGGGCGGCGCGGGCGGCTCGGGCGGGCCGAGGGGAGGGAGCATGACCTGGCTCGCCGCGATCGTCGCGACGGCCTCGCTCGCCCTCTTCGCCGGGGCGATGTCGAGCCTGGCGTTCGACCCCCCGGCCCGACTCCGGCCGGGCCCCGATCGCCCTCCCGGTCTGGCCGACCCGGCGCGGCGGGCGGTCCGCTGGGGCCTGCTCCTGTCCTCGGCGGCGGTCGTGGCGGGCTTCGTCGCCAACCGGAACATCTTCAACTCGGACAACTACCGCTACCTGGTCTTCCTCCTGGTCCCCTCCTCGGCGGGGACCGGGCTCCTGCTCGGCCGCCGGGCCTCGCGAGGGCCGGCCGGGGCGTGGCTGGCCGGCGCGGTCGCCCTCGGGTTCGCCGCCCTGATGACGGCGGACTCGGCCCGGTGGTACGCCCGGCTCGGCTGGGTCGACGCCTCGGGCCGGCCGGTCCGCAAGGCCGTCGACGACCCGGCGCCGGCCTGGCTGGCCGCGCACCCCGAGGTCACGGCCATCTTCGCCGACTACTGGGACGCCTACCGCCTGGCGTTCCTGGCCGGCGGCCGGGTCCGGGGCGTGCCGTTCCCCGAGTATCCCGACCGCTTCCCCGAGGTCGGCCGGGGCCTGCCGGGCGGTCGCCCCCGGACCCTGATCGTCCGGCCCGGGCCGGTCGGCCCGCTCTACCGGGCCCGCGCGCTGTCCGAGGGGGGCCGCGAGGTCCACCGGGCGGGCGGGCTTTCCGTCGTCGACTGGCCTCCTCGAACGGGGACATCGCCGTGAGCACCGAGCCGCCGCCCACCGAGGCGGTCTGGACCTTCGAGCGCCGCCCCTGGGGCGTCGGCGACGCCCTCGCCCTGGCCGCCTGGACCGCCGCGCTGGTGGCCTTCTTCTGGGACGCGGTCACGCTGCGGAAGGCCCTGTTCTACTTCGACATCACCGAGATCAACTACTCCTATCGCGACTTCTTCGCCTCCGAGCTGCGCGCCGGCCGGTTCTCGCGGTGGCACCCGGGCCTGTACAACGGGATGCCGCTCTACGCCGAGAGCCAGGCGGGCTATCTGCACCCGCTCAAGTGGGCGCTCTATCCCTGGCTGGCGACCTGGCAGGCGTTCAACCTCGACACGGTCGGCTCGATCTGGCTGACGGGCGCGGCGACCTACGGGTGGCTCCGCCGCCACGTCGGCCCGGCCGCCGCGCTGACGGGGGCCGCGCTGTTCGGCCTGAGCGGGTTCGTCTGGGCGCACCTGATCCACACGAGCATGACCAACGCCCTGATCAGCGTCCCGCTGGCATTCTGGGCCCTGGAAGCCGCCTGGGACGGCGGGCGGCTCCGGGGCGTCGGCCTGGGCGCGCTGGCGCTGGCCTGCCAGGTGTTCGCCGGCCACTTGCAGGACACGATCCTGACCGCCGGGGCGATCGGCCTGTATGCCCTGTATCGCTCGGCGACGGTCCGGGGCCTCCGCGCCCGGCTGTCGGCCCTCGGGTTCGCCGCGCTGCTCGGCGGCCTGGGCGTGGCGGTGGCCGCCGTGCAGTGGGTCCCCTCGAAGGACCTCCTCGACCGCTCGCCGCGCGTGGGAGGGCTGACCTGGGAGCAGATCACCTACGGCTCGTGGTCGCCCGAATTGCTGCCGACGCTCCTGGTCCGCGAGTCCTACGGCACCCTCGCCCGCGACACCGACTGGCAGGACGGCTACTACCCGTACCACGAGATGAACGCCTACATGGGCCTCGTCGGCCTGATCCTGGCCGTGGTGGGCGCGGGGGCCTGGCGCGACCGCTGGGTCGGGTTCTGGATCTTGCTGGCGGGGGTGGGCGTCCTGTTCATGCTCGGCAAGTTCACCGCCCTGTTCGACTCCATGAACCTCGTGCCGATCGTGGGCAGCTCGCGAATCCCGGTGCGTTATCACCTCTGGGTCTCGCTGGCCGTCGCCGCGCTGGGGTCGGTGGGGGTCGACCGGCTGGCCCGGCCCGGCAAGGTCCGGCTCCGGACGGCGGGCGGCGTGGCGATCGCCCTGCTGGCGGCGTCGGCGGCGATCCTCGTCTACGACTACGCCCCGGCCTGGATGGAGTCGCGCCGGTGGGACACGCCGGAGCATCGCGAGCACTTCGGCTGGCTCGGCCGCGAGCTGGCGGTGGCCTCGGCGCGGACGGCGGCGATCGCCCTGGCGGCCTGGGCCGTCGCCACGCGGGCGGCCGGCGAGGCCCGGGCGTCGCGGCGGGCCCGTCTGGCCCGGGCCCTGCCGCTGCTGGTCCTGGCCGACCTGCTCGGCTCGCACGCCGCCGACGTCCCGACGATCGACCCGGCGTACTTCACCCGGGCGCCCCTGTCGGCGTCGCGGATCAAGGCCGACCCGGGGACGATCCGCGTCTTCGGGGCCGCCGAGCGGTCGGCCGCCGAGCCGGGTTTCGCGTCGCGCCCGGTCGACTTCTTCGAGGTCCGCGACACCCTGGCCTGGGCCCTCCCGCCGATCTGGGGCCTCCCCTCGGCGATGGGGCACACGCCGATCTACCCGCGGCGGCTGCTGACCTTCCACGACCACGCGCACCCGTCGATGACCCGGTTCGACGCGGAAGGGGTGACGCACCTGCTCACGGGACGGCCGATCCCGGGCTTCCCCGGGCCGGTCGAGCGGGCCGGGCTGTCGTTCATCCACCGCAACGCCTCGGCCCAGCCGCGGGCCCGCCTGATGGGCCGGCCGGCGTACGTCGCCGACGAGGCCGCCGCCGCCCACGCGCTCGACGATCTCGGCCCCGCGATCCGCGACCGCGTGATCGTCGAGGACCCCGGCCGTCCCCTGGCCGAGGGGGCCGAGGCCGTCGGCCCGGCCCGGATCGTCGTCGACCAACCCGAGCGCGTGGAGGTCGAGGTCGACGCCGGGGCGCCGGCCTATCTCGTGCTGGCCGACACCTTCGACCCCGGCTGGTCGGCCACCCTGGACGGCTCGGCCGCCCCGATCCGCCCGGCCTTCGCCGCCTTCCGCGCGGTGTACGTCCCCGCGGGCCGGCACCGCGTCGCCTTCTCCTACGAGCCGTCCGGCTTCCGGGCCGGGCTGATCGCGACGGCCCTGGGCCTGGTGGGCGTGCTCGCCTGCCTGGCCTGGCCCCGCCCCGTCGCGGCGGCCGACCCTCCGCATGGCCCCTCGGGCTGGCCCGGGTGGTGGCCGATCGCCTTCGCGGCCTGCCTGGCGATCGCGATCCTCGGCTCGGCCGTCCGGGTCGGCCCGGGCGGCCTGGGCCTCCACCCGCGCTGGGCCGGCTCGTTCCACCGCTTCACCTGGGCGGCCGACATCGACGCGATCAAGCCGATGGGCAAGTCGCTGGGCCGGTGAGCCCGGCGGGGCGGCGGACGTCGGGGGATCGCCGCGGTCGGCCGATCTCCCTGGCGGCGGGGGCTCCGGGCCGATAAAGTGTTGAAAATAGGTCGAGTCCGATCGGCCCGCCCCCTCGACGCGGGGCGGGGCGGGCCGGCCCTCGGGAGGCTTGGCGCGATGCGCGACCGGCTCGGGCGGCGGATGGGGATGATCGCGGCCTGGGCGGCGGTGGCCTGCGCCGGGCCCGGGGCCGCGCCGGGCCGGGCCGTTGCGGCGGCGCCGGCCGCCGTCTCGCGCGAGGAGGTCGAGCAGTCGATCAAGTCGGGCGTCGCCTTCCTGCTCAAGCAGCAGCGGCCCAACGGGACCTGGGGCGGCGAGGCCGGCGAGTCGGCCCTGGTCACGCTCGCCCTGCTCACCGCCGGCGAGTCGCCCGAGTCCGAGCCGCTGCGCCGGGCGCTGGAAGCCCTCCGCAAGATCCCGGTCAACCCGGCGCACGAGACCTACACCGTCGCCCTGATCGCGATGTCGTTCGCCGCCGCGAACCCCGAGAAGTATCGCGACGACATCGCCCGCGGCGCCGAGTGGCTGGAGAACGCCCAGACCCGGTCGGGCGCCTGGACCTACAACGACGGCTTCGGCCGCGGCGGCGGCGGGGGCGACAACTCGAACACCCAGTACGCCCTGCTCGGCCTCCACGCCGCCAGCGAGGCCGGCTTCGCCGTCAGGCCGGAGGTCTGGCTCCGGGCCCGCCGCTACTGGGAGCTGGCCCAGAACGCCGACGGGAGCTGGGGCTACCACCCCCACGGCGGGGCCACCGGCAGCATGACCTGCGCCGGGATCTCCAGCCTGATCATCACCGGGCTCAAGCGCTCCCAGGGGCGCGAGTCCCTCGTCGGCGACCGGATCGACCGCTGCGGCGAGGAGGGGATCAACCTCAACCTCCAGCGCGGGCTCGACTGGATGGCCGCGCACTTCGACGTCCGCCAGAACATCAACTCGGGCGGGACCTGGCATTTCTACTACCTCTACGGCCTCGAGCGGATCGGCCGGCTCTCGGGCCGCCGCTTCTTCGGCCAGAACGACTGGTATCGCGAGGGGGCGGCCCTGCTCGTCCGCGCCCAGGACAAATTCCAGGGGTTCTGGCAGGGGCAGGGGACCGAGTCCAACGGCCTGATCACGACCAGCTTCTCGCTCCTGTTCCTGGCCAAGGGGCGGGCGCCGGTGCTGGTCAACAAGCTCCGCCACGGGCCCGGCCCCGACTGGAACAACGACCACGACGACATCACCAACCTCGTCGGCGTCATCTCGCGCGACTGGAAGCACCTGCTCACCTGGCAGGTGATCGACCCCAACTCCGCGACCGTCGAGGACATGCTCCAGGCGCCGATCGCCTACCTCAACGGCCACCAGGCGCCGCTCTTCTCGGCCGACGGCAAGGCCCGGCTCCGCGACTACGTCGAGCAGGGCGGCGTGATCGTCGCCGAGGCCTGCTGCGGCCGTCGCGAGTTCGACGCCGGCTTCCGCACCCTCATGAAGGAGGTCTTCCCCGAGCCCGAGCTCGACCTCCACCCCCTGGCCGAGGACCACGCCGTCTGGCGGTCGAAGTACCGGCTCGACCCGGCCGCGCACCCGCTCTGGGGCATCGAGCACGGCTGCCGGACCGTGGTCTTGTACTCGCCCGACGACCTGTCCTGCTACTGGAACCAGTTGGAGAACGCCCCGGCCAACCCCCGGGTCCGCTCGGCCACGGCGCTGGGGCAGAACATCGTCGACTACGCCACCGGCCGCGAGCTGCCCGCCGACAAGCTCGACGTCCGCGACGTGGCCGACTTCAAGGAGGACCGCCCCCGCCGCGGTGCCCTCCGGATCGCCAAGCTCCGCCACGCCGGCGACTGGAACATCGCCCCCCTGGCCATCCCCAACCTCACCACCGCGCTCCGCGACAAGCTCAAGTTCGACGTGGTCATCAACCACAAGGAACTCTTCCCCCGCGACCCCGGCCTGGTCCACTATCCCCTGGTCTACCTCCACGGCCGCGCCGCCGTCGAGTTCTCCGAGGAGGACCGCGTCGCGATCCGCCGCCACCTCGCCCCCGGCGGCGGGACCCTCTTCGCCGACGCCGCCTGCGGGAGCCCCGCCTTCGACGCCGCCTTCCGCCGCCTCGTCGCCGACCTGATGCCCGGCAGCCCGCTCGTGCCCATCCCCAAGCATGACGACTTCTACACCCGCAAGCTCGGCTACGACCTCGCCGACTGCCGCCTCACACCCGCCGCCGGCGGCAAGCTCGACTTCCCCGAGCTCGAGGGCGTCCGGGTCGACGGCCGTTGGGCCATCATCTATTCCAAATATGACCTCGGCTGCGCCCTCCAGAAGCAGGCCGGGATCGAGTGCCGCGGCTACACCCACGAGAGCGCCCTCCGGATCGCCACCAACATCGTCCTCTACGCCACCTTGCCCTGAGACCCCTCCCGGGGAGGAGCCGACCGCATGGCCACCGCGACCTCGACCCCTCCGGCCGCGACCGCGTCGCCGACCCAGGCCCAGACCCGGAACCCGGCGGACCGCCATTTCCGGATCTCGCTCGACCTCTACAACCGCATGATCGAGCTCGGCCTGCTGGGCCCCCGCGACCCGATCGAGCTGCTCGACGGCCTCCTGGTGACGAAGATGCCCAAAGGACCTCGCCACGTCACCTCGACCCACCGCGCGTTCAAGATCCTGCTGGCCCGGCTGCCGGACGGCTACCATCCCCGGTCCGAGGCCCCCGTCGAACTCCCCCTGGGCCCCGACGGCGACAGCTCGCCCGAGCCCGACGTGGTGGTCGTCCGCGGGAGTGACGATCTCTACAACCATCGCCACCCCGGCCCGGGCGACGTCCTCCTCGTCGTCCAGATCGCCGACAGCTCGGTGGCGTCCGACCGCAAGGCCCTCCGCCGGTTCGGCTGGGCGGGCATCCCGGCGGTCTGGATCGTCAACCTCCGCAACGGCACGGTCGAGGTCTACACCGGGCCGTCCGGCCCCGTCGAAGACCCCGGCTATGCCGAGAAGGTGACCCGGGGTTCCGACGGAATCCTGGAGATCCGGCTCGACGACGCGACGGTCGGCGACCTCCGCGTCGCGGACCTCCTCGCCTGATCCGTCGAGGCGAGATCGCCCCCGGGGACCCCAGCCAATGTCGACGATCCGGCTCGCCACCGAGGCCGACGCGGGGCAGATCCGGGCGATCTACGCCCCGCACTGCGAGGCCGACTCGCCCGTCTCCTTCGAGGTCGAGCCGCCGACGGTCGAGGAGGTCCGGCGGCGGATCAGCCGGACGCTGGAGCGGTTCCCGTGGCTGGTCCTCGACGACGGCGGCGAGGTCGGGGGCTACGTCTACGCCGGGCCGCACGGCGAGCGGGCCGCTTATCTCTGGTCGGTCAACGTGTCGGCATACATCCGTCAGGGCAGGCAACGATCGGGGATCGGGCGGGCCCTCTACACGTCGCTCTTCGCCCTGCTCCGGGCCCAGGGCTTCGTCAACGCCTATGCCGGGGTGGGGCTGCCCAACCCGGCGAGCGTCGGGCTGCACCGGGCGGTCGGCTTCACGCCGGTCGGGGTCTACCGGGGCGTCGGCTTCAAGTGCGGGGCCTGGCAGGACGTCTCCTGGTGGGAGCTGGCCCTCCGCGACCGCCCGGACCGGCCCGAGGCGCCGCTCGCCCTCGCCGAGGCGCGGTCAACCCCGGGTTGGGGGCCCGCGATCGAGTCCGGGCTCCCCCTGCTCCGCCCCGGCTGATCGCCCGGCGCCCCGAAAGCCCGCTTGACCCCCGGCCGCCCCCGGCTTACCCTCCCGGCCCCGGACATCCCCCGGGCGAGGAAGCGGAGGCCGGTTTGACCACGACCCCCGGGCCAATCTGCCCGACCTGCGGCGTGACCCCCGCCGGCGGCCCCGAGCGGTGGGCGTGCCCCGGCTGCGGGGCGGCCTATCGGGGGCTCCGCGGGATCGTCGACCTCCGGACGGCGGAGGACGGCTTCCTCCCGAACGCCGAGGATTGGGACTACGCCGCCCGGCTCGACGCCGACTTCGACCGGCTCGACTTCCGTGGGCTCCTGGATCGCTACTTCGACCTCTCGCCCGCGATCCCGCGTGCCCTCCGCGACCGCCAGGTCGCGCACATCCTGACGGCCCCGGGCCGGGTCGGGGCCTGGCTCGACGCCCTCGGCCCGGCGGCCGACGCGGGACCGCTGCTCGACCTCGGCTGCGGGAGCGGGTCGTTCCTGGCGGCGGCCGGGGCCCCGGGCCGGCCGTTGGTCGGGGTCGACATCGCGCTCCGGTGGCTGATCGTGGCGCGGAAGCGGCTGGACGAGGAGGGGCTGGCCCGCATCCCGCTCGTCTGCGGCTGCGCCGAACGCCTGCCGTTCGCCGACGGGGCCTTCGCCGGGATCGTGGCGGGGGACGTGATCGAGCACGTCGCCGACCAGGGCGCGACCCTGGCCGAGGCGTACCGGGTCCTCCGCCCCGGCGGCCGGATCTTCCTCGCCGCGCCGAACCGGTTCAGCCTCGCCCCCGAGCCCCACGTCCAGGTCTGGGGCGTCGGCTACCTGCCCCGGCGATGGATGGAGGACTACGTCCGATGGACGTCGGGTAAAGACTTCCGATCGATCCGGACGCTTGGCTTCGGCGAATGGGAGCGGATGCTGCGGCAGGGCCCGTTCCGCGGGGGCCGGGTCGAGGCCCCCGGGCTCCCGGCGTCCGACCTCGACCATTTCGGCCCGCTCAAGCGGCGGGCGGGCCGGCTGTACAACCGGCTGGTGGCGAGCCCGATCGGCCGGTCGGTGGCGCGGGCGGTCGGCCCGCTGTTCCATGTCGTCTGCACCCGGCCGGCCGGGCCGGGGCCGGCCGCCGTCGGAGGCCCCGGCCGATCGACTCGCCGACGCTCCAGGCGGCCAGCAGCGCCAGGGTGAGCGGCAGGGCCTCGGCGAACCGTCCGGCGTGCCGGCGCCTGCGGAGGATCGTCGCGGCGAGCCGGGACGCCTGGGCCGCGAAGATCGCCGGGCCGGCGAGCAGGCCCGCGAGCCGCCAGGGCCACGAGCCGGGGCCGCGGCCGGGCCGGAGCGAGCCGAATTCGAGGCCGGAGCGGAGCCGGTCGCCGATCGCCTCGCCGAGGTCGTACCGCCGGACATGCCGGACGACCGCGCGGTCGACCGTCCGTGTCGCCCCGCCGCGCCGGCGGATCGCGGCGAGCAGGGCGGTCTCGTGGACCTCGCCCGGCGACTCGCGGAGGGCGGCCTCCCGGGTCGCGGCGAAGTTGTTGCCGGCCAGTCGAGGCGGCGGGCCGGGCATCGCCGGCGCGAGGAACGGGGCGTACTCGCAGGCGAAGACCGCCCAGTCGAGCGTCGGGGCCGCCTCGTCGTGCTCGACCACGCCCGACGCCGCGACGAGGGCCGGGTCGGCGAAGGCGGTGGACCAGGCGGCGGACCAGCCCGGGGCGGCCACGCACGAGTCCTCGGTGAACGCGACCACCCGGCCGGTCGCGGCCTCCAGGCCGAGGCGACGGAGCCGGGGGACGCCGGCGCCCGGGGGCCCGGAGATCCGGCGGACCGGGTCGGGAGCCTCCCCCGGCCCGGGCCCCACTTCCGAGGCCCAGGCCGCCGCGACGATGACCTCGACCCGGCCGCCGTCGCCGCCCCGGACCGCCAGCGAGGCGAGGGTCCGGGCGACGGCGACGGGCGAGTCGGTGGCGGCGACGACGACGCTCAGCACGGGCGCGGGCGGCGGGCCGTCGCGGTCGATCACTGGCGGATCGGCAGCGGCTGGATTCGGGTCGCGGCCCGCGCCGAACGCGGCCGGTCGGCATCCGTCGCCGGGGTCGATCCGGCCGCGGTGGCCGCCGGCCGGCGCCGGGGTCGGACCGTGACCCGGGGCCGGTCGGGGTCGAGCTGCTCGACGATCGGCTCGATCTTCAGGTCGTCGAAGGCGCAGAAGCCGTAGCCGGCCAGCCCGAGCGTGACGCTCATCGAGCCGTCGGCGGGGGCCCGGCGGTAGAAGACGACCTCGAACCAGTTCGCCGCCAGCGCCTGCGAGGTCCGGTACTGGAGCCGCTCGCCGCCGATGGAGTCGCGGACGATCAGGCCGCCGGCGCCCGGCGCGGTCGGCTTGGCCAGGAACGCCATCACCGTGACCCGGTAGACCTCGCCGGCGCGGACCGGGACGGCCGGCGAGCGGACCGCGACGAGCGGGTGGTCGGCGAACGGCGGCAGCGAGTCGAGCGCGAGCCCGTCGCGGGGCCGGGCCTTCAAGACCAGGTTGGAGCCGCCGTCGGCCTCCGCCTTGAGGTTGTCCGGCCCCCCCTTCTGGATCATGATCTCGGGCTGGGTGTCGTCGGTCCGGTACGAGTCGTCGACCCAGCCGGCGGCCTTGAACCCGGCGACGTCCTTGAAGTTGAAGTGGCCGCCTCCGAGGGCGTTGCGGCCCAGCCGACCGGTCTCGATCCAGCCGGCCCAGGTCCAGGCCTGGGGCAGCGTGCTGAACGAGGCCAGCGGCGCCGCGACGATCGGGGCGATCAGGCGCGGCTGCAGCTTGTCCTTGCCGGGGTAGGCGACCGGGCCGCAGGGCAGGTCCTCGTCGTTGAGGATCTTGACGATGTGGTCGTAGGCGGCCATGAAATGGTACCGCATCAGGATTCGGAGCGGCCGGCCGACGCGACGGGCCTCGTCCCAGGCGGTCTGGTAGTCCTCACGTTCCAGGGCCGAGCGGGCCGACCGGATCAGCTCGTCGGCCTGGGCGATCAGGCCGTCGGAGTCCTTCTGCGGGTGCCTCTGGTCCTGGAGCAGCGCGTCGATCTCGGCCACCCAGGCGCGCTGGAGCTCGGCCTGCTCGATCGCCAGGCTGACGGCGAAGGGCCGGACCTTGTTGATCGCGCGCTCGATCTGGTCCTTGAGCTCGACGTTGGTGGTGACCAGGACGATGGCGGAGACGCCGAAGTCTTCCAGGGTGATCTTGTGGCCGCCGGCCTCGCCGGGCTGGTCGTCCAGGACCCGGACGCCGCCGGGGGTGATGAGGTAGGGGTGGGCGTCGCGCGCGGCGGGGACGAGCAGCTTGAGCTTGTTGATGGCCGACTGGGGGGGCTGGAACTGGCCGTACTGGACGTAGTCGGCGACCAGGAGGAGGGTCCCCCGGCGGTCCTTCGTCGTGATCGCGGCGGCCTTGATCGTCGGGTGCGGGGGGAACTCCTTGGGGGTCGGAATCCGGTTGTTCATCGAGGTGTTCATGGCGAACAGCGTGATCGGCATCGGCGGCGGGGGGTCGGGCAGGTAGGTGTCGAGCATCCGGATCGACTTGTCGGGGTCGGCGAGGATGGGCTCGAGCAGGTCGACCTCCTCGTTGAGCAGGGCCATCTCGATGGTGGCCATCCGGCCCGGCCCCTGCGCGAGGTCGCCGGCGGCCCGGAAGACCAGGCCGCGGGCGCCCGCGGCCAGGGCGGCGTAGGTGGCCACGCGGACCTGCTCGGGCTGGACCCGCGGCAGGCCCCAGGCCGGCGGGCGGGAGTCGCCCCAGATCGACGCCTGATAGATCGGCGGCGGCGTGACGTCGACCTCGGCCATGATCGGGGCGTCGGCGTTGCTCCGGGCCGTGAGGGTCCTGCGCTGCTCCAGGTACTGGTAGTTCTCGAAGGGGCCCTGCGTGGTCGCCCAGGTCGACGCCGGGATGGTGATCAGGTCGAGGTTCTCGGGCACCCGGGCGTACTCGGGGAGCATCCCCACGGCCGACCCGGTGGTGAAGGGCGACCCGCCGGGCCGTGCCCGTCGGATCGCCAGCGCCGCCTCGCGGACCCGCCTCAGGGCGGCCCGGCGGACCTCGGGGTCGTTGGACTTGCCGAGGTCCTCGCCGATCGACCAGGCGAAGACGTCGTCCTTCCAGGGGAAGGCCACGGCCTTGGCCACGACCCGGTCGGGGTCGGGGATCTGCCCCTCCTTGAGCCCGGCGTTGAGCTCGGGGACCAGGAAGAGGCCGCTGGCCCTGGCCGACCGGATGATCGCCTCGTCGGTCCCCTCGGGGAGGACCATGAGGTCGCAGCCGATCCGGCGGACCAGCGCGGGGTCGGCCGCGGGGGCCCGGATCGCGGTCGGGAACCAGGGGAACCCGTCCTTGGAGAGCCGGTTCCGGTCGATCCGGATCCGCGAGTTCGACCCCGGCCGGTTCGCCTCCAGCGGCTCGCGCGGCGACCGCGGGCGGTCGGCGATCGTCCGGGCCGACGGGCCCGCGGGGGCCGACGGCCGGGCCGGGGGCTCGCCCCGGGCCATCCGACCGTGCTCGGCGGCGGACTCGGGCGAGACCGGCGCGATCGTCAGCTCGTCGAGGTAGACCTCGGTCTCCCCCTCGCCCCCGTAGAGGTTCACCACCAGCCGTTCGAGGTAGGCCCCCTGGAGGCTGACCTTCCGCCGGGTCGAGGCGCGGAGCACCCGGGCCTGGCGCTCGATCGAGGCGGGCATCTCGGCCAGCTCGACCTTCTCCCAGCGGTCGGCCCTCTGCGTGGTCGTGCCGGGCACCAGGACGAACGACGGCCGGCGGCTGTCGGGGTCGACGTCGGCGGGCAGGACCACCCGCCCCAGGACCTGCACGCCCGCCCGGTTCGAGCGGACGTAGAGGCCGACCTTGAGGTCCTCCGTCACCGCGATCCTGGGCAGCGCGTAGCTGTAATACAGCCCGCCGCCGATCCCCGCCTCGAAGCTGAACCCCTCCGAGAGCAGCCCCTCGTGCGCGGCCCGCCGGGACCGCTCGTGGGCGAAGATCTTGATCGGGGCGTCGGTCTGCTCCTGCCGCCAGGCCACCTTGGGCCCCTCGAAGCCGTCGCGGATCGCCGACGACGGGTCGGCCCCCTCGCGGCCCGAGGCCGCCGCGATCCAGACCAGACCGGCACCCATCGCCGTCGTCAGCAGGCCCAAGCGGGCGACCCGGATTCGCATGGGACGTGAGCCCTCCCCGACTCGAGCCTCGGCCGTCGGGCCCTCCGGGGCGCGCGAACGCGAGCCCGCCAGCCCGGCCGATCCGCCGGGAATCTACCCCCGACGGGCCGATCCGGATAGGCCAATGACGGCGGCGGTCGGCCCGTCCATCTCCCCGCGACCGGCACGGCTTACCTCGTCGGAAGAAATCCGACAACCGGGAGGCTTTCGCCAGCCCGCATGCTAGAATCGGCTTACACCCACGACGAGGATCGCACCAATGAGCCAGGCATCGCACGCGACCGCCCACCCCGCCGCCCCCCCCTCGGTCCCCGCCGAACTCCTGGCCCTCCGCGCCCGAATCCGGTCGATGCCGGCCGACGTCCGGGCCGAGCTGGAGCCGCTGGCCGAGGACGCCTGCGAGCAGGCCACGTTCCGGGGACGGGCCCTCTCGCTCGCCCGCGAGGCCCTGGAGCAGTTCCGCCTCGAACTCGCCGCGGCCCGATTCGACCTCGACGCCACCCGCCGCGAGCGCGAGGGCTGGCGCCGGCTGGTCGAGCGCGAGTCCTGAGCGGGCCCGCCGACGATCCGCAGGGCGTTATGGGCGGAAGAAATACATCAAAAATGGATAATGGCTGATGGTTGAGGGGGGCAGGCAACTTTCCGCAAGCGTCCTCATTCGCCCGATCAGCCATCCCCGACCCCGGCCGCTCAGCGTGCCCTGGGCTTCGGCTTGTTCAGCCAGGCCGTGACCACCTTGCCGACCTGGGCCAGGCTGGCGCCGGAGCACTGCTCGGGGAGGTCGCGGGCGGTGTGCCAGTGGCGGTAGTCGAAGTCGATGATGTCGATGGCGGGGATGCCGGCGTTGTTCAGGGGGAGGTGGTCGTCGTAGACGGCCCGGCCGAGCTTGTCGCGGAACTGCGGGACCCGCAGCGCCTTGGCGACCGACCAGACGTCGCGGACCAGGGCGGGGGCGAACTCCATGCTGTAGGGCTCGCGGTCGATCGCCAGGTCGCGGTCGCCCACCATGTCGAGGACGAGGGCGGCCGAGTATCGGCGCTTCTCCTTGGGGCCCTCGGCGTAGGCCTTGGCGAAGGCCTTGGAGCCGAGGAAGTAGTCGCCCGTCTGGTCGTTCCCGCCGCCGTAGACGAGCTCCTCGCCGTCGAAGAGGACGAGGTCGACGCCCCAGGGGGTGGGGGAGTCGGCCAGGTGGTGGGCGATCTCCATCAGGAGGGCCACGCCGGAGGCGCCGTCGTTGGCCCCGATGAAGGGCCGCTTGCGGTTGGCCGGGTCGGGGTCCTCGTCGGGGAACGGGCGGGTGTCGTAGTGGACGCCGAGGAGCACGCGCTCGGCCCGGTCGGGGAACCAGGAGCCGATCAGGTTGGCCATCGCCACCGGCGCGTTCGAGACCGGGTCGGCCCCGGCGAAGGGCTGCTCGCGGACGGCCCCGCCGTGCTTCTTGAAGTGGTCGGCGACCATCGCCCGCTGCCGGGCGTTCGCGGCCGAGCCGGCGGGCCTGGGCCCGATCTTGCAGATCGCCCGGAGGTATCCGTAGGCCCGGTCGCCGTCGACCGGGGCGGCCGTGGGCTTGTCCTGCGAGGCTTCGGCCATGAGATCCCTCGGGCCCGGGAGCAGGAGCGAGGCCGCGGCGAGGCTGAGCCCGGCGAGGCCGACGAGCAGGGCCACCCGGCCGGCGAGGCGCGATCGCGGCCGGCGGTGACGGTCGGGGTCCGGGGGCGTGGGCATCGCGGCGGCTCCTTCGTGGTCAAGGCTCGGCGGACCCCATCCTATCGGGGCCGGGCGCGGTTGTCAGGCTCGGAAATCGCGCCAGGAGCGCGGCGAGCCGCTCCAGGGGGAGGCCGACGACGTTGGACCAGCTCCCCCGGACGACCGTGACGAACGGGTCGTCGTCCTGGACCCCGTAGGCCCCCGCCTTACCCTCCCAGCGGCCGGAATCGAGGTGCTCGAGCCGCTCGGCGTCGGTCAGCTCGCGGCACCGGCAGACCGTCACCTCGGCCGCGCCCACCCACTCGCCCCGATCGCCGCGATACAGGCAGAGGCCGGTCACGACCTCGATCTCGCGCCCCTCCTGCATCCGGATCATCCGCCCGGCGTCGTCGCGGTCGACCGGCTTGTTGAGGATCTCCCCGCCCACGGCGCACGCCGTGTCCGCCCCCAGGATCAGGCCCGAGCCCCGCCGGGCGGCGACCGCCGAGGCCTTTCGCCAGGCCAGGTTCGCCACGTAGTCGGCGACGGGCGTGCCGGGTGCCGGTTCGGGCTCGTCCACGTCCGACGGGTCGACCTCGAAGACATAGCCGGCCTCGGCCAGCAACCCGCGGCGGCGCGGCGAGGCGCTGGCCAGGATCAATCTCGCTTCCATCATTATTGGGATGTCTCGGATCGTGGGGTTCATGGTCGACCTGATCGATGCATGTCAGACGCCCGGCCTGGATTGCCGGAATTTTTAGGAACGCAAACCTTGATTCATCGGGGCGTGGCGACTAATATCTGGTTGCTTTATTTTCCCCGAAATGCCCCAACGCTCCGGATGGCGTCTCTCCCGCGCCGCCCGTGACGTGGCCGATGTACGTCGGCCATCCTTTCCCGGGAGAAGCTCCTTTGTCTCCTACCCGCCGATCGATGCGGGCCGCCTGGCCCGCGTCCGCGCTGATCCTCTGCGCCCTCATCTCGGGTTGCGGCGCGAAGCCGTCCGCCGAGGCGGAGAAGATGCACCCCGACGGCATCGGCCTCGACATCGAGACCATCCCGAAGCCCGCCGCCAAGCCCTCGCGCTAGGCCGGTGCCCGTCGACGCCCGCCGCCCGGTCGGGCCACCGATCCCCGATGCCGTCCCCGACCGAGGCGACATCCCGAATTCATCGACGTCCTTTATTCTCTTCTCCAATGAGGTTCCTCCCCGATGATCCGCAATCGAAGGTCTCGCCCCGACGATGCCCGGGGCTTCACGCTGATCGAACTCCTCGTGGTCATCGCGATCATCGCGGTGCTGATCGCGCTGCTGCTCCCCGCGGTCCAGGCGGCGCGCGAGGCCGCGCGTCGCAGCCAGTGCATCAACAACATGAAGCAGTTGGGGCTGGCCTGCGCCAACTACTCCGGGGCCACGGGGGTCTACCCGATGGGCCAGTTCTGGTGCCCCCGGGGCAACACCAGCTTCGGGGCCCTGATCCATCTCCTGCCCTACTTCGAGCAGGTCCAGGTGTACAACGCCTTCAACACGAGCCTCTCGTTCAACGACGCCGACAACACCACCACGCACGGGACCGGGATCAGCACCCTCTGGTGCCCCAGCGACGGCACGGTCTTCGCGCCGATCATCACCAACGCCCCGCTCGGCGGCGGCTCGATCGCCCCCTTCCCGGTCTATCTCTCCAGCTACGGGATGAACAACGGCACGTGGTACCAGAACTCCCCCTGGCCCTGGGGCACGTGCTCCTCGAACGCACGCTGGGGCACCGGCGGGCAGAACCCGTGCTATCAGGCCGTGCTCGGCGCGTTCAACGGGGTGATGTTCCTCGGCAGCTCGGTCTCGATCGCCTCGATCACCGACGGCACGAGCAACACGATGGCGATGGGCGAGCGGGCCCACGGCCTGCTCGACCAGAAGTCGCAGCCGACCTGGGACTGGTGGGTCAGCGGGGCGCGGACCACGCTCGTCACCACCTTCCCGATCAACTCCATGAAGAAGCAGCCGCCCTACTCCCCGACCGGCACGGGCTCGGCCGCGGTGGGCGGCACGACCACCTCCTATGAGGTGGGCGCCTCCAGCTTCCACCCCGGCGGGGCCAACTTCGCCTTCTGCGACGGCTCGGTCCGGTTCCTCAAGGACACCATCGACACCTGGCAGAACAGCACCACCGGCGCGCCGATCGGCGTCGTGCAGGACCCCGCGACCCAGACCTTCTCGATGCCCGTCGGCACCAAGATCGGCGTCTATCAGGCGCTCTCGACCCGGGCCGGCGGCGAGGTCGTCAGCGCCGACCAGTTCTGAAGTCGGCCCCGAGCCGGGCCTGGCCGTGTCGGACGACGCCCGGCCCCCTCCGCATGGGGGCCGGGCCCTTCGCCGTCCCGCCGGCCACCGCCCCCGATCGATCAATCGAGCGCGATGGTCACGGTCTTCAGCTCGGTGTAGTTGTCCAGGGCCTTCTCGCCGAGCTCGCGGCCGATCCCGGACTGCTTGAAGCCGCCGAAGGGGGCGGCGGCGTCGAAGACGTCGTAGCAGTTGACCCAGACGGTGCCGGCCCGGACGCGGGAGGCGACGGCGTGGGCCTTGCCGATGTCGCGGGTCCAGACGGCCGCGGCCAGGCCGAAGTCGGTCGCGTTGGCGCGGGCGATGGCCTCCTCGATGTCGGAGAACCGGGTCACGGCCAGGACCGGGCCGAAGATCTCCTCGGTGGCGATAGTCATGTCGTCCTTGACGTCGGCGAAGATCGTCGGCTTGATGAAATAGCCCTTCTCGCCGTGCCGCTCGCCGCCGGTGACGACCCGGGCCCCCTGGGCCTTGCCCTGGGCGATGTACCCCATGATCCGGTCGAACTGCGCCCGGTCGACCTGCGGCCCCTGCTGGGTCTGGGGGTCGAAGGGGTCGCCGACCCGGCGGGACTGGACCTTGGCGGCCAGGCGGTTGACGAACTGGTCGTGGATCGCGTCCTGGACGAAGAGGCGGCTCCCGGCGCAGCAGCACTGCCCCTGGTTCAGGAAGATCCCGACCATCGTGCCCTCGACGGCGGCCTCGATGTCGGCGTCGGCGAAGACGATGTTGGGGCTCTTGCCGCCGAGTTCCAGGGTGATCCGCTTCATCGTGTCGGCGGCCGACCGCATGATGATCTGGCCGGTCCGCCCCTCGCCGGTGAAGGCGATCTTGTCGACGCCGCGATGCGACACGAGCGAGGCGCCGGCGGTCTCGCCGAAGCCGTTGACGATGTTGATGACGCCGGCGGGGATGCCGGCCTCCATCGCCAGCTCGCCCAGCCGGAGCGCCGTCAGCGGGGTCTGCTCGGCGGGCTTGAGGACGATCGTGCAGCCGGCGGCCAGCGCGGGGGCCCACTTCCAGGCCACCATCATCATCGGGAAGTTCCACGGGATGATCTGGCCGACCACGCCGACCGGCTCCCGCTTGGTATAGCTGAAATACTTGCCGCGGACCGGGATCGTCTGGCCGTGGAGCTTGTCGGCCCAGCCGGCGTAGTAGCGGAAGGTGTCGACCACCAACGGCAGGTCGCCGTGGCGGGCCTCGGAGATCGGCTTGCCGTTGTCGAGGGTCTCCAGCTCGGCCAGCTCGTCGATGTTCTCCTCGATGAGGTCGGCCAGCCGGTTGATGAGCCGGCCGCGGTCGCGGGCGTCCATCGCCCGCCAGGGCCCGGAGTCGAACGCCTTGCGCGCGGCCTTGACGGCGAGGTCGACGTCGGCGGCGTCCCCCTCGGCCACCTCGGCGATCACCTCCTCGGTGGCCGGGTTGAGGGTCTCGAACGTCTTGCCGCTGACGCTGTCCCGCCACTTGCCGTCGATCAACAGTCGCGTCTGGAGCGATCGGCCCGTTCCGCGCCGGGGCTCGGTGATCGTCGCCATGCGTCGGCCTCCTGGGTGTGGACTCGGTCGGGAGAGGAACCCGCGCGGTCGGCCGCGAGGGCATCGACCTCATCATAGGGGCGGGGGCCGGCCCGACTCAAGCGTCCGGGCCCCCCTCCGGCCCCGGACGGCCCCGACCCGCGCGACCCCGGCCCCGGCCGGCCCGCCCGCCCAGGTCGCGACACCGGCCCGGCACAGGCGAAACGACCGGCCCCCGGACGGCCCGCCGCTCGCCTTGCGTGCAGCCGGATCGTACCTTAGAATGACTCAGTTGACGGCGGTCGACGGCGAAGTCCGATAGACCCGTAAGGGCCGTCGGCGCGGGCCTCCGGCCGAGGACGCGGGCCCCGCCGGGGACGGGCGGGCCGGATGGACGCCGTGGCCTTCGCCTTCCTCCCGATGAGCGATCGATCGAGGCGCCGCGCCCGCTGAGCGACCCGGGCACGCCGCCCCGACTCAATCCGACCCGACGCCGCAAATCGGCCGGGTTCCCCCGTTTCGAGGGACGAAAGGACCAGGCATGCCATCGGGTAAGGACATCACGGGCGGCTCGTCGGGCGGCGGGGGGAAGCGAGGGGGCGGCGGGGGCGGCCCCGCGCCCACGGGGACCAGCGGCTCCAAGAAGAACGCCTATTGCTCGTTCTGCCGCAAGAGCTATCGCGACGTCGGGCCCCTCGTCGAAGGGCCGGGCGACGTCTACATCTGCGGCGAATGCATCGAGCTGTGCCAGTCGATCCTCGACCAGGAGAGGCGCCGTCGGGGCGTCCCCAAGACGCTCTTCACCGACATCCCGACCCCCCGCGAGATCAAGGAACAGCTCGACGCCTACGTCATCGACCAGGACCGGGCCAAGAAGGTCCTCTCCGTCGCCGTGCACAACCACTACAAGCGGCTGGTCCACGCCGAGGAGAACGACACCGAGATCGAGCTCGACAAGTCGAACATCCTCCTGATCGGCCCCACCGGATGCGGCAAGACCCTCCTGGCCCGGACCCTCGCCCGGATCTTGAACGTCCCCTTCGCCATCGGCGACGCCACCACCCTGACCGAGGCCGGCTACGTCGGCGAGGACGTCGAGAACATCCTCCTGAAGCTCCTGCACGCGGCCGACTTCGACCTCGAGAGCGCCCAGCGCGGCATCATCTACATCGACGAGATCGACAAGATCGGCAAGACGAACCACAACGTCTCGATCACCCGCGACGTCTCCGGCGAGGGCGTCCAGCAGGCGCTCCTGAAGATGCTCGAAGGGACGATCGCCAACGTCCCGCCCCAGGGGGGCCGCAAGCACCCCGAGCAGCAGTATATCCAGATGGACACGACCAACATCCTCTTCATCTGCGGCGGGACCTTCGTCGGCCTCGACAACCTAATCGCCCGCCGGGTCGGCCGCAAGACGATCGGCTTCGGCAGCCAGACCGAGGCCGAGCACAACGGCGAACTCGGCGACCTCCTCGACCGCGTCACGTCCGACGACATCCTCGAATACGGGATGATCCCCGAGTTCGTCGGCCGCCTGCCGATCGTCTGCCCCCTGATGCCCCTCGACGAGAACGCCCTCGTCCAGATCATGACCGAGCCCAAGAACGCGCTGGTGAAGCAGTACCGCCGCTTCTTCGAGATGGAAGGCGCCGACCTCGAGTTCACCCCCGACGCCCTCGTCGAGATCGCCAAGAAGGCCAAGAAGAAGGACACCGGCGCCCGCGGCCTCCGCTCGATCGTCGAGGAGATCATGCTCGACGTGATGTACGAGCTTCCCGACAAGGCCGCCAAGGACAAGGGCAAGTACATCGTCACCCCCGAGATCGTCCGCAAGGAGAAGAACCTCTTCGACACCCCCCCCACGCCGATCCCCACGGCCAAGGAGCGGAAGAAGGAGAGCGCCTGAGCGATCGTCATCCCGGAGGGAGTCCTGATCGATGGATCGAGACGCGTTCGACCAGTCTCTCAAGGCTTTCGTCCGTCGCGACCCGTCCCACACCTTCGTCGTGGAACTCGCCGGCGGCGTACGAATCGAGGTCATCGATCCCGAAGCCCTCGCGTTCGGAGGCGGCGTTGCTGGCCACTTCAATCGTGACGGCACCCTGAGGTTCTTCGATTACCTGAAAGTCGCGCAGATGATCGGCTCGGGCGATGACAACACCTCGGCCTGATCCTCATCCCGATTCGGAGGGTTGCCGGGCGGAGCCAAACTCGGCTCCGCCCGGCAACTTTAAGGATTGGATAAGCTCGAAGCGAAGCCCGCGCCGGATCGGACCTGGCTCCAGGAGCCTTGGTGGCCCCGGTCGCGACGACCGAGATGTTGATCGGGCGGGCAGTCGCGGCCGGTGGTCGGATCAAGGACTTCAGGCCACACGTCACGGCCTTCCTGGGCTACCCGATCTCGCAAGCGTCGCACCATCGGGGCCAGGTCGGCTGGATCTGGAAGCATTCGGGACACCCCTTCGACGCGAAGACCGCCTTGGGGCTCCGGGCGTGGGGCGTCCTCTGGAGGAGTAATCGGCCATGATCGACATCGACGGGCTCCACGCCTACCGGGCCAAGCTGGACCGCGACAAGGCCTCCACCCTCGTTGCCTGGCCGATCCCGCCCGAGACCCGCGAGGCCTGCTGGCGGGTGCTCGCCGAGACCGTGGACGGCCTGATCGCCCTCGGGCCCGACGCCCCCGACGCGGCATCGGCCGACGTCCTCCGCCGCGGCGTCGTGGCGTACGACGACCTCAACGACGGCTTCCTCACCAAGCCCGAGCGTGAGGACCTCTGCCGGGTCCTCTACGAGATCGGCGCCCTCGCCGGGATGGACGCCGGCGACGAGTGGGTCGAAGCTTGGCGCGGGTGGTAAGATGAGGGCCCGACACCGACCCGAGGAGGCCCGCCCGATGAGCACGGTCGATCGCCCCGAAACTCGCGCCCTCCCGCCCCTCGTCGACGGCGAGCGGCTGGATCAGGCCACGTTCCACGTCCGCTACGCGGCGATGGGCGAGGGGAAGTGGGCGGAACTCGTGGGAGGTATCGTCTTCATGACCTCGCCGCTCTTCGACGATCACGGCGGCGGAGACTTCAACCTGAATGGATGGTTGTTCCATTATTCTCGATTCACCCCCGGAGTCCGGGGCGTGAGCAACGTCTCGACCGTGCTGGGGGACGATTCCGAAGTCCAGCCCGATGAGCAACTCCGCATCCTCGAAGGGTACGGCGGCCAAGCCCAGGTCGCAGGCGGGTACGTCGTCGGGGCTCCCGAGCTGGTCGTCGAAGTGGGCAAGTCGAGCCGCAAGCTGGACCTCGGGGCCAAGAAGGCGGCTTACGAGCAGGCCGGCGTGGTCGAATATCTCTTCGCCGGGATCGATCCGCCCGACGTCCGCTGGTTCGTCCGCCGCGACGGCCGGTTCGTCGCGATGGCCCCGGACGCCGACGGCATCCTCCGCTCCGAGGTCTTCCCCGGGCTCTGGCTCGACCCCAGGGCCCTCATCGCCGGGAATCCGGAAGACCTCATCGCCGCGCTGGAGCGGGGCCTGGCCACGCCGGAGCACGCCGCGTTCGTCGCCCGGCTCGCGGCCCGCGCCGCCGAGGGCTGAGCCCTCGGGGAGGGCACCGCCCGCGACACCCGTGAAGGGGGATCTGGGGGACCCGGCGGACGACGCCGCCGACCGCTTCGGTCGCGACATGGCCCGCTTTGAGCCCCGGGTTTCTCGGAAACCTGTATTGGTCGGCCTCCTCGCGTGCATGGAAGGGTTGGGATCGCTTCGATCCCGGATCAACAGCCACGGGGGAGGGCGGCGACATGGCGGCCAGAGGCACCGGCGAGGCGATGCGGCACCTGGGATTGCTCTTCCGCGAGGGGGCGGTCGCGGGGTATCCGGACGGGCAACTCCTGGAGCAGTTCGTGGCCCGTCGCGGCGAGGCGGCCGAGGCGGCGTTCGCCGCCCTGGTCGAGCGGCACGGGCCGATGGTCCTCGGCGTCTGCCGACGCGCCCTGCCCGACCCCCTCGACGCCGAGGATGCGTTCCAGACCACCTTCCTGATCCTGGCCCGCAAGGCCGGGTCGGTCCGCGTGGGCGACTCGCTGGGCCGATGGCTCTACGGCGTGAGCCGGCGGGTCTCGGCGAGGGCCAGGGCCTGCGTGGGCCGGCGGCTCGACCTCGAGCGGGGGCTGGCGGCGGCGGGCGGCCGGCCGGGCGACGCATCGCCTCCGGCCGATCGCCTCGACCTCCGGGGGGTGCTCGACGACGAGCTGGGCCGGCTCCCGGCGAAGTATCGCGACCCGCTCGTGCTCTGCTACCTCCAGGGCCAGACCCACGAGGCGGCGGCCCGGCAGCTCGGCTGGCCGGTCGGCACGGTCCGGGGGCGGATGGCCCGGGGGCGCGACCTCCTGCGGATCAGGCTGCTCCGGCGCGGCCTGGCCCCCTCCGCCGCCCTCCTCGGCGTTTCGGCCGAGGCCCGGGCGAGCGTCCCGACGCTCCTGGCCGACCTCACCGCCCGGGCCGGATGCCGGGTCGCGACGGGCCGGTGGGCGTCGGGAGCGGCCTCGGCCCGGGTCGTCGCCTGGGCCGGATCGGAGCTGACCTCGATGACGATGGCCCGGTGCCAGGCGATCGCGGCGGCCCTGCTCGTCGCCGGCGCGGCCCTCGCCGCCGCGGGCCTGGGGGCCGGATCGTGGCTCGCCGCCCGGCAACTGCCCCCCGACCCGGCGCCGAAGGCCGCGAGCCCCGCCCGCGAGGACCGGGGGGAGATCCTCGGGACCTGGACCAGCGACGACGAGGTCCAGGAGACGGTCGGCGGCGTGCCCAGGCCCCCGAGGCTCGCCAGGACCCGATGGGTCATCACCGCCGACAAGATCGCCATGGCCGACGAGCAGGGGTTCCTCGACCGCGAGATCCGCTATACGCTCGACCCCACCAGGACGCCGAAGGCCATCGACCTGACGTTCCTGGACTCGGGCGCGACCTTGCCCGGCCTCTACCGGCTGGACGGCGATGACCTGACGCTCGACTACGGCCTCGAGCGCCCGAAGGATCTCAAGGAGGGGCCCGGCCGGCTCTTGCACAAGCTCAGGCGGGAGGGCCGGAGCCCGAAGTTGCTCGCCTCTCGCTTCGAGCTGGCCCCCGGTTGCCACTGGGCGATCGCGCCGCGTGGGGCGATCCCGTCCTCGGTGGGCAGCAACGGCATCCACGCGATGGTGGAGCAGAAGGGGCCCGATGGGTCGATGACCATCATCCTGGCCCACATGAGGAAAGGCGGCCCCGATCCCGGCCCGGAGATCCGCCCGGTCCTCTTCGACGCCCAGGGCAGGCGGCACTTGCCGAAGGTCCTGGAGGGGGGCTCCAATGCGGGCCTCGCCGTCCCCGGGGCGATGCTCCACCACAGGAAATATCGCCTCGACCCGGCCGACCTGCCCGCCGGCAAGGCCGCGAACTTCGGCGTCGAGGCGGTGCCGTCGGAGGTCCGCCGGGCCACCAGGGAGGCCGCGTCCGCCGAGGCGATCGGGCGGGCCAGGGCCCGGGGGATCGACCTCCTGCCGTGGCCCCGGGTCGGCCAGCCCTACGAGTTCACCCTGGAGACCGGCGACGGCCGGGTCGTCCGCTCCCTCGACCTGAAGGGCAAGGTCGTGCTCATCGACTGCTGGGCCACCTGGTGCGCCCCCTGCATGTCCAAGATGCCGAAGCTCAAGGAACTCTACGAGAAGCGGCACGGCGAGGGGTTCGAGGTCATCGGCGTGAATCTCGACGACGACCCGGAAAACGCCCACCGGGTCCTCAAGACCCTGGCCCTCCCCTGGCCCGAGGTCTTCGTGCCCACCGACGAGGCGACGCGGGCGACCTGGGAGACCGCCGCGGGGATCGAGAACCTGCCTCGGCTGCTCGTGATCGACCGCGGAGGCGTCCTCCGATACGACGGAGGCCCCGGCGAGGTCGAGGGGCAGGTGGCCCGATGGCTCGCGGAATCGGTCCCGGCGAAGTAGCCCGGACCCGGCCCGAGGAGGCCCGCCCGATGAGCACGGTCGATCGCCAGAGCGCAAACATGTTAAAATTGCAGATCAATATGACAAAATAAACATTTTGTATGGATCGAGCAGGTGAGTTGGCCGTCCCCACACTGCCGCTTGCCTTCGGATGAATCGGCGCCGAACAGCTTCGAACTTGACGGGCTCGAGTCGGTCCCGAGCGGTTCGCATGCCGGAGGATGCGGACCATTGGGTTCGTCTCGGAGGACGACCGAAAGCGGTACGGCCGGGCTCAGCGGGGGTCGCGGGCGAGGTCGCGGAGGACGTCGAGGCCCCGGGCGAGGGTGGTGTCGGCGACGGCGTAGGAGATCCGGAAGTGGGTGTCGCGGCGGCTGAAGACGTTGCCGGGGATGATCAGGAGGTTGCGGCGGATCGCCTCGGCGACGAACTCGGTCGCGGTGCCCCAGGGGGCGCGGGGGAAGGCGTAGAAGGCCCCGCCGGGGGCGGGCAGGTCGTAGAGCCCGCCGAGGGCGGCGACCACGGCGTCGCGCTTCTTGCGGTAGGCCTCGACCCGGGGGGCGAGGTCCTGGTCGAGGGCGACGACGCCGGCCTTCTGGACGACGCTGGGGGCGCAGACGTAGCTGAACTGCTGGAGCTTGGCCATCTCCTGGATCAGCCGGGCCGGGCCATGGGCGTAGCCGAGCCGCCAGCCGGTCATCCCGTGGGCCTTGGAGAAGCCGTCGACGACCAAAACGTCCTCGTTCGAGGCGGCCGGGGTGGCGAAAGGGGCGTCGTAGGCGAAGGCCCGATAGACCTCGTCGCTGATCAGGAGGACGTCGCGGTCGCGGCAGAGCCGGGCCAGGCCCGCCATCTCGTCGGCCGAGGCCACCGCGCCGGTGGGGTTGCCCGGGCTGTTGGCGATGACGCACTTGGTCCGGGGGGTGATCGCGGCGGCCACCCGGTCGAGCCCGAGCCGGAAGTCGGGGTAGGTGTCGACCAGGACCGACGTCCCGCCGGCCAGGGTGACGAGGTGGCGGTACATCACGAAGTAGGGGTCGAAGATGATCACCTCGTCGCCGGGGTCGACGACGCAGGAGAGGGCCAGCAGCAGCGCCCCCGAGGTCCCCGAGGTGATCAGGACCTGGCGGTCGGCGTGGCGGAACTCGGCGTCGACGGCGGCCTGGATCTTGCCGCGCAGCTCGGGGATGCCCTGGGTGACGGTGTAGGCGTTGAAGCCCCCCTCGATGGCGTCGACGGCGGCGGCCTTGACGGGCTCGTCGACGTCGAAGTCGGGCAGGCCGATCGAGAGGTTGATGGGGTCTTTCATGGCCCGGGCCATGTCGAACGCCTTGCGGATGCCCGAAGCGTCGATGTGCCTCATCCGGTCAGCGATCCAGGCGTCGTTCACGTCGCGGGCCCCTCCGGCTCTGGTCCGATCGGTCGGGGGTGTGACCGGGGATTCCGGTGCTGCCACGTCCTCGACCCCCCACCCCGGCCCTCCCCCACGAGGGGGGAGGGAGGCTGCCGTCGGCGGCTCGGCCACGCAAGGAGGTCCCCGCCCCCCTCGTGGGGGAGGGTCAGGGTGGGGGGGCCGCGTGGCTCCACCAGAAAATCCGGGCACACCCCCGGTCGGGCCCGATTGTAACCGGGCGCCTGGCTCGTTGCCAAAGGGGTCGGTGGTGGCGTACTCTATCGGTTCGGCCCGCCCCCGAGGCCGAGGCCACCCGCCGCCGGCTCCCGAGCGTCCCGCACCATGCCCCGCCCCTTCCCGATCCTGGCCACCGTCGCCGGCCTCCTCTCGCTGGCGAGCCTGGCCGCCGGGGTCGTCGCCCTGCCCGGGCCCCATCGCGGGCTGGCGATCCTGGCGACGGCGGCGACGATCGGGGCCCACGGGTCGGTGGCCGCCTATTTCGCGGCGACCGGGCGGCGGGTCGACGCGACGGCCGCGCGGCTCGGGCTGGCGGACTGGCTCGGGGCCCAGGCGGAGAAGAACCGGCGGAAGGCGTTCGCCTACCAAGCCTGGGGCGTGCCGCTGGCCCTGCTGGCGGGCTGGTCCGCCGGGTCCGGCGGGGGCGAGGCCTGGCGTCACGCCCTGCCGGCGGCGAGCCTGGCGTTCCAGGTCGGGGCGTTCGCCGGGGAGTATGCCGTGATCGTCGCGCAGGCGAGGCTGGTGCGGGACCTGGGCGGGCGGGCCGGACGGCGGGGGGATCTCGCCCCGGCCGGCGGCCGATCCTTGACTTGATGTTGATGCGTCCGAAAAGGGGAACTGCCGCCGATGTCGCCGCTGGGTCTCGTCGTCTCGATCGTGCTGGTCGACTTGCTCGGCTTCAGCCTGGTGATGCCCCTCCTGGCGCCCTTCGCCGCCGAATACGGCTTCGGCCCGGCCCGGATCGGGCTGCTCATGGCCGCCTACCCGATGGCCCAGTTGGTGGCCGGGCCGATCCTGGGGCGGCTGAGCGACCGCTACGGTCGCCGCCCGGTCCTGGCCGCCAGCCAGTTCGGCACGGCGGTCTCGTTCCTGATCCTCGGGCTGTCGGGCGACTTCACGGTGATGTTCCTGGCCCGGCTGCTCGACGGGGCCTCGGGCGGGAACATCCTGGTCGCGCAGGCGTATGTGGCGGACGTGACCCGGCCCGAGGAGCGGTCGCGGGGCTATGGCCTGATCGGCATGGCGTTCGGCCTGGGCTTCGTGCTCGGGCCGCTGCTGGGCCTGGCCCTGGTCGAGCTGCCGGTCCCCGCCGGGTGGCGGCTCCGGGTCCCGTTCCTGGTCGCGGCCGGGTTCTCGACCCTGGCGTGGGTCCTGGTGCTCCTGCGCCTGCCCGAGTCGCTCCCGAGCGACGCCCGGGCCCGCCGGTCGGCCCGGGTCGCGAGCCGCCGGGGGCTGGTCGACGCGGTCATGCTGCCGGGGGTGGGCCGGATGATCGGCCTGGCCACGCTGCTGGTCCTGGGCTTCGCCGCCCTGGAGGGGACGTTCAGCCTCTACCTGGCCCGTCGCCAGGGCTGGGGCCCGGCCGGGGTCCTGGCCGGGTTCACCTTCCTGGGCCTGGTCACCGCGCTCGTCCAGGGGGGCCTGGTCCGGCGGCTGGCCCCGAAGTACGGCGAGCCCCGGCTGATCGTCGTCGGCCTGGGCCTCCTGATCGCCGGCTTCGTCGGGCTGGCGCTGGCGCAGGGGACGGCCGCGACCCTGATGTCGGCCCTGGCCGTGGGGATCGGGCAGGGGTTGGCGTCGCCGACGATCACGGGCCTGCTCTCGCGGATCACGCCCGAGGGGGAGCAGGGCGGCGTCTTCGGCGTCCTGTCCTCGGCGCAGACGCTGGCCCGGATGGCGAACTACCTGCTCGCGAACCTCCTGCTCGGCCGGGTCTCCCCGGCCGCCCCGTTCTGGGAGGCCGCCGCGGTCGTCGGCCTGGCGCTGGGCCTGGCCGCCCTCACTTTGCCGACGGCCCGGGAGCTGGCGAGGGCGGTGACGAGGGGTCCTCTGGCAGAACCCGTGCCTTCGGAGCTGGCCGAGCAAATCTGACCCAACGGACCCGCGGGGGCTCCTCAACAGGCCCGGGCCGGCCGATCGAGCATTCACCCGCCTCGATGCGAGCATCCTCGTCCTGGCGACGGTCGCGGGCATCGGCGGGATGGTCGTCGAATCCGCCGGTCTGGCCCGGGCTCGCGAAGAGGCCGCGCGCCGGCTGGACGGCCTTCGCGGCGATCCAGAAAATCCGGGATGGCGTCCCGACGCTCACCCCCCTGGCCTGGTCGCTGACCGCCGCGGTCTTCGGCCTGGGCCTCCATCGTCCCCGGGTCGAGTCCCGCCGCCTGATGAGACGGCCCGGGTTGTCGGCTTGCGCCGCGGGGTCGGTCGCATTCGCGGCGGAATTCTTCCTGACCCGATCGATGCTGGGCTGTTACCTGGGAGTGAGCATGGGAGGGCCCTGGCTCCGGTCGCGCCGGACCAAGGTGTTCAGCCTGGACGCGGGCCATTACGTCGACCTCCACGTCCCCGGCTTCGCGGTGCTGGCGGCCTGGCTCACGCGATTCCCGGGCGGGCGATGGCGGCCCGAGGCCCACTGGGTCGACCGCGCGGGCCGGGCCCTGGGACTCTGGTGGATCGCGATGATCCTGGTCCACCTCTGGTTGATCTTCACCATGTTCGGCTTCATCGGCGAGGGGGGCCAGCTCGATTGACCGGCGGCCCTGCTTGCGAGCGGGGGCCGGGAAGTTTGCTTTCGGTGTGGATCGGGAGGGCACATCCCGCCGCCTCCCTTCGCGCTTGCCGGGTGCCGAGATGATTCGTCGACGAAGGCTCTGAACGCCGGCCCTGGGGCTCGTGGCGGACCCGTCCGACTTGAAGTCGGCCAAGGCGGTGTTGGCGGCCGGCTCGACCGCGCCGCGTGGGGCGGTCGAGATCCACCACGGCTCGGGCCGCGCCGGCGGATTGGTGGATTTCCTCCACCCGACAAGAGGTCTTCCCCGGAAAGTGTCCTAAACCCAAGCCCACAGACCGGAATATAAGGGGCGACGGGCCGACGCCCCACTCCGCACGACCCGTCGCGGGGCCGCGCCGGCCGTCTCGACGAGGGACCGCCCCCATGACCTGCTCGCCCCAACGCCTCGCCGCCAACCGCGCCAACGCCTCCAGGTCCACCGGCCCGCGGACCGCCGAGGGCAAGGCGCGATCCCGCCGCAACGGCCTCAAGCACGGCCTCACGGGCGAAGGGGTCGTCCTGCCCTCCGAAGATGTCGAGGCCGTCGCCCGCCGCTTCGAGGACCTCGACGACCAGTTCGCCCCCGAGAGCCCGATGGGCCGCGTCCTCGTCGAGCGGGTCGCCCTGCTCTCCGTGCGGATGGAGCGCGGCGCCCGCCAGGAGGCCGCCGCGCTGTCCGACCGGGTCCTCAAGGCCGGCCCCGGCTTCGACGAGGCGCGTCGCGCCGAGGCCGAACGCCTCTACCACTGGATGGGCTCGGCGCCGGCCACCAACCACCGGCTCCTGATGCGGATGCCCGAGGGGGTCGACGTCCTGATCGGGCGGTGGGCGGTGCTCCGGGCCGACCTGGACCACGCGAGCCGGTGCCGCTGGGAGATCGGCCACTTCATCCGCTCCAACGACCTGCTGGGCCTGGACAACTCGTCGGTGAGCCCCTTCGAGGCGATGACCTATGCCTCGAAGGGCGAGTTCAAGCACCTCGAAGCCCACGAGGGGGCCGGGCTCGACGACGAGGATCGGCGCCTCTGGGCGCGGGCCCGGCTCGGCGAGCTGATCGACGCGGCGGTGGTGCAGCTCCACGCCCATCGGGCCACGCTCGATCACGCCGCGATCGCCGCCGAGCGGGCCGGGGCGGCCGACCGGGCG
>JAABUX010001879.1_pt1 | contig 30748 bp, 31 predicted proteins | sample 5561851 | NCBI WGS metagenome assembly JAABUX01 (sample SAMN10711883, study PRJNA513361) | rock metagenome | isolation source: Antarctica rocks | place: Antarctica: Victoria Land, Richard Nunatak red sandstone | collected 2016-01-03 | reverse complement strand
ACTGACGACGAAACCACAACAGACGAGAGGGTCGCCGCCTGATTCTTCTACGGTGCCAATCCACAACATTTGACAATTGCTCGCGACGTGACCCCGAGCGTCAAGTCGATGTGTTCTCCCCGACCGTAAACGGTGTACCTGGGAATTTGATGGTAGAATCCTAGCCATACATGGTAGAATGGTTCCTATGGGTATGAACATCAAGAATCCTGAGACGCACCGGCTGGCTCGCGAGCTTGCGGAGCTGACTGGAGAGAGCCTTAGCACCGCGGTGACCGTGGCGGTTCGCGAGCGACGCGACCGTGTCGTGGCCCGCCGTACCGGGAGCATGTCTGAACAGATGCTCGAGCTCGGCCGGGACTGTGCGCGGCGGCTGCCGGACGCCGTGCGTGCGGTCGATCATGGTGAGCTGCTCTACAACGAGAACGGGCTGCCGCGGTGATCCTCGATACCTCGGCGGTGATTGCGATTCTCCGCGACGAGCCCGAGGCAGCCAGCTTCGCCCGCGCGATCGAGGCAGCCGACGCCAAACGGCTGTCAGCCGCGAGCTACGTCGAGACCGCGGCCGTCATCGACCGCGCCGATGATCCAGTCGCCAGCCGCCGGCTCGATGAGCTCCTCGCCCTCGCCGGGGTCGAAATCGAGGCGGTCACCGAATACCAGGCCCGGCTTGCACGCGAAGCCTTCCGGGACTTCGGCAAAGGCAGCGGCCACCCGGCCAAGCTGAACTTCGGCGACTGCTTCTCGTACGCCCTCGCCAGGGCTACGGGCGAGGCGCTGCTGTTCAAGGGATCGGACTTCATTTTCACCGATGTGAGCGCCGCGGTTTAGACCGCGCGTACCGTCACAACGCCACCCCATCCCCATGTCCGACGACGTTCCCACGATCGCTCCCTAGCCGCTCCGTCTCGCCCGATGATCTACGACGCGCTGGTGATCGGGTCGGGCCCCAATGGCCTGACAGCCGCGATCACGCTGGCACAATCCGGGCGCGAGGTCCTCGTTCTGGAGGCCGTTGATCGTCCGGGTGGCGCTGTGTTCACCGAGGAGCTCACGCTGCCCGGGTTTCGCCACGATACGTTCTCCTCGGTCTATCCCGCCGGCGCGGCGTCGCCGGTCTTTGCGCACATGCCGCTGCAGCGCCACGGGCTGCGCTGGATTCACCCCGCCGCCTGCTACGCGCACCCACTGCCCGACGGCAGCGCGGTGGCGCTCTACCGCGACCTCGATCTGACCGTGGCAAGCCTAGAGGCAAGCCACCCCGGCGACGGCGAGCGGTGGCGAGCCTTCGCGGAGCCATTCGTCAGTCACTTCGATGCACTGCGCCGCACCATGCTCTGCGGCTTTCCACCTATCGCCGGTCCGCTGCGGCTGCTCGCCGGCGTCGGCGTGCGCAGGATGGTCGACTTCGCCCGGCTACTGCTGATGCCCGCCCGGGCGCTCGGGGAGGAGCTCTTCGCAGGCGACGGGTCCCGCGCTTGGCTCTACGGCTCCGCCACTCACAGCGACGTGCCGCCTGTCGCCGGGGGCAGCGCAATCGCGGCGGCCTATTTGAACCTGCTGGGGCACGGCGCGGGATGGCCCAGTCCTGAGGGAGGCGCCGGTCGGCTGAGCGCGGCGCTGGTCTCCTATCTGGCCGAGCTCGGAGGACGGGTTCGCACCGGCGCCCGCGCCGCGCGGATCGCGATCGAGGGGGGTCGCGCGGCCGGCGTGGAGCTCGACTCGGGCGAGCGGCTCGACGCGCGCATGGTGATCGCCGATGTCATGCCTCGCGCCTTGCCGGAGCTGGTGGGCGAAACCCTGCCGCGCCGCTACGCATCGGCGCTGCGCCGCTACCGCTACGGCCCCGCGACGATGAAGATCGACTGGGCGCTCGACGGCCCGATCCCCTGGACGGCACCGCAGGCGCGGGAGGCCGGAACGGTGCACGTCGGCGGCAGCTCTCAGGAACTATTGAAGACGACTGCCCAGGTCACTGGGCTGTCCGAGCGACCGTTCCTGCTGCTTGGCCAGCCGACGATCGCCGATCCCTCGCGCGCGCCCACCGGCAAGCACACCGCCTGGGCATATACCCACGGCCCCCAGGACACCGACTGGGAGGCTGAGCGAGATCGCCACGCCGAGCGAATCGAGGCCCAGGTCGAGCGCTTCGCGCCCGGTTTCGCAGATCGCATACTCGCCCGCCACGTCCTCGGTCCCGGCGACTTCCAGCAACGCAATCCCAACCTGATCGGCGGCGACGTCGGTGGCGGCAGCTACACGCTCGACCAGGTCATCTTTCGCCCGCTGCCGTCGCTCAGCCCCTACCGAACGCCGGTGCCCGGTCTCTACATCGCGAGCGCCGCTACCTTCCCGGGCGGCGCCGTCCACGGCGTCCCTGGCTATGCCGCGGCACGTATCGCGCTGGCCGAGTCCCGGGTCAAGGGTGCGGCGCGGATGGTGGCGAGGCGGACCGCCAACGGTAGGACGCGGTGAGCGACAAGCCAGCGGCCGGCTCGACGAGCTGCTCGCCGCTCGGCAGGGCGAAGTCGATGCGCTGCGACCGTGCCACCATACTCACGAGGACTCACCTACTTAAGGGACCACCGCCATCTCCGAAGACGCTTGTACCCCAATCGCTGCCGAGGTACCCGAGCACCTCGACGAACAGCACGACCACGCACCAGGCTCCTCGGTGCTGCGCTTCGCGCGCTTGATCGGCTCCTCGATCGCTGGGCGCGACGCCGCTGCGTGGGTCACCGACTTTCTCAACGGCGCCTACTTCCGCCGGGATCTGTCCGACCGCGAGGTCGACGATCTGCGCCTGGCGTTCGCGATCCTGACGACCTATTGGTACCGCGAGGCGACAGGGCGCCGGCTGCACCTCACCGATCTGCCGGCGTTTCATCGCGCCTTCGGTGCCAAGCGCTTCGAGGCCGGACGCTCCGGGCGCGGGACGCTCAGCCGCGAGCAGCTACTGGAGGGCGCAGCGCGCCTGCTAGGCGACTGGTTTCACGATGCCTACGCCGATGACGAGCGCCGCGGTTGGGAGATCGCGTTTCCCACCGCCAAGGAGCGCGCCGGCTATGACCATGGGCGGCGGATGGCGCTGGTGCGGATCGGGGAGCTCACACCAGAGCGGGCGCCGCTGACGGACCAGATCTGGCACACCTACCCGGCAGTGGAGGTCCCGTCCGCGGAGGCCGTGATCACGGCCCTCACGCAGCCCGAAACTTGGCCCGACTACGCGAGTGAGATCGGGCGCTTCACCCCGCTGCGCGAGGGCGGTCTGCTCGGCCAGACCTTCGAGATCGAGGTAGCAGCGGACACGGAGTCGGGGCGGCCCATCTTCACGCGGGGCTACGTCACCATTACGCGCCTGGTCACACCCGACGATCCGGCGGGAGTGGAAGCTTACTTCGCGGAGCTCGAGGACGGGCTGGCACGCTACGGCAAGGACGAGCCGCGCGCGGTGCCCAAGGGTGGCACGCCACTCGTCGGCTTTGACCTCACCACGCACGCGGGGCACTTCCTCGGCTCCGGGCACAACCGCCTCGTGCTCTTCGAGAACGGGGGCGGCACTTGGGTCCAGGCGGCCGGCACTTGGGACCCGATGGCCTGGCACCTCAGCGCGGCGTACATGGTCGCGGGACGCGAGGCACAGCAGGCGTTCTGGGGCAAGGGGGGCGTGGCGCGGCTGAGCATGCTGCACCAGATCGCGCTGCGCGTGGCGGCGTGAGCAAAGCGGCACGCGTCGCCACGCGTGCAACGATCTGGTGGCGGCTCGCCCCCCTTGGGGGAGGCGACTCGCCTGACAGCGGTGACCGCCTGGCGAGGCGGTCACCGGTCGAGATCGATCACCGCGCTGCCCTGGAAGCGTCCGGCGCGCAGATCCTCCAGTGCGCGGCCGGCATCCGGCAGCGGGTAGGGGTGTACGTCGGTGCGTACCGGGACGCGAGGGGCGAGCGCGAGGAGCTCACGGGCGTCTTGGCGCGTGAGGTTGGCGACCGAGCGAACCGTGCGCTCGCCCCACAGGATGTCGTAGGGAAAGCTCGGAATGTCTGACATGTGAATCCCGGCGCACACGACCGTGCCGCCCCTGGCAAGCGCGCGCAGCGCGCCCGGAACGAGCTCCCCGGCGGAGGCGAACACGATCGCTGCGTCCAGCTCCTCGGGCGCTGGCGTGAGGGACTCACCCGCCCACTCGGCACCGAGCTTGCGCGCCGAGTCCTGGCTCGCCTGATCGCCCGGGCGGGTGAAGGCGAACACGCGCCGACCCTGGAAGCGAGCGACCTGAGCGATGATGTGAGCCGAGGAGCCGAACCCGTAGAGGCCGAGCCGCTCGGAGTCGCCGGTCATACCAAGCGCCCGGTAGCCGATCAGCCCCGCGCACAGCAGCGGAGCGAGCTGGAGGTCGGAGTAGCCCTCGGGGAGCGCGAAGCAGTAGCGCTCGTCGGCGATCGTCGATTCCGCGTAGCCGCCGTCGATGTCCCGTCCGGTGAAGCGCGCGTTCTCGCACAGGTTCTCGCGCCCACTGCGGCAATAGCGGCAGCGACCGCACGTCCAGCCGAGCCACGGAATGCCGACGCGCGCGCCTATTTCGAGCGGCTCGGCGGTTTCCAGCGCCGCGCCAGCGCCTGCGCTCTCACCGCGACCGATCACGGTCCCGACGATCTGGTGGCCGGGGACGATCGGGGGGCGGGGAATCTCGACCTCCCCATCGAGCAAGTGCAGGTCCGTGCGACAGACGCCGCACGCATGAACCCGCACCAGGAGCTGGCCGGGTCCGGGCTCGGGCTCGGGAAGCTCCGCGGCACGCAGAACGCCGGGTCCTTCGATCTGGATCGTCCGCACTCGTGGATCATGCCAGCGCGGAAAGGGCGGCGCGGAGCCTATGGGTCGCTGAGGCTTGGGCGTATGTTGGTTGCGTGAGTGCGCTCGAGCAAGAGCTTTGCCTTCGCAACGGCCTGATGGTTTCGCTCAGGTCGGTGACGGGCGATGACGAAGCGGCGATCTGGGAGCTCCTAAGCGCCCTGTCGATCGACTCCCAGCGCTTGCGCTTCTTCGGCACAGCAACCAACCTGCGCGCGCAGGCTCACACCGGAGCGGGCGATGACATCGATCACCACGGGGTCCTGGCGAGCGCGCCCGGGCGCGGCGTCGTCGGCCACGCGATCTATGTACGTCTCCCGCGTTCTGAACGAGCGGAGGTTGCCGTCGAGGTCGCCGATGACCTGCACCGCCTGGGACTGGCCACACTGCTGGTGATTCACTTGGCCAAGTTCGCCGAGAGCAGTCAGATCACTCGCTTCTTCGCCGAGGTGCTACCCGAGAACCACGATATGCTCGCGGTCTTCCGCGACGGCTTTGCAGCCGTGACCGTTAACGGCCGGGACGAGACGAAGGTCGAGTTTCCAACCTCGGCCTGGCGTGCGGCACACGCGCGCTTCGAGGGTTGAGGCGCATCGAGCCTCGCCGCGAAAAGCCGCCTCTCGAGACCAAGGGCTTCACGCGGGGGAGTCCACTTCCTGGCAGCATGGGCCACGATGACGACGACGAGCCATACCGCGGGCCCCGCCCTCAGCGAGAGCGAGCTGGATCTGATCGACCGCTACTGGCGCGCGGCCAACTACCTCTCGGTAGGTCAGATCTATCTGCTGGACAACCCGCTTTTGCGCGAGCCGCTGGCACTCGAGCACGTCAAGCCGCGCCTGCTCGGCCACTGGGGCACGACGCCAGGGCTCAACTTCATCTACGCGCATCTGAACCGGCTGATCTGCGCGCGCGACCTGAGCGTGATCTACGTCGCCGGTCCCGGTCACGGAGGCCCGGGCCTCGTGGCAAACACCTACCTCGAGGGCACCTACAGCGAGGTCTATCCGCACATCGGACGCGATGCCGAAGGGCTGCGGCGGCTGTTTCGCCAGTTCTCCTTCCCGGGCGGCATCCCCAGTCACGTGGCGCCCCAGACCCCTGGGTCGATCCACGAGGGGGGCGAGCTCGGCTACGCGCTCTTGCACGCCTACGGCGCCGCCTTCGATAACCCCGATCTACTCGTGTGCTGCGTGGTCGGCGACGGCGAGGCCGAGACTGGGGCCCTGGCCGCGAGCTGGCACGCCAACAAGTTCCTCAATCCCGCTCGCGACGGGGCGGTGCTCCCGATCCTGCACCTCAACGGCTACAAGATAGCCAACCCCACCATCCTGGCGCGCATCCCCGAGCAGGAGCTGCGCGCGCTGCTGGACGGCTATGGGTACGCCCCGCGCTTCGTAGAGGGCTCAGACCCTGCGGCAATGCACGCGCTGATGGCGAGCACGTTCGACGAGGTGGCGCAGGAGATCGGCGCGATCCAGCGCGCCGCACGCGATGGATCCGTGACCGAGCGCCCGCACTGGCCGATGATCGTGCTGCGCACGCCCAAGGGCTGGACAGGTCCAAAGGTGGTCGACGGCCTGCCGGCCGAGGGCTCCTTTCGCTCCCACCAGGTTCCGCTGGCCAACCTCGCGCACAGCCCCGAGCACCTCGCCCAGCTCGAGGAGTGGATGCGCTCCTACCGGCCGCAGGAGCTGTTCGACGAGGCCGGGGGCCTGCGAGGAGAACTGGCTGGCCTGGCGCCGCTGGGAGCTCGGAGGATGGGCGCCAACCCCCACGCCAACGGCGGCGTGCTGCTGCGCGACCTGGAGCTGCCCGACTTCCGAGCCTACGCGGCGGCCGTGCCCGAGCCGGCGCGCACCGCGAGTGAGCCCACGCGCGTGCTCGGCGCGTTCCTGCGCGACATCATGGCGCTCAATGCCGAGCACGCGAACTTCCGGATCTTCGGGCCCGACGAGACGGCCTCGAACCGCCTGAGCGCCGTCTTCGAGACCACCGACCGCGCTTGGGAAGCGCAGACGCTGCCCACCGACGATCACCTGGCCGGCGATGGCCGCGTGATGGAGGTCCTCAGCGAGCATCTCTGCGAAGGCTGGCTGGAGGGCTATCTGCTCACCGGCCGCCACGGGCTGTTCAACTGCTACGAGGCGTTCATCCATGTGATCGACTCCATGTTCAACCAGCACGCCAAGTGGCTGAAGGTGACGCGGGAGATCGAGTGGCGGGCGCCGATCGCCTCGCTCAATTACCTACTGACCTCGCACGTCTGGCGCCAGGATCACAACGGCTTCTCCCACCAGGACCCGGGCTTCATCGACCACGTGGTCAACAAGAAGGCCGAGATCGTCCGCATCTATCTACCCCCGGACGCCAATTGCCTGCTCTCGGTGGGCGACCACTGCCTGCGCAGCCGCGGCTACGTCAACGTGATCGTGGCCGGCAAGCAGCCGTCGCTGGACTACCTGAGCATGGACGAAGCGGTTGCCCACTGCACGCGCGGGCTGGGCATCTGGGACTGGGCCAGCAACGACCAGGGCGAAAAGCCCGACGTGGTGATGGCGTGCGCGGGGGACATCCCCACGCTGGAGACAGTCTCGGCGGTGGCCCTCCTGCGAGAGCACCTCCCGCACCTGCGGGTGCGGGTGGTCAACGTGGTCGATCTGATGCGCCTCGAGCCCGACACCGAGCATCCCCACGGCCTGCCCGACCCCGAGTTCGACGCGCTCTTCACAACCGACCGCCCGGTGATCTTCGCTTTCCACGGCTATCCCTGGCTGGTCCACCGCCTCACCTATCGCCGTGCCAACCACGCCAACCTCCACGTACGCGGCTACAAGGAGGAGGGAACGACCACCACCCCCTTCGACATGTTGATGCTCAACGACATGGACCGCTTTCACCTCGTCATAGACGTGATCGACCGCGTCCCGAGCCTCGGCTCGCGCGCCTCGGGGCTGCGCCAGCAGATGGTCGACGAGCGCCTGCGCCACCGCGCTTACACGCGTGAGGTGGGAGACGACCCACCCGACGTGCGCGACTGGACATGGCTGGCGGGCGCGGAGCCAGACCCGGGCGCGCGCGCCTGACGCGTGCGCGTTCTGGTCCTCGACGCCGGCTAGCGTGCGTGTTCTCGTCGTCAACGCCGGCTCCAGCAGCCTCAAGCTCAGCGTCCTCCAGGATGATCGACTGTGCGACGCCAGGGAGCTGCCCGCTCGCGGCGCGAGCATCGACTCCGAAGAGGTTGCCGCGGCGGTGCGCGAGCTGGGCCCGGCGGACGCGGTGGGGCACCGAATCGTCCACGGCGGAGAGCGATTCATCGACGCGGTGCGCATCAGCGACAACGTCCTCTCCGGGCTCTGGGAGCTGGCCGACCTGGCGCCGCTGCACCAGGCCAAGTCGATCGCGGCGCTGGAGGCCGTGAGCAGCGCTCGCCCGGATTGCCCCGCGGTGGCGTGCTTCGATACGGCCTTTCACGCAACCATGCCGTCAGGCGCCGCCACCTACGCGCTGCCCCATTCCTGGCGCAGGCGATGGGGGCTGCGGCGCTTTGGCTTTCACGGCCTCTCCCACGCCTACGCCGCGCGGCGGGCAGCCGAGCTGCTGGGGCGCTCACTCGATGGGCTGCGAATCGTCACCTGTCACCTCGGGGCTGGCGCGTCGCTCGCTGCGGTGAGCTCCGGGCGCTCGGTCGATACGACGATGGGCTTCACGCCGCTGGAGGGCCTGGCGATGGCGACGCGCTCGGGATCGGTGGACCCCGGGCTGCTGCTCTGGCTGATCGAGCACACCGAGCTCGATCAGCAACAGATAGCTCACGCGCTGGAGCACGAGTCGGGGATGCTCGCACTGGCCGGGAGCGCCGACATGGCCGCGGTGATCGAGTCCGCCGCTGGCGGCGACGCGCACGCGAGCCTCGCCCTCGAGGTCTACGTGCATCGCCTCCGCGCCGGCACCGCCGCGATGGCGGCGGCGATGGACGGCCTGGACGTAATCGTGTGGACCGGTGGCGTGGGTGAGCACGCACCCGCTGTTCGCGCCGGCGCGGCTGAAGGCTTGGGCTTTCTCGGCGTGGGCATCGACCACGACCGCAACCAGACCGCCCTTGGTGATCAGGACCTGACCGCTGACGGGGCGACCGTTCGCGCGCTGGTCATCAACGCCCGTGAAGACCTCGAGATCGTTCGTCAGGTCCGTGAGGTGCTCGCTTAACAACGCAGGCTGGCCACCTCCCGCGGAGCGGATCCCCTAACTGATCGCGACCATCCGCTCGATCGGCAGGCGCGCGCGCTGTGCGATCTCGGGCAGGACCTTGACCTCGTGGACTGAGTCGCGCAGCGAGTCACGCAGCTTGGGCAACGTGATCATCTTCATGTAGCGGCAGTGCGCCGCCTCGTTGGCGGCGACGAACTCGACCCCTGGCGCGGCGCTGCGCAGCGGATAGAGCATGCCCGTCTCCGTCGCGACGATCGCAGATCGTCCCCCCGCGCCGCCCGCTCCCCCACCCGCGGCGACCCCGCCCGTGCCCCCTGCCCCCACACCCGCGCCAGCCGCGCGCTCGCGGGCGTAGGCGAGCATCCCGCCGGTTGAGAGCATCTGCACGCCGGCGGGGTCGAGATCGCCTGCGGCGACATACTCCATCACGCTCGTCGAGCACCCGCACTCGGGGTGGATCAGGAAGTCAGCTCCAGGATGAGCGGCCCGCACGGCCGCGATGTCGGCAGGCCGGATGCCGGCGTGGACGTGACACTCGCCGTCCCAGACTCGCATCGATCGACCGATGACCTTCTCGACGTAGGCCCCGAGGAACATGTCGGGGCCGAACAGGATCTCGGTGTCCTCGCCATGCTCGCGGTAGATGTGCTGCACCACCTTGACAGCATTCGCAGACGTACAGCAGTAATCGGACTCAGCCTTAACCTCAGCCGACGTGTTGACATACATGACGACCACCGCGCCGGGGTGCTCAGCCTTCCAGTCGCGTAGCTGCCTGACGGTGATCGAGTCCGCGAGCGAGCAGCCGGCATCGAGGTCAGGGATCAGCACGCGCCTGTGCGGGCACAGGATCGATGCTGTCTCTGCCATGAAGTGCACGCCGCAGAACACGATCGTCTCGATGTCAGCGTTGGCACTCGCCGCCTGCTGGGAGAGCTCTAGCGAGTCCCCCACGTGGTCGGCCACGTCCTGGATCTCGGGGAGCTGATAGTTGTGGGCCAGGATCACGGCGCCGCGCTCACGCGCCAGCCGCCGAACCTCATCCTGCATCGCCGGGATGCTCTCGAGCATCAATGGCGCCCCTGTCGCGAGCATCGGAAGGTTCATCGCAGCGATTGGCGGAGCAGTGAGATGACGGTGATTAGAGCGTTAGGGAAGATCGCGGTGGCAACGGTTCGAGGATCAAGCTGAGATCGAGGGCGGGGGCGCTGTGGGTGAGGGCGCCGACCGACACGAATTGTACGCCCGTGCTCGCTATCTCCTCGAGCGTCTGAAGCGTTATGCCGCCGCTTGCCTCGAGCTCCGCCCGGCCGCCCACGTGAAGCACAGCGGCGCGCAACTCGGCGACGGTCATGTTGTCGAGCAGGATTCGTGGCGCTCCCGCGCCAAGCGCCGCGTCCACTTCGGCCAGCGTCCGGCATTCGACCTCCAGCGGGACACCTGGCGCGTGCGCCCGGGCGCGCCTGACAGCCTCCCCCACACCGCCCGTCAGCGTGGCGTGGTTCTCCTTGATCAGGACGGCGTCGTAGAGGCCGGCCCGGTGGTTGGTCGCACCGCCTGCGGCGACGGCGGCCTTCTCCAGCGCCCGTAAGCCGGGCGTGGTCTTGCGAGTGTCGAGGATCCTGGCCCCCGTGCCTTCGACGGCCCTCACGCAGCGAGCGCTCAGCGTGGCCACACCCGACAGCCGCGCCAGGAAGTTGAGCGCCGTGCGCTCGGCGCCCAGGATCCCCCGCGCCGATCCCTCCGCGCTGAGCACCGCTCCTCCTTGTCGCCACTCGCCCCCGGGCGAGTGGCGCCGTAGCAATACCTCCGGGTCGAGCGCGCGGAAGGCCTGCTCGGCCGCCTCGAGCCCGAAGATGACCCCTGGTGCCTTCTGGGTGATCCTCGCGCGCGCCCGGGCGCCGGCCGGGACCGTAGCCGCGCTCGTGATGTCGCCGGTCCCGAGGTCCTCGGCGAGCGCGCGGGCCACTGTCTCGCCAAGCAGAGCCTGAGTCAGAGTCTGAGTCTCGCTCACCGGACTCGCGAGCATACGGACCCCGCTCGGGACTCCTGGCCCTGTCGCGCCTGGGTCACGACCTGCCACGCTTCGCTGATGCGCGTCGCCGCCGGGCTCATCAGCGTCGCCGTGATCTCGGTCCTGCTGGCCGAGTTCTTCGTCGTCTTCCTGCTGCCAAGACGTGTCAAGCGCGACCCCCGGATCGCGCGCGGTCTGCTGCGCGGCTTGTGGATCCCGTGGCGCGCGCTCGCGGCGCTCCTGCCGCGTGGAGGCTCTGACACGATGCTGGGCGTCTTCGGTCCACTCGGGCTCCTCGCCATCCTCGGGATGCTCAGCGCAGGGGTGATCCTCTGCTTCGGGGGGTTGCAGTGGGCTTTCGCCTCGCGCCTGGAGACCGCGCACCCCGCCGGGTTCTCGCAGGAGATCTACTTCAGCGCCGGAGCGTTCTTCAGCGCGTCCACTCCGTACGTACCTAGCGGCGGCGCGGGCAAGGCGCTGCAGATCGCCGAGGCGGCAACCGGATTCGGCTTCCTGGCGATCGCGATCGGCTATCTGCCGGCGCTCTTTCAGGCCTTCTCACGCCGCGAGATCGCTGTCTCGCGGCTCGATCCGCGCGCGGGCTCGCCGCCTAGCGCCGGCGCCCTGCTAGAGCGCGCCGGGCACCGCGGCGGGTGGGCCGAACTGGACGAGTACCTGCGCGAGTGGGAGACGTGGGCAGCAGAGCTGATGGAGACCCATCTCTCCTATCCGATCCTCGGGTACTTCCGCTCCCAGCACGTCAATCAGAACTGGCTCGCGGCGCTGACCACGATCGTCGACGCGTGCTCGTATGCGATCGCGTATGGCCCGGAGGAAGCGGTCGAGGCAGCCACGCTCACGTTCAGGATCGGTCGCCATGCTCTCGCCGACCTCTCCTATGCGTTCGGGTGCGTGCTGGAGCCCAACCAGGCGTTGGTCGCCGGCGAACGGCTCACCGGCGACGCTCTGAGCGAGCTGCGTGCTGCGCTGCAGGAGGGTGGCCTGCACGCCGTCCAAAGCGATGAGGCAGCCGGGCGGCTGCGAACGCTACGCGCCGGCTACGAGCCGTACGCGCTCGCGATCTCCCGCAAGCTCGCACTCGATCTGCCCAACTGGCTCGCGGGGGAGGTGCGGGAGAACTGGCGTGCCGCCTCGCATCCTCGCCACAGCGACCGGCTGCTGCCTTGAGGGCCGCCGCTGGCGCCCCAGCCGGTAGGCTCCCGGCATGGCGCCATGGCTTCACCGCCGCAGCGAGGAGGAGAAGGCCGCCGAGCAAGCGGAGAAGGAGGCGGCGCAGGAGGCCACTGAGGTTGCGCAGCAACGCGCGGTGCAGTCGCTCGCGCAGATCGAGGCCGGCGGGCTGCCAGTCGCCGCGCAGGAGCGCCTGCGCCAGCTCGCGGCGATCGAAGGCAAGCCTAATCTGTTCAGCAGCGACCTGTCGGTACAGGAGTTCACGCTGCTGGCCGGACTGCACGTTCAGCCCCTGACGCAGGTGATGGGCTCCTCGATCTACAACGTCGGCTGGCAGCCCGTCTACTACAACGTGCCGACCGAAGTCAGCGTGCTCTCCGGGGCCTACAACGAGTGTCGCCGGCTCGCCCTCGGCCGACTGCTCGAGGAGGCCGGGCTCGCAGCGGCGGACGCGGTGGTCGGCGTCAGGATCGAGGAGGGGTCCCACGACTGGGCCGCGCGCGCGATCGAGTTCGTCGCGGTGGGAACCGCCGTGCGTCTTGCGCCCCACATGCGTCATCCCGACGGCGGCACCGTGCTCACCGATTTGACTGGCCAGGAGTTCGCCCAGCTTTGCAGAGTAGGCGTGCGGCCGATTGGGATCGCTGCCCATACCAGCGTGCACTACGTGCCCGCGTCGTGGCAGACCGCGCAGGCGACAAGCGGTGGCTGGAGCGGTGCCTCGTGGGTCAATCAGGAGCTTTCAGACTTCACGGCCGGCATCTACGCGGCGCGGGAGAAAGCGGTCGGCGCGACGGTCCGGCAGGCGCGCGAGCTGCGCGCCGACGGGCTCGTGGGGGTCCAGATCAGCGAGCATGCGCGCACCCACTCGGTCAAGCGGGGCATGATCGACTGCGAGGACCTCGAGGTCACCTTCCATGTCATGGGCACAGCGATCCGCGAGGACCCCGCACTTGCCGGCCGTCAAGCGATGACCAAGCCGACCAGCATCCTCTCGCTGCGCTGAAGCCCATGCCGACCAGCATCCTCTCACCGCGCCGGGCCCTCACCCCTTCGCACCTCAACGCCAAGAACACAGAAACGAGAGTTAGCAATGGCCTACGACCCCAGTAGCACCGAGGGCGTGCCCGAGTCGGGCCGCCAGCGCATCGACCAGAACAAGACGGGTCTGTATACAAGCGATTTGTCAGTCAACGAGTTCCTGCTGGTCCGCCACGCCGGCTTTCAGCCGCTCGGCCTGGTGATGGGCTCGAGCATCTACCACATCGGCTTTCAGCAGGCACAGTGGAAGCAGAGTCAGGAGATGCAGGTGCTCTCCCAGGCGATGTACGAGGCCCGCGAGCTCGCGATGACGCGCATGGAGGAGGAGGCCGACCAGCTCGGCGCCGACGGCGTCGTGGGGGTGCGCCTGAACATCGGTCGCTACGACTGGGGTCAGAACATGGCGGAGTTCCTCGCCATGGGAACCGCTGTCAAGCACCGCGAGGGCGAGCTGCACCGGGCTCCATCCGGCCGGCCCTTCACATCCGATCTCAGCGGCCAGGAGTTCTGGGCGCTGCTGCAGACCGGCCACCGGCCCGTGGGCATGGTGATGGGCTCGTGCGTGTTCCACGTCGCGCACCAGAGCTGGCGCCAATCGATCGGAAATACCGGCCGCAACGTCGAGCTGCCCAACTTCACCCAAGCGCTCTACGACGCGCGCGAGCTCGCGATGGAGCGGATGCAGGCCGAGGCGCTAGAGGCCAAGGCCGAGGGCATCGTCGGCGTCGACATCCACGAGAAGAGCCACGGCTGGGGCAGCCACGTGATCGAGTTCTTTGCGATCGGCACCGCGATCATCCCGCAGGAGGGCGCTGAGGATCACGTCATCCCCGACCCCCAGACGGTGCTCGACCTCGCGTAGCTCGAGCGCAGCCGCCCGGCTGCAGGACGAATCAGATGATTTGAGCCGGCGGCCCGCAGGCTCGCCGGCTCAGCGCGCCGCGTTCAGCAGGTAGGCGCGCACGAAGCCGTCGAGGTCGCCGCCCAGCACCCGCGCCGCGTCGCCCATCTCGTAGTCGGTGCGGTGGTCCTTGACCATCGTGTAGGGGTGCAGCACATACGAGCGGACCTGCGAGCCGAAGTTGACATCCTGGGCCTCGCCCCGCTCGCGGGCGATTTCCTCGCGGCGCTCGCGCTCCTGGCGCTCGAGCAGCTTGGAGCGCAGTACCGCCATCGCCTCCGCCCTGTTGGATGACTGCGAGCGCTCATTCTGGCATTGGGCGACGATCCCGGTCGGGCGGTGGGTGATCCGTACGGCCGAATCGGTCTTGTTGACGTGCTGGCCTCCGGCGCCGCTGGCTCGGTAGGTGTCGACCTGCAGGTCGTCGTCGTCGATCTGGACCTCCGCCATCTCCGCCACGACGGGCGAGACCTCGACGCCGGCAAAGCTCGTCTGGCGGCGGTTGGCCGAGTCAAACGGGGACAGGCGCACGAGCCGGTGGACTCCCTTTTCGCTGCCGTAGAGCCCGTACGCGTTCTCGCCCCTGGCGCGGAACATTGCCGACTTGACCCCTGCCTCCTCGCCGGGTGAGGCCTCCAGCAGCTCGACTTCGAAGCCGCGCCTCTCCGCCCAGCGCATCTCCATCCGCAGCACCATCTCCGCCCAATCTTGTGCGTCGGTTCCGCCCGCGCCGGCGTTGACGGTCACCAGCGCATCGCCCGCGTCATAGCGCCCGGAGAAGAGCCGCTCCTCCTCGAGTGACTGAAGACGGTCTTGGACGGTGCGCACCTGCTCCTCTAGCTCCGCGGAGATCTCGGGGTCCTCCTCGGCTAGCTCGGCGAGCGGTCCGAGATCCTCCACGTCGCGCTGAAGCGAATGGTAGGCGCTCAGCTTCCTACTGGCCCTCGCGTGATCGGCGCTGAGCGCAGCCGCGCGTTCCTGATCCTCCCAGAACCCGGCTGCTCCCATCTGCGCCTCGAGCGCACTCGAGCGCTCCTGCAGCGAAGCCGGGTCAAAGATAATCCGCGAGCAGCTTGAGCTGAGCGCGGATCGCCGCAAGGCGCTGAGAGAGCGGCTCTGAAGGGGCGCTTGCCATCGGTGGGGAGGCTAGCGGATCGTGATGCGCTTCATACGCTGATACCAGCATCGCGTACGCAGCGCCTCACGGCGAGGCGAAGCCCCTGCCGGTCAGCGTCGAGATGTCGTTGCTGAGCCCGATCACGGCAACGATCACGACCAGCACGAACCCGACCAGGCCGGCGCGCTCCATCACCTCGAACGGGATTCGCCGCCGCCTGAGCTTCTCGGCCAGCGCCCAGAACACGTGCCCTCCGTCGAGCGGCAGGAACGGGAAGAGGTTGATGACGGCCAGCGAGAGGGAGATCAGCGCGAGCGTGACGAGTGCCTCGGTGGTGTTTGACGCGAATCGCTGCTGGGTGACCTTGAAGCCGCCGACGATGCCGTGGAGCTGCTTGCGTACCTTGGGCTCGAACAGATGAGCGATCACAGACACCGTCCGCGTGGTCACCGACCACATCGCGCTGACGCTGAACGACGCGGCCTGCCCGACTCCGACGGGCTTCTGCACACTGCCGAACTCGAACCCGAGCTCGGGCTTGGAATCCGCCGAGCTGTAGCGCGGGCGAAGCTCGAAGCTTCTCAGCCGGCCGGCGCGGCGCACGACCACCCGCGCGGGGGTGGCGGCCAGGCAACCATTGACCTGGGCGCCGGCGCAGCGGTGCGTCGCGAGGCGGCGCGCGATCGCATCGAACGAGCCCTTGACGCCATCGACCGAGACAATCTGATCGCCCGCCCGCAGAGCGCTCGCCGCCGGCGTCGATTTCGTGACGGCGACGACGCGCGTTGTCGAAACCGCCTGCCCATTTGCCAGAGACAGCGCCCACAAGAGCCCGAACGCGATCAGCAGGTTCACCGCCGGTCCGGCGAGGATCACCACGATCCGCTTCCACGCCGGCTGGTTGTAGTACGCGCGCGGGATGACCTCCGCCGGGATCTCCTCGTGGGGATTCATGCCGGTGATCTTCACGTAGCCCCCGAACGGAAACGGCCCGATTCCATACTCCGTCTCGCCGTGGCGAAACTTGACCAGCATCGGCCCGAAGAACAGCGAGAAGCGCTCGACGCGCATCCCGACCGCCTTGGCGACGGTGAAGTGGCCCGCCTCGTGCAGGATGACCAGCGCGACGATGCCTAGAAACGCGAGCACGTAGGACATGGGGGTTCCAGTGTGTCAGCCGCGCTTATGTGGGACGTCAAGCCGTGGCTCGCACGTCAAGCCGTGGCTCAGGCGGCTGTCAAACCCCCGGCGTGGGCGGCGGTCAAGCCGGCGCCCGCGCGGCCACGAGCTCGCTGGCCGCCCTGCGCGCCTGGCCGTCGGCTCCGGCGAGCGAGTCGAACGAGTGAACCTGCTCTGCCGGCAGGCGGGCGAGTGCCTCTTCGATCACGGCTGGAATCTCAAGGAATCGCAGCCGGCCGCCCAGGAACGCGTGCACCGCCACCTCGTTGGCCGCATTGAGCGTGCACGGCGCGGTCCCCCCGGCGCGGGCGGCCTCGCGCGCGAGCGCGAGGCAGGCGAACGTGTGCTCGTCCGCGGGCTCGAAGCTCAGCGTGCCGAGCGAGATGAGGTCGAGCGCCTTCACCGGCACGTCGACGCGCTCGGGAAGGTGCAGCGCGTAGGAGATCGGGACGCGCATGTCTGGGTAGCCGAGGTGAGCGAGCGTGGCGCCGTCGCAGAGCTGGATCAGGCTGTGGATGATGGATTGGGGATGGACTACCACGTCGATCTGCTCATACGGGGTCCCGAACAGGTGATGGGCCTCGATCAGCTCCAGCCCCTTGTTCATCAGCGTCGCTGAGTCGATCGTGATCTTGCCACCCATCTCCCACGTGGGGTGGGCAAGCGCCTGCTCCACGGTGACGTCCCTGAGCTCCGCCGCGCTGCGCCCGCGGAAGGGACCGCCCGAGGCCGTGAGGATCAAGCGCTCGACGGTTCCGGGACGTTCGCAGACCAGGAGCTGATGCAGCGCGGAATGCTCTGAGTCCACCGGGATGATCGCCGCGCCCGTCGCCTGCGCCAGAGCGGTGACGAGCTCACCGCCGACGACCAGCGACTCCTTGTTGGCCAGCGCGAGGTCGATCCCCTCCCCCAGCGCGGCGACGGTGGGGACGAGACCCGCCGAGCCGACGATCGCGTTCAGGACAAGATCGCAGTCGGACTCGGTGATCAGCCGCACGAGCCCGTCGGGGCCCGCGAGCACCTCGCCGTCGGTCCACGCTTCACTCGCGCGAGCGCCGGCATCCGGGTCGGCGAGCGCGATCCGCTTCACGCCTAGCGCCCGCGCCTGTGCCACCAGTGGCTCCCAGGCATCAGCCGCGCTCAACGCGACGACTCTCAAGTCGTCTGGGGAGCACGAGACGACGTCGAGCGCCTGCAAGCCGATCGAGCCCGTGGAGCCGAGGATGACCAGGCGGCGCGGCATGCGCCGAAGTCTAGGATCGCAGCGCGGCGAGCGCCGGCAGCTCCCCGGGATCGACGCCCGCGAGCACCTCGATTACAAACGGTGGCCGATCCCAGAGTGGCAAGGCGATCGAGCCCCTGGCGCGGCCCCGGGCCTCAAGCGAGTAGCTCGACCTCGACCTCGACCGGTCCGTAGGTGTCGATGGCGCGGTGATCCCGGGTCACCAGGGAGTCGAAGTGGCGATACAATCGCTCAGTGCATCACCCCGGCCCAGATGTAGTAGCCGGCGACGACTGTGAAGATCACGCCGTCGAGGCGATCGAGCGCACCGCCGTGTGAGCGGAACAGGGTGCCAGCGTCCTTCGTCCCCGCGTCGCGCTTGACAACCGACTCGAATAGGTCCCCGAGCGGACCCAGGACCGCGACCGCGAGACCGAGCAGCAATGCATCCCCCTGCGTGAGCCAGCTCTCATAGAGCCCGGCGAAGAACACCGCCAGCACCGCGATCAGCATCCCGCAGAACAGTCCCTCCACTGTCTTGCTCGGCGAGATCTCCGCCGCCAGCGGGCGGCGGCCGAACAGGCGCCCGCCGATGTATGCGCCCGTGTCACCGAGGAAGGTTCCCAGCAGTACGTCGATCATCACCGCGCCGCCGTGATGAAGCTGGCGCAGCAGCTCGGCGTGGGCGAATGCGAAGCCGATCCAGTACACGCCGAGCAGCGTGCCCGCGATCGCGATCGTGGCTTCTCGATGCTCGGCGCGCGCGACGACGAGCACGATCAGCAACGGCACCGCCGCGAGCGCCACCTCCAAGACGTCTTTCTGGCTTCCGTAATGCGCCGCCAGCACCATCCCGGCGAGCGCCAGGAAGCCGACCGCGGGCATCGGCTTCCACCGCCCGAGCATCCGGTAGAGCTCATGCAGGCAGACCCAACCGATCGCGATCATGAAGAGCGCGAACGCAAGGCCGCCGAGATCCACGAACAGAACAGCGACGAACGCGGCCGGAATCGCGACCAGGATCCGGGACAGCAGCTCCGAGCGTGGGCCCTGACGCCCGGCACGTGGCCGGCGCTGAGCGCGCGGCGTACCCCGAGCCGAGGGACCCTCCCGCTCTCTTCGTGGCCGTCCCGCGGGCCCAGCTCGTGGCCGACGCGCCGATGGCATCCCTACCTGCCCCCGAAGCGCCGCCTGCGGGCGGCGAACTCCTGCAGGCTCTCCTCGAACGCCTGGCGCGAGAAGTCCGGCCAGAGCTCCTCGCGGAACACGAGCTCCGAGTAGACCGCCTGCCAGAGCAGGTAGTTTGAGATTCGCCGTTCGCCGCTGGTGCGAATGATCAGATCCGGATCATGCATGTCGGGTGCATACAGGTGCGCGCGGAAGTCCGCTTCGGTGCCTCCGGTAAATGCTCGCGCCGCGTCGAGGATCTCGGCGCGCCCGCCGTAGTTGAAGGCGACGAACAGGGTGATCCGGGTGTTGGCCTTGGTCGTCTCCTCCGCCCAGGCCATCCTCTCGACAAGCTCCACGGGTACCGGCTCGCTGCGACGGCCGATGAAGCGCATCCGCACCCCCTCAGCGTCCAACTCGGGGGTTTCGTTCTCGATCCGCCGTCCGAACATCTCCATCAACCCTGAGACCTCCTGCTCGGAGCGGGTCCAATTTTCCGTCGAGAACGAGTACACCGTCAGCTCCTGGATCCCGAGCTGCACCGCATCGCGCAGCCGCGCCTTGACGACCTCCGCGCCAGCCTCGTGCCCGGCCATCGCCGGCAGGCCACGACGCCTCGCCCAGCGGCCGTTGCCGTCGGTGATGATCGCGACGCAGCGGGCCCAGGACCCGTCCACGGACCCCGCCACGCCCATTACACCTCCAGGATCTCTGCTTCCTTGTGCCCCAGCACCTCGTCGAGCTCGGCGATTCGTGCATCGGTGAGCTTCTGAAGCTCCACCTCCGCGCGGTGCTCGTCGTCAGAGCCTGTCTCGCCCGCCTCTTTGAGCTCGCGCAGATCGTGCATCACGTCGCGGCGGACGTTTCGCACGGCGATCCTTCCCTCTTCGGCGATCGTACGAACCACCTTCACGAGCTGCTTGCGGCGCTCCTCAGTCAGCTCGGGAACGAGGAGCCGGATCAGGTGCCCGTCGTTGGAGGGCGTGAGACCGACGTCGGACTCGATGATCGCGCGCTCGATTGCCTTGATCGAGCTGCGGTCATAGGGCTGAATGCTCAACAGCCGCGACTCGGGAGCGGTGATCGTCGCGAGCTGGCGCAATTGCGTGGAGGTCCCGTAGTAGTCGACAGTGATGCGGTCGAGCAGCGCCGGGCTGGCGCGTCCTGTCCGCACCGAGCCGAACTCGTGGCGCGTGGACTCCAGCGACTTGACCATGCGCTCGCGCGCGTCCGCCAAGAGCTCGTCGATCATCTCTGAGGTCATGTCATCACCAGCGTGCCGACTCGCTCGCCGGACACTATCTTGTCGATGTTGCGCCCGTCGGCCATGTTGAAGACCACGATCGGCAGGTTGTTGTCCATGCACAGGGCTAGCGCGGTGGAGTCCATCACCGCAAGTCCACGGGTTAGGGCATCCTTGTGGGTGATCTGCGGAATGAACTCCGCGTCGGCGTAAACGGCCGGGTCCGCGGTGTAGACGCCCTGGACCCCGTTCTTGGCCATCAGGACGATCTCAGCGTGGAGCTCCGCCGCGCGCAGCGCCGCGGCCGTGTCGGTGGTGAAGAAGGGGTTGCCAGTTCCCGCCGCGAAGATCACCACGCGTCCCTTCTCCAAGTGGCGCATCGCCCGCCGGCGGATGTAGGGCTCGGCGATCTCGGAAATCGTGATCGCCGACTGCACTCGCGTTGCGACGTCCTGCTTCTCGAGCGCGTCCTGCAGCGTCATCGCGTTGAGCACCGTCGCGAGCATCCCCATGTAGTCTCCCGTCGCCCGATCCATGCCGCGCGCCGCCGCCGCCAGCCCCCGGTAGATGTTTCCGCCGCCGACGACGATTGCGACCTCTACGCCCCGCTGCCGAACTGCCGCGACTTCGCGGGCGATCGCTTCGACACGGGCCGGATCGGTTCCGTATTGGAAATCGCCCATCAACGCCTCTCCCGACAGCTTGAGCAGCACGCGCTCATAAGCCGGGGGCGTCGCCGGCGGGCCCGGGCTCACGCAGCCGCCTCAGCCGCCGACCGCAAAGCGAGCGAAGCGGCGGATCACGATGTTCTCTCGCGTTTCGCTCGACAGCGCCGCGCGGAGCTCCTCGATCGTCTTGCCCCCGTGCTTGTCCTCGTTGACGTGCGTCTGGCGCAACAGCACAACCTCGTCCAACCATTTGTCGAGCTTGCCCGAGACTACCCGCTCACGCACGTTCTCCGGACGGTCGGCCGCCTGCTCGGTGGCGATCCGCTGCACGCGCTCGCGGTCCTCGGCGGGCAGCTCGTCCTCGGTGACCGCCAGCGGCGCCGCCGCCGCGATGTGCAGCGCGAGGTCCCGCGCGAAATCGACGAACGTGTCGTTGCGGGCCACGAAGTCGGTCTGGCAGTTGACTTCGACCAGCACTCCGATCTTGCTACCCGCGTGGACATAGCTCTGCACCGCTCCCTCGCGTGCCGGCGCACCGGCGCGCTTGGCAGCCTCGTCCTCCCCGCGTGCGCGCAGGATCTCCGCCGCCTGCTCGATCTCGCCGTCAGCTTCCACCAACGCCGCCCGGCATGCCATCACTCCCGCGCCGGTTCGGTCGCGCAGGGCCTTGACCTCCTTTGCACTGACCTCGCTCATGGGTTGCGCACGGGCGGCTCGTCGGTAGCGGACGAGTCGCTGGCCGAAGGCGGTGGCTCATCGGGCGGGGGCGGTGGCTCATCCGGCGGGGGCGGTGGCTCATCCGGCGGGGGCGGTGGCTCGGCAGCGGCGGGCCGGGGCTCCGCCGCTGCTGGCTGCGCGGCAGGCGGGGGGCTCTGCCGCGCGGGCGCGGGCGCCTGCTGCGGGGCGGACGCGGGCTCCGGTTGCGGCGCGCTCGCGGGTGCCGGGTGCGGGGCGGATGGCGGCTGCGCGGCGGGCGCAGCTTGCGGGGCGGAAGCGGGAGCCGGTTGCGCCGGCGCACTCTGCGCCGCAGCCGCAGCCTCGGCCGCTGCCCTGGCCGCGGCCTCCTCCTCAACCAGGCGCGCCGCCTCCTCGGCCTCGCGGCGCGCCTGCTCCTCGGCCTCGCGGCGGGCGCGCTCCTGCTCCTCCAGGCGCTCGCGCTCCAGGCGCGCTTGCTCCTCCCGGGCGCGGAACACCCCGTGCCCCTGCGCCACCACGTCGCCGATCGCGCGCGTGACCGCTGCGCACGAGCGGATCGCGTCGTCGTTACCCGGGATTACGAAGTCGATTCCCTCGGGATCGCAGTTGGTATCGACGAGGCCGATGATCGGGACGCGCAGCCGCTGGGCTTCACGCACAGCTATCGCTTCAGTCTTCAGGTCGATCACGAACACGGCGTCGGGAACACGCTGCATGTTCTTGACGCCGCCGAGGTTAGCCCGCAGCTTGGCGAGGTCTGCCTGTGCGGCCATCCGCTCGCGAGTCGGCAGCAACTCGAGCTGTCCCTCTGTCTCATAGCGCTCGAGGTCGTGCAGGCGCTTGATCCTGAACGAGATAGTCTGGAAGTTGGTCAGGAGGCCTCCGAGCCAGCGATGGTTGACGTAGGGCATATCGGCCGCGGACGCGGTGTCCGCAATCGCATCGCGGGCCTGCTTCTTGGTCCCGACGAACAGCACGGTGCCGCCACGGTGCGCAACCTCGGAGGCGAACTCCCGCGCACGCTCCAGCAGAACCTGTGTTTGGAGCAAGTCGATTATGTAGTTGCCGTCCCGCTCGCCGAAGATGAAGCGCCGCATCTTAGGGTTCCAGCGGCGCGTCTGATGACCGAAGTGGACGCCGGCCTCCAACAGCTCCTTGATGCCGACTTCAGCCACGATGCTGCTCCTTTTTTTCGGTTGTCTCCGTGCTGCCCGTCCGCCGGTGCTCGCGAACCTCAAAGCCTCGAGGCAGGGCGCGATCCGCGCAAACGGGGTTTGGGGAAAATTCGTCTTTCAGTTTACGCAAGTTTCACACGCGGGATCCGTTATGGTTTGTAGCGGGTCGTCACCTTCCCCTACCTCGGTGGCGTCTCGTACGCGGGCCGGACCTCCCTTCCCCTACCTCCGGTGGCTCGGTCCGCAACGATGGCGGAGCGGCTTTGGACGAGCCGCTCCGTCGTCATGCTCTGATTAGGGATTCCGGTGGCCCGATCTGGTGGCGCGCTCCAAAGCCGCCACCAGATCTCCCGGCAGTGGCGAATGTACATCGACCGCCTCGCCGCTTACCGGATGCTCGAACGCCAGACGGGCTGCATGCAGAAACTGCCGCCCCAGCCCGTACAGCTCCGGCGTCCCGTACTGCCGGTCGCCGCACACTGGGTGTCCGATCGCCGCCATGTGGACCCGGATCTGATGGGTGCGCCCGGTGTCGAGCACAACTTGCAACAAGGTTGCGCCGGCCAGCATCCGCTCGATCTCGAAGTGCGTCCGGGCCGGGCGCGGGCTTTCGGAGTCGATCGACATCAGCACCCGCTCGCGCCGGTGGCGCCCGATCGGAGCATCGATGGTGCCCGTCCTGGCCGCCGGTTGGCCCTCGACAAGGGCTAGGTACTCGCGGGTCAGCTTGCGCGCGGACAGGAGCGCTTTAAGCGCGCTGTGCACGGAGTCGCTCTTTGCCACCACGAGCAGCCCCGAGGTGTCGCGGTCCAGCCTGTGAACGATCCCCGCGCGCCATGGCTCCTGCCCACCGGCCCCCCGTCCCGCGAGCGCCTGGGCGAGGGTCCCCGTCCGGTGCCCTCGCGCGGGGTGCACGACGACGCCCGCCGGCTTCTCGACGACCAATAGATGTGCGTCCTCGTAGGCGATCGCGAACGTTGCCAGCGGCGCCGACGATGATGCCGGCTGTGGCTCCCGCCTCGCGTCGACTTCGATCTGCTCGCCGGGCTTCACGGCATGGCCCTTGGCGCATACGCGCCCGTCGATGCGCACGCGCTGGGAGTCGATCAGGCTCTGGGCGCGCGAGCGCGAGCCGAGCGGCGCCGCGAGGAACCGATCGAGGCGGGTGCCGGCGGCGTCAGGCGGGACCTCGAGCTCGAGCCTACTTCCGGCGCCACCGGGCGCGAGCACCGGCTCGAGTCGCGCCCCGCCGCTCACCGTTCCCGTCCGCGTTCGAGCACCAGCAGCAACGCCAGGACGCCAAAAGTGATCGCCATGTCGGCGACGTTGAACGCCGGCCAATCCGGGAGCTTGATGAAGTCGGTGACCGCGCCGTGAGCCAGGCGATCGATCAGGTTTCCGAGCGCCCCGCCGACCAGCAGCCCCACCGGCAGCCACAGCAGATGACGATCGGAGCGCAGGACGAAATAGCCGATCAGGACAGCGAGCGCGAGAAGCGTGAAGACGAGCACGAGCACCCCGCCGCCGGAGAAGAACCCAAACGCAACACCGCTGTTGCGCACATGGACGAAGTGCACGCCGGGTATGAAGTTGCGTTCCTCGCCTGCCCCGATCTGAGCCGCGATCGTGCTCTTGGTCACCTGATCGAGGATCAGCACCGCCACGAGGACCGCGCCCGCGCGCAGGAACGCCGCGGGGCGAGCCCGGGTGGGTGTCCTAGCGTGAGTCACCATCGCCGGCGAGCCCAGGCGTGTGTCCTAGCGTGAATCACCATCGATGGAGCGCTCAGCCCGCGATCACGTTGACGAGAATCGTCCTTGCGACGTACAGGAGGATGATCGCGATCATCGGAGAGAGATCGAACATGCCCATTTGGGGAACAAAACGGCGAAAGAGCCGCAGGTAGGGCTCGGAGACATCGCGCAGGAAGTTGAGGATCGCGTCCGACCAACGCGCGTAGGGCTTGCGCACGCCAGCGGAGAAGATCAGGTTGAGCAGGATGTAGACGAAGATCAGCAGGATGTAGACGTAGAACAGCGCGCCGACATAGTTCGCGATGTCGCCCCGGTTCAGCGCGGCAAGGAGCATCAGCGCCCCGCGCAGAGCACGGCGTCGATCGCGTCCTGAAACGCGCTGCGCACGCCGCCGCGCTCCAGCGCCTGCAGTCCGCGCGCCGTCGAGCCGCCGGGCGAGGTGACTTCGCGCCGAACGGTAAGCGTGTCGTGTCCGCGGGCCGCTAGCAGCGCCGCGCTGCCCGCCATCGTCTCGACCACGAGCGTGGCGGCGAGCATCGGGCCCAGTCCGTGTCGAACGGCGGCGTCGACCTGCGCCTCGACGAGCAGCGCCTGGTAGGCGGGGCCGACGGCCATCACGGCGCTCGCCGCCTCCATCAAGCGCTCCTCTAGCCTCACAACAGTTCCAAGACGCCCAAACAGCTCCAGAACCTCCGCCTCCAGCCCCCGCTCTACCTCAGGTGCGCGGCAGTAACAGATGACGCCTTGGCGCACCTCGACCGGAATGCTCGGCATCAAGCGGAATACCGGGACGCCTGGATAAGCCTCCTGCAACATGGCGACCGAAGTCCCCGCGAGCACCGATGCGACCGCCTGGGCCCGGCCGACGAGCTCGGCCGCCACGGCTCCAAGCGCCGAAGGCTTGTGACAGAGCACGACAAGATCGCATTTCTCGGCAACTGCGCGGTTAGAGCCGACCGCCTCGCCTCCGAGCTCCTGTGCGACTGCGAGTGCCCGCCCGGAGCCGGCGTCCGAGCACAGGACCGGATCGCCCCACCCGCGCGCCAGCGCACACGCCATGTTGCCTGCGCCGATGAGGCCCACCCGCATCGCCCGAACGTTACCGGCGCGGAGGATCGGGCCTCAGTGGGCTCACGAAAGAGCTCAGAAGCTCAGGAGCTCAGAAGCACGCAGGAGGCATCAGGACTGATTGAAGAACCCCTTCTCCACGAGCCGCGCGCGCTCCTCGGCGGAGACCTCGACGTTGCGCGGCGTGAGCAGGAATACCTTGTCGGCGATCCGCTGCATCCCTCCGTCCATCGCATACGTCAGGCCACTGGAGAAGTCGATCAGGCGCTTGGCCAAGTCGGTGTCGGTGCCCTGGAGGTTGATGATCACGGGAATGGCCTCCTTGAACTTGTCGGCCACATCCTGCACGTCGTTGAAGCTCCTCGGCGCGACGACGTGGACGCGGACGTCTCCCCCCCCTCGCCCGTTGCTGGCACCCGGGACCGGCCGCAGCGGCGGCGCCCGGCGCTCGGTCCGCTGGTCATCGGCGAAGATGTCGTCGATCTCGTCGCGGTTTCGCCGCGGACCCAGCCGCCGCACGTTTGGACGCTCGCTACGGGTCTCCTGAAGCTCTTCCGGCGGCTCGCCGTAGTGCTCGCCCTCCTCCTCGTAGGCGTCATCCTCGGCGAGCCCGAAATAGACGAGGGAGCGGTGCCAGGTGTCTCGAATTGCCATGTGCGTTTTGGGGGTTCGCTGGGGCGGGGCGCTTTCCTGCCTGAATGCGCCTGTGATTATGACGTGGCCGAGCCGGGTGGCGCGTACAGACCCCTTCCGAGGCGCACGATCGTCGCTCCCTCCTGCACAGCAACCACGTAATCCTGGCTCGTCCCCATCGAGAGCTGCCGGAGCCCGTGGCGCTCTGCGAGCTCGCGCAGGGCTGCGAAGCATGGTCGGCTGGATTCGGGATTGCTGGCGGGGGGGGGCATCGTCATCAGCCCCACGACCTTCACCGGGCAGCGCTCCAGGAGCGACGGCAGCCCGGCCGAGAGAATGCCGCTCTTGCCGGGCTCGCCGCCCACGTTGACTTCGACCAGGACCTCGACCTCGCGCTTGTCCCCGCCTTCGATCTCAGCCGCCGCGCTCGAGTGACGCGCGAGCTGCTCCAACGCGGAGTCGCTCGCGACCGAGTGGATGTAGCGGACGTAGGGGAGCACCTGGCGAACCTTGCGGCTCTGCAGGTGCCCGATGAAGTCCCACGTGAAGGCGCCACGATGGGCGTCGACCTTGGCGACGAGATCCTGCGCACGGTTCTCGCCGACCAGCTCGATGCCCGCCTCGGCGAGCACTCCGAGCTCCTCGACCGGCACGTACTTGACGGCGGCGAGAATCTCAACCTCATCAGGATCCCGTCCCGCAGCCGAGATCTCGGCTCGCACGCGCTCCAGGTTCTCCCGCACCGCCACGGCGCGCAGCCCTCGGATCAAGTCAACCACGCGATGCCCGCCTGGCGGCCGGTAAGGCCCTGGTCCCTGCGATGCGAGTAGAACAGGCCCGGTGCTGAGCAGATCGTGCACAGCTCGCAGTCGTACACGTCCGCCACGCCGGCCCGCTCGAGCCCCTTGCGCGCGATTGCCTTCAGGTCCAGGTTGGGGCGCTTCCCAGCACTTGCGCTGGCGCCTTCGGAGGCGAAGACGCTCTGCACCTCCTCGCCGACCTCGTAGCAGCAGGGGCCTGCACCGGGACCGATCGCTCCCGACAACGGCCCGCGCGCGCCGAGCTCCCGTAGCGCGCCCACGCCCGCGGCCAGCACTCCTGCGGCTAGCCCGCGCCAGCCGGCGTGGAGCATCACGACGGCGCCATCGCCCGCGATCGCGACCGGCAGGCAGTCCGCGGTCACGACCATCGGCCCGATACCGAGCGTCGCGGTAGCCTGGCCATCTGCGTCTCCTTGCACCAATCGGTCGCTCGACGGCATGCTCGCGAGGCCTATCCGCGCCCCGTGAACTTGGCGGCCGTAGGCGAAGCCCACTCCGATCGCTCTGCGCAACGAGTCGCGGTTGCGCATCACCGCCGACCGGTCGTCGCCGGTCCAAAGGCCCAAGTTGAGGCTGTCGTAACGGCCCCTGGAGAAACCGCCGCGGCGCGTCGTGAACACAGCGCGCGCCCCGGGCAGGTCGATCGCGATGTGGTCGCCCGCGATACAAAAGGGCGCCGGCAATCTCATCCGCGGGCCGAGGACCAAGTGTCGGTCCGGGCCATCATCGCGAGCTGAATTCAGCTCCAAACGAGCACTAGTAGGTAGGGTCCGCTCATCTGTCCAGGCTAGCTTGCGCGCGCCGCCCGGAGCGCACGGTCAAGCTCCGCCTCTCGACCGTCGGCGCGGCCGTCGAGCTTGGCGTCGAGCGCCGCAGACAGCGCTCGGCCCACAGCCGGGCCCTCCTCGATCCCGGCGGCCAGCAAATCGGCGCCGCTGATCTCCAGACGTACGTGCGCAAGCCGCGTCAGCCAGTCCCTGGCGGCCTGCGCGGGGCCGAGTGCTCCGGCGATCGCCACAGCCTCCGGACCGGCGCCCGCGCCAGAGACTGCGCCGGCGATCTCGGAGGGGAGCTCCGCGCCCGCGAGCGACTGCGCGAGCTTTCCCGCTCCGTTCGCCACCCGGATAATGGCGTCTCGTTCGACGGCGCCGAATGCGAGCCGGTTCAAGAGGCTCGCGAGCTCCGCGGACTCGATCGCGCGCACGCAGAGCGCGAGTACGAGCACGTCGGGCCGGCCCTCGGCCGGCAGCAGCCCCAGCGACCGGCGAGCGAGCGCGGGGTCGGAGAGCCCGAAGCCAGGATGGATCTCCGCGTCCAGCCCCAGGGCGCTCATCTGCTCTAGCCCCGCGACCGGATCTAGCTCACGCACGAGGAGCCTCAGCTCCGCCCCCACCCGTAGCGCACTGACGGTGTCCAGGGCGCGATCTGCAACGGCTGTCCGTGCGAGCGCCAGCGTGTGTGGCTCGATTTCGAATCGCAGGCGGCTGGCGTAGCGGATCAGCCGCAGCAACCGCGTGGGGTCGTCCGAGAAGCTCCGATCGTGAAGCACTTGCAGCCGGCGTGCGCGCAGATCCTCCAGTGCGCGGGGAGCCGTGCTGAGCTCTCCGGCCCGCGGACCGGAGAGCCTGATCGCGATCGCATTGACGCTGAAGTCGCGCCGAAGCAGATCCTGCTCCAAGCTGGCCGGCGCCACCTCCGGCAGCGCCCCGGCACAGGCATAGGCTTCCCGGCGCGCCGCCGCGATGTCGTAACAGAATCCGCCAACCCGTACGGTCGCGGTGCCAAAGCGATCATGGACGCGAAGCTCGCCCCCGAGTCGCCGCGCGATCGTCACGGCGCCCCCTGCGACCAGCAGGTCGAGGTCGCCGGGCTCCGCACCCATCAGGATGTCGCGCACCGCCCCACCGACCAGGTGCACGTCCGGCGCATCGCCCAGACGGCGCAGCAGCTCCGCGGCTGCCGGCAGCGCCCGCACGCGCGCGATCAGCGCACCTGCAGACGGGTGCAGTCCGGAGCTCAGGGTTTCTAGCGATCTCACGGGTGCATCTTCGCGCGCTTGCCCGTCAGCTCGCTCGTGACACCGCCGACGCGCCCCGGATCAGGGCACTCATGACGCCGCCGACGCGCGCGGAGTCGGGGCACTCATGACGCCGCCGCCGCGCGCCGAGTCGGGGCACTAGCATGAGCCCATGCGGAGTCCCGGCTCGCGGAGGCTGCCGCGGTGGAGGCTCGTTGCCGTAGCGGTGCTGCTGGTGGCCGTAGGGGGCACACTCGCAGCTCTCCTGCTGCATTCGCCTGGCAACGTCTCACATCCCGGCCTGTCCTTCACACGTCCGACGGCGACCCAGCCGCCGCGCAAACGCTTGGTGGCCAATGACTTCGAGTGGCCCAGATACGGCTTTGACGCCGGCCGAACGCATTATTTCGGTTCAACGCGCGCGCCGCATCCGCCGCTGCGCGTCGGCTGGACCTACGCAGACCACGCGCTGCTGGAGTTCCCGCCGGTCATCTACCAGAGCACCATGTACCTGATTGACGACGACGGCTCCGCTAAGGCGATCGACAAGCGTAGCGGCCGAATGATCTGGCAGCATAAAGTGGGCACGCTCGCGGCGGCGTCGCCCGCGATCGGCGTTCAGGGCCGGCTCGTCTTCGTCGCGGTTCTTTCCAGCAATCCCGGCGCGGGTCAGAATCCCGGCAACGGCAGCCTCGTGGCCCTGTCGATGAAGACCGGACGCGTGGTGTGGTCACGAAGCGTGCCGGCGGGCACCGAGTCCTCACCCTTGGTGTGGGGCCAGTCGCTGTACTTCGGCGCTCAGGACGGGGCCGTCTCCTCGCTGCGAGCCAGCGACGGCCACGTGAACTGGACCTATAGAGCCAGCGCCGCCGTCAAGGGCGGCCCATCGCTCTCGAACGGGGTGCTCTACTTTGGCGATTATAGTGGGCACGCCTATGCGCTGAATTCCGAGACCGGGCGCCAGGTGTGGGCGGTCAGCACGAGTGGTGCCCACTTCGGCTTTGGGTCGGGCACCTTCTACTCTTCGCCGGCTGTGGCGTTCGGACGCGTTTACATGGGCAACACCGATGGCCGGGTATATTCGTTCGCGGCGCGCACCGGGAAGCTCGCGTGGGCAACCGCGACCGGCGCTTACGTCTACGCTTCGCCGGCGGTCGAGAACACCCCGGGTCTCGGCCCGACCGTCTACCTCGGCTCATATGACGGCAAGTTCTACGCGTTCGACGCCCGTTCGGGAGCGATCCGCTGGACACACGACGCCGGCGGCAAGATCTCCGGCTCGGCGACGATCGTCGGCGACGTCGTCTACTACTCGGTCCTCAGCTCCAGGACGACCGCCGGGCTCGACGTTCGCACCGGCCGGCAGGTGTTCTCATTCGCGGACGGTGCCTTCAACCCGGTGATCGCCGATTACGATGCGATCTACTTGAACGGATACTCGAGCCTGTACCAGATGCTGCCAAGGCGCGAGCCACCCAGGTCACCGATCCGCGGGTCACCGCGCCGCGGGCGGCCGCGCGCCGGGCCCGGGGCGCGCGCAAGAGCGAAGCCTTCCGCTTCCAAGCGGTGAACGGGATCCAAGAGCCCGTCTCAACAACCTGGGGTTTCCGCCCCGCGGCCGGGGACCCTCTGAGAGAGGAGACAGGCTCTCAGGGCGCGAGTGAGCGCCGGGCCCGAGCGCCAGCGCCAGCGCTCTGAGCGCTACATGACCGGCGCTGCTCAGGCAGCGCATAAACCACAACTCGACAGTCGAGCTCCTCCGAAGGTCGACTGTCGCA
>JAABUX010001878.1_pt1 | contig 30751 bp, 31 predicted proteins | sample 5561851 | NCBI WGS metagenome assembly JAABUX01 (sample SAMN10711883, study PRJNA513361) | rock metagenome | isolation source: Antarctica rocks | place: Antarctica: Victoria Land, Richard Nunatak red sandstone | collected 2016-01-03 | reverse complement strand
ACCGCCAACAACCGAAGCTCCACCGCCGCCGCCACGTCCAAACCATCCGCAACCGTGCCAGGCGTGATCACCGAAACCGGAACATCCGCATCAAAAGAATCCAAAACAAACACCCTCACGAGGAAACCAGGAGAAACAAGGTGGTCGCGATTACGTGAGCGTATAACACGGACAAAGGGAAATGCCGACTGAATACCCTCAAATGATTGTATCCTGGAATCGTCCGGCTGGCCCTTCACAAGCGGCTCTGGCCGCCGCACCGTAGGCTCCGCACACGCGAGAGGACTTCGCCGCATGGAAATCCGACCCGCCCGACTCGTCGATCTGCCAGAGGTTCAGGCGATCTACGCCCACCATGTCCTGCACGGGACCGGCACGTTCGAGGAGACACCGCCCCCGATCGAGGACGTCACGGCTCGCTATGAGGCGGCAGCGGCCCGGGGATGGCAGTGGTTGGTGGCAACGGATGAAACCGGAGTGATCGGCTATGCGACGCTCGCGCAAATTCGTGACCGCTCGGCCTACCGCTACACCGCCGAGGATAGCATTTACGTGCGCGACGACGTGCGGGGGCAGGGGGTCGGCAAAGCGCTGGTGGCCGCCCTGATCGCCGAAGCCGAGCGTTTGGGCTTTCGGCAGATTGTCGCGGTGATCGGCGATTCCGAAAACGTCGGGTCGATCGGTGTGCACGCCTCGCTCGGTTTCCAACGCGTTGGGCTGTTGCGGGCGGTCGGGTGGAAGTTCGGCCGCTGGCTAGACACCGTCTATATGCAGCGGCCGCTAGGACAAGGCGACTCGGACCTGCCGGGTTAGTTTCGCCACAACCGTCGCATAAGCTTCACAACGGGATCGGGATCAGCGCGTTCTCGATCCCCAATTGAGTGAGGGTGAGTCCAAGGGCCGGCGCCAAACTTACCATGGTGATCTCACGTGCCTTCGTTAGCTGCCAGTTTGTCATCCTGGGAGCAGGTCGTTCACTTCCCGGCACGAATATTGTTTGGCGTTCCGACCAAGCCGTCAGCCGAGACGGAATCGCGCGCTGGCGACCGGGTCGTTCGCCAAAGTGTCCAGCACCGCGTCGCGCCCAGCCTCGGACAACCCCAGCACCCGCACGACCCGAAAAAACGGTAGCTCCCCCCGAGCGCGACCGGTGAACAGGGACGACAGCGCGTCCGCCACTGGCCCTCGCGGACGGCAGCAAGCACAGCCCGGAGCGTGGCTATACCCCAGGTCAAAGCGGACGCCTGCCGCACCATCGAGAACCGGCGTTCCCTCAACCAGCACCGCCGCCTCCCGTAGATCGCCGGGACCGAGCAAGACGGGGATGCGTGCGTCGATGAACATCGCTTCCAAATAGGCACGGCGTCGCGAGTAGAAAAGCTCCAGCCAGACATAACCCAGCTAGACATAACAATGTCTTTATGTCATTCAGCGATCCATGGACCCGCTTCTTGCCGCCCTCCGCGCCGCTGCCGAGCCGACCCGGCTGCGGCTGATGGCCCTCGCCGCCCGTGGAGCGTTCTGCGTCGTCGAGTTCACCGAAATTCTTGGCCAATCGCAGCCACGGCTCTCGCGCCACCTCCGCTTGCTGTGCGAGGCCGGGCTGCTGACGCGGTTGCGGGAAGGCGCCAACGTCTGGTTCACCCTCCCCGCCGGCTTGGCCGGAGCGTTCGCCCGCGATCTGGTGGCCCGCCTTCCCGGCGATGACCCGGTGCTCGAGGCCGACCGCCGTCAAGCCGCCCGCGTGCTCGCCGAACGCGCCCGCATCGCATCCGAAGGGTTCCGGCGGCAGGGTGCGGATTGGGATGAAATGCGCGCCCTGAACCTGCCTGCGGCCGAGGTCGAGGCAGCGCTGCTTGCGACCCTGGGCAATGCCCCGGTCGGCACGCTGCTCGATATCGGCACCGGCACCGGGCGGTTGCTGGAACTGCTGGCATCGCGGGTCTCGTCCGGGCTGGGCATCGACGCCAGCCGGGCGATGCTCGCCTTGGCGCGCTCGCGGCTGGCCAAGCCGGAACTGGCGCACTGCGCCGTGCGCCAGGCCGACATGTATCGATTGCCCTTGCCCGCCGCCAGCTTCGACACCGTCGTGCTGCAGATGGTGCTGCACTACGCCGAGAACCCGGCGGCCGCCCTGGAGGAGGCGGCGCGCGTGCTCTCCCCCGGGGGCCGGCTGGTGGTCATCGACCTCGCCGCGCACGGCCGCAACGACGTGGCCGTCCGGCTGGCGCATCGCTGGCCGGGCTTCTCCGACCCGGCGCTGCACGACTTGCTCGCCGCCGCCGGGCTGGCCGCCGATGCGACCGCGATCGTTGACGGGCCGCTCGCCGTCACGATCTGGGTCGCGCGCCAGATTGCCCAAGCCGAACCTGCTCCGAAAGTATTCGCATGACTCGTCCCCACCTGCTCGATGCCCTTCGCGACCACGTGCTGCTGTGCGACGGCGGCATGGGCAGCCGCGTGCAGGCGCTGACCCTGGACGTCGAGCGCGACTACTGGGACCGGGAGAACTGCACCGAGGTGCTCAACCTTTCGCGCCCCGACCTGGTGCGGGAAATCCACCGCGGCTACTTCGAGGCCGGCGCCGACATGGTGGAGACCAACAGCTTCGGCGGCAGCACGATCACCCTGAGCGAGTTCGACCTGGCCGAGCGCACCCACGAGATCAACCGGATCGCCGCCGAGCTGGCGCGGGAGGCGGCGGACAGCTTCAGCGACGGGCGGCACCGCTACGTGCTCGGCTCGATCGGCCCCGGAACGAAGCTGCCGACCCTCGGCAACATCGCGTACGACCCGCTGGAAGCCGCGATCGCCGAGCAGTGCCGCGGGCTGGTCGCGGGCGGGGTCGATGCGATCCTGATCGAGACCTGCCAGGACACGCTGCAGATCAAGGCCGCGGTGAACGCCGCCAAGCTGGCCCGGCGGGAGGCCGGCACCGACACGCCGGTGTTCGTGCAGGTGACGGTGGAGACGACCGGCACCTTGCTCGTCGGCCCCGACATCGCTGCCGCAGCGACGGTGGTGCACGCGCTGGACGTGCCGCTGATGGGGTTGAATTGCGCCACCGGGCCGCAGGAGATGGCGGAACACGTGCGCTGGCTGGCGGCCAACTGGCCCGGCCTGCTGAGCATGCAGCCGAACGCCGGGTTGCCGGAACTGGTCGACGGCAAGACCCACTATCCGCTGGGCGCCGCGGAGATGGCGAGCTGGATGGAGCGGTTCGTCGCGGAGGACGGCATCAACCTCGTCGGCGGCTGCTGCGGCACCAACACGCAGCACATCCAGGCGCTGGACGCGATGCTGCGCCGCCGGGGCGGGTTTCGCCCGGCGCCGGTCGCGCGCAAGTCGGTGTGGGTGCCGTCGGTCGCGAGCCTGTACGGCCAGACGCCGCTGCGGCAGGAAAACAGCTATTTCTCCATCGGCGAGCGGTGCAACGCCAACGGCAGCCGGAAATGGCGCGAGCTGCAGGAAAACGGCGATTGGGACGGCTGCGTGACCGTCGGGCGCGAGCAGGTCGGCGAGGGCTCCAACAGCCTGGACATCTGCACCGCCTTCGTCGGGCGCGACGAGGTGTTCGAGATGAACGAAATCATCACCCGCTTCACCAGCTCGGTGAACGCGCCGCTGGTGATCGACAGCACCGAGACCAACGTGATCGAGGCGGCGCTGAAGCTGCACGGCGGCAAGCCGATCATCAACAGCATCAACTTCGAGGACGGCGAGGCGGCGGCGGCGGACCGGCTGGTGCTCGCCAAGAAGTTCGGCGCGGCGGTAATCGCGCTGACGATCGACGAGGCCGGGATGGCCAAGACTCCGGAGGCCAAGCTGGACGTGGCCCGCCGGTTGGTGGCGTTTGCCTGCGGCAAGCATGGCCTGCCGCAGAGCGACCTGCTGATCGACCCGCTGACGTTCACCATCGCCACGGGGAACGAGGACGACCGCAAGCTGGCCGAGTGGACGCTGGCGGGGATCGCGGCCATCCGCAAGGAGTTCCCGGACATCCAGATCATCCTGGGTCTGTCCAACGTCAGCTTCGGCCTGAACGCCGCCGCGCGCGCCGTGCTGAACAGCGTGTTCCTGGACCATGCGGTGCGGGCGGGGATGACGGGCGCGATCGTGCACGTGAGCAAGATCCGGCCGCTGCACCAGATCGCGCCCGAGGAGCTGCAGGTTTGCGAGGACCTGATCTTCGACCGCCGGCGCGACGGCTACGACCCGTTGCAGAAGCTGCTGGAAATCTTCGCCGACCGGAAGCTGGCGGACGCGACCAAGAAGGTGAAGTCGCTCACGGTCGAGGGCCGGCTGAAGGACCGGATCGTCGATGGCGACCGCAAGGGCCTGGGCGACGAGCTGGACGAGGCGATGCGGACGCACGCGCCGTTGGACATCATCAACAGTATCCTGCTGGACGGCATGAAAGTGGTGGGCGAGCTGTTCGGCGCGGGCAAGATGCAGCTGCCGTTCGTGCTGCAGTCGGCCGAGACGATGAAGGCGGCGGTGGCGCACCTCGAACCGCACATGGAGCGGGTCGAGGGGCAGGAGAAAGGCACGATCGTGCTGGCGACGGTGAAGGGCGACGTGCACGACATCGGCAAGAACCTGGTCGACATCATCCTGACCAACAATGGTTACCGGGTGGTGAACCTGGGCATCAAGGTCAAGCTGGCCGACATGGTGGCGGCCGCGAAGGAGCACCGGGCGCACGCGATCGGCATGTCGGGGCTGCTGGTGAAATCGACCGTGGTGATGCGCGAGAACCTGGAGGAGATGAGCCGGCAGGGCCTCGAAATCCCGGTGATGCTCGGCGGCGCCGCGTTGACCCGGAACTACGTCGAGGACGACTGCGTGGCCGCCTACGCGAGCGGGCGCGTGGCCTACGCCCGGGATGCGTTCGACGGGCTGCACTTGATGGACCGCGTGACGGGCAACGGCTTCGATGACTACCTGGCCGTGATCCAGTCGAAGCGGAAGGGCCGCGCGCGCAACACCAAGCGCACGCTCGGCCAGGCCGACGTGGCGGCATTTCGGCCGGTCGACGTGGCCATGGTGCGCGAACGCCGGCGGCGGCTGACGGCCGATGTGCCGGTGATCACCCCGCCATTTTGGGGCGCGCGGGTGCTGGAGAGCACGCCCAAGGCGGTGCTGCCGTTCCTGAACGAGCGCAGCCTGTATCAATTCCAGTGGGGTTTCCGCAAGCAAGGCCGGTCGCTGGACGATTTCCTGGGCTGGGCCAAGCAGGAGCTGCGCCCGATCATGAAGCGCATGTTCGCGCTGTGCGAGGCGGAAGACATCCTGCGTCCGCAAGCGATCTACGGCTACTGGAAGGCCGCTGGGCAGGGCAACGACCTGATCGTGTTTGCGCAGGACGGCACGACGGAGGTCGCGCGCTTCGCCCTGCCGCGCCAGCCGAAGGAGGACGGCGAATGCATCGCCGACTTCTTCCGCGACGTAGACGAGGCCGAACGGGACGTGATCGGATTCCAGGTCGTGACGGTCGGCCAGAAGGCCAGCGACGTTGCCCGGGTATGGTTCGAGGACAACCGGTACCAGGACTACTTGTACTTGCACGGCCTCTCGGTGGAGCTGGCGGAGGCGATGGCCGAGTACACCCATAAGCGCATCCGCGCCGAGTGCGGCTTCGCGGCGGAGGACGACCGCGACATGGAGAAGATGCTGAGCCAGTCCTATCGTGGATCGCGGTACAGCTTCGGCTATCCAGCCTGCCCGAGGCTGGAGGATCAGGTTCCGTTGCTGAAGCTTTTGGGCGCCGAGCGGATCGGCGTCGAAATCAGCGACGAATGGCAGCTGCATCCGGAGCAAAGCACAAGCGCGATCGTAGTGCTGAACCCGCGCGCGAAGTATTTTTCGGTCTAGGCTAAGGGATGTCTGGTGCGTCGGAATGCTGTTGCAGGGACTCGAACCCTGGACCTCTCCCTTACCAAGGGAGTGCTCTACCACTGAGCTACAACAGCGCCGGGTGGAGCGTTCCTAGCGAGATGGCCCGTGCGGTGCAACCCCGGCCGTAGCCCTTGACAGCGTAGACAAGGAAACCTTCTTCGGGGTCGACGTTGTGTCACCTTAACCCACGAAAGATCGCCATCAGCATGTCTAATGAGAATGCAACCGAGTATTACCTTTCCGGCCTGCGCAACCAGCACGCGGTCGAGGGCCAAGCTGTCGAGACCATCGAGGCGCAGTTGAGCCGGATGGAAAAATACCCGGAACTGCATGCGCAGATGCAGCAGGAGTTGCAGCGCTCGAAGACGCAGGCGCTTCGCCTGGAGACCCTGCTGACGAAGCACAACACGAGCGCGTCCGCCACGAAGGAAACCGTCACGTCGGTCGTCGGCAAGGTGGCTGGCGTGGTGCACATCACGGCCTCGGACGAGGTGATGAAGAACCTGCTGGCCGCGATCGGCTTCAAGGCATACGAGATCGCGTCCTACAAGACCCTGATCGCGACGGCGGAAGCGGCTGGCGCCAGCGAGGACGTTCCGATGCTGAAGCAGTCCATGACCGAGGAACAGGAAATGGGCGACTGGCTGGGCGAGCACCTCCCGACCATCGTGAAGCAGTTCCTGGCACAGCGCGCCAGCTAGGCGCCGCGGAGACTGGGTCAGGCGCGTCGATGGCGCTTGACCCAACCATCCGCACCGGCAAGCTTGCGTTATGGACGAGGGCAAGCCTGCCAAGCCGGTTTTGACGCCCCGCGCTCAGGCCGAGCTTGAAGCCCGGCGCGCCCGTGAGGCTGCGGCCCTTCGCGAGAACCTGCGGCGGCGCAAGCAGCCCCGCCCCGATAAACCGCCACCCGACCCCACCTAGAGCATGATCCGCGCTGATAGGCGCACGGAAAATGCCCTAGCCCTTTGTTTTAGCGAGCATCTTTATCCGACGGATGATCCCGTTCGGTCGGATGACGCTCTGGACGTTTGCTCCGGCGCGGCCCCTTGCGCTACAGCATCACGGCCCGTTCCTCCGGAGACCGCCGATGCCCGTGATGGCCGACCGCTGGATTCGCCGCATGGCGCAGGAGCACGGCATGATCGAGCCGTTCGTGGAAACCCAGAAGCGTGACGGGGTCATCAGCTACGGCCTGTCCAGCTACGGCTACGACGCCCGGGTCTCCGACGAATTCAAGATTTTCACCAATGTCGATTCCGCCATCGTCGATCCGAAGGCGTTCAACCCGGCCAGCTTCGTGGACCGGCAGGGTCCGGTCGCGATCATCCCGCCCAACAGCTTCGCGCTGGCCCACACGGTCGAGTATTTCCGCATCCCCCGCGATATCCTGGTGATCTGTCTCGGCAAGTCGACCTACGCCCGTTGCGGCATCATCGTGAACGTTACTCCGCTGGAGCCGGAATGGGAGGGGCAGGTCACGATCGAGATCAGCAACACCACGCCGCTGCCCGCTAAGATCCATGCGCATGAAGGTATTTGCCAATTCCTGTTCTTGCAGGGTGCGGAACCCTGCGAGACCAGCTATGCCGACAAGGCGGGCAAATACATGCGCCAACGGGGCGTCGCCCTCCCGCGAATGTAGGAGAGCCCACATGGACCGAATCCGCATCCGCGGCGGCCGCCCGCTATCCGGTGAAATCCTGATCGGCGGGGCGAAGAACGCCGCCCTCCCGCTGATGGCCGCAGGCCTGCTCACCGAGGAGCGGCTGGTGCTGTCCAACGTCCCCGTGCTGGCCGACATCGACACCATGTCCAGCCTCATCGCCCAGCATGGCCCGGCGGTCGAACCCGCCAACCTGCTACCGCGCGCGCTGTCCATCGGCGGCCCGATCACCAACACCGAGGCGCCGTACGACATCGTCCGCAAGATGCGCGCGTCGGTGCTGGTGCTGGGCCCCCTGCTCGCCCGCTGCCGGGAGGCGCGCGTCTCGCTGCCGGGCGGCTGCGCGATCGGCACGCGCCCGGTGGACCTGCACCTGAAAGGCCTGGAGCAGATGGGCGCCGTCATCGACCTCGACGGCGGCTACATCAACGCGACCTGCCCCGGCGGACTGCGCGGGGCGACGATCGTGCTGCCGTTCGCCTCCGTCGGCGCCACCGAGAACCTGATGATGGCGGCCAGCCTCGCCGATGGCGTGACTACCATCGCCAACGCGGCGCGCGAGCCTGAGATCGGCGACCTCGCCGCGTGCCTGGTCGCGATGGGCGCGCGCATCGAGGGCGTCGGCACGGGCACGCTGACGATCGAGGGCGTGGCCCGGCTGCATGCCGCACACCATCCCATCATCCCCGACCGCATCGAGACCGGCACCTACGCCTGCGCCGCCGCGATCACCGGCGGGTCGGTGCTGCTGCGGGGCGCCGACATCGGCCACCTTGCCGCGGTCGCGCAGGTGCTGGCCGACGCCGGAGTCGACCTGTCGCCCGAACCCGGCGGCGTGCGCGTGACCCGGCGCAACGGCCTGCACGGCACCGACGCGATGACCGAGCCATATCCCGGCTTCCCGACCGACATGCAGGCGCAGTTCCTGGTGCTGATGTCGGTCGCGGAGGGCGCCGCGATGGTGACCGAAACCATCTTCGAGAACCGCTTCATGCACGTCTCGGAGCTGACCAGGATGGGCGCGCGGATCAACGTGCACGGCGCGTCCGCCATCGTGCGCGGGGTGCCGGCGCTGTCGGGCGCGCCGGTGATGGCGACCGATTTGCGCGCGTCGGCCTCGCTGGTGATCGCCGGATTGGCCGCGACCGGCACCACCGTGGTCAACCGCGTTTATCACCTGGACCGGGGCTACGAAGCGCTGGAGCAGAAGCTGGCGGCGTGCGGCGCCGATGTCGAGCGGGTGACAACGCCGGGCTGACGGTGCTAGGCACCCGGCGACGCGGCGCCTGGTCGCCGTCCGACACCATTTCGAGGTCCCGATGACCGCCCCCTTCCCCGCCGCCGCCCTGGCGCCGGAGACGACCCACCCGCTTATCCTGGCCCCGCTGATCCTGGCATTGCCGAAGGGCCGCATCCTCGGCGAGTGCGGGCCGCTGCTTGCGCGTGCGGGCATCCGTCCCGCGTCCGACTACACCGACGAGGACAGCCGCCGCCTGCGCTTTCCGACCGATGATCCGACCTTGGACGTGGTGCGCGTGCGCCCGTTCGACGTGGCGACCTTCGTGGCGTTCGGGGCGGCGCAGATCGGCATCTGCGGCGCCGACGTGCTGATGGAGTTCGACTACCCCGAAATCTACGCGCCGCTCGACCTGGACATCGGCCATTGCCGCGTGTCGGTCGCCGAGCCGGCCGAGGGCGTCGGATTGGACGACACCAGCACCTGGTCGCGCGTCCGGGTAGCGACGAAGTACCCCAACGTCGCCCGGCGGCACTTCGCGGCCCGCGGCATCCAGGCGGACGTGGTGCACCTGAACGGCGCGATGGAATTGGCGCCGGGCCTGGGCCTGTCGCGCCTGATCGTCGACCTCGTGCAGACCGGCTCGACCCTGGCGGCCAACGGCCTGCGCGAGAGCGAGGTGATCGCCCACGTGACCAGCCGCCTGATCGTCAACCGCACGGCGCTGAAGACGCAGCCGGAAGCGGTCGGCGCCTGGATCGCTCGGTTCCAGGCCGCATTGCAGCAATCGACATGAAGCGGTTGGACACCGCCGACCCGGCGTTCGAGGCCGCCTTCGCAGCCTTGCTGGACGAGTCCCGCGAGACGACGGCCCGCGTGGATGGCGCTGTGGCCGAGATCATCGCTGCCATCCGTAACGGCGGCGACGCTGCCCTGTGCGAGCTGACGGCGCGGTTCGACCGGCAGACGCTGACGCCCGACCGGTTGCGCGTGACGGCCGACGAAATCGACATGGCGACGGCGTCGATCCCGTCCGAGCTGGCGGAGGCGCTGGACCTCGCGGCGCAGCGGATCGAGGCATTCCACCGATTGCAGATGCCGTCCGACATCCGCACGCAGGACGCCGCCGGGCTGACCCTCGGGATGCGCTGGACCCCGCTCGATGCGGTCGGGCTGTACGTTCCGGGCGGCAAGGCGGCGTATCCGTCCTCGGTGCTGATGAACGCCATTCCGGCTCGGGTCGCCGGCGTCAGCCGCATTGCCATGTGCGTCCCCTGCCCCGGCGGCGCGCTGAACCCGCTGGTGCTCGCGGCGGCGCGGCGGGCCGGGGTGAGCGAGATCTACCGTGTCGGCGGGGCGCAGGCGGTGGCGGCGCTGGCCTACGGGACCGCGACCATCGCCGCGGTGGACCGCATCGTCGGACCCGGTAACGCGTATGTCGCGGAAGCCAAGCGCCAGGTGTTCGGCCGCGTCGGCATCGACGGCATCGCCGGGCCGTCCGAGGTGGTGGTGCTGGCCGACCGGACGGCGGACCCGCGCCGGGTTGCGGTGGACCTGCTGGCGCAGGCGGAGCACGACGAGTCGGCGCAGTCCATCCTGATCACCGACGACCCGGCCCTGGCCGACGCCGTCGCGGCGGCCGTCGCGGCGGAACTGCCGACCCTGCCCCGCCATGCCATCGCTGGCGCGAGCTGGCGCGACCACGGCGCGATCATTTTGGTCCGCGACTGGGCCGAGGGCGCCGAGCTGACCAACCGGCTGGCGCCCGAGCACCTCCAGGTCATGACCGCCGCCCCGGAAGCGCTGTTCGCCACCATCCGCCACGCCGGCGCGGCCTTCCTCGGCCACGATTGCCCGGAGGCGGTCGGCGATTACGTCGCAGGGCCGAACCACGTGCTGCCGACCGGACGCACCGCACGGTTCGCCTCGGGATTGTCGGTGTTCGATTTCCTCAAGCGCACCACCTGGGCGGCGGCCGATGCCGAGGCGCTCGGCCGGGTCGGACCAGCCGCGGTGGCGCTGGCGGAGGCGGAGGGTTTGCAGGCCCACGCGCGCAGCGTAGCCATGCGCCTCGGCCAAACCGGCCCGCGCGCTTGACCCGGCTGGCGCGCAACATCATGTTCCGGCCCGAAACAAATACAGGAATGGTGATCTTTGCCCAACGGTTCCGATGTCTAAAGAGGATATGATCGAGTTCAGCGGAACGGTGATGGAGCTTCTGCCCAACGCCATGTTCCGCGTGAAGCTGGATAACGAGCACTCCATCCTCGCCCATACCTCTGGCAAGATGCGCAAGAACCGCATTCGCGTGCTGGCCGGCGACCGCGTGAACGTCGAGATGACGCCGTATGACTTGAGCAAGGGCCGGATCACCTTCCGGTTCAAATAGCTGCCGCCGCTGGCGCTGGCCTCGGCGAGCCCGCGCCGGCTTGCCCTGCTGGCCCAGATCGGCATCGTTCCCGACCGTGTCGTTTCCGCCGACATCGACGAGACGCCGCACCGCGACGAGGTCCCGCGCCTGCACGCCCAGCGCCTGGCGCGCGGGAAGGCCCAGGCGGTGGCGACAGCGGACGCGTTCACCCTGGCCGCCGACACCGTGGTCGCCGTCGGGCGCCGCATCCTGCCGAAGGCGGCGTCGGCGGCGGAGGTGCGGTCGTGCCTCGCGATGCTGTCCGGACGCCGCCACCATGTGCTGACCGCGGTCGTGCTGATCGGACCGGATGGACGGCTGACGGAGCGGCTGAGCGATAGCGGCGTGGTGTTCGCCCGGCTCGCGCCCGCGCAGATCGATGCCTATGCCGAATTAGGCGAAGGTGTGGGCAAGGCGGGCGGGTATGCCATCCAGGGCCACGCCGCCGCGTTCGTCCGCTTGATGACCGGCAGCTACTCCGGCGTGGTTGGATTGCCGCTGTTCGAGACGGCGCAATTGCTGCGTGGCCAGGGTTTGATGCGACCGTGACCGACGCCGTGCTGGCGGCGTGCAGCCCCGGCGAGGTGCGCGTGGCCGCCGTGCGGGACGGCCGGCTGGTCGACTATGCGGTGTGGCGGCCGGGCCGCCCGGACGGCGTGGGCGAGATCCATACCGGTCGGGTGTCGGCCGTCATGCCCGCCTTGGCCGGCGCGTTCGTGGCGCTGGACGGCGCCGACGGCTTCCTGCCGGACAGCGCGGGCGCGGCCGGGCTGTCGCAGGGCGACGCCGTGGTGGTGCGCATCGTCCGTGCGGCCCAGGGCGGAAAAGGGCCTCGCCTGGCGTCCTTGCCCGACGCCGGCAGCCTCCCGCCCCGTCGTTTGCACCCCGGGCCGAGCGGGGTGGAGCGTCTCGCCCTGTTGCATCCCGACCTGCGGGTGATCGTCGATGACCCGGCTGTCGCCACCGGTTTGCGCCACGCCCTCGGCGACCGCGTGCAGGTCGGGCCGGCGTTCGACGACGCGCTGGAAAGCGAGATCGCAGCCTTCGCGTCGCCCGGCGTGGCACTTTCGGGCGGGCTGCAGGCGTCCATTCATCCCACGCCCGCGCTGGTCGCGATCGACGTCGACACCGCGGCGGCGTCCTCGTCGCGGCAGGACAAGCGGACGCTGCAGCGGGCGCTGAACGAGGCGATGCTGCCGGAGCTCGCGCGGCAAATCCGGTTGCGGAATCTGTCGGGTGCGATCCTGGTCGATTTCGCCGGCATGGCGCTCCGGCGTCGCGCGGCACTGGGACCAGCGCTCGCCGCTGCCTTGGCCGCGGATCCAGCGAAGCCCCGCTTCCTGGGATTCACCGGGTTGGGTTTCGCCGAAATCTCACGCGCGCGGGTTCACGCCCCGTTGCACGAGCTGCTGGCCGGCCCGCATGCCGCCGGACTCGCGGCGCTGCGCCGGATCGCTGCCGACTTCGACCCCACCCGTGCGCCCGTGCTGCGGGCGGCCCCGGCGGTGGTCGCCGCCCTGCAAGCCGACCCGGTCGCGTTGCCCGCCCTTGCACACCGCCTCGGCCGTACCTTGATCCTGCGCTCCGACCCGCAGCTTGGAACGGGCGGTTGGTCCACGGAGGAGACGTGACGTGAGTGAACCCTGCCCCGTCTGTGGCAAGCCGGCCGCGCTCAAGCTGCGCCCTTTCTGCTCCGCCCGTTGCGCCGATATCGACCTCGGCCGCTGGTTCACCGGCCAGTACCGCGTGCCAGGCCCGCCGGCCGACCAGGATGAGAGTCCGCCTGGCCGGGAGGAGACGCATTAGCCTGCCCTCCCCCCGCTTGATCGCGTCCCCGCGTTGCGCTAACCCTCCTGCCTGCCCGCGCATGGGCCCAGGTAGCTCAGCTGGTAGAGCATGCGACTGAAAATCGCAGTGTCGGTGGTTCGACTCCGCCCCTGGGCACCATTCCATCTCCAGTTGGAAGCCCCGCCATGAACGTTTCTTCGGCGCCGGGCTACGCGACCCACGAGGTGCTCAACCAGCCCGGCGCGCTGCACGACATCAACGCCTACGCCGGAGACCGGCCGCTGGTGGAAGCCGTCGGCGTGTTCGGCGCGGACTGGGCCAGCGACCATCTCCACCGGACCGGCGCACTGGTCGGCAGCGCCGATCTGCAGCACCTCGCCCGGCAAGCGAACCGCCATCTGCCAGAACTGCGCACGCACGACCGGTTCGGCCACCGCGCCGATGTCGTCGAGTTCCATCCGGCCTACCACGAGCTGATGCGGCTCATCTACGGCAGTGGCGCGCATTCCTTTGCCTGGACCCACGATCGGCCCGGCGCGCAGGTTGCCCGCGGCGTGCTCAGCTATCTCTGGAACCAGGGCGAGAACGGCGTTTGCTGCCCGATGGGGATGATCTTCGCCTCAATCCCGGCGCTGCGGCACGACCCGGCGCTGCTGGGCGAGTGGGCGCCGCGGATCAACAGCACCGAATACGACCCGCGCGCCCTTCACGCGGCGCAGAAAACCGGCGCGACGGTCGGCATGGCGATGACGGAGAAGCAGGGCGGCTCGGATTTGCGCGCCACCATCACGACCGCGCGGCCCGCTTCCGCACGGCGCGGTTCGCGCGCGGACTACCTGATCACCGGGCACAAATGGTTCTTCTCGGTGCCGATGAGCGACCTGTTCCTCACGCTCGCCCAGACCGAAACCGGGCTGTCCTGCTTTCTCGCGACCGGATGGCTGCCGGACGGCTCGCGCAACCGGTTGAAGCTGCAGCGGCTCAAGGACAAATGCGGCAACAAGTCGAATGCCAGCTCCGAGGTCGAGTTCCACGATCTGCACGCCGTCATGCTGGGCGGCGAGGGACGCGGCATCCGCACCATCATCGAAATGGCGCACGCGACCCGGCTCGACTTCGCGATCGGCTCCTCCGGCCTGATGCGGCAGGCGCTGAGCCAGGCGGTCCACCACACCGGCAACCGCCGGGCGTTCCAGCGCAGCCTGATCGACCTGCCGCTGATGCGCAACGTGGTCGCGGACCTCGCGGTGGAGAGCGAGGCGCTGCTGTGGATGTCGATGCGCCTCGCCGCGGCGCTGGACCGCTCGGGCGTCGACCGGGCGGAAGCGCTGCTGTCGCGCATCTGCACGCCCGTTGCGAAATACTGGGCGTGCAAGCGCGCGCCCGCCTTCGTGGCCGAGGCGCTGGAGTGCCACGGCGGCAACGGCTTCATCGCCGACCACCTGATGGAGCGCCTGTACCGGGAAGCGCCGCTGAACGGCATCTGGGAGGGCACCGGGAACGTCGTCTGCCTCGACGTGCTGCGCTCGATGCAGCGCGAGCCGGCGACGGTGGGCGTGTTCCTGGACGAGGTCCGGCAGGCGCGCGGCGGCAACGCGCGGCTCGATGCCTACGCCGACGACCTCGCCGGCCGCCTGGCCGACCCGGCCGGGCTGGAGCCGGTGGCGCGCCGGGTGGTGGAGATGATGGCGTTCGCGTTGCAGGCGAGCCTGCTGGTGCGTCACTCCACCCCGGCCGTCGCCGACGCGTTCTGCGCCACGCGGCTCGACGGCGACTGGGGCCAGGCGTTCGGCACCATGCCGCGCGGCCTCGACACCCAGGCCATCGTCGACCGGGCGCAGGTCGGAGGCGCTTAAGGCTGGCTTAATGCCCGGATGTGCTTAACTGGGGGCGGCATTGCCAGGAGCGTTCAACCATGACGATTCGGAGCCGAGTTTGGCGGCGGTGACGTTCCCGCTCCGGGGCGGGGTGGCTGTGCTGACGGGGGCGGCCTCCGGGATCGGACAGGCGCTGGCGCTGCATTTGGCGCGGGAGGGCTGCCACCTGGCGCTCGCCGACCGCGACGCCGCCGGGCTCGCCGGCACCGCCGCCAGGGCTCGCGCCGCCGGGGTGACGGTCACGGAGCATGTCCTCGACGTGTCCGACGCGGCCGCGCTGGCGGCGCTTCCGGCGGCAGTGCTGGCCGAGCATGGCCGGGTCACGCTGCTGATCAATAATGCCGGGGTCGCGCTGATGGGCGACTTCGAGCAGGCGACGCTGGACGATTTCGAGTGGCTGTTCGGCATCAACTTCTGGGGTCCGGTGCGGCTGACCCGAGCGTTCCTCCCCATGCTACGGGCGCAGGGGACCGCCCAGATCGTCAACATCTCCAGCATCTTCGGTATCATTGCGCCGGCGGGCCAGACCGCCTACTCCGCCGCCAAATTCGCCGTGCGGGGCTTCAGCGAAGCCTTGCGTCACGAACTGGAGACCACCGGCATCGGCGTTTCGGTCGTCCACCCCGGCGGCATCAAGACCGCCATCGCCAGCAGTGCCCGTGTCTCCCCCGGGATCGACCCGGCCGATGCCGCGCGTGCCGCCGCACGATTCGCCATCACTTTCATCACGACCCCCGAGCAGGCCGCCGCACGTATCGTCACCGGCATCGAAAGACGCGAGAAACGCATCTTGATCGGGCGTGATGCGCGGCTTTTAGACGTGTTCCAGCGTTTGATGCCGACCGGCTATTGGGGGCTGATCCGCAAACGGGCGGGACAGCGCCCCCGATCGTCCCCCGAACGCGCGGTGGCGCAGGAGCAAGTGCATGGCTAGCTGGCAGTCCCACGTCCTGGTGTTCATCCTGAAGCTGCGCGTGAAACGCAAGCTGAAGGACGTGGTCGACATCGACCAGGCACGCAAACAGCTGGTGACGATCAAGTTCGCGATCCCGAAAGGGGTGCAAATCAAGCCTGGCGCCCTCGGCGGAGTCGCCGGCGAATGGGTGCAGGCAGACTGCGACGTGGTGGCGCAAACCCTGCTCTACCTGCACGGCGGGGGGTATTTCGTGTGTTCGCCGCAGACCCACCGTTCCATCACGACTGCTTTCGCCAAGCGTGGTTTCCGGGTGTTCGCGCCAGACTACCGCCTTGCGCCGGAGCATCCGTTCCCGGCCGCGGTCGAGGACGCGGTGGCGGCCTACCGCGGGTTGGTTGCGACTGGCGTTCCGGCTGAAACGATCACCATCGCCGGCGATTCTGCGGGAGGCGGGCTTGCCTTGGCGCTGCTGCTGTCCTTGCGCGACGCCGGCGATGCCCTTCCAGCCGCGGCCATGCTGTTCTCGCCGTGGACCGACCTGGCAGCGACTGGGGCGTCGCTCGTCAGCAACGACGCCCGCGATGCCATGTTCCACGGCGACGGGATCAGGCGCTCGACCGAAATCTACCTGAATGGGGCGGACCCGCGCACGCCGCTTGCGTCACCGCTCTATGCCGACTTGCACGGGCTGCCGCCGCTGATGATCCACGCCGGGTCATACGAGGTGCTGCTAGATGATTCGACGCGGCTGGCAGAGCGGGCGCGCCAGGCGGGCACGCCGGTCCAACTCCGGCTCTGGCCCGTCGTGCCTCACGTGTGGCAGTTGTTTCCCTGGATTCCGGAGGCGACGGAGTCGATGGACGAGGCAGGCCGCTTCCTGGCAGCAGCCGGAAGCGCCGCGCGCGACCTGGCGGCGTAATTGGACCCGTGCAGCCGGACACGGATTAAGCTGGAAGCAGACGCAACGACTTGGGTGCCGTGTCGGGCATGAACAGCCACAGCAGCGCCACGGAAACGAATCCAGCGCCCGCCAACCCTAACAGCGCGCCCTGCACTTGAAAGTAGTCGGCCGCGAACCCGGCTAACGTGGTGCTCAGCGTCGCTCCCGCCCCGATTGCCAGCCCGATCGCCCCCATGCACAAATTGAACCGCCCGGTGCCGCGGGTGATATCGGCCACCACGAGCGGCAGCAGCACGCCGAACACCGCCCCGCTCACGCCGTCCAGCAGCTGGAACAGCACGACGGTCTCCGGCTGCGTCGAAAACGCGAGCAGCACACCCCGCAGCGGCAAGGCCGAGAACCCGGCGATCAGCACCACCCGGCGACCATACCGCTCGGCCCACCGGCCGACCGTGGGCGACAGGGCAGCCACCACCAGTTGCGGAACCACCAGGCATGCGGCGATCACCAGCTCGGCCACGCTCCCCGCGCGTTTGGTCACCTCCGCCGCCGCCAACGGCAGCATGGCGGCGTTGGCGAGGTGAAAACACGCGCAGCACAACCCGAATACGATCAACCGGCGATCCGACAGGGCCTCCCGGAGCGGCTGAGGGGGCGGCCGCGCCTGCCGGGCTCCGTCGGACTCGTCGTGGACGAGGCGCAGGAACCCGATTGCCGGAACCGCCAGCACCACCGTGAGCAGGAACACCGATTGCTCGGAAACCCAATAGCCGATCGCCCCCATCGCTGCGGCAGCCAACCCACTGCCGATCGACGCGAAGCGGGCATTGCGGCCGAGGCGCTCCCCGAACGAGACATGGCTCGCGGCGGCAACCGTCATGCTCATCGCCGCGATCGCCGGGGTGATGATGCAGCCTGCGGCCCCATGCACGAGTTCCGCGACATAGACCGGCAGGCGCGCCGGCACCAGCGCGAGCATCAGGGCGCTGGCCATGATCGACAGGATGGCCAATGTGGTGAGCCAGCGCTTGCTGCGGACGGCATCCACCAGTGCTCCTGCGGGCATCTGGCTGACCATGAACGACGCCGTGCCGACGCTCAGCGCGACACCGATCTGCCCCTGCGTCCAGGCCTGCGCCGTGAGGTACACGGAGATGAACGGACCGAAGCCGGTCTGCACGTTGGCCATGAAGAAGTTCAGGCCGTCGAGGCCGCGGCCACTCCGATCCAGCTTGGGCATCCGCTTGCTACTTATCGGTGGCAGCAGGCGGCTCTGGCATCAGGGGCGGCCCAACGACGGTCGCCGGCTTGGTCGGGTCCGTGTAGTCGGGCGCTGCCTTGATCTGCTGGTCCTGCATGTCGACGGTCACGCGCGTGTCGGTGGCATCCGGCGCCGGCACGTGCAGGGCCATCCACTCGACGGCCACCCGGCGTGCGCCGACGCCAAGGAAGCCGCCGATGTCGATCACCACCGCGCGCGGCTGTCCAGACGGCTCGACCAGCACGTCGATGATGCGTCCGATATCCTTGCCGGACGCGTCGACCACCTTGCGCCCCAGCACGCCCGTCGCATCCGCGCGCGACAACGCCGGTGGAGGAGACCCAGCGCAGAGCAGCGGCAGGACAGCCCACGCCAACCACCACCGTCGCATCCTCGCCCCCACCGGTTTCCATCCTACATTGCCGTCGCTTGGCGATCGCCCGCAAGCGTGCCGTGGAACTTCGGCGTCCCCGGGCGTTGCGGGCTGCAGGAACGGAGAACCGCATGACACGCACGAACGACGAGGGGCGCGCCGCCCTACTGGGCCTGAGTTTTGCCGTCATGGGCTTGCTGAAGCTGCTGGGGCTTGAAGCGCGAATATTCCGGCGCTGGGGGCTATCGAACCGGCAGATGCGCCATGTCGGGCTGGCCGAACTGGGCGGGGCTGCCTTGGTGTCCGCGCGCGGGACGCGCTCGATCGGGGCGGCGGGCCTAGCCGGGCTGTCGGCGGTGATGCTGGCCGCGGAAATCCGCAACCATGAGGTTGAACTGGTGGTGCCACGGACGTTGCTGCTGCTGGTGGCCATCGGCGCGGCGATCGGGACCGGCGCGCGTCCCGCACGTTAGGCGACAACCGCAAACCCCGCTGGACGGCGAAGGGCATCACGATGATTCTGACACGCCGCGCCGCGCTGGTCGGCACCGGGGCGGCTGGGGCCACGCTTGCCATGCCGGGCCTGATCCGCGCGCAATCGAGCGCACCGATCCGCATCGGCGAGATCAACAGCTACTCGGCCCAGCCCGAGTTCACCCAGCCATACCGCAACGGCTGGCAACTGGCGCTGCAGCACGTCAACGACATGGGCGGGGTTGCCGGCCGCAAGCTGGAGATCGTCTCCCGTGACGACGCCGGGCGGCCGGAGGATGCGGTGCGCATCGCCGGCGAACTGGTGCAGGACGAGCATGTGGACCTGTTGGCGGGCGGCTACCTATCCAATGTCGGGCTGGCGATCAGCGCCTACGCGTTGCAGGCTAAGAAATTGTATGTCGCGGGCGAGCCACTAACCGACGCCTTGGTATGGGAGCGAGGCAACCGCTACACCTACCGGCTGCGCCCTTCGACATTCATGCAGGCCGCCATGCTGGTGGAACGCGCGGTGGCGCTGCCGGCGAAACGGTGGGTGACGGTGGCGCCGAACTACGAGTACGGCCAATCGGCGGTGAAGTGGTTCAAGCGGCTGCTGAAGGCGCGCCGGCCGGACGTGGAGTTCGTGGGCGAGCAATGGCCGGCGCTGGGCCGGGTGGACGCCGGGGCAACCATAGCCGCCCTCGGGCAGCCAACGCCCGACGCGATCTTCAACGTGCTATTCGGCGCCGACCTGACGGCGTTCGTGCGGCAGGGAAACACTCGCGGGCTGTTCGAGAACCGAGCCGTGGTGTCGCTGCTGACGGGCGAGCCGGAATACCTGGGCCCACTCGGCGACGAGACGCCGCCGGGCTGGATCGTCACCGGGTATCCGTGGGGCGTGTCGGACGCACCGGACAACAAGCAGTTCGTGCTGGATTACATGGGCAAGTACCATACGCCGCCGATGATGGGATCGGTGGTCGGCTCGGCCCTGGTCAACTCCATCGTGGCCGGCATCCTGAAAAGCGGCGACACCGACAGCGAGAAGATGGCGGACGGCTTCGGCGACGCCGCGTTCACCACGCCGTTCGGCATCGTCCACTGGCGCGCGATCGATCACCAGAGCACGCTCGGCACCTATGTCGGACGCCTCGCGGTCGCAAAGGGCCAGGGCGGGATGGTGGATTGGGCCTACGTCGACGGCCAAAGCGTGATGCCGACCGACGACGAGGTCCGCAAGCTGAGACCCGGTGGATAACCCGTGGAGCTGAACGAGAAAGCGGTGGAAATCCATCGCCGGCTGTGCGCCGCCTACGGATGCCCGATCGCCTACTTCCATGCCCTCGACCCGGTGAGCGAACTGGTCAGTTCCCTGCTTTCCCACCGTACCCGGAACGCAGACAGCGGAGCTGCCTTCAAAGCGTTGCGGGCGCGCTTCCCCGATTGGACGACGGTGGCCGCGGCGTCGACGGCCGAGGTCGAGGCGGCGATTTCGGCGGTGACTTGGCCGGAACAGAAGGCGCCGCGCATCCAATCGATCCTGCGCGCGATCCAGGCCGAGCGTGGCGCGCTGTCGCTGGATTTCCTGGCTGACCTGCCAGTCGAGGACGCCCGCGCATGGCTCGAGCAGCTGCCCGGCGTCGGTCCGAAGACCAGCGCCGCCGTGCTCAGCTTCAGCCTGCTGCGCCGCCCGGCGCTACCGGTGGACAGCCACCACCACCGGGTCGCGGCCCGCACTGGGCTGATCCCGCCGAAGCTGGCGGTCGGGCCCTCGCATCGCGTGCTGGCCGCCCAGCTGCCGCCTGAGTGGGACGCGCAGCAGATATACGACAACCATGAGGTGTTGATGCTCCATGGCCAGCGCTGCTGCTTTTACCGCAAGCCGGCCTGCGCGCGTTGCCCGTTGCTGGATTTATGCCCGACCGGGCAAAGCATGCACCGCGGTGCGGCGGGCGCGGATGAGGCATCGCAATCGGCTTAAAGCGTCCTATGCTTCCTGCTTGGGCATTTCCTGCTCGGCTCGATCCTCCAGCCGCCGCTCGTTGCGCCGCAACAGGACGATTGCAACGACCAGGACAACCGCGGCGACGACGCCAAGGACGATGCCGAGCGGACCCGACACGTTGCGCGCCGACTCGCCCAGCGCGTAGGCGCCGAAGCCATACAGCGCCGACCAGGCGATGCCCCCGACGGCGTTGTAGAACAGGAACGACTTCCATTCCATGTGTGCGGCACCGGCCAGGAGCGCCACGAAGGTGCGCAGGATGGCGATGAACCGGCCGGTGAAGACCACCTTCCCGCCATGAAGCTGGAACAGGTACCGCCCGAGCGTCAGGCGTTTTTCGGTCAGCCCGACACGCCTGCCGTAGCGCTCCAGCAGCTTCAGGCCAGCGGAGCGGCCGATGAGGTAGCCGAAATTATCACCGAGGATCGCCCCGGTCGAAGCTGCCAGGACCACGAACCAGATATCGAGCTTGCCGGTGGTGGCTGCGTAGATCGCCGTGCCGATGATCATGCTCTCGCCGGGGAACGGCAAGCCCATCGCTTCGAGACAGATGACGCCGCCGACCAGGCCATAGCCGTAGTGCTGCAGTAGTTGCATGACTGCTTCGTCCGAGAACATCGAGTCAGCTCCGGAAACTGGCGAGACCGCGCCGGGCGGTGCCGTTTGGCGCAAAGTTGGCCGGATCGAGCCAAGCGAGCATGGCGTCGCGGCGCGCGGGCCACTCGTCGGCAAGGATCGAATAGAATGCCGTGTCGCGCGAACGGGCTTTAACCACCTTGTGGTCGCGCAAGGTGCCTTCGTAGGTGAAGCCGAGCCGGTCGGCAGCCCGGCGTGACGGGGCATTCAACGCGTTGCACTTCCACACGAGACGACGGTAGCCAAGATCGTCGGCCGCGAGGCGCAGCAGGATCAGCATCGCTTCCGTCGCGGCGCGGGTGCGCTGCATGCGGGGAGCGAACCAGATGTTGCCGAGTTCGATCGCGGCGTTCGCCGGCTCGATCTCCATCAAGGTCAGCCAGCCGGAAACGACCCCCGTGCTGACCGGGCGGACGGCCCAAGCCATCGGGTCGTGCGTGGCGGCGAAAGCGGCCACGTGGCGCGCCATCGCTTCGGCGTCGGCGAACGGGCCGTATCCCATGTATGCCCAGGACGGACCGGTGTCGCGGGCAGCGTCCCACAACTCGGGCGCGTGACGGACATGCAGAGGCTCCAGCACGACGTCACGACCTGGTAGGCGGATGCGCGCGGGGAGCGGACGTGGCGTGGCGTCCACAACGGGACCAAGGGGAGGTTCGAAGGAGTCAGGCATCGGGATTAGTTCTCTTAAAACGGTGGACATCTGCACCGGGCGGGTGAACGCTTATGGGCGCTAGTAACATCCAGGGAAACGTCCATGCTCCGCAAATGCCTTCTGCTTGCCGCCGCCATCTGCCTTGTTGCGGCGGGCGCACGTGCCGAGACGATGAAATTTCATGGCGACATGAACGGTGCGTCCGAAGTTCCGGCCAAGACGACCGAGGGCAAGGGCACGACCGACGCGATGCTCGACACCTCAACCAAGACCCTCAGCTACACGATGACCTACTCCGGACTGTCTGGCCCGGCGACCGCCGCCCATTTGCATGGCCCCGCCGCAGCGGGTGCAAACGCCGGGGTTGCCGTGCCGATCGCCGCTCCGCTGACCAGCCCGGTGAAAGGGACCGCGATCCTGACGGACGCGCAAATAACCGACCTTGAAGGCGGGAAGCTGTACGCGAACGTGCACACCGCCGCGAACCCGGGCGGAGAAATTCGCGGCCAGCTGATGCAGGCCAAATAGCACAGCAAGCCCGGTCATGGCTCGCCGACGGGGCCATGACCGGGACGCTGGAGATCAGTTTGCCTTCGGAGTCGTGGCAGCAGCGATGGCCGGCATGGATTTCGCTGCCGCTCCGACGTCGTGCGCCACTGCGACATGAGGCGTGTGGGTCGCATGGTGATGCGGCACTGCTGGGGCGGCGCCCTGGGCGAATGCCGGGATCGCGGTACCGCCGAGGATGGCTGCCGACAGCAGGAGGCGGGAGAATTTGGTCATTGGAACAGCCCTCAAATCCGGCTTGATTGCCGAACCGGGCCACCTTGATCGGTCGCCGGGGCAGCGCTGCGGCGGCTTCATGTCCGACGCATGGCAAGGCTCCCTCTCCCGACGGCGGGAGAGGGATTTGCGAGTCTCAGTGCGCCGACGCCCCCTCGGCGCCGATGCCGGTTTGCGACCGGACATACTGCGCCTCGAATTTGCCGGCCTCGGCGCGAGCCTGGACGCTGCGGTCGAGCAGCGACACCAGCCAGCAACCGCCGAACGCGAGCGGCATGGAGAACAGCGCCGGGGCGTTGTAGGGGAAGATGCCCGTCGGAAAGCCCAGCACGTCATGCCAGATCGAAGGGCTGAGCACGGTGAGCGTCACCGCGCTGATCAACCCCAGCCAGCCGCCGACCGCAGCCCCCTTGGTGGTCAGGCCCTTCCAATACATCGACAGCAGCAGCACCGGGAAATTGGCGCTGGCCGCGATGGCAAAGGCCAGGCCCACCATGAAGGCCACGTTGATCTTCTCGAACGCGATGCCAAGGACGATCGCGACGATGCCGAGCGCCACGGTCGCCATCTTGGAGACGCGGACCTCGGTTCTCTCGTCGACCCGGCCGTGACGGATCACGCTGGCATAGAGGTCATGGCTGACGGCGCTGGCGCCCGAGAGCGTCAGGCCGGACACCACCGCGAGGATGGTCGCGAACGCCACCGCGGAGATGAAGCCGAACAGCGCGTCACCCCCGACGGCGCGGGCCAAGTGGATCGCCGGCATGTTGCCGCCGCCCTTCAGTGCGGCCGCCGCGGTGAAGCCGCCCGCCGCCGGGTTGGCCGCGAACTCCGGGTTGGTGCCGACGAGCACGATTGCGCCGAAGCCGATGATGAAGGTCAGGATGTAGAAGTAGCCGATGAACGAGGTCGCGTAGAGCACGGATTTCCGCGCGGCCTTTGCGTCGGCCACGGTGAAGAAGCGCATCAGGATGTGCGGCAGGCCGGCCGTTCCGAACATCAGCGCGAGGCCGAGCGAGATGGTTCCTATCGCGTTGGACACGAACGCGCCCGGCGCCATGATGGCGGCGTGCTTGGGATGGACCTCGACCGCCTTGTTGAACAGCGCGATCGGGCTGAAATCGAACGCCTTCAATGCCAGGAACGCCATGAACGAGGCGCCGCACAGCAGCAGGATCGCCTTGATAATCTGCACCCAGGTCGTCGCCAGCATGCCGCCGAAGGTCACGTAACAGATCATCAGGATGCCCACGAGCACGACGGCGTACACGTAGTCCAGCCCGAACAGCAGCTTGATCAGCTGCCCCGCGCCGACCATCTGCGCGATGAGGTAGAATGCGACCACGACCAGGGTGCCGCTCGCGGACAGAATCCGCATCGGCGTCGCGCTCAGGCGATAGGACACCACATCGGCGAAGGTGTACTTGCCGAGGTTGCGCAGCCGCTCGGCCATCAGGAACATGACGATCGGCCAGCCGACCAGGAAGCCAATCGAGTAAATCAGCCCATCATAGCCGTTGGAGTAGACCAGCGCTGCGATGCCCAGGAACGACGCCGCCGACATATAATCGCCAGCGATCGCAAGCCCGTTCTGCAATCCGGTGATCCCGCCGCCGGCCGCGTAGAAATCAGCGGCGGTGGTGGTGCGCCGCGACGCCCAGAACGTGATGCCGAGCGTGAGCAGGACGAAACCCAGGAACATGCTGATCGCAACCAGGTTCAGGGGTTGCTTCTCGACCTGGCCCAGGTCGGGTCCGGCGGCGAGGGCGACGTGGCTGACGAGCAGCAACGCCCCGGCTGGCACCCAACCGAGCAGGCGGCTCATCGCACGCTCCCCGCGAAGCTCGCGCCGACCGGGACCGGCCTTGCGTCCGCCTGGCCGACGATCTCGCGCGTCAGCCGGTCGAATTCGCCGTTGGCCCGAATGACATACACCGCGGTCAGCACGACGGCCGACACCATGACGCCGATACCGATCGGAAACGCCAAGGTCAGCGGGCCACCGTTGATCGGCTGAGCAACGACATCATGCGCAAAGGCCACCAAGAAAATAAAGCCGAAATAGATCGCGAGCATCAGGATACACAGGATGGTGCTGAAGCTGTTGCGCTTGCGCTCAAGTTCGAGAAAACGCGGACTATTGCGAATCCGGGTGATGTCATAGGCATCCATAGGCGGTATCCTCCAGCGCGGCTGCTTGGCGAGCCGCTCGTCATGCGATTCCGGTATGGACCGGATTAGCCTCACTATCCTGGGATGACGCGGCGAATGCAAGATTATGCCGTCTCAATTGCGAGCCCCGAGGCAAAAATGTGTCAGAGGAAGCGGAGCAGCACGAACCCGCCCACGAGGCTGACTGCCGCGACGGTGGTGACCAAGGTCAGCCGGCGCTCGATGAACACCCGCACCGGCTCGCCAAACAGCCGCAGCAGCAGGGCGATCAAGAAGAAGCGCAGTCCCCGTGTTGCGATGCTGGCGGCGACGAAAACCGGGAAGCTGAACTTGGCCGCTCCCGACGCGATCGTGACGATCTTGTAGGGAATTGGCGTCAGGCCTTTGATGAGGATGATCTCCAACCCGTATTCCGCGAACCGGGCCTGGAATGCGGCGTAGGCGTCTTCGTAATGATATAACCGTAGCAGGGGAGCGGCGACCTGGTCGTACAGGGCGTAGCCGATCAGGTAGCCCAGCATGCCGCCCACCACGCTCGCGACCGTGCAGATCGCCGCGTATCGCCACGCGCGATGGGGCCGGGCGAGCGCCATCGGGATCAGTAGCGCGTCGGGGGGAACGGGAAAGAAGCTGCTTTCGGCGAACGCAATCGCCGCCAGCCAGAGTGGCGCGCGCGGGCTGGCGGCCAGTAGCAGCACGCGTTGGTAGAATTGGCGGAGCATGGGGCAACCTTTCGATGGTGCGGCCGTGCCATGCCACGGGGGCCGCGCGGGTGGAAGCCGCTCCTTGGCGAGCCGCACCGCCGGCCGCTAGGGTGCGTCGCCCAAACCCCGAAGGTCCCCATATGCGCCATGCCCGTCTCGTGCCAGCCCGTCTTGTCACAGCCCGTGTTGCGATGGCCGCCATGGCTTTGCTGCTGTCGGCCGGGGGAGCTTGCGCGCAGGCCCTGCCCCACGGCTGGCTGTTCGGCACCTGGACCGGCGGCCTGTTTCCAGTCACGCCGGGAGCGCTCGTGGAAGCGTGCCGGACGCCGACGGCCGTGTTCTCGAAGGACGCCGTTGCCCGGTCTTCCCTGATCGACCCGGCATTCACCCCGCGCGCCATAGAAACGGTCCGCGCCAATCCCAAGGGCGCCGAGTTCCGTTTCACCGTAGCCCGGCCGGCTGCAACCGATGCCGCCGCCGAGAAACTAGCCGCCGGATTCGGTTGCGAGAACCCGGACGTGCTGCACGTGACACGCGACGGGGAGAACGAGATCAGTTTTCCCGGCTGCGCGGACTTCCCGAACCCGCTAGTTCGCTGCCCAACTCGCTGACCTCAGGCCGGCAGCGTCACGGTCGCCCTCGCGCCCCCCATCGGCCGGTTCGCCAGCACCACGTCGCCGCCATGCGCGCGCAAGATGTTGCGCGCGATCGGCAAACCCAGTCCGGTCCCGCCGGTCTCGCGGTTGCGGCTGCTCTCCAGGCGGTGGAACGGCTCGAACACCCGATCGAGTTCGCCGGGCGGCAGGCCGGGGCCGTCATCCTCCACCGCGATCGTCACCACGCCGTTCTCCGCCGGGTCGAGGCACACGCGGGCGCTGCCGCCGTAGTTCAGCGCGTTGGTGACGAGGTTGCCGAACGCCCGCTTCAGCGCGCGGGGCCTGGCCCGCATCGTCAGGTGCGCCGGTCCTTCATAGGCCACGCGCTCGGCCTGCTCCGGCCGCATGTCGCCCGCTTCGTCCAGGATGGTCCGGAGCAGGCCGGCCAAATCGAACGCCACCACCGGCTCCGACCCGGCGGCGTCCTGGCCGAACACCAGCGTGGCCGCGACCATCGCCTCCAGTTCGTCGAGATCGGCCAGCATCTTGGTCCGTTGGTCCTCGTCTTCCATCCACTCCGCCCGCAGCTTAAGGCGCGTGATGGGCGTACGCAGGTCGTGGCCGATTGCCGTCAGGAGAAAAGTGCGGTCCTGCACGAATCGGCGGATGCGGGCCGCCATCGTGTTGAAGGCGGCCGAAGCGCGCGCGACCTCAGTCGGGCCATCCTCCGGCAGCGGCGGCGCATTCACGTCGCGCCCCAGCCGCTCGGCCGCAGCCGCAAGGGTGCGGACGGGGGCAACCAACCGGCTGGTCGCCCATAGGGTCAGCCCCGCCGCTGCGGCCGTCATCAGCGCGAACGCGAGCAGGAAGGTGCGCGAGGCCCACGGGCGGGGCGGCGGCGTGATGGCGTGGATGTTGACCCAGCCGCCATCCGGCAGGTGCATGCCGACCGAAATCTCACCCAGCGACAAGCCGCCGTGGACGACCGTCTCGATCGGCCGGAAGCGCGGTGGCAAAGGCACGAACTGCATGTTGACGATGATTGGCCGCCGCATCTCGAACACCGCTTGAGGCAGCGAGTCCGCGGGCGGCCCAGGGTCCAGGGCTACCTTGAAGTTCGCCGGCAACTCGAATTCCCGCACCACGGCCTCGCGTTGATCTGCTGAGGCGGTGGCGACGCTGCGGTAGATGCTCATCATGCGCACGCCGAGATCGCGGGCCTGCGCGATCCGCTGCAGGCCCACCCGGTCAAGCGCATGGATGGTGAGCCCGGCGCCTTGCACGAGGACCAGCCCCGCCAGCAGGACCACAGCCGTTCGCCCGCGCAGGCTGCGAGGCCAAAGCTTGAACGTCACGCCTTCTGGACGTCCGCGGCAAGGACATAGCCGCCGCCGCGCACGGTCTTGATCAGCTGCGCCTGGCGGCCGTCATCCTCCAGCTTGCGGCGGAGACGGCTGATGGCGACGTCGATCGCGCGGTCGAACGGCCCCGCCTGACGGCCGCGCAACAGGTCGAGCAGCATGTCGCGGGTGAGGACCTTGTTGGCCCGCTCGACCAGCGCGAGCAGCAGGTCGTACTCGCCGCCGGTCAGCGGCACTTCGACCTGCTCGGGGTTTAGTAGGCGGCGGCGCGCGGGCTCCAGCGTCCAACCGGCGAAGCGCATCGGGCGTCCGGCGTCCCCGGGCCGCCGCTCCGGCCGGTCGGCGGTGCGGCGCAGGACGGCGCGCATGCGGGCCAGGAGTTCGCGCGGGTTGAACGGCTTGGGCACGTAATCGTCGGCGCCCAGCTCCAGCCCGATGATGCGGTCGGTTTCCTCGCCCATCGCCGTCAGCATGACGATCGGCACGTCGGATTGCTGGCGCATCCAGCGCGCCAGGTCGAGCCCGCCCTCGCCCGGCAGCATCAGGTCAAGCACGACCAGTTGGAAGTGCGCGGACGGCCAGGCACGCCGTGCGTCGCGGGCGTCGCGCACCGCCGTCACCCGGAAACGATGGCGTTCCAGGAAACGCGCGAGCAGATCGCGGATTTCCCGGTCGTCATCGACCACGAGGATGTGCGGCATGGCGTCCATGACAGGAATGATACGCTTCAGGTGCGTCGCTGGGCAGGCTGGGTTGCAATTGGTTGCACTTTGGCTGCCCAGTCCGGCCTATGTTCCCCGAACCGCCCGCTGCCGCCCGCGCCGGGCTTGATTTGCTGGCCCGGCTCGACCCGGACCTGGGACGGATCGAGCGCGCCGCCGGACCACTTCCCTGGCGCTCCCGCCCCGGCGGCTTCGCAGGGCTGCTGCAGGCCATCGTCGGCCAGCAGATTAGCAACCAGGCGGCGGTGGCCATCTGGCGGCGGCTGTCGGCCCTTCCCGGCGCGCTGACGCCGGATGGCCTGGCTGGGCTGGATGACGCGGCTATGCGGACAGCCGGGCTGTCCCGCCCAAAAGTGCTGCATGCCCGCGCCTTGGCGTTGGCGTTTGCCGAAGGGAGGCTGAGCGCCGCAAGCCTGGAGGCGATGGATGACGAGGCGGCGGTGGCGGCAATCTGCGCCGTGCGCGGGCTCGGTCCCTGGACGGCGGAGATCTACCTGCTGTTCGCACTTGGGCGCCATGACGTGTTTCCCGCCGGCGATCTCGCTTTGGCTGCCGCTGCGGCTGACCTGAAACGGCTGCCGTCGCGCCCCGCGCCGGTGGCGTTGCGGGCCATCGCAGAGCCGTGGCGGCCACACCGGGCCTTGGCAGCGCGGCTGCTGTGGCATCATTGGCGTCACTTGACCGGCCGCCCGGCGATGGACGACATATTGTCGTTGCCAGTTTGTTCATGATTTGCGGCTAGGGTCGGCGCTTCCAGGCGATAGGCAGTTCATTGCATGAGTTCACCCCCGTCCCCGGCGTTGCAGGCGTTCCATCCTGTCACCTTCGCCGATCGCGGGGCGGCGGTGCCGTTTACGTCGCCGCTGCTTGCCGGCGCACGGGCGCGCCCATCCGAACGTGGCGGGATCGAACTGATCATTCCCAATCCCGCTGGCGGCCGCGGGGTCTATGTGGTGCCTTGGACCAGCATGCGGGAGTTATGCCGGCCGACCGTGCACGACATGCAATTGAACGAACGAATTGCGGCGCTCCGCAGCTTCACGCCGGGCGCAGTCCGGCAGGCCGCGCGCGAAGTGGCGATGTCGGGGCTGGCGGGGCGGGAAGCCAACGCCGCCGCGCGTGCGGCCGAGGAGATCGAGGCGGAAGCGCGAATGCTGACCAACTTCCACCTGCTGCTGCGCCTAGTTCAGCAGATCGAGCCACGGAATAAATCTGACGTCTCGCCCGAGAACGAGCGCCCGGCGGAACTGGAACGCCGGGCGAAGCGCACCATCGCCCATATCGCGCCCCGGCTTGGCCAAACGCCCGAGATCATCGCTGGGAACCTGGAAGAGTTGTCAGCGCTGCTGTGCTCCGTCGGCCTCGGTGGCCGGGCGACCCAGGCGCGGCTGCCGCGGCTGCTGGCGACTCTGAAGTTTGTCCGTCAGCAGGTCGCGGACTGGGCGGAAAGCCATGACGACGCCGGGGGAGAAGCCCTGTTGATCCTCGCCACCGCCGACCTCACGCTGGCCTGCGCCGGAGACGCCTTGCTGACGGCCCGAGCCACGGCCGACCAGGTGCTTGAACTTCTCGTAGCCTGGCGTGTCGACGCTCCGTCCCTCGCCGCGCGGATTGCCCGGCCGGACTGGCTGGTCGACGGATGGGAGCAGATTTGCCTGGTTTGGACCGTCGCCAAGCGTCCGGCGGAGCGCGTCGCCGCCCTGCATGAGATGACGCTGCTGCTGCCGATCATACTGCGGGAGGCCAGGGAATGGGTTGCCTTCAACGTGGACATGGACTTGCCGGTGCGTACCAGCCGCAACGTCAGTCTCAATCAGGACTGGCGAACCGGCGTTTCGGTGTTCGATGACATCGCGCGCAACGAGCATCTCCGGGCGTTGGCGGCGTAATCTTAGGGATATCTCGAAGTGGGCAACACGATCCGCATTCTACAGGCCAATCTTGCAACTGCCGAAGATGACCAGATCGCCCGCGTGGTCGCCCTCGTGGACGCGTTGCCGGAACGGGGCACTGCGGATGAGCTCATCGCGCCGCTGCGTCCCCGTCTTCAGCAACTGCGCCCGAAGCGGATGGTTGGGTTCGCGCGCCTCCTGTTCACGCCGCTTGACCCCCTGATCGTGCCCTCGCCGGTTTGGCAGCGCGGCAGCGTGCTGGTCCCACGTCATGTCGTGGCGCCGATTGCGGCGGCTTTACGCACCGCGATGCCGAACGCCAAACGATTGGAAGCGCAAGCGGCCTTGCTCGACGCCGCCGACCGCGACGCCATCGTGCAGATTGGACGTATCGCATGGCCGGAAGCAGCGGCGGCGTGTAAGG
>JAABUX010001877.1_pt1 | contig 30775 bp, 28 predicted proteins | sample 5561851 | NCBI WGS metagenome assembly JAABUX01 (sample SAMN10711883, study PRJNA513361) | rock metagenome | isolation source: Antarctica rocks | place: Antarctica: Victoria Land, Richard Nunatak red sandstone | collected 2016-01-03 | reverse complement strand
CATCGCGACCATCGCAGACTCCGTCCCTCTCATCGGCGAAAACCGCGTCCTCGCCTCTCTCGGTCTCGGGGAGCTCCGCAACCCCGTCCAGCCCGGCCTTCGCGAGCTCATGCGCGTCGCCGACCTCCCCCTCGACCGCCCGCCCACCGCCGCCGAGGTCGGCTTCCGCATCGCCCCACGCATCAACGCCGCCGGCCGCATGGATGTCGCCGACGACGTCATCGAGCTCTTCCTCACCCGCTCCCCCCACCGCGCCACCGAGCTCGCCGAAAAGCTCAACCAGCTCAACGAAGCCCGCCGCTCCACCGAACGCACCGCCCTCGACGACATAGAACAACGCCTATCCGACCTCCTCGCAAAACACCGGCAGTACCCCGCCGAAACCCTCGTCCTCGACCACCCCGACTGGCACCGCGGCGTCCTCGGCATCCTCGCCTCCCGCGTCGTCGATCGCACCCACCGCCCAGCGCTCGTCCTCACCCACCACGATGGCCAGGCCCACGGCTCCGGCCGCTCCATCCCCGGCTTCCACCTGCTCGACGCCCTCACCGCTGTCCACGCCGTCGCCTGCGATCAGGCCGCCTCCGGTACCCTCTTCCACCGCTTCGGCGGACACGCCCACGCCGTCGGCTTCTCCCTCCCCACCCCTCACATCTCCCTCCTCCGCGATCGCCTGCGCGCCCACGGAGCCCCCATCCTCAGCGAGGAGATCCTCTCACCGCCCATCCTCTGCGACGCCGAAGTCTCACCCTCCACCCTGACCTCCGAGCTCTGCCATTGGCTCGATCGCTGCGCCCCCTTCGGCAACGGCAATCCCGAGCCGGTTCTGCTCACCCGGGCGCTCGTGCTCTCATCCCCCGTGCGTATCATCAAAGATCGCCACATCTGCCTCCAGCTCACCTCGGCCCCAAACGCCCCTCCCCTCCAGGCCCTCGGCTGGAGCCGCACCACCGACTGGATCGCGCGCGCGCAGCAGGTCAATCTCACACCCGGCATCGCGGTCGACCTCGTCTATCGCCTTCGCAACAAGTCCACCGCCTGGTTTAACGGCCTCGAGCTCGATCTCCTCGATATGCAACGCTCCGCCCTCTGACACAGTTCGCATTCTTCCACTAAGCCCAGCCATATCCCTTTCCTCTGTCATTTCAAACCGTCTCTCCACCCGTCTCAACCGCCGAACCGAAAACCAATTCGCGTCCTCCGTCTAACCATTCAAAGAAGATCCTTCATCTTCTGCATCGGAGTTGATGCAGAGACGCTCTTATATACTGCGAACTCGACGACATGCCCACGGTTGAAACAAAACGCCGCAACCCCGCTTTCCTCATCACGCTCGTCGTCATACTCGGATGCATCGCCGTCTACGCCATCCGTGCCTTCACCCGGGAGACCGTCGAAGTGCGCGTCTCGCCCGTCACGCGCGAGAACCTCCTCAGCTCCGTCCCTGCCAACGGCAAGGTAGAGCCCGTCGAACCCTTCCAGGCTCACGCACCCGCGGCCGGCATCGTGCAAAAAGTCTTCGTCGAGGTCGGCCAAAAGGTCCACCAGGGCGATCTCCTCATAAAGCTCGATGATGCCGACATCGTTGCGCGCATTGCCTCCGCCAACTCCGTCCTCCACAGCGCCCAGGCCAGCAGCACCGACCTCCGCCAAGGTGGAACCCAGGAAGAACGCAACAGCATCTCCGGCGAGCTCGAACGCGCAAAGCTCGCGCAGGAGCAGGCCGCCCGCGACCTCGTCGCCCTCCAGGCCCTCCAGGCAAAAGGGGCCGCCTCCGCCGCCGAGGTCGCTGCCGCGCAGGGGCGCGTCCAGAATGCCAGCAGCGCGCTCGAAGGCGCGCAGCTCCGGCAATCCAAACGTTACAGCCAGACCGACCTCAGCAGGAGCTCCGCGCAGCTCGCAGATGCGCAACAATCCCTCGCCGCCGCCCGCTCCGACTTCGCTAAATACAACATCCGCGCCCCCTTCGCCGGAACCGTCTACCACGTCCCCGTCGGCGCCTACGACTTCGTTGCCGGCGGCGAGGAACTCCTTGACCTCGCCGACCTAAATCGTATTCAGGTTCGCGCATACTTCGATGAGCCCGAGATCGGCAAGCTCGCCGTCGGTCAGGCGGTTAAGATCGTCTGGGACGCCAAGCCCAACCAGACCTGGCACGGCCATATCGAGGTCGCCCCCACCACCGTGACCACTTACGGAACCCGCAACATCGGCGAGTGCCTCATTAGCATCGACGACGCCCACGGCGATCTGCTACCCAATACAAACGTCACCGTCACGGTCACAACCTCGCAGCGCTTCAACGTCCTCAGCGTCCCCCGCGAAGCCCTCCATACCGAGACCAACAGCAACTTCGTCTACCGCGTCATCAGCCACAGGCTCGTGCGAACCCCCGTTCAGCTCGGCGTCGTCAATCTCACGCGCGTCGAGATCACCGCCGGCCTCACTGACAAGGACACCGTCGCTCTCTCCGCCACCAGCAACCGCGACCTCGTCAATGGCATGCAGGTCAGCACCGTCGAATAGCATGCCTCCCTTACCCTGGATCTCCCTTCAAAAGATCGCCCCTCCCTACCTCGCCAGCACCACGGGCAACACCTCTGCCGTGCGGTCCCGGAGCAGTACGATAGAAAAGACCTGTTCCTCCCCAATGATCCGGATCGCCCGCACCGTCTTGTCTGTCGCCGCCATCTCCCTCTGCGCCTCTCTTCCAGCGCGCGCGCAAATCTCTCTCAGCGCCGCCGTCGATCTCGCCCTCACCAGCAACCCGCGCGTCCGCGTCGCTGAAGCCGATCTCCAGAAGGCCACCGCCTCCCTCTCCGAAGCCACCGACGTTTATATCCCCAGCCTCTCCGCTGGCGGCTCCGGATATGGCAGATCGTATGGCTACCCCCTGGGCCAGCCCACCATCCTCAACGTCCAGGCCCAGTCCCTCGTCTTCAACTTCTCACAGCACGACTACATCCGCGCCGCTCGTACAGGTCTTGCCGCCGCCAACTTCGCCCTCCTCGAAGCCCGCGAAGCCGTCGCCGAAGACACCGTCCTCACCTATCTCGCCCTCGATCACGACCGCAGCCGCCTCCAGGCGCTCCATCAGCAGCGCACCTTCGCCGACAAGCTCGTCTCCATCATCCAGACCCGTCTCGACGCCGGACAAGACACGCCCATCAACCTGACCACCGCCCGCCTCTCCCTGGCCCAGCTCCGTCTCAACCTCATCCACACTGAAGACGAGCAGGCCATCGATCAACTCCGTCTCGCGCACCTCACCGGCCTCCCTCCCGAAAGCCTCCGCACAGTCCCCGGCAGCGTTCCCGAGATACACACGCCGGCCGTCTCCGCCGCCGATCACACCGCCCCCACCTCCCCGGGCATCGACGCCGCCTTCGCCAACGCCCGCGCCAAACGTCAGATCGCCTTCGGCGACGCCCGCTATCTGTATCGGCCGCAGGTCAGCTTCGCCGCGCAGTACAGCCGCGTGAGCACCTTTAACAACAGCAACTACCTGGAGTACTTCGGTCGCCGCGATCCCGCCGGCAACCTCCTCCCCTTCCCCTCGAACTCCTTCGGCATCGGCGTCCAGGTCTCCGTCCCCTTCCTCGACTATGGCCAGCGCGCCAAAGCCCGCGTGTCCGCCGCCGAGGCCCTCCACGCCGAGCGCGAAGCCGAGCAGAACCGCGACCTCTTCACCGAAGGCCGACTCCGCGTCCAGCGCGCCACCGTCGAGCTCGCCGCTCGCGCCGAAGTCGCCGCCCTCGACCAGCAACTCGCCCAGCAGCAGCTCGACGTCCTCCTCGTTCAGCTCAACTCCGGCAACCCAAACGGCCCCCAGATGACCCCCAAGGACGAACAAAACGCCCGCCTCGCCGAGCGTGAAAAGTTCCTCGCCGCACTCGACACCCAGTTCCAGCTGCAGCAGGCACAGATCAATCTCCTCCGCCAGACCGGCGAGCTCGAAGCCTGGCTCAAGAGCCTCGCCAAGTTACCTCCGCCCTCCGCCACGATCACACCATCACCCTGACCCCGCACCCTGACCAACCTTCCTCCCAAAGTCGCCTCTCCATGAGCCGTTGCCTGTCTCTCTTGCTTGCCATTCCGCAGCGCAGCGGATCAATCTGCTTCTCTAACCGCTCGTCAGCCCCGTCGTAAACGCGCCGTCCATAAGCCCGCACCGCATCCGATCCGGCACCGCCTCCACTCACCTTAACCCTTTGCAAAATGGTAAACTTAGGACACACATGGTACCTCTCAAGACGCTGCTCCTGAACCCGCCCTCCTTTGAAAATTTTGACGGCGGCGCCAGCTCCCGTTGGCCCGCAACCCGCGAGATCGAGTCCTATTGGTACCCCGTCTGGCTCGCCTATCCCGCCGGCATGCTCGAGGGCTCGCGCCTCCTCGACGCCCCGCCCCACCACATCTCCGCCGATGAAACCATCGAGATCAGCAAGAGCTACGAGTTCCTCGTTCTCTTCACCTCTACAGTCGGCTGGACCGGTGACCACGCCCTCGCCCGTGCCATCAAGGCCGCCAATCCCACCATTCGCATCGCCTTCGTCGGCCCACCCGTCACCACCGACCCCGACCGCGCCCTCAACGAGTGCGAGGTCATCGACTTCGTCTGCCGCCGCGAGTTCGATTTCTCCGTCGTCGAATTCGCCAACCGCAAGCCCCTCAACGAGATCCTCGGCATCTCCTACAAAGACCCGTCCGGCACCATCCAGCACAACCCCGATCGCCCCCAGGTCGAAGACCTCGATGCCATGCCCTGGGCCACCAAAATCTACAAGCGCGACATGGACGTCACCAGGTACAACGTCCCTTTCCTCCTCCACCCCTACATCGCCCTCTACTCCACCCGCGGCTGCCCCGCCCAGTGCACCTTCTGCCTCTGGCCCCAGACCCTCTCCGGCCACGCCTGGCGCAAGCGCTCCACCGATGATGTGGCGGCCGAGTTGGCCTGGGCCAAGCAGAACTTCCCCCACGTCAAGGAGTTCTTCTTCGACGACGACACCTTCAACATCCAGAAGGTCCGCACCGTCGAGCTCTGCTCCAAGCTGAAACCCCTCGGCATCACCTGGTCCTGCACCAGCCGCGTCACCACCGATCGCGACACCCTCAAGGCCATGAAGGACGCCGGCTGCCGCCTCCTCATCGTCGGTTTCGAGTCCGGCGACCCCCAGATCCTCAAAAACATCAAGAAGGGTGCCACCATCGAGCGCGCCCGAGACTTCGTCAAGGACTGCCACGATCTCGGCCTCGTCATCCACGCCGACTTCATCCTCGGCCTCCCCGGCGAAACCAAGGAGTCCATCCGCAACACCATCGACTTCGCCAAGACCCTCGACTGCGAGACCATCCAGGTCTCCGTCGCGCACGCCTATCCCGGCACCGAGTTCTACGACTTCGCCGCCCGCAACAACTTCATCACCAACGAAAAGATGGAAGACGGCGGCGGTCACCAGATGGCCCACATCGAGTACCCCGGCCTACCCACCGAATACGTCATGGAGATGATCCACAAGTTCTACGACGAGTACTACTTCCGCCCCAAGGCCGCAGCCCGCGTCGTCTGGAAGGCCATCGTCAACCGCGACGTCCCCCGCCTCTACGTCGAAGCCAAAGCCTTCATGAAACTCCGCTCCCAGCGCAACAAAGCCTCCCGCGCCAAAGCCGAAGAGAACGCTCTCAAACAGCAGGAGTCTGTCAGCATGAACGCGTAGCTGCTCCGAGAACCAAAATCATGCGGCCAACACAAGCTGGCTGTGTCTTTCTCTGTAGCCTTTGTGTAATCTCGCAAGCTTCGATAAAGAATAGGGGGGGGTTGTTTTTTTTTCTTTTCTGAGCGGCACCTGATCGCCATCCATAAGGTATGTCTCTTTAAGGAAGCAACGATAGTATCCCTGGGCACTTACCAAACGCAGCAGGAGCTTTGTTCCCTATCAGCACTGTCGCATTAATAGGTCTATCCTCACAGGAATGCGCTTCCGCTCCCAGTTCGGTCCGATGGCCTCGGTTCAGCTCTACTCCCTCTTATTCTGGATATTCCTGGCAATAGCCTCAATCCAAAGACATCGCAGCGTAACTCTATTGCGCTCGCCGGCATCCTGTGGACAGTGATTCTGTCTATCCAGATCGCCACGCATGTCTCCACCTCGTGGACTCTCGACCGGAATGGGCTCTTGACCAGAAACTTGTGGCGTTCTCAGCAGATCCCGTACACAGACATAAAGTCCGTGCGCCGTAAGGGAACTGTTTGGGCTTTGACCCGCAACCAGATCGAGATCGAATACGGCAAACCAGACTCATCTCTTAATCCCGGCGGCACGGCAATCGCCACGCTCAAAGATCGGACAAGCTTTCTCGAAGAGCTTCGCTCCAAAACGCCTCAGGCGCAGTTCGAAATCTGAGCGCTCCTACATCGCACATCTTCAATCCACACTGGCCCCGTCCTCCTCATCACCTCGCTCGCTTTTGGTATAGGTGCGTAACCGATTGACTCGGCCCCTTGGGGGTGGTATTACTTTTCGTGAAAGGTAAGGAGCCGCCATGGAGTCCGCCCTCACATCCAAAGGTCAAATCACCATCCCCAAAGCAGTCCGGGATCACCTCCACCTCAGCCCCGGTGACAAGGTCAAATTCTTCATCCAACCTGACAGCACCGTCGTCCTCCTTCCAACGCTCCCCATGACTGCATTGAAGGGCATCGTTCCCTCCTTGGGCCGAACTATCTCTCTGGAAGAGATGGACGCCGCTATCGCTGAGGGCGCGACCGAGCGGTTCAGACGACTCCAACGTCAATGATCGGACTCGACACAAACGTCCTTATCCGGTATCTCACGCAAGACGATCCAGTCCAGTCTCCAAAGGCGGCACGGGTTGTCGAAGGCGATCTTCTTGAGAGCGGTCCGGGCTTTATCACGGTGGTATCCATGGTCGAAATCGCGTGGGTGCTGCAAAAGATCTATCGCCTCTCCGACGTGCAACTCGCAAAGGACATCGAAAAAATGTTGCAGGTGAGGTCTCTTTTCATCCAGAACGAACGCGAAGTTCACAAAGCAATGCTGACCCTCAAGGCAGGCCGGGGCTCGTTTGAAGACGCCCTCATCGGAGAACTCGGCCTGTGGGCAGGCTGCACTTCCACCCTCACCTTCGACAAAAGTGCCTCGCGCCTCCAAGGCTTCGAGCTGATCGCATGACTTCCCCCAACTTGCAGACTCACCCCAAAATCCAGACCCACACCCTCACCCCATCCCGCTACGCCGTCCTCCTCCTCGTCATGCTTGCCGCCAGCATCGGAGATACCCTCCTCTCACACGGCATGTCCCAGGTAGGCCCCGTAGACATCCACCATCTCGGCCTCCTCCTCCACGCCCTCGTCAACCCCTGGGTCGTCGCTGGCATCCTTTGCCTCCTCGGCTTCTTCGCCAGCTACCTCTCCGCGCTCTCCTGGGCCGACCTCACCTTTGTCCTCCCCTCCACCGCCTTCGGCTACATCGTCATCGCCCTCCTCGCCCACTTCTGGCAGCACGAGCACATCTCCCTCTCCCGCTGGGCCGGCATCCTCCTCATCGTCTGCGGCGTCGGCTTCGTCGCCAACGGCCCCTCCCTCACCGAACACCCCCCTCAATCCCCTCCTGCACTCGATCTCCTCGCAGAGTCCACCCACATCGGCAAGCACTCCGCATGAACCACCACCACACCAGCCTCTTCCTTACCTGGATCACCATCCTCGGCGTTGCCGCCACCGCCGTCGCGGGAGACGTCCTCACCGCCGGAGCCATGCGCCACATCGGCGACCTCGACGACCTCCGCACCCGATCCGGCCTACGCGGATACGTCGGCCCCATCCGCGCCGTCATCTCCTCCCCTCTCTTCCTGCTCGGCGTTCTCTCCATGGCGATCTCATTTTTCACCCTCCTGTTCACCCTCTCCCTCGTCGATGTCTCGCTCGCCGCACCCGCCTCCGCCTCCCTCACCTTCATCGGCAACGCCTTCGCCGCAAAGTTCTTCCTGCGCGAAAACGTCGACCGCCGCCGCTGGTTCGCCGCCATCCTCGTCTGCATCGGCGTAGTCCTGCTCGCCCACTGAACGACACACGCCCACGGTTGGCGTAACCAGGGGCGCTCCTTCATTAGAATGAAAGGTAGACCAAGCTCATTGCTGAGAGCTCATAGCTCATAGCTGAACAGGAGAGGTAACGCCAGCAACAAACCGGAGTAGGCATACCGACGTACTTTATCCATGCCGAGGTCCACACCTAAACTCTTTCCTCGAATACTTTGAGGCAAAAGTACGGGGGGGGAGGGTACGGCTGATCACCCTTGGAGACTACCGCCAGCTCACCGCCAGATGCCACCGCAGACCGCGAGCCTCCGTCTTCTCCAGCACCGTGGCATACTCCTCAAGCTCCGCCAGCACCCGAGACCCTTCGCTTCCCAGCTGCTGGGGCTCCGCCTCAAGCTTCTGGATCAACGCCCGCACCGTCACGAGCCCGTCCCGCCCCGCATACCACTGGGGCGGCGGCAACCGCCGGAGGAGGTCCTGGTTCCCTGCCCCTTCCTCGATCAGCAGAGCCATCGAGTTCTCGTCCGCGGAAAAGAACTCGATCAACGGACGCACGCCGATACTCAGCGCAAGCTTCTCAAGAGCATCCTCATGGCGGGCCATAGACCGGCCATTCACAAAAATGTCGAACCCCGGGTCCTCGCCCTCGACGACGATATACATGGTCGCTGCCATATACCGGAGTGTAGCGTCCCCGCAACATTTCAGGAAGGTCTCAAAGGAGTGACAGAGAAGAGTCCCGCTCCCGGGAACTCTCCCGCAATAAGCGCACCGAGCCGAACAGCAGCAGCCCAGCACCCAGCGCCATACGCCATGTAAAGGCAGGCCTCACCAGAAACAGGCCCTCCCCCACCCCCACCAGGGGCACCAGCAAAAACCTCGCCGCAAGAGGCACCGGCTCCACCGTCCTGAGCAGGTACACGAGACATGCCATCTCGCCCCCCTGCCAAACCACTCCCGGTACGTCTCCCAGCCCCGGGAGCCGAAACAATCGGTGATGGAAGGCCAGCGCTCCCGCTTGGAGAACAACGTTCGGCAGCAAAACCAGCAACATCCCAACCCTGAGCGATACCCCCCTTATCGCCGAAAACACCAGACAGCTTCCGACACAGAGGCCACATACGACAATAAGCGTCGCAGCAGTAGCCGCAGGGCTGTGAAGCAAGGCCTCAGGATTCACGGGAAGCAGAAGCAGCACTCCGCCCACACCGGCCAGGGCTGCCGCTAGAAGCGAAAGGAAGTCGACGCCCGCAGTGTCCCGGGCCGCCGTAATTAAAATGATTCCCACCGGCACCAGCGTAACCAACAAAGTTCGCGTGAAACCCGGCAGGCCCCGACCAACCAAGCCGGAGAGTGCCCAAAAACACGCGAAAACAAGGATGCCTGGAAGGGCAACTCGCCACCCGTCCGCACCCCGGCAGGTTGGCTTAGCCGAAGGAAAGAAGGGCAACGCTGCACAGAGCCCGAGCGAAGCGAGAACGCTGGCCTCCTCCGCCGGGAAAGTGGGCGGCCACACCGACTCAAGCACCCAGCGCGTCGACGCAAGCAACACATATGCCCCAAGAAGCGCGGCGCTTTGCTGCCTCATCGCAGCTTCGACCAAAGGCGCCAGCCCCGTGAGATCTCGCGGGACTGGCGCCTTGTAAGAGGTTCTAGCCTGTGCAACGGCAAGGGCCTGAGCTACTGCCCACCATTCGGACGCGGAGGCCCGCTCGGTCCGCCAGGGCGTCGTCCACCCCTGCGGCGCCGTCCACCCCCAAGTCGGCGCTGTCCCTCCGGACCGCCGCTGGGCTGGGGGACAGCACCCGCCCCTGCAACCACGGGCACGTCGTCAGCGCGATTGAAGTTTAGCTCATCTTCCTCAGAATCGACGTCGGCGTCCGCATCGTCGAAGTACTCACCGGCATCTGCAGACTCCGAGTTTTCCACGTCGCTTGCGATATTTGGCAGATCAGAAGCCGGCGATGCCCCCCCAGCTTGCTGCTCTGGAAGTCCCAGCTTGGCACGCTGCTCGCGCAACACTGCTTTGCGAGACAATTTGATCCGATTCCCCTCGATTGCGAGCACTCTTACGAGGATTTGATCGCCCTCCCGCAGCTCATCTTTCACATCCTTCACGCGATGTTCCGCTATCTCGGACACATGGAGCAGACCATCGGTTCCCGGGAAGATCTCCACAAAAGCCCCGAACTCGGCGATGCGCACCACCTTGCCGAGATACGTCTTCCCCACCTCGGGTACTGCCGTCAGGTCCGAGATCATCTGAATGGCGCGCGCGAGCCCGTCCGCATCGCTCGACGCGACATTCACTCTTCCATTATCGTCAACATCGATCTTGACGCCGGTGGCATCGATGATGCCACGAATGACCTTGCCGCCAGGGCCGATCAGATCGCGAATCTTATCCGTGGGAATCTGCAAGGTGTGAATACGAGGCGCAAAGGCAGACTTCTCCTGGCTTGCCCCGGAGATAATGGCGTCCATCTCGTCCAATAAGAAAAGGCGTCCGCGTCGTGCCTGCTCCAGCGCCTCCCGCATGATCTGCGGCGTGATCCCCATGATCTTGATGTCCATCTGCAAGGCCGTGATGCCTTTACGGGTTCCGGCAACTTTGAAATCCATATCGCCGTAGTGATCTTCAGCACCGGCAATGTCAGTGAGCACAGCGTACTTGTCGCCCTCCTTCACGAGACCCATGGCGACACCGGCTACAGCCCCTTTGATCGGGATACCGGCCTGCATGAGAGCCAGCGAAGCTCCACAGACAGTGGCCATCGACGACGAACCATTTGACTCGAGGATGTCCGATACGACTCGCAGGGTGTACGGCGACTCATCTTCTGCCGGCAGGACGGCTTCGATGGCTCGGGAGGCAAGAGCGCCGTGTCCAATTTCACGACGGCCCACGCCCGTCATCCGGCCTACCTCACCAACAGAAAATGGCGGGAAGTTGTAGTGAAGCATGAAGCGCCGCTTCTGTTCTCCCTCGTAACTCTCGAGCCGTTGCGCATCATCGGTCGTCCCGAGTGTGGCGGAGACCAGCGCCTGCGTCTCGCCACGCGTAAAGAGAGCAGAGCCATGGACACGCGGGAGGACACCAACCTCGATCGAGATTTGACGAATCTCGTCGAAGGCGCGGTGGTCAGGCCGGATCCCGTCTTTCAGAACCTGCTCGCGGAAGATGTTCTCGCGCAAAAGTTCGTAGTACTTGCTCAGCTTCTTTCCAGAGCCAGCGTCGCCCTCCGGAAGATCTCGTTTCAACTCGTCCTTGATCTCCTTGACCAAGGCATAACTTTCGAACTTCGGGTGCTTCTTCGTATCGAGTGCATCCCGGAGGCGGTCGCCCACCTTGCCGGTCAACGCAGCGAGATACTCTTGATCGGTCTCGACAGCGCCTGCCACTCGCTTCGTCTTTCCCGCTCGGCTCACCAGGTCTTCGATTCCAGCGCAGATCTTCTCAATCTCTTTATGTGCAAACTCGATCGCATCGACAACCCTACTCTCCTCGATCTCCTTTGCGCCCGACTCGATCATGACGATGCCGTCTTTGGTGCCAACGACCATGATGTTGAGCTTGCTCTCAGCGCGCTCGCTATAGGTCGGATTCACGATGAATTGGTCACCGAGAATACCGATGCGCACAGCACCTACAGGACCGTGAAATGGAATATCGCTCAAGGCAAGCGCACAGCTCGCGCCATTAATGCCGAGCACATCCGGGTCGTTCTCCTTGTCGGCTGAGTACACAAATGCCACAACCTGCGTCTCATTGCGAAAGGTCACTGGGAAGAGCGGACGTATCGGCCGGTCAATTTGACGGCTGGTAAGAACTTCCTTCTCGCTCGGACGTCCTTCCCGCTTAATAAAGCCGCCTGGGATTCTTCCGCCGGCATAGGTAAATTCTCGGTACTCGACCGTCAGAGGAAAGAAGTCAACTCCTTCCTTAGGATCAGGCGAAGCTACGGCAGTCGCCAGAATGACGTTGTCGCCGCTCGTTGTGAGCGCCGCTCCAGAGGCTTGTTTTGCCATTCGGCCTGTTTCGAATCGAATCTGCTTGCCTCCGGCAAGCTGTACAGTCACGTCCTGCTTCATGTATATCCTCTTCTCTATTTGTCTAATCGTCTGGCTGCTCACGTAAAGCTGAAAGAGCAACCGGCACGCGCTCAGTCGCGCATCACGCGGTTACCTCTCGTTTGTGGAGGCAGAAAAGGCGCGGCAATCTAGGGCGCTCCTTAATCTTCTACCTAGCTATCCAGGTGCGTTGCTGGGAGGAGTTTGGCTCAAGTGTTCTTGCGCAATCTTCCGCAACGCCTACTTGCGGATTCCAAGCTTGCCGATAACATCGCGATATCGGTCTGCATCGCACTTCTTGAGGTAGTCAAGCAAACGCCGACGCTTGCTTACAAGCATGAGAAGACCACGCCGGGAACCGTGATCCTTCTTATGTGTTTTGAAGTGTTCCGTCAACTCGCCGATACGCTCGCTCAGGATGGCGATCTGAACCTCTGGGCTTCCAGTGTCCGAGTCGTGGGTCCGGAACTTCTCGATGATGTCTGTCTTTCTTACCGATGCCAACACAGCTATTCGATACTCCTAATCTCTATTTCACTCTTAGTGTTCTGACAAGAATAGCATCGGTGGGAAGCGTCGGCAAAGGAGCTCGAGGTCTCCGAACTCAATCGGTGATTTTAGTGACCCTTCCTCCCGATCTGTACCCTGTACGTTTGTATCTCTTGGGTCCAGCGCAAAAAGCGAAGGAACTGAATTTTTTCAGTCCAGACTGTCTTTAGGATCTCCTCGGCCGTGAGATCTTCCGCCGCTGCTCCCGAAAACGTCTCCATGCGCCAAAGCAGATACGGGCTTTTCCAAGGCTTAAGGCGATAGCCTCTGGTCGCGTTCCAAAAGTACCTGAAGCCATGAAACATAGAGATGGTTACTTCCGTTTAGGGGTCGTTCGGTGCTCCGGAGATTCGTTCCGGAGGTGATTCATCAGTTTTGTTGCAAGCTCCTGAGAGTTGATCCGGTACGATCCATCCTGTATGCGCGATCGTAGATCGACCAGCTTCGCTCCGTGGCTGGCCTCCTCAACAGACAGGCCTGCGTATTCGAGCGACTCCGCCGCTTGGTCTGAAAGTCTTGAACGAACACCGCGGACAGGTGCGTCGCTCATTTGATCTCCCCCGCGTAGACGCTCGAAGCAAAACTCGGCGTGCGACGGCATATCCTGTAACAGCTTGGGTTATGGAGATCTACGCGCGTCGTGTGCATCTATTTCACTACGGATTGAAACAACGGTGAGGTGAGCAGGCTGGCGAACTGACTGTCAGAAGAAGAGTACGCCACAGTCAAGGTTCCCGCGTTGGAATCAATGAGGGTGTCGTCGAGAGCTGATCTCTCTAACGGTGTTCCTGAGGTCTTCTTCAGGAGAGCGACGCCCTTCATCAGGGTAGCGGCGGTGGCTGCCGTCATTGTGTCCGACATCACCACCGCCATATTGAATTTGACTCCGTTCTGGAAGTCCATGGTGTAACGCGAACTCCTCATACGATTGCGGACGGTGTCGTAATCTGCAAGTCCTGAGGCGTCCCCGAGTACGCCCTTCATCATGGTTTGCGTCCCTTTCTGGTCGAGCAGACTCCACATCGCCCTTTGGTCGACGGCGATCATCTCGTTTACCATGTCACCGTTCGAAAGAAAGTTCGGAGCCATCCCATCCCGCGCGTCGAGAGCCGCCTTGAGTGCGTCTCGATCCCCGAACACAAGCGTCGTCTGGTTGAGAAAAACGACGCTCATCCCGGCCGATCCCATGGGATACACACTGTTGTTGCGATACATCACAGGCTTGGTCTTCTGCTTGGCGAAGGACGCCATAATGTCTCGCGTATGGAACTGCCCTTGTGCGATGCCCAGAGTCCGCGTTCCTTCTCCTCCGGAGACACGAAACGCCGCAAATGCCAGGATGTCGGCATCCTGATCCACCTTGAGTCCGGAACTCTTGAGTGAGGTCTCGAGCCGTTTCAATTCTGGTGGCAGAGTACGGTCCTTGAGGCTCATCGCAGCCGGGGAGTTCTGCATAGCACGGTAGTCCACGACGATCACCTGCTGGACATCATGCGGTATCGCGGCCTTGGCGTCATTGGAAAGCTGCGCGGCTTGGGCCGCAGTGCTGAGGATTGTGAGAACAGCCACGGCAAAGATCTTCTTGGAATTGATAGGCAAGATGCACTCCGGGGATGAACTGTCTCCCCCAAACATATTTTTTCCCTTACGCACATGATATGCAAGGCCCTACGCTGACTCCTTGGACGGAAGTTGTAGAGGAAGGTCTTATCCGTAGATCTGTGGGCAACGCCGAGGTGCGTTGCACGACCCGGTTCATGATGCGCTTGGCCATGTCATAGGCTGCTCCAGCCTCCGCTCCAGTATCTTTTCGCTGGGATCGAAATGAGCGATCGTAGCAGCCCACTCAGCACCCGGCTCGTACGCCTCTTCGGGTATAAGGCCTATGAGCTCCCCTTCACTAGCCCTTGCACCGTGCCTCAAGGCCAGGTCATAGACTGCTTCATACACCCGACGCATCGGCGTAACTCGGAAGTCCGTGATGTTCATACTCACTTGGGCTCTGCCGTTCGCAACGACGCCGATTGATTTCACACCATGAAGTCCCCCGGATGAGGCACGAAGGTCCCGTGCGATCGCACGTGCAGCACCGATGTCTGGGGAATGAGCGTAACTCTCTAGTGGGGACAAGTACATATTGTAAGCGATCAGGAAGTTCCGGGCTCCCACGGCACTCGCGCCAGCAGTAGGGTGTAATTCGGGGCCACCAACATCGGGGCGGCGCGACGGGTCATACAACGCGGATTCACGAAGACCTTCGAACTGCCCCCGCCGTACGTTCTCCAGTTCCACACGATCGGGCCGCGCGGCTGCCGCGCCATAGAAGTAGACTGGCACGCCAAAGCGCCGCCAGATCTGCATGCCTGCCTGTCTGGCGAGCATCGCGCACTCTGCCAGGGAGATATTCTTGATAGGAACAAAGGGGATGACATCGGCGGCTCCAATGCGCGGATGCACTCCGGTCTGCCCGGTAAGATCGAGTAGTTCTGAAGCACGCCCAGCTGCTTGGATTGCAGCCTCCATGACTCCGGCCGGAGGACCGGCAATGGTCACGACGGAGCGATTATGATCCCAGTCTCGAGAGAAGTCGAGGAGACGCACACCCTTGACCTGCATCGAACGAACGATCTCCGCAATCTTCCCAGCATCTCTTCCTTCCGAGAAGTTGGGCACGCATTCGATAATGGGTTCAGGAGACATGGAGATCCTTCAACTGCGCTAGCGCTGCAGAACTGCGTTCCTGCAGAGCACATAGCTTAGCGCGCGCCTGCCTTCCACCACGTGCACCCGACCGAAAACTGGACGCTGGCATTGACCCCTGGATTTTTGTCGCCAAGCGACGCAGATGAGATGTGCACAGCATTTGCTCCGAAGTCAATCGAATGCATCGGCGTCACGAAGTAGTGCACACCGATTCCTCCTTGTGGCGTAAAGTTCCACACACTTGTATCCGTATTCGGTCCATCGTTCCCGATATTGAGAACCGGCGATCCAAACGCGGGAAACTTGTGATTGGTCCAGAGGAGGCCCCCCGCTCCCTGAACCCAGGGCGTGATCCGGCGTCCTCCCGCGAAGTTCCACCGCAGGATGATGGGCGTAATCGAAACGCCTGTATAGGTGCCGCCGGCGGTGTAGAGGGGTGAACACGAGATCGTTCCCGGAATCGAGCTTGCGACACAATTCGCTCGCTGGAATCTTGGAGTGTAGGCTTTCCAGAAAGGAAATGCTTCCACTGCGTACTCGAAGCCCCCTCGTAGTGAACTAGGGCCGTGATCTCCGGTCAGCACCTTCCCAGCATGAACTCCGGCCATTAGAAATTTAAAGTCGTCGCGGTTATCCGTGACACCCTTACCAGCCTGAATGATCGCTCCAACCTCGAACGGAAGCGAACTCGTCGGGGGCTTATTGCTCTGCGCTCGCCCCGGAATAGCGGTCAGGAAGTGGGATCCAAGCAGGAATATCAAAAGGCCTCTGGGATCTCGAATTCGCCAGGACATACATCTGGAGATCTTCAGCAATAGAACACTCCCTCATTCACACCCGCCCCGCATGCTGCAAAGAAAACCGCCGTTCCCGGCGGTTCTCTCCATCATCTGTCGAGACCTGCCTCAACTCGCTACCTCGGACATCTCCATGTCAAAGTTTGAGTAGACGTTTTGCGTATCGTCCAGATCCTCCAACGTCTCGAGAAGTCGGATCATTGCATTGGCCGGTGCCCCCTCGAGCTTCTGATAGGTGGAAGCAATCATGGTCACCTCTGCGACCTCCGGCGTTACTCCGGCCGCCTTAATCGCATCGCGAACAGCTTCGAAATCCTTCGGGCTAGAGGTGATTTCCCAACTGTCTCCGTCTCCTGATAGATCTTCAGCGCCAGCGTCCAGTACAATCTCGGTCAACCTATCCTCATCAGCGGCCGCCTTTGGAACTACGATTAGACCCTTCTTCGCGAAGAGGTAACCAACCGAGCCAGATTCGCCAAGATTTCCATTGTTCTTCGAGAACGCATGACGAATCTCACTCACGGCGCGGTTCCGGTTGTCTGTCATGACTTCAATGATGACCGCGACTCCGCCAGGCCCGTAGCCCTCAAAGGTGATCTCCTCGTAGTTGACGCCCTCAAGCTCTCCGGTTCCACGCTGGATTGCGCGCTTGATGTTATCCGCTGGCATGTTCTCTGCCTTGGCCGCGGCAATTGCGGTTCGTAGACGGGGATTCCCGTCCGGGTCACCACCTCCACCCTTCGCTGCGATGGTGATTTCCTTGATGAGACGGGTGAAGATCTTGCCTCGCTTTGCGTCGAGAGCACCCTTCTTGTGCTTGATGGTGGCCCATTTTGAGTGGCCTGACATGCGATACCTCTAGTACAGATTCATTGTGTTGTGGTATCACGAGTTCCATTCACAGACTTTCGCGACTATGTGAGTTTAGCACGCCGACTCGCACCGACGTGCCCGGGTCAGCTCCCATCAAGGATCTCCGTTGCCAGGAGATCGGCAATTGTCTCGCGCCTTCGGATCAACCGGGCCACTCCGTCTTCTACCATGATCTCCGCCGCCCGACCCCGGGTGTTGTAGTTCGACGCGAGACTCATGCCATACGCGCCCGCGTCAAACACCAACGCCAGATCTCCAGCCGACATCACCGGCATCCACCGATCGCGCGCAAAGAAATCCCCTGATTCGCAGACAGGCCCGACCACGTCAACGGTTTGGTACGTATCGACCGAAGGCTGGTGAACCGGACCGATCTCATGGTGGGCCTGATAGAGCGACGGGCGAATAAGATCGTTCATACCCGCATCTGTGATGACAAAGGTCTTCGTCCCGTTCCGCTTTACCCCCAAAACACGGGTCAGGAGGCCTCCAGCCTGCGCGACGATGAACCGCCCGGGTTCGAGCAGAAGTGTGGCTTTGAGTTCGGGAAGTACCGCGCCCAGCGCATCGGCATACCAAGCGACCTCCTGCGCAGGATCGAAGTTGCCTGGCGGCCCATAGTCGATACCAAGACCACCGCCTATATCCACGAAACCCAGGGAGTGTCCGTCCTCGCGCAGTTCCACAAGGAGCATTGCCACACGGCTCAACGCAGCTTGGAACGGCTCCATTTGGCGAATCTGCGACCCGATGTGCACGCTTATGCCTGCTGCTTCCAGCCACTGGTGCAAAGAGGCTTTCTTGTAGATCTCTCGGGCTCGGTCTATCTCGATTCCGAACTTGTGCTCGCGGAGCCCTGTTGAAATATATGGATGAGTTTGGGCGAAGACGTCGGGATTCACCCGCAGAGCGAAGCGGGCACGAACGCCCATCTGCTTCGCCCGACTGGCCAACAGTTCGATCTCTGCTTCGGATTCGACGTTGAAGAGCAGAATGTTGGCACGAAGTGCAGCATCGATCTCCCACGCCTGTTTCCCTACTCCCGAGAAGACCACGCGCCCAAGAGCCTCAGGACACGCCATTCGAACACGCTCTAATTCGCCGCCCGAGACGATGTCAAAGCCGGCCCCATGTTGCCCGAGCAAACGCAGAATAGCAAGGGATGAATTCGCCTTGACTGCGTAGCAAATCACGTGAGGATAGTGTGCGAATGATCTCGCAAAGAGATCCAGCCTGGAGAGAATCTGGGCTGCTGAGTAGATATAAAGCGGCGTTCCGAACTCCGTTGCAAGCTCGGAAAGCTCTACCCCGTCACATCGTAGAGTTCCTTCGCTGTAAAGGAACGGACGGGGCTCACCTCTCGTCTCCACCGCATCTCCCATGAGTCTTGGCATCTACCTGCTTTGCTGCGGAAGTGCGTACTGTGCCTCCGGAATGAGAATCCAGCAGGCGATGTAGGCCAGGACGCCTACTCCGTAGAACAAGCCCAAGACCGCAGCAACGATTCGGACGGCGTCCAGGTTCCAACCGAAATGCAGAGCAAATGCTGCGCAGACGCCACCAAGGATACGTGGAGAACGCGGCCTTTCCAGCCTTTGCGGAGGTGGAGAGGGAACGCCGGTCCACCTGCTTCGCCCATCGCCTCCACCCGTGGTGCTTCCACTGCTCGAAGTGTCTTGACCGCGCCCGGCGTCTGCAGAGAACGCCGCTGCATCGCCGACCCGTGTGCCGCACGCCGGGCAGAAATTTGTTCCTGGCAGAATCTGTTTCCCACAGTTCGCACAAAACATAGGAGTTGCTCCGAGTAAATATATATTTACACACATCATTCTGAGTATCGTGGTGAGTCTGGCTACTTTCCCGTATACGGCTGCTTGAGGAACCTGCGTGCTGTGTCGCTCTGCGATTGGTCACCCCCTTCACTGCTGGCGAGCTGATACTGTGCGAGGGCCTGATCGCGGAGCCTGAGAAGATCAAACATCTCACCCGCGTTCAACTGAGCTCTTCGGCGCAACCAGTCGCTGCAGTTGGGCTGCGCGGCAGCAAGCATGTAGTTCTGTGCCGCGGTCGCGATTTCGTTCTGCCCCCGCTGCGTATCAGCCAGACCGAAGTACGCGAGCTGAAGTCGCGCGTCGATGAAGTAGCCCGGCTTTCGCGCATCTTCCAGAACACGTCTGTACGCAGCAACCGCGACGGGACCATTGCCTTCGTCTTTCGTGAGGTTTGCCTCTTCCAGTCGGAACAGATAATCATGTGGGAACTGCTCCGCCAAGCCGTGTTGCACAGCAAGCGCCTCCGGGTACCGGCCATCGTGACGCAGAAACAGCGACAAGGCGGTCCGACACTCGATGTTATTCACCAGACCGTGGACCGTGCAGTCGCGCAGGAGATCGAGCCCCTTTTCTTTACTCCCGCTCACGCCGGCGATCCCGATCATCATGCGCAGGAAACGGGGCAGGCTAGCCACCGCGAACTGTTGAATACCCACCGCCATCTTTGCGTCGGCATAGTCAGGGTCGAGCTTGAGCACCTGTTCGCTGTCGTTTCGGGCAGCCAGTCCCTGCCGCGCGGCGGCTACGTAACTGTGGTCGACAAGGGTGATGAACGCAGCGTGCATCCCTCGCGCGTACCCACGCGCGAACCAGGCGTTCTTGTCTCCCGCATCAGCTCTAATCTGCTCATCGCACAGCTCGATGGCGGTCTTCGTCAGAGCTTCGATCCGTTCCCTGGTCGCCTCGGGAACGGGAACATTTCTCTTCGAGGTAAGGAAGCTGTCGTGAGCATAGTAAGTCGTATCCAGCAGATCCTGATGATAGAGCTCTCGAAAGATCACGACCATCAGAACGTAATCAGTAGCCAACGCGCTCTGCGGATTGGCGCGCTGAATCATCTCGAAACGAGCCAAAGCTCCGTCATAGTCCAGATTGTAGAAACGCAGATGAGCTTCTCTCACCTGCGATGTCAGATTAATCGGATCGGTGTGCGCTGCGGCCTTGGTAGGCACCTGAGCATCGAGTGGCACCGCGCAGGCAAGGCAAAGCCACACGAGACTAAAGAAGATCAAAGGCGGACCTGACATACATTGCATGAGAACCCTGAGTGTTTGGACGAACTGCAGACGCGCTTGGACGCGCCAGCGTAAGCTAGCCTAATCGAACCAGTCTTTCCGAACGGCCTCGGAAGGCTCGTCACGAGATCTGGAGCAGATTGACCGTCAAGGAATTGAGATGACAAGGATGGAACTGCTGCAGCTGCTTCTGGCGCAGGCGAGAAGCAATGGGTTTCAGTTCCGCCGATGGTATGTAGGTTGGCTTGGCCTTCCGTGGGAGAGCCCCCAGAAGGCAGCGGAGGTTCTTTCCGAAGGCCGGCGGTACTATGCTCTCCTCTTTTCTAGCACGTTCGCCGAGAGCTTCTGGAAGAGTGGCAGCGAGATGACGCTGCAAATGCCATCTCAGACATTTCAGCGCAGAATGTCCAACGGCACCATCGGCACCGTTGTCCGAAAAGGTTTCACGCGACGACGGACCCGCCCTGACGCTTGGCGATACCACCTACGCCAGATGGCCGTCGCGGAAGATCCTTTGCGGTATATCCGCCGCTTTTTGAGAGTAATTGACGATCTGGAGATCGAACCCGGACCGGTCCAGCCGGCACAAAGCGCCACAATCAGTGATCCTCGGTTCATCGTCGACGAAGAAGATCTGCTTACAGACTAGAACGAGAAATGAGCTTGCGGCGCATTTCCTCGATCTGATGGATATGGTGAACGCCGTGTACGAGATGAAATCGCCTCCACTCCCAAGCGTTCAACGGTCCGAGAATCATGTGACTTACGAATCTGGTCTGGCCTCCAAACAGAGCGGAGGCCATTTCTAATAGCTGATCCAAGCGCATCAGCTGCTCCTGTGCATGCTTAAGTAGTTCCCCTCCCGCAAATCTTCGGCCCTCGCCTGGAGGAGTAACAGCAAGCGGGGCCGTGACGCCTCGCGGAAAGTAGCCTATGCGCACCACAAAAAACCGTTTGACCTGCTGACCCAAGCTCGCCTCCGCCCGAGTAGGTCGCCCTTTATTGAGACGTTGGCTTACGATGGTTCCAGTGGAGGTGTAGGTGAGGGTCAGGTGCTGCACGATCTGCTGAATGTTCCAGCGTTCCGGCAATCCGGCCTGCGTCTCAGCCGAGCTAAGGGAACCGATGGTGTCTCCCAGTCGAGTCGTAAGTTCGCTGAAGCTCGATTCCATGCCCGGCCCCACTCTCCATCATGTTGCGCCTGACCACCAGATCCCTGAACAGGCCTACTTGAGCGAGGCTAAAGTTTTTCTCACTGACTTGACCCGGTCACCGTCCGGGTCGAGCTTGAGATACACCGTGTACTCGCTCACAGCCTCGTCTCTCTTGCCAAGATGCTGTGCCGCATCGGCCAGCGCGTAATGCGCCTCCGAGTCCCCGGGCTGCATCTTCACCGCGTCCTTTGCGCGGAGATACGCCGCCTGGAGATTGCCAGATTGGCGGTAGTACTTCGCAATGTCAAGGTCCTCGCTCTCGCGGTCTTCGTCACTTTGAAGATGCCTCACCTTAGGCAAGATGCGACGGCCAGCCTGAGGCGGAGGTGCGTCGGCGGGCGGCACATCCCCAGATACGGAGCTGCTCGATGAGCTCGAGTTACTGTTGCTGCTCCCGGAACTGCTGGAGCTGGGATCTCCTGGATACGGAAAGTCCTTTGCAGAATCGCCAGAACGCTGAGCAGGTGCTGTCGCCAGTACACTCGGGACCTTAGCCTCTCCCGGGTAGGGAAATCGTTCCGCTACCGGATTCGGAGCTGGCGGCGTAGTCGCACATGCCGCACTCCCCGGCTGCTTATCAGCCTTGGAGGCCGGTGTAGTACATCTGCTGCTCGCCGGAACGTTGGGAGGCGAGGGGAGCGCCGCCTGCGCCCACAGCGTCGCCGAGGAAAATACACCTAGAAGCACTGCCCAGACAGACCTCATATCAACTTTAGAGTCTACGCCCAGCGGCAAAGTACGTCCTGAGGCGCCGAGGCGAGAGACGTAAACCGGCCTTAAAGGAAGGTATGCTCTGGCTTGGAGATGTCGCAATGAAACCGAGGTTGATTGTCCGATCCTCGTCCATCCATGCCGCCGGATGCTACACCCTTACCCCGATCCGGAAGGGGGAAAAGCTCTGCGAGTACGACGGTCCCCGTTACCCAAAGGCCGTCGCCGACGAGCGCTATAAGGGCCGAAATGTCACCTACCTCTTCAGTTGTGGTGAAGAGGATATCGTGATCGACGGATTCGGCACTGCCATGTTTATCAATCACTCCTGTGATCCCAACTGCGAGTCAGAGGAGGAGGGTGGGACCATCTTTATCTCCGCCATTCATGACATCGCCGCGGGCGAAGAACTCACCTACGAGTACAACCTCCACGACTCCGATGACGAGCAGGGCGACTGCTACTGCGGTGCGGAGGCGTGCCGGGGAACCATGTTCACCGAAGCCGAGGTAAAGCGGCGGGCAAAGCTCAAGAGGCAAAGCTCAAGAGAACTACTCCCGTAAGTCACGGCAACCACGGACACGCACGTTAACCGGCTACCGAGCACTCGGCGAGAGCACTTCGCGGGACGATACAATGGTATTTAGCAGCTAAGCGGCGAATCGTCGCGCCCCCTATGGCACACCAAGTTCTCGCTCGTAAGTATCGTCCCCAGCGCTTCGCCGATGTCGCCGGCCAGCAGCATGTAACTGTGACGCTGATGAATGCGCTCACGCAGGGACGCATCGCGCATGGCTACATCTTTAGCGGACATCGTGGTATCGGTAAGACAACCGTTGCTCGCATACTTGCGATGGCCCTGAACTGCCGGAATGCCATCGGAAGCCATCTGCGTCCCTCGGCCGAGCCTTGTGAACAGTGCGAAAGCTGCACTGAGATTCGGGCTGGAAACGCCGTCGATGTGATTGAAATCGACGCTGCAACGAACCGCGGCATCGATGAGATCCGTGAACTTCGAGACGCCGCTCGTTATCGACCAGCACGTGACAAGTATAAGATATACATCCTTGACGAGGCGCACCAGATCACAGACGCCGCCTTCAATGCTCTCCTCAAAACACTGGAAGAGCCACCGGAACACATCGTGTTCATGATGGCGACTACTCAGCCAGAGGACATTCCGCAGACCGTACGGTCCCGATGTCAGCATTTCAGCTTCCACGCAGTAAAGATGGCGGACATCCTGCGTGAGCTGAGAGGCATCGCGGACCACGAAGGTGTTGCTGCAGATGATGCCGCGTTGAGTCTTCTCGCCGAGGCAGGTGACGGGTCCATGCGTGATGCGCTCAGCATCATGGACCAGGCAATCGCAAGCGCTCCGGTCGAGAATGGCCGGCCAAGGCTCGATGCTGCACAAATCCGTGAGTTGATGGGCTCCGTCTCGAATGCGCTCTTTGAACGCCTTCTGGATGGTGTAGACGAGGGGCAAAGCGCAGGGGTCATCACCATAGCTAGCGAGCTGCTCGATGCAGGCAACAGCCCGCATCAGCTCGCCAGGCAATGTGTCCGATACCTTCGCAACTGTGTGATGGCCAAGATCTCCGGGCTCACCCCGGAGAGCGTCGATTCGGATGGAGCCTCGAACGAATTGCTCCAGACCTCACCGGATGAACAGCGTCGGGCAGGTCGCACCGCGGCGAAGTTCACCGAGGAGGAGCTCACGCGTTTTCTACAGATCATGCTGCGGACCTTTGATGAGCTCGGCTATCGCCAGGAGCCACGTTTTCACTTCGAGCTTGGCTTGTTGAAGCTGGTCCACCTGCGGCGGTTGCTTCCTATGGAAGAGATCCTAAGTCAGTTGCCACAGCTGCCCAGGGCGTCTGCTGCCGGTGCCAGCCGACCAAAGGCCGGCCCTCTAAATCAGGGGCCGTTGACATCCGGCAGTGCAAATGTCCGCCTCTCTCCGCCGGCTCTTCCGCACCGGCCGGAGACTGTCAAGGATGTGTTCGCTCGCTTCCAGCCGAATGCGGCACGTTGGAGCGAACCCATAGGAGCGGTGCCTACAGCAGCTCAGCGTGTGACCGGCATTCAGGCACCGGGGCCCTCGCTTTCTCCTAAGGAAGTTGTCACTCGTCAAACAGCAGAGCGCAGTCCAATAGCTCCAGCCTTTTTCGGCGAGGAGCTACCAATGAGAGCTCAAGTCCCGGTATCAGTACCGACTGACCAAATCGAGCCAACCACTATAACGCCAGTGGAGACGGTTCCTGGCCCGCTCGACGTGGAGGCAGATGCCATTGCCGGAGCAAAGTTTCTGCAAGAATTACAGGAAGCCGGGGGGCGATCTCTATTTGGTGCCAAGTCGCAGGGATCAGCAGCGGACGCAGTCGACGAGGCCACGTGGACGATTGCCGATGGTAGCCTTCGCATCCAGACCACACTTTCGCCAGCGATGCTTCCTCTCGTCCTCAACACCGAAGCCGAGAAGATACTCCGGTCGGCGCTGCGCGAGGCTGGGGCGGGGGCACTCCGGATCGAGCTCCTTCCGGGAAAGCCCAATGCCAAGCCCGAGGTGAAGCGGCCGCGGGGCAGATCGGGATCGGCACAGGCTAAGGCGGAGCAGCATCCTATCGTGCAGCAGGCGCAGAAGCTGTTCCATGCAGAGATCCGGAAGGTGATTGACCTGACGGAAGGCAAGTAGAGCGGAGGAGACGATGGACTTCGGTGATCTTGGGAAGATGCAAGAAATGATGCAGCAGGCGCAGCAGATGCAGGAGCGCATGGAGAAAAAGCTGGCGGAGACGGTGGTGGAGGCGTCGACGGGGGGTGGAGTAGTGACGGTGAGGATGAACGGTCGCAAGGAGGTACTGCGGCTGAAGATCGATCCGGCGGCGGTGGGGAGTGCCGGGAGCGACCTGGAGCTGCTGGAAGATCTGATTACGGCGGCGGTGAACGAGGCGGGGCGGCGGGCGGACGATGCCATGAAGAGCAGCGTGCAGGGCATGATGGGTGGTCTCAACCTGCCTGGGCTGACGTAGGTGGCGCGTTTTGCTGAGCCGATGACTCGGTTGATTGATGAGTTGAAAAAGCTTCCAGGGGTAGGGACGAAGAGTGCGCAGCGGCTGGCGTTTCATGTGCTGCGGGCGAGCGATGCGGATGCTCGCGGGCTGGCGGAGGCAATCCTGACGTTGCGGCAAAGGCTGATGCTGTGCAGTGTTTGCAACAACATCACGGATGTCGACCCGTGCGGATACTGCACCAGCGCGGTGCGGGACCAGCATGTGATCTGCGTGGTCGAGGAGCCGACCAATATTGGGACGATCGAGAAGACTCGTGGATATCCCGGGGTATATCACGTGCTGCATGGGACGCTATCGCCGGTGAACTGTGTCGGTCCGGAGCAGCTGCGGATTGCGAATCTGCTGATCCGGCTGCCGGGGGCCGAGGAGGTGATTCTGGCGACCTCGCCGACGACAGAGGGTGAGGCAACGGCAGGATACCTCCTTGGAGAGCTGCGTCGGATTCGACCGGAGCTTCGGGTGACGCGGATCGCTACGGGCGTTCCGGCTGGCAGTGATATCGAGTATGCGGATGAGGTGACGATGTCACGGGCTATGGATGGGCGGAGGGAGGTGTAGGTACCCTCCCCCCCCCCCCGTACTTTTTCGTAAAGTATCGGATTTATTGGACTTAAGTCCTTAAGTACCCACCTTAGTGTCCGATGTCCCCGCCGCATCTTTTCTGTCCCTTTTGAGCTCCTAAGTCCATTTTAGCGATTGGCGCAGGTAGTTACGCCATGTCGAAGAGCGCTTTGGCCCTTCGTATGTGCGCGGGCCTTTCGGAAGGCATCCCAAGGAATTCGCCTGGGCTTGAGTGACGAGAAGTGCGTTTACAGGGACTGATTAGGACCTTTCGTGAAGCCGCAAGCAGCTTGTGGGCCCTAGTTCCTGTGTTTTAGCAAACTTTGTCCTCGGCAACACCACCGCACAAGCGACGCTTTACCATAAAGAGGGATTAGGTTGAGGGCTCGTGTTGGCAAAAAGGTTGGACAACAAGGTGTCCCGGGGGGCGTTGCGCAAGAGCAAATCGCGCCAGCTGGAGCTTTCCGGGACGCTGCTCAAGCTCAGCGACCTGATAGGCGACGCGAGTGACCCAGATGAGTTGGGCTACGCAGCGTCCGAGATTCTCGGCAACGTCCTTGGAGTGAGCCGTGTCGGCTATGCAGCCATTGACCCTGATGCTGAAACGCTTCACGTTTCGAAGGACTGGACTGCGCCCGGCGTTGTGTCTCTCGCGGGTATCCTTCAGCTTCGCGACTATGGTTCCTTTATCGACAGCCTCAAGCGCGGAGAGTTCATTTCGATCGCTGACGTGAGGCAGGACGATCGAACCATCATTGCCGCTGCGGCGCTGGAGAGCGCCAGCGCACGTTCGTTTGTCAATGTGCCAGTGATCGAGCAAGACCGCCTGAGAGCGGTGATGTATGTGAACCATGCTGAGCAGCGCGCCTGGTCGAATGACGAATTGGCATTGATCCAAGAGGTCGCTCGACGCACGCGAACGGCTATGGGGCGTCTAGCTGCGGAAGCCGATCTGCGTGCCAGCGAGGAGCGCCAGACATTCCTTCTCACACTGAGCGATGCTACGCGGCACGAGCTCGACACCCAGAAAGTAGCCGAAATCACCTGTCGCCGCTTAGCGGAGCACATGAATGGCAGCCGTGTGCAATACCTTCTTGTGGAAGGAGAGCCGGGAGCCGAGATGGCTGAGGTCTGCGGTGAATTTGTGGTGACAGGACCACCCCTGACGCGGCGCTTCCCTTTGGAGTCATATGGCGAGGAAATACTAGCCCCGTTGCGCCACGGACACACCCTGGTTCTGAACGACTCCGAGGAAGATACCCGATTGAAGGCTGAGCAGCGAGAAGCCTTTCGGCTCATCAACTCGCCCTCTGCGATTGCCGCACCCTTAGTCAAGGGCGGCCGCTTTGCCGGCACCTTTACCATTCACGACTCTGCGGCACGTCGCTGGACGCCGGAAGAAATCGCCTTGGTTGAAGAAGTCGCAGAGCGCACTTGGGCCGCCGTCGAACGCACTCACGCCGAAGCGGCCCTGCGTGAGAGAGAAGAACAGCTCCGCGCACTCACATTGGCCTCTCATAGTGCCCTTTATGAGATGAGTGCCGACTGGTCAGTCATGTCTCAGTTTCACGGGGACGACTTCCTCGCTGACACGACCGTTCCAGATCCCGATTGGCGCAGCAAGTACATCCATCCCCTCGATCAACAGCGGGTTCAGACCACGACCGATGCAGCTATCAAGAGCAAGAGTGTCTGCGAACTGGAGCATCGGGTTCTTCGCGAAGACGGCTCGGTAGGTTGGACCGTTTCGCGCGCCGTGCCTATCTTCGATGAGAATGGCGACATCCGGAAATGGTTCGGCGCCGCGAACGACATCACGGCGAAAAAGCGGATGGAAGCCGAATTCCGGCAGAGAGAAAAACTAACTGCCGTCGGGCAGCTTGCCAGCACGATCGCACACGAGATCAATAACCCGCTCGAGTCTGTCACCAACCTGTTGTATCTCGCGAGGACTTCGTCGGCGGAACCATTGGTGGTTGAATACTTGAACAGCGCCGACATTGAACTACGGCGAGTTGCCGCTATCACGAGTCAAACGCTGCAGTTCCATAAGCAGCTATCGAAACCGACCCAGGCAATTGCAGAAGGCTTGCTTTCGGCCGCGCTAAATACGTACGAGGGACGTATCCGGAACTCCGACATTCGAACTGAACTGAGGAATCGTGCAACAGGCACCTTCGAGTGCTTCGAAGGAGAGATTCAACAGGTGCTGAACAACCTCATCGGCAACGCTATCGATGTCATGAGGCAGGACGGGGGAAGACTCATCCTCCGCAGTTCGGACGCGTTTGATTGGAAGAGCGGCCAGCCATCGGTCCGCATCACGGTGGCGGATTCTGGCACCGGAATTCCTCACGAGCTCCTCGAAGACATCTTTCAGCCCTTTTTCACAACGAAGGGTCTCGGAGGAACGGGTCTTGGTCTATGGATCAGTAAGGAAATCGTAGATCACCACAAGGGCCATTTGCGTGTTCGTAGCTCAAGCCGCGAGGGTCGAACAGGGGCGGTATTTACCGTGCTCCTGCCTAGGCACATTGAAGTCACGAGCGCCTACTCTGAAAGGCCGTAATGCGGCGATCAAAGCTGAATGCTACAGACCCGCAGATTACTACCGATAAGTCGCACTATCGGAAGCCAGGTTTGAGGCTCTTGGACGGTGGCGGATTGAGAGTGCGGCGGGTTTGCGAAGGGATGCGACTTGTTTGGCGTAACTGCCTGGTGTGATTCTTTAGAATGGAAATGTGGTTGGAAGCGCGTATCAGGCGATGAGGCTTTGCCCGGTCATGTCTTTGGGTTGGTCAAGATGGAGGAGATGGAGGATGGTGGGGGAGATGTCGCGGAGGCTTGCGCCTGAGCGGAGGGTGGTGTGCTTCCCTGCCTCTTCGGTGATGAGGAGGAAGGGGACGGGGTTGGTGGTGTGGGCGGTGTGGGGGCCACCGGTGATGGGGTCGATGAGGAGCTCGGCGTTGCCGTGGTCGGCGGTGACGAGCAGGCTCCCGCCACGCTGACGGATGGCGTTATAGATGCGGCCGAGTTCGCGGTCGACTGTCTCGACGGCGCGGATGGTGGGCTCCATCTTGCCGGAGTGGCCGACCATGTCGGCGTTGGCGAAGTTGACGATGACCACGTCAAAGGCGGTGTCTTCAACGGCCTTGACGACGGCGTCGGCGATGCCGGCGGCGGACATCTCGGGGGCGAGGTCGTAGGTGGCGACCTTTTGAGAGGGGACGAGGGCGCGATCTTCGCCGAGAAAGGGTTTTTCGATGCCGCCGTTGAAGAAGTAAGTGACGTGGGCGTACTTTTCGGTCTCGGCGACGCGGAGGTTGCGGAGGTTGGCCTGGGCCATGAGGTTGGCGAGGAGGTTGTCCATAGACTCGGACGGGATGACGATGGGGAGTTTGTATTGCTTGTCATACTGGGTCATGCAGACGTAGTGGATGTTTTTGGGAGCGGAGGCGCGGGGGATCTCGGCTTCGAGCTCGGCGGATTTGGGGAGGTCGTGGGCGTCGTCTTTGGTGAGGCCTCCGGGCACCTCACAGTTGCGGGCGAGGACGCGGGTGATCTGGCGGACGCGGTCGGCGCGGTAGTTGAAGTTGAGGATGACGTCGTTGGAGCGGATGAGGCCGACGGGGGCGCCTTGGGGGTCGGTGACGGTGAATGGCGGGATGAACTCGTCGGTGATGTCGGAGTTGTAGAGATCCTTGATACGGCTGACAGGATCCTCGTAAGACCCGCCGACGGGGGCGCCGGTGACCATGGCGTCGAAGGCCTGGCGTTCTTTTTCCCAGCGGAGGTCGCGGTCCATGGCGAAGTAGCGGCCGGAGACGCTGGCTAGCTTGCCGGTGCCGATGGTGGCTAACTTCTGCTGGAGGGCTTCGAGGTGGCCGAGACCGCTGGTGGGCATGGTGTCGCGGCCATCCATGAAAGCGTGGACGAAGACGCGGGTGAGACCCTGCTGCGCGGCCATGCGGAGGAGGGCGTAGAGGTGGCGGGTGTGGGAGTGGACGCCGCCGTCGGATAACAGGCCGATCAGGTGAAGCGATCGGCCTTCCTGGGCGGCGAGGTGCATGGCGGAAAGGAGGGTGGGGTCGTTGAAGAGGGAGCCGTCGGCGATAGCGGTATCGATGCGGGTCATGTCCATGCGGACGATGCGGCCGGCGCCGAGGTTGAGATGGCCGACTTCAGAGTTGCCCATCTGTCCGTCGGGGAGGCCGACGAAGTGGTCCGAGGCACGGAGGAGGGTGTTGGGGAAGTCGCGGAGGAGCTTGTCGTAGATGGGTTTGCGGGCCTGGGCGATAGCGTTTCCGTGGGTTTCGGGGCGGTAGCCCCAGCCGTCGAGGATGGTGAGGACGATGGGTTTGGGCATGCAGTTTCGAGGATAGCAAGAGTTCGGCCGCGGCTTGGAGGGTGGGAAGGGTGGTGGTTTGGGCGGGGGCGACAGCAGGTTCCTCGACTTCCTGCCCCAGCCAGCTAGCTGGCCGGGGACCCCGTTCGCTCGGAATGACAGCTTCGTGGGCAGCTGCGGGTGCAGTGGTGTTTGCGGGTTCCGGTTCGGGGGTGCGGTGGAGTTCTTCGAGCAGGCGGGCGATGAGGCTGTTGGGGCGGGGGGCGTCTGGGTCGGGGAGTTCGGTGAGGAGGGCGATGGGGCCGTGGGTGGGGTCGAGGACGGTGTCTTCGACGACGCTTCCCTGCTCTGCGGTGGGCTGGGCGGCGAGCCTGGGGAGGTTGAGGGAGGCGATCTGGAGGCCGTAGAGGAGGAGGCCGGCGCGGCGGGGGTCGAGCTCGTTGGAGGCGAGGCGGTTGAGGATCTCGCCGATGGCTTGCTGGATGGCGGAGCGGTCTTCGGGGGTGGGGAGGGTGAAGGGGGCGGCCTGGTGCTCGCCTTGGGAGAGGTCGACGGTGGGGACGGCCTGGCGGGTGTGGGCGCCGAGGTGGTAGAAGCAGAAGTCCTCGCCGGTGAGGCAGGGGCTGCCGCAGCGGTGGCCTCCGGTGAAGATGTGGCGGCACTGGAAGCGGCGTTTGGCGGTGTTGGACATGATTGGGTACCCCTCCCCCCGGGTACTTTTTGCAAAGTCTTCGATTGATTTG
>JAABUX010001875.1_pt1 | contig 30797 bp, 35 predicted proteins | sample 5561851 | NCBI WGS metagenome assembly JAABUX01 (sample SAMN10711883, study PRJNA513361) | rock metagenome | isolation source: Antarctica rocks | place: Antarctica: Victoria Land, Richard Nunatak red sandstone | collected 2016-01-03 | reverse complement strand
CCATCGAAGACGATGGACGGACATCGTCGACCGCTGCTGCACCGCCTGGAACTGGCTCACCGAAACGCCAGAGCGCATCCGCTCCATCGCAGCCGCGCCCTGGACCAAAACGGTCAAAGCACAGGGCCGTTGGTATCATTCCGCTGCGACCAGAGCCGCTGGTTCGGCACCTTCAATCCTGGGCACCCGTGAGCCGCCCTGCCCATGCCCTGTCAGCCTCTTTGCTTGCTGCCTGGCCCGCTTATGCTCAGACACCGGCGCCAAGCACGGTCGCGCCGGCAGGCCAGCTCGATCGAATTGAACAGAAGATCGACGAGGTGCTGCGCAGGCTCGATCAGCCTCCCAGGCCCAGTGACCGCGAAGGTCGGCCTAACCCAACATCGATGCTGGTAGCGAACTCGGTGCCCAGCTACGCCGCAGCCTGAAGCGTGGCAAAGCGCGAGCAGCGCGTCTTTGCAACCGGAGTACCGGCATACCACTCCGCGACCCGGACCAGGTTGATCGCTGCGGCGGTGAGGACCTGTTGCAGGCGGGTTCTGGCGAGGCCGATGTCGCGGCACCGACGCTGGCGCAAGCTGGCGTCATACGCGCGCCAGTTCGTGAGCGTGTGCGTCTGCTTGGCTTGCCACCGTGGGGCGGCTCGGTGCTATTCTCCATCCCGCTCGGCTTGATCGAGGGGCGGTCCTTCAGGCCCTTTAGTCGCGCAATCTCGTCACGCTGCGCGGCGACCAGCGCCTTCAGCTCCGCGCCCTGGCCGAGCAGCTCTACCAACAGCGCCTCCAAATCGGCGCGCGATCGGCTCGGCAGGTTGAGGGATGTTGCCATGTGCCGAGCGAATCGTACTCGCCAGCGTCGGGGAAAGCCTTAAAATGCGGTCAACCCCGGGACTTTGCCCCGGTTACCTTTGTCCCAAGACCCTAGCCCAGCCCTGCCACGGCGTCAGCCAAACAGCCGCGCCACCGCCCGCTTGATGCCGCCGTAGCCGGTGCAGCGGCATAGATGGCCCACCAGCATGCCCTCCACCTCCGGCACCGATGGCCGTGGGACCTGCGCCTGCAGCCAGCGCAAGGTCATCATCAGACCCGGCGTGCAATAACCGCACTGAAGCCCACCCTCCTCGGCAAGCGCGCGGCTCACCGCATCGTCGGCGGCGACCCCCTCGATGGTGGTCACGCTGCGGCCGGCCACGCGGAAGGCCGGCACCAGGCAGGCATTCACCGGCTGCCCATCGAGCCATACCACGCAGGCGCCGCAGCGGCCGATGGCGCAGCCGGGCTTGGCGCCGGTCAGTTCGAGGTCATGGCGCAGGATGTCCAGCAGCGGCCGGGTCGGCGGCCCGTTCACCTCGACCCCGGCTGCGTTCACCATGAACTTCACACCAGGTCGTCCGGGCGTACCGGCAACCGGGTGATCGGCGCGCCAGACGCCTCGGCCACGGCGTTCGCCACGGCGGCCGCGGCGGCATTCAGAACGATCTCGCCGACGCCGCGCGGGCCGATCTGGTCGCCGTCATCCAGCCGGTCGATGGCAAGCAGCTCGATGGTTGGCGCATCCGCCAAGGTCGGGATCATGTAGCCGTCGAGGTTGAGATGCTCGTAGCGGCCGTCTTGCACCGGAAAATCCTCCAGCAACGCCAGGCCCATGCCCATCACCGCGCCGCCTTCGACCTGGCCGACAAACGGCAGGTTGACCACCACCGGGCCGCTGGTCGGCGCGATGAACAGACGCTCGGTGGTCACCCGGCCGGTCCAGCTATCCACCAGCACGGTCGCCACCGCGGCGCAGGATGCGAAGTCGCCGTGGCCCTTGATGTCGCTCGGCGTGTCGGTGCTGGGAATGTCCACGATCACCGCCAGCTCGCCCCCCGCGGGATCGGCATGGGCGAGATCGGCATAGGACAGCGCCGCTGCGTTGCCGCCCGCCCATACACCGCCGGGCCCGAGACGCAGGCTGGCAACGGGACAGTCCAACCGCAACGCCGCCTGTTCCAGCACCAGCCGGGACCATGGCGGCGCGGCGCGCTGCATCCCGCGATATACCATGCCGGTATGCCGGGCCGCCGCTGCGGACCCTGTGTCGGCGCGGCGCGCCGAGTCGCCGACCAACGCGCGGACATCCCCGGGATCGCACCCGAGCGCCTGCACCGCGACGGCCACCGAGACGGCGATGGCGCCCTGGCCCAGCTCGGCGCCGCCCGACTCCACCTCGATCGCGCCGTCACTCGCCAGCCGCAGCCCGAACGTGCCGCCGTTCGGTGCACCCTTGGCAAACCCCTCGCCTTTGCTCACCAGCGCCAGCCCGGCGCCGCGACGATAACGGCCTTCACCGGGTGGCTCCCGCAGCCGCCAGCTAGGGTGCTCCCGCGCGGCCTGTAGCGCATGGATTGGGTGGCATGGCTGCGTGATGACCTGACCCAACGGTCCCAACGCGCCGTCCGGACGCAAATTGCGCGCGCGCATCTCCGCCGGGTCAAGACCAGCCCGCGCCGCCAGCCGGTCGATCTGGCGTTCCAGCGCGAACTGCACCTGCGTCGCGCCGAAGCCGCGGAAGGCGCCGGCAACGCCATTGTTGGTGTACACGGCGCACCCCGCCAGCCGCACCGCGTCAAAGCCGTATGGGCCGACGGCGTTCTCGATCGCCGCGTTCAACACCTCGCCACTATGGGTGGCATAGGCCCCGGCGTCGAGCAGCAGGTCCATCCCATGGGCCAGCAGGCGCCCGTCCGCGTTACAGGCCGTGCTGATCCGCATGCGGGCGGCATGGCGCTTGACGCCCACCGCGCTACTCTCGGTGCGGGTGTAGTGCAGCCGCACCGGCCGCCCGGTCCGCAACGCCAGCAGGCAGGCGATCGGCTGCACCGTCAGGCCATCCTTGCCGCCGAACGATCCCCCGGTGATCCCGGCGACCACCCGGATCCGTGCCGGGTCGAGCCCTAGGATGACCGCCAGCTCGGCCACGTCGCCATGCGCATCGTGCGTCCCGGCGTGGATCAGCAGGCCGCCTTCGCCATCCGGCACCACGATGCCGCCCTCGGTTTCCATGAAGGCGTGCATCTGACGGCCGGTTCGATAGACATCGTCGACGCGGTGCGCGGCCCGGTCCAGCGCAGCGGCGATGTCGCCGCGCACGTGCTGCGCGGCCTCCAGCAAATTGCCGCCGGCGTGGATCGATGGCGCCGCGGGGTCCAGCGCCGCCTCGGGATCGGTCACCGCGGACAGCGGCTCCCAGTCAACCTCGATCGCGGCAACCGCGCGTGCCGCCTGCTCCGGCGTCTCCGCGGCGACCGCGGCGATTGGGTCGCCGACATACCGCAGGCGATCACTGCAAAGCACCGGCTGATCGGCGGTGAGCCTGCCATACAGGTGGCGCCCGGGGATGTCGGCGGCGGTGACCACCGCGACAATGCCGGGCATGCCGCGCGCCAAAGCGGTGCCCAAACGGCGGAGCACGGCGTGCGGCACCGTGCTCCGAAGCACTTTGGCGTACAGCAACCCGGGCACGACGCGGTCGCTGGGATACGGTGCGCCGCGCAGCTTATCGGCCGCGTCAGGCCGCACGGCGAACCCCGTCCGCAGCGTCTCCAGATCCAGCCCGCTCATGTCGTCAGCGCCTCCAGCAGCAGTCCCGCCAGCACGCGGCCCGCCAGATGGCCCGGCCCGGACGCTATCTCGTCAGCGATGACGGCAGCCAGCTCGGTTCGGGCCGGCAATGCTGGGGTAATCAGCATCGCTTCTGCCCGGGGTAGACGCCGCGCCGGGTGTCCCGCCGCACTAGCCGCCAGCCGCACGATCCCGGCCTCACGGTCCACGCACCCGGCGACGGTCGCGGCCGAAAGGCTGAACGCCGCCCGATGGCCGACCTTCTCGTACACTGTCACGCCATGCGCCGGGGGCACCAGCACCGTGAGCACCAGCGGCATGACGGCAAGGCCAAGCAAGTCTTCCAACGGCATCGTGCCGGCCACGGTCTCGACCTCGGCGCCCAGCGCCAGCAGCGCGGGCAGCGTGTCACCCTGCCGCCAGCCGATGTTGCCGCCCAGCGTGCCCAGCAGCCGCACGCCAAGCGAGCCGACGACGCCGCAAGCCCGCGCCAGCGATGGGGCGTGCGCCACCACGTCCGCATCCGTCCGGCAGCGCTCGATCGTCTCCAGCGCGCCGATCCGCAACCGCCCGTCGCGCCAGACGATGCCGCGAGCCTCCGCCAAGCCGCAGATGTCGGTGATGCTGCCCGGCTCGCCCGCCGCCCAAAGCGGCGACAGCACGGTGCAGCCGGCGGCGAACGGCCCGGCGCCTGCCTCGCCAGCCGTGATTGGGAGTCGGATGATGGTCAGCGGGTCAGCTCGACGCCGGCCGTGCGATACAGGTCGATGCAGGCGTCGCCGAGCACGCCTTCTACCACCTTCAAGTTCCAGCCGACCATCGCAGCGAACCGCTCGACCGTGTAGTCGCCGAAGTTGAACGCGAGCTTATCCGGCCGCGCCACGTCGCGGTTGCGCGCGCCCATGACCAGATGGTCGATGCCGCCGTTCAGGATCGCGCCCAGGCACATCGGGCAGGGCTCGCACGTGCAGTAGAACGTGCACCCGGTCAGCGTGCGGGTCTTCAGCGCCTGCGTTGCCATGCCAACCGCCAGCGTCTCCGAGTGGGCGGTGGCATCCGACCGCGACACCTTGAGGCTGCAGGTGCGGCAGACCACCTCGCCGCCGCGCGCCACCACGGCGCCGAACGGCTGCTCGCCGGCAGCGCGGCCCCGCTTGGCCTCCTCGATGGCGATCGCCATGAAGTGCTCGTGCTCGGCGCTCATCAGCTGTGCGGCATGAACGAGTGGTTGACCACCGACTCGGCGTCGATCTGGTCCGGCTTGAGGTCCTGTGACTTGGCGGTCCAGTCCCAGGTCTCACGCAGCAAGGCGGGCGTGAAGGTGCCGAAACCGTCGCGCTCGCTGACCGCGTTGCGGATCAGCGGGATGGTCGTCTTGCATTCTTCCTCGGCGGTGTCTGCCTCCACGTCGGGCACCTCGGCGTGCAGGTCGGCCGCGCCGGCGTGGCAATCGGCGATGGATTTCTGCACCGCGGCGGCGTAGGCGCGAGTGAAGCGGGCGACGATGCCGGGCTGCTCGCGGATCACCTTGTCGGAGGCGAACAGGCTCAGCCCGTAGCCGCTCAGCCCGGCGGCGGTCCAGGGATAGGCGACCATCTCGTGCCCCGCCTGCTTGACCACGGCCTCGATGCCCGGGCCCGACGTCACCCAGTTGATGATCGCGTCCACCCTGCCCGACGCGAGCAGGGGCGCCAGCGCCGTCGGATCGGTCTTCACCAGCGTGACGCTTGCCGGATCGAGCCCTGCCGCGCGCGCGACGACCGGCCACAACACGTTGGAGGAGGTGAACGTCGCCGTCCCCACCTTCATGCCCTTGAGGCTCTGGATCGAGGTCACCGGACCGCCCTTGATGGCGAAGATCGCGTCGGGCGGCGTGTTGAACACCGACAGCACGGCTTTCACCGGAACGCCGGCCGGCTGGTTCTGCCCCGCTGCCTGCATCAGCGCGCCGATGCCGCCGCTGCCGAACTGCGCCGCGCCGGTCGCCAGCTTGGTGATCACGTCGGTGCTGCCGCGGCCGATCTGGATGGTGACGTCGAGCCCCTCGCGGGCAAACAGGCCCTCACGGATGGCGATGTAGGGAAAGGTCTCCTCGCCCGACGGCAGCCAATCGAGCACGTACGTGACATGGTCCGCCGCCCGTACCGCCGGCGCCAGGCCGAGCGCCAGGACGGCGCATTGCGTCAGGCGGAGTGCAAAGTGGGGTCGATGGCGCATGTCGATGATCCCTGATCAGGGCCAAAGTGTAGCAAGCCGCGTACCAGCCGGGTGCCGCTGGCTCACAACATGCATGGCGCACCCCGATGGAGGGAAGCGCCGCATGATCCCAAGCCCGCCGGCGATCAGCCTGCGCAACGTTGAGCAAGTGTTCACCGCCTCCAACGGCCGCGACACCATCGCCCTGGAGGACATCAGCTTCGACGTGGCCCGGCACGAGTTCCTGGCCCTGGTCGGGCCGTCTGGCTGCGGCAAGTCCACCATCCTGCGCATCATTGCCGGGCTGATCCGGCCGAGCAGCGGCGGCGCCGCGATCAACGGCTTCCCCATCACCGGCCCGTGCGACGAGATCGGCATCGTGTTCCAGCGGCCGACCTTGCTGCCCTGGTTGACGGTGCTGGACAACGTCACCTTCCCGATGCGCCACAAATACGGCCGCGTCACCAAGGCGGACCGCACCCGCGCCCACGCCCTGCTGGAGCTGGTCGGCCTGCAGGCGTTCGCCGCCATGCGCCCGGACGAGCTGTCGGGCGGCATGCAGCAGCGGGTCGGCATCGCGCGGGCGTTGCTGCATGACCCCGACATCCTCCTGATGGACGAGCCGTTCTCCTCGCTGGACGCGCTGACGCGGGACGAGATGAGCTTCGAGCTGCTGCGCATCTGGGCGGAGCGGCCGAAAACCGTGCTGTTCGTCACCCACTCGATCCCGGAGGCGGTGCTGCTTGCGGACCGCATCCTGATCCTGTCCGCCCGACCGGGGCGCGTGCAGGACGTGCTGCCGGTCGACCTGCCGCGCCCCCGCAGCATGGCGTCGCTGGAGGATGCGCGCTTCAACGCGATTGCCGGCCGTGCGCGCAGCCAGCTCATCCGTGCTTAAGCGCGGCGCCCGCTGGCTCGACCGCTGCACGCCGGCGCTGTTCGCATGCGGCGTGCTGCTGGTGTGGGAGGCGTCGTGCCGGCTGTTCGCCATCCCACCCTACCTGTTGCCGGCGCCGACCGTCATCCTGCAGGCGGCGTACGACTACCCGGCTACCGGATGGGCGGCGAGCATCTGGTCAACCATGCGGGTGAGCCTGCTCGGCCTGGCGCTCGCCTGCGCGGTGGCGGTCCCATTGGCCATGGCGCTGATGGCGTCGCGCTTGCTGACGCGCACGTTGTATCCGTTGCTGGTGGTGGTGCAGTCCACGCCCGTCGTGGCGGTCGCACCGATCCTCGTGGTGGTGCTCGGGGCCGGCGATTTGTCGCGCGTCGCGATCACCTTCCTGATCACGTTCTTCCCGATCGTGGTATCGACCGCGACCGGGCTGGCGGCCACTCCGGAGGAGCTGATCGAGCTGTCGCGCTCCCTGGGGGCCACCCGGCGGCGTGAGATGCTGAACATCCGGCTGCCGTTCGCGGTGCCCTACGTGTTCTCGGCGCTGCGCATCGCGGCGACGCTGTCGGTGATCGGCGCCGTGGTGGCCGAGTTCGTCGCGGCGGAGAACGGGCTCGGCTACATGATCGCGTTCGCCACGTCGAACTTCCGGGCGCCCCGCGCTTTTGCCGCGCTGGCGGTGCTGGTGATCGTCAGCCTGCTGCTGTTCCAGGCGGTGACGCTGATCCAGCGCGCGGCCTTTGGCTGGAGCCTGCCGAGGGCGCGGCGCTGACCCCTCTGTTTTTCTTGGCTGTGCAGCGCCGCCCGCCTGGGCCGATGAGCCGACACACGCGTACTACGCCGGGTATGCGTGGCTTAAACATCCTGAACCTGCAAACTGCTCTAGTCCTGCACCCGGCGGATTACCGGCTGCAGGTCACCTATCATCACGCCGGCATCGTGGGCGCGCTGGTGGACGGCGACGCGACCATCACGGTGGATGGACGCCTTGCCGGCGGCCACGCCGAGCCGCGCGAGACGTTCAGCACTGGGTGCCTGCGCGGCAATCCTCGCGTGACACAGATCGACTGGCAGGACGGCTCGCCAAAGGTGGTGCAGATGGTGCCGCCGGTTGAAACCGAGCGCGACCCGGTCCCTGTGGCGGATCAGGCGCATAGCCCTTATCAGGGGTTGGCCGCCGCGGTCGGACCGTCGCAGCCTGGCTGGTATGACGACGTCTTCCAATTCCTGCTGCGGGCGTTATGGGGTTGATAAGGGACGGCGAGGCGTATTGGTGAGAGCGTCGGTTTGGCTAGCGTGTGGGTCAGCAGCGGGTTTCGGCGCTGATCAGCATTACACCAACCGCCGAAAGTTCTGACCTGTCATGTCAGCCAGCACCGGTCATTGCGAGCCGGCTTCGGCGCGGCATAGGGGGCTGTAAGGACGGCGCGTGCCGCCTCTGGATTGCCACGCCGCAAGTGCGGCTCGCAATGACAGCACTCTCGTCACCGGTCAGAACTTTTGGTGGTTGGCATTACACCGCGTCCAAAAGCCAGGACTCCCCTGGATCCCACGCCTGCACTGGTTTACGGCCCGCCCAACAGACTTGGCCGCATCCGCGATAATCTGCGCATCAAGCCTCAAGCACAACACTCAGGACACCATGCCTGTCCTCAAAGGTGGATGACGCCGAGCCGGGCCGCGTGCGCGACGGCATCGGTGCGGCCCGTCGCGTCGAGCTTGTCGAGCAGCGAGCCGACATGGAACTTGGCGGTGTGCACTGAGATGCCCAGGCGGCGCGCCACCTGCTTGTTGGACGCGCCCTCGGCCAGCAGCGCGAGCACCTCCGCCTCGCGCGGCGTCAGGTCCGGCGCATCCTCGAGGAGGGGCGCTGGATCGGACACCAGCCTCACCTCCGCCGCCTCGCCCGCCGGGACAAGCCGCAGGCCCGGCACGTCGGCCAGCAGGGCCGCCAGCCTGTCGGCAAGCGCCGCGTCCGCGACGGCCAGGGCGATGGTGATCGGCTCGCTCACGGCCTAGCCCTGGGGCCGCTCGGCGATGGTGAGCGCCACCTCGAGCGGCTGTCCCCCCCGTTGCAGGGACAGCTTGACGACGGAGCCGACGGTGTCGGGGCCGAGGGCGCGCAGCAGCGCCGGGACGCTCTCCACCGGCCGCCCGTCCCAGGCGGTGATCACGTCGCCTTGGCGGACGCCGGCCCGGGCGCCGGGACCGCTGGCCTCGACGCCCATCACCATGGCGCCGACGCCCCCGCCCCCCAGGCGGACCGGCTGCAGGCTGAGCCCCAGATAGCCGCGGGCAATGCGCCCATGCGCCTCCAGCCGCGCCGCGACCCGGTTGATGGTCGCGGTGGGGATGACCAGCACGCGCCCGCGCGGCCCGAACACCGCCATGCCCAGGAGGCTGCCCGCGGCGTCCAGCACCGGGCCGCCCTCCGCCTCCCGCCGCAGGGCGATGTCCAGTTCGATCCGGGCGTCGATGCCCCCGCCCCGCATGCTGCGCCAGGCGCCTCCCACGAAGGACACGGCGCCCAGCGCGGCAACCGGCGCTCCGTCTCGGGCGCCAAGGGCGGCCACCAGGCGTCCGGCGGCGGCCGTGGGCGGGGTTGGCGCCCCTGGCACGGGGCTGGTGCCGGCGACGCGGAGCAGGGCGACATCGGTGGTGGGATCGCGGCCGGCGACCGTCGCGGCAACCCGCTCGCCGCCGGGCAGGACCGCCATGATATCGCCGTCCTCGGCCAGCGGCTCGTCGGCGGTGGCGACCAGCCCCGGCTTCCAAACAAGGCCGCTGGAGCGGGCGCGGCGGGACTGGAGGGCGACGACGCCCGGCGCTGCGCGGGCGACGAGGCCGGACCAGGCGTCGGACAGGGTCTCAAGCGTGTTGGTTGGGTCGGACATGGGTGCCTCCTGCAAGCCCCAACCCTGCGCCGGGCCGGGGAGCACCTTCTACTGCCCGGGTGGGCAGGGGGCGGGCAGGACGGCGCCATCGAGCGCCGCTGCGGTCCCAGGGGCATGGCGCGCGGGGGGTGCCCCCAGGCCTCAACGGCCCGACAGCCCGGCGCCCAGGAAGCCGCCATCCACCGCCAGGACGTGCCCGGTCACGAATGCGGCCTCGTCCGAGCACAGGAACGCCGCTGCGGCGGCGACCTCCTCCGGCATCCCGTAGCGGCGCAGCGGCGTGGCGCGCGCCCATGCCTCCCAGATGGCCGCGTCGTGCATGGCGGTGGTCAGCGGCGTCTCGATTGGCCCCGGCGCGAGCACGTTCACCCGGATGCCGTGCGCCGCCAGGTCCACCGCCATCACCTGGCTGAGCGTCACGACCCCACCCTTTGAGGCGCCGTAGGCCGCACGCCCGATGCTGCCGCGCATCCCGGAGATGGAGGCGACGTTGACGATGCTGCCCCCGCCGCCCTGCGCCATCAGCCGGGCCGCCGCCTGACCCACGATGAAGGTCCCGCGCAGGTTCACCGCCACGATGCGGTCGAACAGGTCGAGCGGGGTGTCCAGAAACGGCACGTCGGCGCCGATGCCGGCGCTGTTCGCCATCACGTCCAGCCGGCCGTGGACCGCCTCGATCTCGGCCAGCACGGCCGCGACGGAGCGGGGGTCGGCCACGTCGAGCCGCACCGCCGCCACCGCATCCGAGCCAAGCGGCCCAGCCGGCGCGGAGAGGTCGGCCGCCACCACCTGCGCGCCCTCGTCCGCGAGGCGCCGGGCGATGGCCTGGCCGATGCCGGACAGGGCGCCGGTGACGAGGGCGACCTTGCCCGTGAAACGTCCGGTCATCGCAGCGGCCGCCCTCCTGGCTGGACCATTATGGACCCCTGGCTGGCCGGTCCTGCAGGCAGCCAGGTGTATCTGGCCGTAGCCTTCATGAGCCCTCAAGACAATCGCAAATGGCATAAGGCCGCTGCCTGCCTGCTCCGTCCCCCTTCGGAAGGAGGGAGCCGCAGCCGGTGCGTGCCTCACGCCATAGGCGATCGGCCTGCCCGTCGGAGGAGGGTACAACAGGCAGGCAGCGTCCTTGCGCCATATGCGTCAGCCTTGCCCCGTGGGAGTGGGACAGGGCCATTCCTTGCTGCTGCCGGTGATGCAGGCGATGCTGGCCGGCGCGTGCATCGGGCGCGGTTCGGGGGCATTGCCCTGCGCCGCCGTTCCGCACATCCTGTTGCGGCAATTGAGGAACGGTCCCCCTTGCATCCATCCCTCGCTGTCCGATGATGCGCATCCGCCTGTGCCGGGATGCCGAGGCCGTGGGCGCCCAAGCCGCAGCCCTGGGGGCCGAGGCCATCCGTTCCGCCCTTGCGGCACGCGGCGGCGCGTCGGTCGTCGTCGCCACCGGGGTCAGCCAGTTCGCCATGCTCGCCCGGCTGGTGACCGAGCCGGGCATCGACTGGCGGCAGGTCACGGTGTTCCACCTGGACGAATATGCCGGCCTGCCCGCCACGCACCCGGCCAGCTTCCGGCGCTACCTGCATGAACGCCTGCTGGCACCCCTGCAGGGTGCGCCGCGCTTCGTGCCTGTGCTGGGCGACAGTCCGGACCCCGCGGGGGAGGCGCGCCGCCTGGGCGGGCTGATCGCCGGGCATGACATCGACGTCTGCTTCGCAGGGATCGGCGAGAACTGCCACCTGGCCTTCAATGACCCGCCCGCTGACTTCGGCACCCGCGACGCCTACCTCGTGGTCACGCTGGACGAGGCGTGCCGGCGGCAGCAGCTCGGCGAGGGCTGGTTCCCCACGCTGGAGGACGTGCCGCGGCAGGCGATCTCCATGAGCGTGCCGCAGATCATGCGCAGCCGGCTGATCGTGGCGTGCGCGCCGGAGCGGCGGAAGGCTGCCGCGGTCCGGGCCGCGGTCGAAGGCCCGGTCACGCCCATGCACCCCGCCTCCATCCTGCAACGGCATCCCGACGCCGTGCTGTTCCTCGACCCGCCCGGCGCATCCCTGCTGGCGCGCGCCGCAACCCCGGAGGGCCACCATGCCGCATGAGGCGCACCGCCTGCCGCGCCGGGCCGTGGTTGGGGGGCTGGCCGCTGCCGCCGCGGCGGGTCCGGCCCGGGCCGCGCTGCCGCCGCTGCCGGGGGCGCCGGTTGCGGTCAGCGTCATGGACGTGGGCGGCGCGCTGGCGCTGCTGCAGCCGGCATTGGAGGCGTACCGCCGGGCCAACCCGCGCCTGGTGTCGCGCATCGCCACCGTGAAGGCGCCCGCGCCGGAACTGGCGGGCAAGATCAAGGCGCAGCAGGACGCCGGGCGGTCCGACATCGACCTGGTGCTGGCCGGCAGCGACGGGCTGGCGGCGGGCCTCAGCCTCGGCCTGTGGCGCCGCATCCTGCCGGACTTCGCCGAGCGGTTCCCGGGCATAGAGGCCAACTACGAGCCGGCGGCGTTGGCGTTGCACCGCGCGCAGGGCGGCGGCTTCGGCGTGGTGGTGAGCTACTACCCGTCCGGCCCGCTGCTGGAGTACATGCCGGCGCGCGTGCCGGAGCCGCCGGGCACGGCGCAGACGCTGCTGGACTGGGCGCGGGCGCATCCCAACCGCTTCATGTATGCCCGGCCTGCCAACTCCGGCCCGGGACGCACCTTCATGATGGGGCTGCCCTACATCCTGGGCGACGCCGATCCCACGGACCCGGTCGGGGGATGGGACCGGACCTGGGCGTATCTGCAAGAGCTGGGGCGCTACATCGAGTACTACCCGTCCGGCACCGGAGCGACGATGAAGGAGCTGGGCGAGGGGTCGCGCGACATGGTGGCCAGCACCACGGGATGGGACATCAACCCGCGCGCGTTGGGCATCGTCCCCGCCGAGGCGCGGATCGGCGCGCTGCAGGGCTTCCACTGGATTTCCGACGCCTTCTTCATGTGCGTGCCTAAGGGCATCCCGGACGAGCGGCTGGCGGTGGTGCTGGACATGATGGCGTCGCTGCTGCGTCCGGCGATGCAGGCCTATGCCTATGACGAGGGCTACTTGTATCCCGGCCCTGCCGTCCGCGGCGTGCCGGTCAGCCTGGCGCCCCAGCGCAGCCAGGAGGTGATCGCGGAGTTCGGGCGCCCGGAGTATGCCGCGCTGATCGCCGGCAACCCCATCGAGCTGCCGTTGCGGCCGGACCGGATGGTGCTGGCGTTCCAGCGCTGGGACCAGACGGTCGGGACGCGGTGAGGAGGGTTGCTGCAGGCGGCCAGACGCCCATCACCCGGACGCGAGTTCCGCGGCATACCGCCGGGTCGCCGTTTCCACTGCCTTGGCGTGGGTATTGGCCAAGGCCGGGCGTGCTGCCTGCGCGCGCTGGGCCGCGTCCAGGGTCGGTTGATCGTGGCCCTGGAAGCGCGGCATGACGTAGCGCGCGATCAGCTCGTAGCTGCGCAGCGTCGCCTGCTGGTTGGCCCAGTTGTGCGCGAGCAGCAGGTAGGCGCCGAACCCGCCGTTCGACTGCGCCTGCAGCCGCTCGATCTGCGCGGCGCACATCTCGGGCGTGCCGATCGCCCCGAAGCCGGAGTCGTTGATGAACGAGATCATCTCCCGCACGTTCGTGCCGGGCATCGACATCTGCGGGAAGGCGGCGACAGCCTGGAAGTAGTTGAACCACTGCTCGATGCCGTACTCGACGTCGCGGTAGGCCTGCTCCATCGTCTCCGCGCAGTGCACCAGCCCGACCAGGCGCCACTTGGAGCGGTCCACGGGGCATTGTCAGGTTGGCGGCTTCAGTCGGGCTGTTGCAGCTTGGGCGGCATGACGACGTCCCCCGATCCTTACCGCAGCTTCCGTTTTCCGGCCAAGGTGATCGAGCACGCGGTCTGGCTGTATCACCCCTTCAGCCTCAGCCTGCGCGACGTCGACACCATCATGGCCGCCCGCGGCATGGTCGTGTTGTACGAGAGCATCCGCGAGTGGGGCTTGCGCTTCGGCCGGCTGTTCGCCAGCACGCTGAAGCGGCGCAGGCCAAAGCCGGGCGACAAGTGGCATCTCGACAAAGTGCTTCTCCGCATCTGCGGCAAGCTGCACCCCTTTGGCGCGCGGTGGATCAGTAGGGCCGTGCTCGACATCCTGGTCCAGAGCCGGCGCAGCGCCATCGTACAGCGAACCCCGGCGGGATGTCAGCGAAGCTGACAGGGGTGGCCAAGCGCTTCCTCTGCAAGCTGCTCAAGGGTCTGCAATACGTGCCCCGCGTGCTCATGACCGACAAGCTGCGCAGCTACGCTGCAACGAAGCGTAAAATCCTGCCTGATGTCGAGCATCGACAGAGCCGCTGCCTGAACAGCAAAACCGAGGTGTCGCACCAGCCGACGCGGCGACGAGACCGGCAGATGCAGCGGTTCAAGTCAGCACGGCACGCGCAACGCTTCCTGTCGGCCCCATAGCCGCATACACACCCACTTCCAGCTCCGTCGCCACCGCCTGACCGCCCCAACGAACACCGTACCGCCCCACCCGGACGAGCCGAGCCTGGTCGCCAGCGGGGAGATAGCCTCACGGCAGCATGGCGTGAACATCGATCTCCATCAGGATTTCCGGTGCCGCCAGGCCTTTCACGACCAGCTCGGTGCTCGCGACCGGGGCGCCGAAGGCCTGCTCCACCACGGCCAGCACTGGAGCAAGGAAGGCCCGGTCGGTCACATACGTCACCAGCCGCGTGGCGTGCTGCAGGGTGGCTCCGGCATCGGCCAGCAGCTCCCGCACGTTGGCGATGGCCTGTGCCGCCTGTGCGCCCGGGTCGTTCAATCCCACCAGGTCGCGGCCCAGCGTCATCCCTGTCTGGCCGCGCAGGAAGATGCGGCGCCCGGCGCGCACGGCCATGCAGAACTCCATGCTGAAGGACTGCCTCTGCAGCCCATACGGCACGTCGCCCGCCTGGTAGCGCCGGAACCGCTCATGCGGGCCGCCGCGCACGGCATAGGCATCAAGCTGGAACAGCGCATCCGGGTCATGCAGGGCCGGCACGATCAGCCCGGTGGACACCGGCCACACCCCGGGCAACGCCCGCCCAAGCACGCCATAAACCGCCTGGCGATGGGCGCGGTCGGTGATCTGCATCGTGATCTTGCAAAGGTCGCCAGGGCCGCCCCCGTCCCGCGCCAGCCAGCCATGCAGCCGCCCGAACACCGCCTCCGCCTGCGCCGCCGCCGCCGCCGGGCTGTGGCCGTGGCGGCGGACGGTGGCAGCGGCCTCCGGGTCCATCAGGCCCGGCAGGAACAGCTCGGTCATGCCTCCCCTTCAGGGATCACGGCATCGATGTCGATCTCGACCAGCATTTCCGGCGTTGCCAGGCCGCTCACGATCAGCCCGGTGCCGACCGGCGCGATGCTCCCCAGGTGCCGGCCGATCACGGCATACACCGGCTCCCGCCAGGCACGGTCGGTGATGTAGGTCGTGATCTTGCAGATGTGCTCCATCCGCGCACCGGCCTCCTCCAGCAGCACCTTCACGTTCTGCATCGCCTGGTCCGCCTGCGCCGCGGCGTCGCCCAGCCCGGTAAAGCCGCCGTCCAGGGTGAAGCCGGTCTGCCCGCGCAGGAAGACGTGGCTGCCCGCGCGCACGGCCATGCACATCTCGTTCGCGACCGTCTGCTCCTTGTAGAACATCGACGTGTTGAAACGCCGGAACCGCTGGTGAGCCATCACACCCCCTCCCTGCCAATCGCCTCGATCAGCCCGGCGAACAGCATGCCGCGCGGGACGATGCTGTCCAGCTCCACCCTCTCCCGCCGGCTGCAGCTCTCGTGGCAGACCGCGCCCAGCCCATCCAGCGTCGGCACGCCCAGCGCCGCGGCGAAGCTGCCGTCGGAGCCACCAGGCGAGACGACCTCCTCGACCACCACGCCCAGCCCGGCGCCCACCTTGCGCGCCAGGTCGTGCAGGCGCCGGGTGCCCGGCGTCGTCGGAAAGGGAGGCCGGTAGAACCCGCCCTCCACGGTGATGGTCACGCGCCTGTCCCTAGGAGGGGTCGCAGCGACCCGGCGCAGCTCGGCCATCAGCCAGTCCGCCCCGTCCTGCGTGGCGGCCCGCAGGTCCAGGTGCAGCTCCGCCTGGTCCGGGACCACCTGGCGGGCGTCGCCGCCGCGGAAGATGCCGACGGAGGCGCCAACGCCGCGCGCCTCGTCCGTCAGCGCCTCCAGCGGCCCGACAAGCGCGGCTAAGGCGGAGACGGCCGATGCGCCCAGGGCACGCGCCGCGCCGACATGGGCGGTGACGCCGGTCGCGCGCAGGTAGAGCGCCCCGACCGCGCCGCGTCCGACCACCAGCTTGCCGCCGGGCCGGCAGGGTTCCAGCGTCAGGCAGGCGTCGGCCTCCCGGGCATGGGCCTCGATCCAGGCGCGGCTGCCGGGGCTGCCGATCTCCTCGTCGGGCACGATCAGCACCGTGATGCCGCCGATCCCCGGGGACGGCGCCGCAGCCAGGCGGCGCAGGGCGTGCAGGGCCATGACGACGTTCGCCTTCATGTCGCCGACGCCGGGTCCGGTCAGGAACGCGCCGTCGTTGCGGAACGGCCAGCCATGGACGGTCCCCGCGGGCCAGACGGTGTCGGCATGGCCCAGCACCAGGATGCGCCGGCCGCTGCCGAACACGCGCCGGGCCGTGAGCTGGTCTCCGCGCTCCGGCAGCGGCGTGCGCTCGATGGTGAAGCCGCTGCCGGCCAGGTGCGCCGCCCACAGGCCGATCACCTGCTGCACCCCGGCGGCGTGGTAGGTGCCGCTGTCGATCCCGACGGCCGCCTCCGTCATGGCGAGGATGCCGGGCAGGTCGGCGGCAAGGTCGATCATGGCGCGGCTTCCAGGGTGAGGAGATCAGGGGCAGGCAGGTGGCAGCGCACCCAGTGCCCCGGCCCGAGCGGGTGCAACGGCGGCGGCTCGTCGCACACGGGGCCGATGCGGCGATGGCATCGCGCGGCAAAGCGGCAGCCCAGGCCGGGCGGCACGGCGCCGGGTTCGCCGTGCAGGCGCACCCGGGGGCGGCGCTGCCCGATGACGGGCACGGCGGATAGCAGCGCCTCGGTATAGGGGTGGTGCGGCGGGCGCAGCACCTCCGCCGCCGGGCCAAGTTCGATGATCTTGCCGCCGTACATGACGGCCACCCGGTCGGCGAGGTGGGCGATCACGCCGAGGTCGTGGCTGATGAACAGCATGGCCAGGCCCAGCGCGTCCCGCAACTCGCCCAGCAGGTTCAGCGTCGCCGCCTGCACGGACACGTCGAGCGCCGACACCGGCTCGTCGCAGACCAGGAAGTCTGGCCGCCCGGCCAGCGCCCGGGCAATGCCGACCCGCTGCTTCTCCCCGCCCGAGAGCTGGTGCGGGTAGCGGCCGGCATAGGAGCGCGGCAGGCGCACGAGGTCCAGCAGCCGCTCCACCTCCGCCGCCGCGGCCCGGCCGCGGGCGAGGCCGAAATGGTGCAACGGGCGGCGCAGGATGGCGTCCACGGTGTGCCGCGGGTTGAGCGCCGTGTCCGGGTTCTGCAGCACGATCCCCACGCGGCGGCGGAATGCGGGGTCCGGCGGATCGCGCACCGGCGCCCCACCCAGGCGCAGCAGGCCGGCGTCCGCCCGGTGCAGCCGCAGCAGCAGCCAGCCCAGGGTGCTCTTGCCGCAGCCGGACTCGCCGATCAGCCCCAGCACCTCCCCCGGCGCGATGGACAGCGACACGTCGTCCACCGCCTGGACCGGGCCGAAGCGGCGGGACAGGTGCTCCGCCTCGACCAGCACGCCTTGCCGCGCCGGGCGTGGCGGGGCGGCGGCCGGGACGGGCCAGGGGGTGCCGGCGATGGCCGCGGCACGGTGGCAGCGCACGCCATGGGATGCCTCGGCAGGGGGCGCCAGCGCCCGCTCGTACAGCGCCTGGGGCCGCTCGCACAGCACCTGCGGCCGCTCGCAGCCTGCGGCGGCGAAGGGGCAGCGCGGGCGGAAGTTGCAGCCGGGATCAGGCCGCAGCAGGTCCGGCAGGCCGCCCGGGATGGGCGCCAGGGGCCGCGCCCCGTCCAACCGTGCCCCGTCCAACTGTGGCAGCGACGCCAACAGGCCGCGCGGATACGGGTGGCCCGGCGCGCGCAGGACGGCGCCGACCGGCCCATCCTCCACCACCCGCCCGGCATACAGCACGACCACCCGGTCGCACACGCGGTCCACGATGCCCAGGTTATGGCTGACCAGCAGCAGCGACAGGCTGCGGCGCGCCCGCAGCGTTTCGAGCAGGTCCAGGATGCCGGCCTCCACCGTCACGTCCAGCGCCGTCGTCGGCTCGTCGAGCAGCAGCAACTCCGGCCGGGCGGCGAGGGCTGCGGCGATGGCCACGCGCTGCTTCATGCCGCCGGACAACTGGTGCGGGTAGGCGGCCATCAGCGACTCCGGCCGCGGCAGGCCGACCTCGGCCAGCAACCCCGCCGCCTCTGCCCGCGCCGCCCTCGCGGACAGGCGGGCATGGACCCGCAACGGCTCGGCCACCTGGGTCCCGATGGTCAGCGCCGGGTTGAGCGCGGAGGCAGGGTCCTGGAACACGACGGCGACCCGGCGGCCGCGCACCGCGGCGGCGCCCGTCAGCAGGTCGGCGCCGTCCAGCGCCATGCGGCGGGCCGATACCCGGGCGCGGCCCAGCAGGCCGAGCAGCGCCAGCACCACGGTGGACTTGCCGGACCCGGACTCGCCGACCAGCGCTGTCGCCCCGCCCCGCGCAACGGCCAGGTCCACGCCCTGCAGCGCGTGCAGCGGTCCCCGCGCGGTGGGGAAGGCGACGGCCAGCCCTTCGACCTGCAGCAGGGTGTCAGGCATCCCGCGGGTCCAGGCGCAGGCGCAGCCCCTCACCGACCAGGTTGACCGTGACGAGCAGCACGCACAGGCACAGGCCCGGCGCCAGGCCGATCCAGGGCGCCTGGTCCAGGAAGCCGCGGCTTTCCGCGATCATCAGCCCCCACTCGCTGGCCGGCGGCTGCGGCCCCAGCCCCAGGAAGGACAGGGCGGACCCGAGCAGGATGGCGAAGGTCACACGCAGCCCGGCCTCGACGATGATCGCGGGCCAGGCGTTCGGCAGCACCTCGCGCAGCAGGATGGACGCGGCGCCCTCGCCCCGTGCCCGCGCGGCCTGCACGTAATCCTCCTGCAACAGGCCGAGTGCCACCGAGCGCACCAGGCGCAGCATGATCGGCACATACACCAGCCCGACCGCCAGCACCGTCTTCCACAGGGCCGGCGGCGTCACCGCCAGCACCAGCAGGCCCAGCAGGATCGGCGGCAGGGACAGCAGCAAGTCCGCCGCCCGCAGCACCGCCGTGGACAGCGGGCCGCGGCTGTAGGCGGTGAACAGCCCGGCCGGTACGCCCACGCCGACGCTGACCAGCATCGCGCCGAAGCCGATCAGCAGGGACAGGTGCGCGCCGGCCAGCACGCGCGAGAACACGTCCCGTCCGAACTCGTCGGTCCCGAACGGATGCAGCAGGCCCGGCGCCTCGAACCGTGCCCGCACCGCAAAGGCCGTGGGATCGTAGGGCGTCGCGAAGGCGCCCACCGCCGCGGCCAACGCGATCAGCACGAGCGCCGCCACCCCGAACGGCAGCAGCCTCATGGAGGGCGCGCCCTGTCCCGACCACTTCCAGAGCCGACCGGCATCATGCCGCTGCCGCGGCGTGGCGGATGCGCGGGTTCAGCAGGGCGTACAGCACGTCCGCAACCAGGTTCGCCAGCGCATAAGCGGTCGTCAGCACCAGCATCCCCGCCTGCAGCAGCGGCAAGTCGTGCCGCTCGATGGCGAAGACCAGCAGGCGGCCCAGCCCAGGGAAGGCGAACACCGTCTCGACCACCACCACGCCGCCGATCAGCAGGCCGAAGTCTATGGCGAGGATGGTGATGGCCGGCAGCAGGGCGTTGGGCGCAGCGTGGCGCCACAGCACCCGCCGCTCGCTGAGGCCCTTCGCACGCGCCATCAGCGCGTAGCGGCTCCGCAGCGCCTCCAGCATCGCCGCCCGCGTCAGGCGCGAGACGTGCGCGACCAGCCCGAGCGCGAGGACCAGGACCGGAAGGACCAGGTGCGCGGCCCACGCCCCGAACCCGGCCGCCATCGGCTCGTATCCCGTCGCGGGCAGCCAGCCGAGCAGGGATGAGAAGACAAGGATCGCAACGATCGCCCAGAAGAAGTCCGGCACCGCGATCAGGATGAGCTGGACCAGGCCCACCAAGTGGTCCGCCAGCCGGCCGGCCCGGCTTGCGGAATACACGCCAAGCCCGATCCCAAGCGTCGCCACCAGGGCGAAGGACAGCCCGGCCAGCACCGCGGAGCGGCCCAGCGCATCCAGGACAACCGGCGCCGCCGGGCGGTCCATCGTGAGCGAGACGCCGAAATCCCCGTGCAGCACGCCGAGCAGCCAGCGCCAGTATTGCACGGCCAACGGGTCGTGCAGCCCGAGCTTCGCTTCCAGCGCCGCGACCGCGCCTGGCGTCGCGAACTCGCCCAGGATGGCGTAGGCGACGTTGCCGGGCAGCACATGGACGACACCGAAGATCAGCACGGTCATCGCCGCCACGACCGCCAGGACGCCGCCGAGCCGGCGCAGGATAAAGCCCGTCACGGTGCGGACGCACCCTGCCCCATGCCGCCCCGTCTCATGCCAGCGTCGCTTCCCGCAGGTCGAACCAGCGCATGGGGTGCGTCTTGATGCCACCCACGCCCTTGGCATAGGCGCAGGCGAAGTTGACCGAGTAAGCGAAGAAGCCACAGGGGTCGGCGACGAGCGCCCGCTGCATGTCCCGGTACTGGGTGCGCTGCACCGCGGGGTCGCCGCTCAGCCGCGCCGCAGTCAGCGCCGTATCCACCGCCGGGTTGCTGTAGTGCCACAGCTTGGCGTTCCAACTGCCGCTGCTGTGCAGGAACGGGTAGGTCGAGGTGTCGATGGTCGGGCGGGCGAAGTAGCCGTCGATGTAGAGCGGCGCCTTGCCGGACACTTCCGCGTCGAAGCTGCTGAACGGCACGCGCTGCACCTGCAGGTCGAAGCCGCCGGGCTTGGCAAGCTGCTGCAAGGTGACGCCCAGCCGCTCGCGCACCGGCCGGCCGGCGGGGACGATGATCGGCACGCGGACGCCACCGGGCAGCCCGGCCTCGGCCAGCAGACGCCGCGCCCCGGCCGGGTCGGCAGCGCCGGGCGCGATGTCGGCGTCATAGAAGGGGTGCGTCGGCGGGATCGGGCTGAGGGTGGGGGCGCCCTGGCCAAACAGCGTCAGCTCCACGACATCCGCCTTGCTGACCGCCATGCCGAAGGCGCGGCGCACCCGAGGGTCGTTGAACGGCGCGGTCAGGTTGTTCATCACCGCCGCGTCCCATGACCCGCTGGCCACGCTTTCCACCTGCAGGCCGCCGCGGGACTGGAGCATCCCAACCTGGTCGAGCGGCAGGTCCCAGACTACGTCCAGCTCGCCGGATTGCAGGGCCGCGAGCTTGCTGCTCATCTCGGGGATGATCCGCAGCTCCACGCCGGCGAGCTTGGGCAGGCCTGGCTCGAAGTAGTCCGGGAACCGCTCCAGCACCAGCCGGTCCCCAGGCGTATAGGACACGAAGCGGAACGGCCCGGTGCCGACCGGCTGCGTCGGCAGTTGCGCCACCTTGCCGCGCGGCACGACCTTCACCTGCCGGTCCGAGAGGATGTCGGCGAACCCGCCATACGGGGAGCGGAGGGTGAACACCACGGTATGGTCGTCCGGGGCGTCCACGGACGCCACCATGTCGTAGTTGCTGCGGGACGGGGCGGCCGTCGCCGGGTCGAGCAGCCGGCGGAACAGGGCGACCACGTCGGCGGCGGCCATGTCCGTCCCGTCGTGGAACTTGACGCCCCGGCGCAGGCGGAAGGTCCAGGATTTCAGGTCGGGGCTGAACTCCCAGGACTCCGCCAGGTCCGGGTGGACCGTCTGGTCCTCCGCCATGCGGGTCAGGCCGTTGAAGGCCAGGTTGCAGTAGATGTACTCGTCGCCGATGGTGGTCAGCAGCGGGTCCAGCCGGCTGAGCGAGCTGCTGACGCCGATGCGGAGCACGCCGCCCGCGGCCCGGGCGCGGGTGGCGGGAAGGCTCAGGGCGCCGGTGAGCGCACCCCCGAGCACGGCGCGGCGGGACAGCGTCATGAGGATGCTCCGTCTGTTGCCGAGATAGGAGGCAAGCGGCGTGCCAGCCGGGTCATGGCCGGCGGGGGTGGCCGGCCCGGGTGGCGGCGCCCAGCAGATTGACGATCAGAATGCCAGGGAACGCGAGGTCGGCACGGTCCAGCGCCATGCCGAAGTCAGCACTGTAGAGGAAAATCTTGTGGCCCAGCCTGGCCGGCGTCGTCGGCGGGTGCCCGGTCATGCAGGCTGCACGTTCCATAGGGCTGCCGTCCCGCTTCCAACAGCGTGGTGCAGGGATCGACTGTTTGGTGCTGAGAGGCTGGGCAGAGTAGCAGGTCGCCTCCTCTCCTGACCTCTGGATTGCCCCTTTGCCGTTCAAGCTGAACCAGAACCGCCGCCGTCACATCCCGCGGCAGCGGCGTCGGGTGACGAACTGGCCAGCCTACGGCGCCAGCCTGCGCCAGCGCGGGAGCCTGACGGTTTGGTTCGCCGACGAGGCGGTCGGGGCGTGGCTGATGATCTCAGCCAGGAAGCTGTAGCCGGCGCAGCTCGGAGCGACAGGCGCTATTATCCCATCCGCCTGCTTGGCTCAGCCCCATCTCGCAAGCCGGACGGCAGCCAAATCGACGGTTCCTGCTGCTCCCTTTTCTCCGGAAGGGGGAGCAGGCAGGCGGCGGCATCGTGCTCTATGCGTTGGTGCTGTCTTCCAGGTGGGCCTCAATCTGTTTCCAGATCGATACCTCGTCCGTCACCATCCACTCCTGCTGGATGCGGCCGGCGACGATCACGGCGTGGCTGAAGCCCATGATGTACACCGGCGCGCCAGTCGGCTCGCCGAAGTGGCCGAAGCCGCCATGGGTGCCGCGCAGCGACCACCGCAGCGCCACGCGCGGCGCCTGCCCGGCGCCGTGGTTCACCGTGGCGCTCTCGATGCTGAACGCCGCGTCGGGGAAGGAAGCGAGGTAGCCCAGCACGAAGCGGTCGATGTCGGCATGGCCATGGTGGTGCTCGCCGCCGGGTGCAGCGAGGTCGGCGCCGTGGAAGTACAGGTCGCGTATGGCGGAGGTGTCCTTCACGCCCCAGATCCGCCTGTAGCCCTCGGCCACCAGCGCGATCTCCGGCCCGTCCTGCACCACTGGGCGGTAGCGGCCGGACTTGTCGTGCTCCGGCAGGTAGAAGCTCACCCCGCCGGTGCGGCGCCGGTCGTGGGCGACCATCTGCCGGGCCAGGGCGCGCGGGTTCAGCCCCAGGCAGCGGGCGAAGCTGGCCTGGTCGCGCGCCAGCCACTCCTCCGTCACCACGCCGTCCACCACCCAGCAATCGGCGATGATGCGCGACTTGACCAGCCGCCCGGTGGCCGGGCCGTAGCTGCCGTCGCCCTGGTGCCGCATGACGGACACCAAGCGGTGCGAGGACAGGAAGGAGCCATCGCCGTAACCGGCCCAGATCACCTCCTCGCCCACCAACTGCCGGTCGGGAAACTGGTGCAGGGTCTGCAGGGTCTGTGCGAGGACGCCCTTGTTGTCTGTGGTCAGGCCGGTGGGCGCGCGCACCAGGCAGTCGGCGGCATAGTATGCATCCAGCTTGCCGCCGATGCCGCGATCCTCCCAGACCTCGCGGGTGATGCCGTAGATGAAGCTGGGGACGTCGGGGTAGCCAGGCGTTCGCGGGTCCATCACCGTCTCCACGGGGTGGCTGAGGCGCGGCGGGCGTCCGCGTGCAGAGCGCCCGGCTTCACCCGGACGATGCCGGGCCGGGGCAGGCTGCCGGCGTGCGGGGTCGGGCGGCGGCCGGCCATCGGCCTATGCTCCTGTGGCTTAGCTGGCCGCACGGCCGGCGTGGATCTGGGCCAGGATGGCGACCTCGTCGAAGATGCGCCACTCCCGTAGGATGCGCCCGTCCCGCAGCTCGAAGTGGCTGGCGCCCAGCACGTTGACCGGCGTCCGCGTGACCGGCCCGTAGGTCGGCACGCCGCAGTAGGTGCCGCGCAGCAGCCAGATCACGGCGACGCGCAATCCCAGCTCCGGCCCGTCCAGCACGGCGATATCGCGCACCTCCACCTGGAAATCCGGGAAGGTCGCCAGCAGGTTGATCAGCTCGACCTGGTAGGGGTCGATGCCCTGGACGCGCTTCATGCGGACCGAGTGGCAGACGATCTGGCGGTCGAAGTAGGCGGGGACGCGGTTGAACAGCCGGGCGTTCCACACCGCGGCGAACATCGCCTGCACCATCGCGCACTCCCGCGCGTGGGTGGCGGGGCGCGGGCCGGACACGCCCAGCCGCGCCGGGTCGGCGACGTGCCCGGCAAACGCGCCCTGGTCGCCGCCCGCCTGCATCGCCCCGCCGAGCACTGGGCTGGCGGCGGCGAGGTCGGCGGCAATGCCATAGGGGTCGAGGCCGAGGTGCTCCAGCACGGCCCACTCGTCGCGGACCAGCCATTCCTCCAGCACCTTGTTGTCCTGCACCAGGCAGTGCGCGACGGTGCGTGATGCCCAGTCGCGCCCGGTGGGCGGGCCATAGGTCCAGTAGCCCGTGTGGGTGCCGGTCTTGAACACGCGGTGGCTGCTGATGAAGCCGTTGCGGCCGCGCCCCTCCCAGATCACGTCCCGCCGTGCCCGCCGCCGCCGTTCGGGAAGGCGGCGAACTTCTGAAGGCTGTTCTGGACGACGTGGTCCCAGTCGTAGGTCTCGCCGTAGGCAGTGTGAACCTGGACGGCCTTGTCGTAGTGCTCGGCCAGGCGGCCCAGGCCGCGGTCGATCCAGATGGCGTCGGTCCAGCTCAGGATGTAGTCGCGGGGGTCGCGGTAGGGGGCATAAGCGGAGGGCAGCAAGGCGCCGTCCGCCCGGGTGTCGCCGTCCATGCCTATATCCTTCTTCCGCATTCGAATGCGGATTAGAGTGCCGCCGCAGCGGGCGCGCAAGTCCCTGCTCCCCCCTTCCTCGGGGGAGAGGGAGGAGTCAGCCCGGATGGCTCTCCTACAGCAGCGGTGGCCATGCCCAAGGGAACGGGCGGGTTGTGTGCTGCCATGGGCAAGGCCAATCATCCCGGCGATGACGGACAAGGCGCGCACGGGCTGGACGGGGAAGCGGGCGCCGCAAGGACGCCGGGCCACCTCGTACGACGTGGCGGCAGCAGCAGGCGTGGCGCAATCCACGGTGTCGCGCAGCTTCACGCCTGGCAGCGAGATGTCGGCGGCCACGCGGGAGCGGGTGCAGCGGGCGGCGGAGGCGCTGGGCTACGTGCCGAACGCCATCGCCCGGTCGCTGATCACCCGGCGGTCGGAGATGGTGGCGGTGATCGTCACCGAGTTCACCCTGCAGACCAACCCGGCCATCGTCAGCGGCATCGGGCGGGCGCTGGCCAGGCACGGCAAGCAACTGCTGCTGATGCCGGTCGAGAACGAGGCCGGCGCGCAGGACGCGGCCTTGGCGGCGCTGCGCTACCCATTGGACGGGCTGGTGCTGGCGACGACGCTGGACGGGGCGGCGGTGCGGCCGTTCCTGCGCCGAGGCGTGCCGGTCGTGTGCTTCAACCGCCCGGCGCCGCTGCCCCGGGTGGACCGGGTGGCGACCGACCATGCGGGCGCGGCGCGGGAGGTGGCGGGGCTGCTGCACGCGGCCGGGCACCGGCGCTTCCTGTGCGTCGGCGGGCCGCCGGGGTGGCCGGTCAACCAGGAGCGCACGCAGGGCTTCGTGGAGCGCCTGGCCGAGCTGGGCATCGCCGGGGTGCCGGTCGCCAAGGCGGAGCAGTCCTATGCCGGCGGTCGGGCGGCGTTCCTCGGCCATGTGCGGGCGGAGGGGCTGCCGGATGCGGTGTTCTGCGTCAACGACATGCTGGCGTTCGGGGTGCTGGACGCTTGCCGGTTCGACCTCCGGGTGCAGGTGCCCGGCGGCATCTCCGTAATCGGGTTCGACGACGTGGCGGAGGCGTCGCACCAGGGCTATGACCTGACGACGGTGCGGCAGGACATCGGGGCGCTGGCGGCGGCGGCGGTCGGGATGCTGCTGCAACGGCTGGACATCCCGGACGCGCGGGGGCAGCGGCTGCTGCAGCCGGGAGCGCTGGTGCGGCGCGGGTCGGCGCGGCTGTAGGGCGGGGCGTACCGCTTTCCGCCGATGGCCTGCGCCTTGGGAAGGCGGACGGCGCTTTGGTCCGTCCTACAACGCTGGGGCCGGAGCCAGCCGGCCAGCGGCGAACCCAGCCAGACCAGGTGGGGCAGCGCCCGTCACCACCGCCTGCAGCAGCATGGCGCTGCCCATGGCGCCCAAGCCGACGATGATGGTGTCAAAGGAGGCCTGGCTCACTCTGCCGCCTGCATCATCCGGGTCGTGACCGCGGTGCGGGTGGGCGGCGGCATCAGGGCCAGCGGGGCGACATGGCCGTCATGGTCCAGCACGACGCCGGCCTGCATGGCGGCGCGGACAACCTCCGGCGCCCAAGTTATGCGCTTGCGGGCATCCCCGGCGGTGATGAGCGCGGCCTCCACCGGCGCATCCCCGGCTGCGGCCAGGCTGCGCCATGCGCCCGCCGGGGCGGAGAAGCACTCGCCGGTGGCGACGGGGACGGGCGCCTCCGCGCCGGGTTCGTTCAGGGTCACCATCAGGGCGCCGGAGAAGACGATCATCACCTGCTTCTCGGCCAGGCTGTGGCGGCCGACCCGGTTCCCGGCTGGTATCCGCAGCCACTCGATAGAGAAGCCGTGCGGGTTGCCGACCGGCGCGGCATGGGCGCGGTCCTCCGTCATGCCGTGGCCGATGACGGGCGCCAACTCGCTGGCATGGCCCGGCAGGCCGGCGTCCAGCAGGGCCGCGCGGGACCAGGCGCGGTCGGCAGCCTTCACCACGCGCCGCGCCATCTCGTCTGGCGTGTAGCGCGGCAGGGTGGCGATCTGCCCGGGTGTGAGCGGGGCCATCAGCGTTTCCGGCTCGGGCCGCAGCGTGCCGGAGGCGGTGTCCACCAGCATGTTGTCCTGCGTCAGGAACATGCCGTAGCGGGCGGCGTGCTCCAGGATGGAGGGGTGCCAGATGATTCCCCCAGTGTCATCCCCGCCCAGCGCGGTGGAGATCCAGCCGTCCTCGCTGCCGGTGTTGGAAAAGCCGCGGAAGATCCAGGTAGGGATGGAGACCACATCGCCGGGGCCGCCGATGACCGTCCCGTCCTGGCCGTCGGCGCCCCAGCGGAAAGTCCAGGCGCCGCGCTGGATCATGAACACCTCCGCGGTGAAGTGGACGTGCAGGTTGTTCACCGTGCCCGGCGGCATCGCGGCGACGCCCAGGCTGAAGCCATGCGGCTCCGTCAGGTTCACCACCTGGTCGCGCGACTGCGTCACGCCGGGGCCGACGAGGGAGTAGTTCAGCTTCCGTTCCGACCCCGGCATCTTGCAGTCGATGAAGGCCAGCGCGCAGGCCACCATGTCGGACCTCTTGATCAGGCGGGCACGCGCACTCTCGGGGGTCAGGGTCGTCATGCTGGTCTCCTGCACCGCATTCGGATGCGGGATCAACTAGATCAGTAAATGCGGCCATTTTCAAGCATTCTGCCCATCGGCCTTGCGGAACGAACCTGCCTTTGCAACAGTGATGGAAAGGAGAAATCCCATGCCGATCCCGCCTGCCGGAACGACTATGGAAGCGGTACCGATTGAAGCGCCGCCGATCCTGCGGGCGCGCGGGATCACCAAGCGGTTCGGCCATGTCGAGGCGTTGCGCGGCGTTGATTTCGACGCCCGCGCCGGCGAGATCACCGCGCTGATCGGCGACAACGGCGCCGGCAAGAGCACGCTTGTGAAAATCCTGTCCGGCGTTTACGCGCCTACCTCGGGCGAGTTGGCGGTGGATAGCAGGGCGGTGTCGTTCGCCTCCCCCGCGGACGCCCATGCGCTTGGGATCGAGACGGTGTACCAGGACCTGTCCGTCTGCCCGGACCTCAGCCCGTCCGCGAACATGTTCATGGGACGCGAGGCGCTGCGGCCGGGGCTGCTGGGCCGGCTGGGCTTCCTCGACAACGCCGGGATGCGGCAGCAGAGCGCGGTGGCGTTCGGGCGGCTGAAGGTCGCGCTGCGGGACATGGACGCGCCCATCGCCAGCCTGTCCGGCGGCCAGCGGCAGAGCGTCGCGATCTGCCGGGCCGCGATGTGGGCCAGGCGCGTGGTGTTCATGGACGAGCCGACGGCGGCGCTGGGCGTCGTGCAAACCGCGCGCACGCTGGACCTGGTGCGCCGCATCCGCGACACTGGCGTGGCGGTCGTGCTGATCAGCCACAACATGCGCGACGTGATCGAGGTGGCGGACACGGTGGAGGTGCTGCGCCTGGGCCGCCGCATTGCGTCGATGTCCAACCGGGGGCCAAACCGGGGTCTCAGCGTGGCGGACCTGGTGGGCGCGATGACCGGGGCGCTCGACGCCGCAGGGTCGACCGAGCCGGAGGCCGTGGCATGAACGTGGATGTCCGAGCCGCCGTGCCCGACGCGCTGCAGGCACCGCCGGGCCTGGGCCATATGCTGCGGGGGGCCGTGTCGTCCTCGCCGTTCTACATGGGCGTCGTGCTGGCGGTGCTGGTCGCGTTCTTCTCCTTCCTGCACCCGGCGACGTTCGCCAGCAGCTTCAACATCCGAAACATCTTCCTCGACGCCTCGGTGCTGCTGATCCTGGCGGTCGGCACGACCTTCATCATGGTGGCCGGCGGGTTCGACCTGTCGATCGGGTCCGTGCTGGTATTCTCGGGCGTCGCCGCGGCGCAGGCGATGCTGTGGATCGGCAACACCGACAGCCTGTGGACGGTGGCGGCGGGCTTCGCCGTGGCACTGGCGTGTGGGACCGCGTGGGGCCTGTTCAACGGCTTCTGCATCACCCGGCTGCGGGTGTCCGCGCTGATCACGACGCTGGGCACCATGGGTGCGGCGCTTGGCGCGGCTTAACCTACTGTCCGACGGCAGCGACATCCGCACCGTCCCGGACGCGCTGATCACGCTTGGGCACAGCTCGGTCGCAGGGGTGCCGTGGCTGGTCGTCATCACTGCGGCGGTGGCGCTGGTGGGCGGCGTCGTGCTGCAGATGACCCGGTTCGGCCGCCACACCTACCTGGTGGGGTCGAACCCCGAGGCGTCGCGCCGGGCCGGCATCGACGTGTCCGGGCACCTGCTGCGGCTGTATGCGCTGAGCGGGCTGCTGGCCGGGTTCGCGGCGATGCTGTCCCTGGGCCGCTTCTCGACCACGACGCTGGAGGGTCACGCGAACGACCCGCTGGAGGCGATCACCGCCGTGGTGCTGGGCGGCACCAGCCTGACTGGGGGGCGCGGCTCGGTGATCGGCACCGTCGTCGGCGTGTTCATCCCGGCCGTGCTGGCCAACGGCTTCATCATTATGGGCATCCAGCCGTTCTGGCAGATGGTGGTGATCGGCTTCGTTGTGATTGCGGCGGTGTATGCCGACCAGATCAAGCGCCAGAAGGTCGAACGCCTGTAGCCCCGCCGCTGCACCCCCGGAGAGGACCACCCGATGCGCCTGACCCTTGCGGCTGCACTCACCCTGTCGCTCCTGTCCCCGGCCGCGCGGGCTGAGAAGCCCTACCGGATCACCTATATCCAGGGCGTGACCGGCAACCCGTTCTACGCCTCCGTCTCCTGCGGCGGGGCGGAGGCGGCCCGGCGCCTGGGCGTGACCTTCGACGCGCAGGGGCCGCAGCAGTACACTCCGGCCCTGCAGATGCGCGTGCTGAACGCCGTCATCGCCGCCCAGCCCGACGGCATCCTGTTCACCGCCGATGACCCGGTCGCGCTCACCGCCACCCTGGTCGAGGCGAAGGAGCGCGGCATCAAGGTCATGTCCATCGACGGCGACGTGAAGGACATGAGCATCGCGCTGGCCAACATCCAATCCGACAACTTCCAGGGCGGCGTGCAGGCCGGGCGCATCCTGGCGGAGCTGGTCGGCGAGAAGGGCGAGGTGATGGCGCTGATGAACTCCCCCGCCGCCAACGTGTCGCAGCAGCGGCTGCTCGGCTTCCAGGGCGAGGTCGCCAAGCACCCCGGCCTCATGTTCCTGGGCGTGCAGTACAGCAACAACCAGACGGCCAAGGCGGCGTCGATCATCACCTCCACCGTGGCCGCGCACCCGGGCCTGGCCGGCGTGTTCACCATCACCACCAACAACACCGAGGGCGCCGCAACGGGCGTGCGCGAGGCGCAGCGGGAGGGCGCGATCAAGATCGTCGGCTTCGACACGTCCGACCCGATCGTCGAGGCGATGCGCAAGGGGATCGTCTCGGCCGACATCGTGCAGCATCCCTACCGCGTCGGCCAACTTGGCGTGGAGATGATGGTCGATGCGCTGCAGGGCAAGCCGGTCGAGCGGCAGGTGAGCACCCCCTTCGTGGTGGCGACGCCGCAGAACATCGACACGCCCGAGGTGCAGCGGTTCATCTACCGTACGAGCTGCCAGTAGCGGTCCGTTGGCCCTTGTGCGAGAGTCTGATGCCGGCCCAGCGCCTGGCGACGACCCGTTGTTCGCCAGCGGGCCAGAACAGGTGATGCAGGTCGAGCGCCACGACTACGTGGACCTGGCGCCCACCGGCCGGCCGCGATGCGGGAGCCTCCGGGGCTTCGATCCCATCTACACCGACATCGTCGATTACATCGTGCGCTGCACCCACCGCATCTGGGACGAGCGGGATGTCGGGCTGATCTACACGCATTATACGCACAACGCGGTCTTGCGGGGCGTGGTTCGAAGCCAGGTCACACGGTGAAGCTGGGTTGGTGCTGGTAGGGCGGATGATGGCACCCCCACGTTTTCAGCGGTGGTGCGAGTATGGATCGAGGTGTTGGCGCAGCAGCGAGGCTGTCCGGGAGTGACCGCAAGGACCTGGCCGTTCAGGCGTTGGCGCGATCAGAGACGGTCAGCGACCTGGCGGCCCGGCACGGAGTGAGCCGCAAGTTCGTCTACCAGCAGACGCACAAGGCTCGTGCGGTGTTGGACGACGCCTTCTCGCCGGCCACGCCGGACGGCGAGGTGTTGTTCGAGGTGGCGGTGACCAAGGCCTGGCTGCGCC